>Ga0210028_1000204_pt1 | contig 50840 bp, 48 predicted proteins | sample CryGeymeta201513_FD_185468 | JGI IMG/M metagenome (GOLD analysis project Ga0210028, IMG submission 185468) | Groundwater microbial communities from Crystal Geyser aquifers in Utah, USA - Crystal Geyser metaG 2015-13 (SPAdes) (version 2) | ecosystem: Environmental > Aquatic > Deep subsurface >...
TTCGAAATTGGTCAGGCGCGCCTCAATTCGGGTCCAGACGACACGCTTGAACGCGTCATCGGCATTGCCCCACTGGCCAATTTCGTCCAGCGTGCGAAAACAGCCTTGGCACAAGCCGGTGGCCTCGTCCATCTGGCACACCGACAGGCAGGGCGATGGCACCGTCTGGGCAAAGCTTTGCGCGCTGGCGCGAATGTGCCTGGCGCTTGCGACCAGGAATTTCATGGCTTTTGGGTCGGGACTCAAGGTGTTTCTCTCGTTACCACACATCAGGCTTGCCGCTTGTTGAAAAGCGCCTTGCCCGCGCGCGAGTTGGTCGCCCGCCCCAAAAAGTCGCTGATGAACTGACCGGCGTCGATCAGCAAGTCCATGTCAATGCCGGTGTCGATGCCCATGCCGTGCAGCAGATACACCACGTCCTCGGTGGCCACATTGCCGGTGGCACCCTTGGCGTACGGACAACCGCCCAGGCCCGCCACCGAGGCATCGAATTGCCACACCCCCATTTGCAGGCAGATCAGCGTATTGGCCAGCGCCTGGCCATAGGTGTCGTGAAAGTGACCCGAAATGTCGTTGATGTCAAAGTGCTTGAGCGTGGCTTCCACCGCGCGCTGCACCTTGAGCGGCGTGCCCACGCCAATGGTGTCGGCCACGCCCACATGCTGCACGCCGATGCCCTTCATCAGCCCGGCCAGGTAGCTCACCCTCTCGGGCGCAATGTCGCCCTCGTACGGGCAACCCACGGTGCAGCTCATGGCGCCGCGCACGTAAATGCCCGCCTCACGCGCGGCAGCCACCACCGGCGCAAAGCGTTCGATACTCTCGGCAATGCTGCAGTTGATGTTCTTCTGGCTGAAGGCCTCGCTGGCAGCACCGAACACCACGATTTCATCGGGTTTTGATGCCAGTGCGGCCTCAAAGCCTTTGAGATTGGGCGTCAGTACCGAGTAACGAACGCCAGGCAAACGGTTGATGCCCGCCATCACCTCGGCGTTGTCGGCCATCTGCGGCACCCATTTGGGTGACACAAAGCTGGTGACTTCGATCTCTTTCAGGCCAGCGGCTTGCAGCCGGTGCACCAGCTCGATCTTGACCGCTGCGGGTACGTTTTGCTTTTCGTTTTGCAGGCCATCACGCGGGCCGACTTCGACTAATTTGACACGTTTGGGAAGGGACATAAAAACTCGTTGAAATAATCATCAATGATTTGACCAAGACACTCAGGCAGTCAATGGTTGGCAGCAGAGGAAACAGAAGGGGAAACCGGGCGCATCATCGAACTGTGAAGATCAGCAGGCGGCACAACCGCACATGCAATGACCTGTTAACGGCTCATCCTCATGATGCAACGCACTCGCGTAGTGCCTCCTGTGCCAGCGTGTTGATGCTCTTCCCTTGGGCCTGCGCAGCAATAGCCAGCTTTTCGTGCAACTCTGGAGAAATTCGCAAGTTGAACTTGCCTGAAAAGTGGCGTCTTGGCTCAATACCTTTCTCGCGGCAAACTTCTAGAAAAACCTCGAGGGAGCGCTTGAATTCTGCCCGCAATTCCTTGGGATTTTTTCCGTAGAAGTCAGCGCCACCATTGAGGCCGAGAATTTCCCCCCGAAAGAGATCGAGATCAGGATCGAATTCAATGGTGGCGTGAAAATCGTTCACAGTCATTACATTCATGGTTCAACTCCGTGCTGTTCCAGCCATTTGCGGATACTCGTGATCGCACCTTTATCAGTATTTGGTGATGGATGCGGTCGGTGAAAAACGCGCACCTCACCAAACAAGAACACCGAGACCCGGCTACCGGCTCGCTCTTCGACCACAGCCCCAAGCTCAACCAACAAAGCTTCAATATCCCGCCATTGAATATTCGCGCTCGTCGGTCTGGAAAAAATCAAGTCAACAATTTTTTGATGCTTGCGTTTCATGTTTGGATGGTACCAATTTTAGGTACTGAATGCAAGCGTACGAGACAGCGCACGAGACGAACAGGGCAGGATAGCAATTTGTAGCCAGCTAACGTGTGATGAAAGAGACAGCCGTCGAGAAGAAGTCGGGAGGGATGAGTTGGCCATTACATTCTCTCAAGAGCTGCCTCAAGTGACGCTTTGACCTTCTTCTTTTGAATTTCTGGATCTTCTCGCTGAATGTACTCAACAGCTGACAAATCATCACCACGCTTTCTGTTCTGTCGAGGTTCCAGAGCTTCTATCAAGATCGCTTCCAGCGCTGGGATCATCTTTGCTGCGTCATATGTTGCGGGAAGTGAGCCCAGCAGACCAAGCTCCGAAACTGGCAATAGTCCGAACCATGAGAAGCGGTTCCAACGTGCAGCCATTCGATCAAATGTGTGCTCGAACAGTCGACGTCCCAACGGTCTATCTGTCGTACGACCGATATAAATGACCTCTCGGCCGTCGTACAACAAATAAATGCCGAGTTGTTTGTTGAAATCGACAGGGGTGGCACCAATTTGTTGCATGCCAAGAAGCTTTGGTGTTGCGAGCCATTGGATTGCATCGCGGCGCCAGAACATGCCAAAGGAAGTAACGATTTCGTACTGTTCTTCGGTTTCTTCTGACGCTTCAACTTCAGGGGTTAGTTTGTCCTTGACAGGCGGTGGAAACCGGTCAGTTTTAGCCAATGCAAAAGTGCCTTTGCCAACGCGGACATAGGGTGATTTTTCACCATCGTGCTTTATAGACGCGCTGATTTGTGCGTTAACGGTAGCGGCTGGTGTCGCCCCCAGGCTTGACCGCAAACCATCCGCAAGAATCTTGTCGGTGATCTCTTTGTAATGGAGCGGGGAAGTGGCTGCTCCCAAAACTCTGTCGATTGCCTCACGCCATGTTGCTTCTTTTGCCATGATTCCCTTTTTAAATTAAAGCCCAAGGTTCCGGGAAAACCAGCACGTCAGTTTTCAAGTCAATCCGACTACTGGAAAAGTTTGAATGGGCGATTAGCCATCTGCACTATAGCCCAGGCGACAGCGTGACTGATTGACTTCATTTGCCTGTATTCAGGCGATCAACCCTGTTCAATACCCTCGCCCAACATCCACCAGCCCGGCCACCGATTCACCCCGCTGCAAAGCCATGAGTTTGCCGGCAATCTGCGCAATGCTGGTCTCGCGCAGGGTGCGCGCTGAGGTGTGCGGCGTGATGGTGATCTTGGGGTGCCGCCAGAACGGATGCGCTGGCGGCAAAGGCTCGGTGCGAAACACGTCCAGCGTGGCACCGGCAAGGTGCCCGCTGTCGAGCAGCGCCAGCAAATCCTCGTCCACCAGATGCGCACCGCGCGCCACGTTGATGACGTAGCCGCCGGGCAGCAGGCGGCCCAGCGTGTCGCGATTGAGGATATTGCTGGTCTCGGGCGTGAGCGGCAGCAGGTTGACCAACACCCGGCTGCTGGCTAAAAAGTCATGGAACTGCGCCGTGCCCACAAAGGGTCGCACACCGTGCAGCGCCTTGGCCGTGCGGCTCCAGCCATTCACGGGGAATTCAAAAGCGCTGAGCGCCTGCGCCACCCGCGCGCCCAGCACGCCCAGGCCCATCACGCCCACGGGAAAGTCGTCGCGCTGGCGCGGCGGGTAAAACGTCCACTGCCCGGCGCGCACATCGGCGGCATAAGTCTCGAGGTCCCGAAATTGGCGAACCACGGCCTGGCACACGTACTCGGCCATTTGTACTGCCATGCCTGCGTCTTCCAGCCGCACCACCACCGCGCGCGGCGGCAGTCGCAGCTTGAGCAGCGCATCGACCCCGGCTCCGATGTTGAAGATGCCCTTGAGCTGCGGCTGCTCGTCAAAAAACTGTTGTGGTGGCGCCCACACCACGGCGTAATCGGCAGGGCTTGCGCCGGCTTGCCATAGTTCAACCTGGGCCTGCGGCAAGGCAGTACGCAGGCCAGCCAGCCAGGGTTCAGGCTTGGTGTTGATGCAACAAAAAGTGATTTTCATGAACATCAATGCCTGTGGATTGCCGAACTCTACTCTGCATAAACCGTCATCGCGAGGAGCGCAGCGGCGTGGCGATCTATGGATTCAGAGGTCATGGATTGCCACGCTACGCTCGCAATGACAACCAGGTCACTGCACCACCAATTTCAGCAGCTCTGCGCCTTCCACCACCTGGTCGCCCGGGGCGTAGAGCAGCTCTTCGACCACGCCGTCGATGGGCGCGGCAATGGTGTGCTCCATTTTCATGGCATCCATCACCGCCAGCGCCTGGCCGCGTTTGACGATGTCGCCGGCCTTGACGGCAAACGACACCACCTTGCCCGGCATGGGCGCCGTCAGGCGACCGACCTCGGCGGGGGCTTCGCCGGCGTGCAGCAGCGGGTCAACCGCAATGATTTGGGTGGCACCCTGCGCGGCGTGGATGTAGCCGACCTCGCCTTTCCGGTACACATTGACCAGCGCCCGCTGGCCGGCAAAGCGCAGATCAATGCCCTGTGGCATCTCCGTAAATTCGAGCAGCCCAGCCGCCTCGCCCACGGTGAACGACAGCGCACCATCGTGCAGATAAGTCAGCCCCGCCTGCACTTGTTCTCCGGCAAACTCAAAGGCGAAGCGGCGCGTGAAAACGCCATGGCTGCGCCAGCCGTCGGTCTTGCTGAACGGGTCGGCACTCTCGGCGGCGCGCTCGTCGAGCAGGGTTTGCGCCACATCGGCAGCAGCGGCCAACGCCAGGCCCACGCGCTCCTGGTTGAATAGCACCCCCGCCTCGCGCGGGATCAAACCGGTGTCCAGATCGGCCTGGGCAAACGACGGCGACTGCAGCACATGGCGCAAAAACTGCACATTGCTCGTCAGGCCGACGATGTGGGTTTGCGCCAGCGCCGCATCAAGACGGGCCAGCGCCTGCGCGCGGGTGTCGCCGTGCACGATGAGCTTGGCCACCATGGAATCGTAAAACGGGCTGATGCTGTCACCCTGGCGCACGCCATCGTCAAAGCGCACCGGACTGATGGCAAAACTGCTGCACGCTGGCTTGCGGTACACGTCGAGCGTGCCGGTGGCGGGCAGAAAGTTGTTGTCGGGGTTCTCGGCGCAGATGCGCGCCTCGATGGCGTGGCCGGTGATGCTGAGTTGGTCTTGGGTGCGCGGCAGCGGTTCGCCGCTGGCCACGCGCAATTGCCACTCGACCAAATCCTGGCCGGTGATGGCTTCGGTGACCGGGTGTTCGACCTGCAAGCGGGTGTTCATCTCCATGAAGAAGAAATCCATCTCGCCGCTGTCGCGTTGCTCGACGATGAATTCCACGGTACCCGCGCCCACGTAATTGACGGCGCGGGCAGCGGCCACCGCCGCTTCCCCCATGCGCGCACGTAATTCGGGCGTCATGCCCGGCGCAGGCGCTTCTTCAAGCACTTTCTGGTGGCGCCGCTGCACCGAACAGTCGCGCTCAAAAAGGTAAACGTAGTTGCCAAAACTGTCGCCAAACACCTGGATTTCGATATGGCGCGGGCGCTGCACATATTTCTCGACCAGCACCGCGTCTGAGCCGAAACTGGCGATGGCCTCGCGCTTGCAACTGGCCAGCGCATCGGCAAAGTCCTGCGAACGCTCCACCGCGCGCATGCCCTTGCCACCGCCACCGGCGCTGGCCTTGATCAGCACGGGGTAGCCGATTTCGTCGGCCTTGAGTTGCAGCAAGGCGGGGTCTTGGTCCGATCCGTGGTAACCCGGCACCAGCGGCACACCGGCCTTTTCCATCAATTGTTTGGACTCGGCTTTCAAGCCCATGGCTTGCATGCTGGCTGCGGGCGGGCCAATGAACACCAGACCCGCTGCGCCACAGGCGCGGGCAAAGTCGGCGTTTTCGCTCAGAAACCCATAACCGGGGTGGATGGCTTGCGCACCAGTGGCCCGGGCCGCCTCGATGATGCGTTCCCAGCGCAGGTAACTGTCTTTCGGCGCGCTGCCGCCGATGTGCACCGACTCATCACAGGCGGCGACGTGCTTGGCGCTGGCATCGGCATCGGAATACACCGCCACGGTTTTGATGCCCAGGCGGCTCGCGGTGGCGGCCACGCGGCAGGCAATTTCACCGCGGTTGGCGATCATGATCTTTTTAAACATGGATGAACTCCGCGGTGAAATTGCCTTGGCCCGCTGCGCGTGCCTGGCGTTTTAGCTTCGCTGCTGCGCCGCTTTGCGGCTGGTCAACACGATTGGCAATCAGGATTTTTGTGAACATGTTGGTCTCCGTCGGAATGAATTCAGTGCAAATTAATTGGAATCTGACCCCAATTAATTGAGCCAGGAGGGTTTGCGCTTTTGCAGAAAGGACTGCACGCCTTCCTTGCCCTCGGCGCTGGCGCGGATGTCGGCGATGCCTTGCACCGTGTGGTCGATCAGGGCGGCGTCGATGTCCTTGCCGGCCACGTCATGCAGCAGGGTTTTGCACTCCTTGACGGCATTGGGGCTGGCATTGACCAGCGCCTGGGTGATCTCCGCGACGTGGTCGTCAAGTTGTACGGCGGGCACCACGGAATGCACAAAACCGATGCGCAAGGCCTCAGCCGCGTCAAAACGCTCAGCGGTCAAAAAGTAACGGTGCGCGGCGCGCGCACCCATGGCACGGATCACATAGGGGCTGATGGTGGCCGGGTACAGGCCCAGCTTGACTTCGCTCAGACAATAATTGGCGCTGTCCACGCTCACCGCCATGTCGCAGGCCGCCACCAGGCCCATGCCGCCGGCATAGACATCGCCCTGGATACGCGCCACGGTGGGCTTGGGGCAGGTGTAAATCACGCGCAACATTTCGGCCAGTTGCGCGGCATCGGCCAGATTCTCAGCATGGGTGTAGTCTGCCATGCGGCGCATCCAGTTGAGGTCGGCACCGGCGCAAAACGCCGGGCCAACTGCAGCCAGCACAATGGCGCGAACTTGCGGGTCTTGCCCGAGCTGGCTGAACGCTTGCGTGAGTTCGGCAATCACCTCGTCATTGAAGGCGTTGCGCACTTCGGGGCGGTCCAGGGTGATGGTGGCGACCGCCCCGGTTTGAATGTTCAGTGTGGCCATGTTTTCAAACCTCTCAGGGTTTCGAGTACATCGAAGTCGGCATCGCGGTGCAGCAGCAGGTGGCCGTGGGTGATGCAGTAGCTGGCCAGCAGCACATCAATCGGGCTGCGAATGGTGTAGCCGCGTTGGCGCAGCGCGTTGAAGTGTTCAGCGGCCAGCAGGGCGTTGTCCATGCCACCGATTTCAACCATCGATATATCCAACAGAAGGTTTTTGGCGCGTTGACGGTCTTTGGGTTTGTCAAAGCCGCGCATCACCTCGTAGATCACCAGGTCGGCCACACCCACATCAACCTCCACGCGCCCGCCTTTAAGCAGTGTGACCAATTGATCGGTGGCGCTATTCGACGTGCCGCGGAAAAAGTCGATCCAGACACTGGAATCAACCAGGATCATGATTTGGACGCCTTACGGGCAGGCTTGCGCTGGTGAGTCGACGCAGGTGGCACGGACTGCGCATGGTTGTCAACTTGATAGGCTGGGGCAGGTTCATTCACTGCGAACTCGGCGGTGTCTTGCGCGTCAACCGCTGCGAGATTGTCTTGTTCGGCTGCCAATTCAGCGGCACGTTCGGCGCGGCGCTTTGCCCAGGCTTCGTCAGAGTCGTCCCAAAACAAGGTGCCGCGGGCGGCCAACAAAGCATCATAGGCATGGCGCCGCTTGATCAGTTGCAAACCCGCCTCCACCGCCTCGCGCTTTGTTTTGAAATCCCCGGTCGCCATGACGTAGTCCATGAGCTTGTCGTCGATGTCAATGTTGGTTCGCATGTTTCGCTCCTTTAATGTGTATAAATTACGTAAATCATACACATCACATGCGAAAAAGTCCAAACTTTGTCTCGTCAATCGGTGCGTTGCGCGAAGCAGAGAGGCCCAGCGCCAGCACCCGGCGGGTGTCGGCGGGGTCGATGATGCCGTCGTCCCACAGCCTGGCGGTGGCGAAATAGGGGTGACCTTGCACCTCGTACTGCTGGCGGATCGGGGCCTTGAAAGCTTCTTCCTCCATCGCGCTCCACTGCCCTCCCTTGAGTTCGATGCCGTCGCGGCGCACTGTGGCCAGCACGCTGGCGGCCTGCTCGCCGCCCATCACCGAGATGCGGGCGTTGGGCCACATCCACAAAAAGCGCGGGCCAAAAGCACGGCCGCACATGCCGTAGTTGCCGGCACCAAAACTGCCGCCGATGATGAGGGTGAATTTGGGCACGGCAGCGGTCGCCACGGCGGTCACCATCTTGGCGCCGTTGCGGGCGATGCCTTCGTTCTCGTATTTGCGCCCCACCATGAAACCGGTAATGTTCTGCAAAAACACCAGCGGAATCTTGCGCTGGCAGCACAGTTCGATGAAATGCGTGCCTTTCAACGCTGATTCGCTGAACAGAATGCCGTTGTTGGCGATGATGCCCACCGGCATGCCTTCGATGCGAGCAAAGCCGCAGATCAGCGTGGTGCCAAAGCGCGATTTGAATTCGTCAAAGTCGGAGTCATCGACGATGCGGGCGATGATCTCGCGCACGTCGAAGGGCTTGCGGGTGTCAACCGGGATCACGCCATACAGTTCTTCTGCGGCATATTTGGGCACGGCCGGCGCATGGTCGGTGGCGACCACGGACTTGCCCTTGTTCAGGTTTTTCACGGCGACCCTGGCCAGCGCCAGCGCGTGCATGTCGTTTTGCGCCAGGTGGTCGGCAACACCACTCAGGCGCGTGTGCACGTCGCCGCCGCCCAGGTCTTCTGCGGTGACCACCTCGCCGGTGGCAGCCTTTACCAGCGGCGGGCCCCCCAGAAAAATGGTGCCCTGGTTCTTCACGATGATGGCCTCGTCGCTCATGGCCGGCACATAGGCGCCACCTGCGGTGCAGCTGCCCATCACCACCGCAATTTGTGCCAAGCCCAGCGAACTCATGGTGGCCTGGTTGAAAAAGATGCGGCCAAAATGGTCACGGTCGGGGAACACCTCGTCCTGATTGGGCAGATTGGCGCCACCCGAATCGACCAGGTAAATGCAGGGCAAGTGGTTTTGCTGCGCCACTTCTTGCGCCCGCAAATGCTTTTTGACCGTCATCGGGTAATAGGTGCCGCCTTTGACGGTGGCGTCGTTGCAGACAATCATGCAATCGACACCGCTGACACGGCCAATGCCGGCAATCAGACCGGCGCCGGGCGCGCTGTCAGTGCCGTCGCGGTCCGGGTACATGCCCAGAGCGGCGAGCGGCGAAAGCTCCAGAAACGGCGTGCCGGGATCGAGCAGCATCTGCACGCGGTCGCGCGGCAGCAGTTTGCCGCGCGCGGTGTGCTTGGCGCGTGCGGCGTCACCGCCGCCCATCTCCACCTGCGTGACCTTGGCATTGAGGTCGGCCACCAGTGCGCGCATGGCGGCAGCGTTGGCCTGGAAATCGGCAGAGCGGGCGTTGAGTTTGGTCTCCAGAATGGACATGGCATTCTTTCTGTGGGTCAATTTGGCAGGGTATCGGCCAACCATTGTGGTCTGCCGAGCATAGAACGACAAGCGGATCAATGGGTGTCGTTCAGGTTGCAAATCGTGCCATATTTGTTGATACTGTGCGCCATGCCAGATGCCAGCCGTTCAACCGCCCATCGCCCTGCCCAAAGCGTCACGTCGAGCCATAACAGATCATCGGCCGTGACCCCGATCGCCTTTGTTCAGGCCATTGTGCATGCCTACGAGAAATACGGAAAAGACCCCGCCCAGGCGCTGGATTCAGCACAAATCAAGCCAGATTTTTTGCTCAACCCGGCGCACCGCATCAGCGCCCTGCAAATGGAGCGCATCTCGGGCGCCGCCATGCAGGAGCTCGATGACGAAGCTCTGGGCTGGTTCAGCCGGCGCCTGCCCTGGGGCAGTTACGGCATGCTGGCGCGCGCCTCTATCAGCGCACCCACGCTTGGGCTGGCCTTGCAGCGCTGGTGCCGCCACCATGGCCTGATTGCCGAAGACATCTCTCTGAGCTTGACGGTCAACGGCCCTGACGCAACCTTGTCGATCACCGAAAACCGCGATTTGGGCGCGCTGCGCGAGTTCTGCCTGGTCTCGGTGTTGCGCAATATTCACGGCCTGGCCTGCTGGCTGATTGACTCGCGCATTGCCTTGCAGGGCGCGCAGTTCCCGTTTGCGGCGCCAGCGTATCAGGGCGTTTACGCCGTGCTGTTTTCCGGCCCCACCCGGTTCAATGCGGCCTCAGCGGCGATCCGTTTTGACGCCCGCTACCTGGCCTTGCCACTGCAACGTGACGAGGCCGCCTTGCGCCACATGCTCCAGCGCGCGCTGCCCCTGACCGTGCTGCAATACCGGCGCGACCGCCTGCTGGTGCAGCGCGTGCGCCAGGCCCTGAACGTCCAGAGTGCCGACAGCCACAACGCCAGCGACTTGGCCGCGCTGCTGGCGATGTCTGCGCGCACCCTGCACCGCCAGCTCAAGGACGAAGGTGCATCACTGCAAGCCTTGAAAGACGAAGTGCGACAGGGCCGTGCCAGGGATTTGCTGCTGCGCACCCAGCGGCCCATCAAGCAAGTGGCACAAGCCGCCGGTTTTTTAAACGAGAAAAGCTTTATCCGCGCGTTTCGGAGTTGGACCGGGCAGTCACCCGCAGAATTTCGCAAATCAGTCAGGGCTTAGAGGTCACGCCCGAGGGCGGCGGCGGGCCGAATGACGCGGGGATGTGATGCCGCACCGCCATGTTTTTCGCCAGATAATTTGCTTCGTCAACATTGAGTTTTAATTCCACAGGAGAGACATCTTGACAATACTTGTAGCGTATGTTCCACGGCCCGAAGGTCAAGCCGCACTGGACAAGGGGATCGAAATTGCCACGCGCCGCAATGAGCCGCTGGTCGTCGTCAATGCCTCCCCTGGCGGGACGAAAATTGATCCGTCAGCCATTGACGTGGTCGACGTTGAACGGGTCGAGCGGCTATTGAAAAACTCCGGCCTGAATGCCGAATTGAAGCAGTTTGTTCGCGGCAAAAGTGCCGTCGAAGAAATCGAGTCACTGGTTGAATCGCTCCATGTTTCTGTGCTCGTGATTGGCCTGAGAAAACGTTCACCCGTGGGCAAGCTGATCATGGGCAGCGTGGCCCAGGAAATCCTGCTCACGGTGCCCTGCCCGATACTGGCCGTCAAGGCGTGAGTGACACGCAGACCCGTCACAAATGTTGAACATCAAGCCTTGGCGTGACGCCTTGCCTTGTGCTGCTCGTAGGTTTCCACCGGCGCGCCCTGTTTGACCCACTCGGTAAAACCGCCGTCGATGTGCGCCACGTTGCGCATGCCCATGGCTTGCAGCGCCTGGGTGGCCAGCGCGCTGCGCCAGCCGGCACCGCAAAACAGGATGAACTCCTTGGCATCGTCGCCAAACACCGGCTTGTAATAGGGCGAGGCCGGATCGACCCAGAATTCGAGCATGCCGCGCGGGGCGTTGAAGCACCCTGGCACCGTGCCCTCGCGCTCCAGCTCACGCACATCGCGAATGTCAACGATTTGCACCTGGGGGTCGGCCAAGCGGCCCCGAACCTCGGTCACAGCGTAGGTTTTGACCTGGGCCATGGCCTCGCTCACGAGTTGTTGATAACCTTTGGTGATTGGCATGATTGGTCTCCTGTTGTGTAAAAACAGTGCCTACTTTACTTGCGCCAGAAATGCGGCACGAACAGCACGATCACGGCCAGCAACTCGAGTCGACCCAGCAGCATGGCCACGGTGCAAACCCAGGTCTGAAAATCACTGAGCACACCAAAATTGGAGCTTGGGCCGACCAGCCCCAGGCCTGGACCAATGTTGTTGATGGTGGCCACCACAGCTGAAAACGCAGTGACGATGTCCAGCCCCGAGAGCAGCATCAACATGGTCAGGCCGATGGTGCTGGCGCCGTAAATCAACATGAACGCCATCACCGCCGCAATGACTGTTGCGGGAATGGTGGTGCGCCCCATAGTGACAGGATTCACCACGCGCGGGTGGATGGCTCGCACCAGTTCGCGGCGCGATTGCTTGACGAGCAACACCATGCGCACCATTTTGATGCCACCCCCGGTGGAACCCGCGCAAGACACAAAGGTGCCCAGAAACATCAACCAGACTGGGGCGAATACTGGCCACAAGCTGTAATCAGCAGAGGCATAGCCGGTGGTTGTGGCCAATGACACCACGTGGAAAGCCGCTGTACGCAAGGCATCGAGCGGCTGGGCATAGGTGTCGTGGACCAGCAGCAACAGGGCCAAGCCCAGCACGGAAGCAATCAACGCCATCAGGTAGGCGCGCACCTCAGGATCGCGCCGCATGGAGCGCAACGATTTGCTCCGCCAGACGATGAAATAGCGCGCAAAACTGATACCCGCCAGCGCCATGAAAACAATGGCCACCAGTTCGATGTCACGCGAATTCCAGAATGCAAAACTGGCATCATGCGACGAGAATCCGCCCAGCCCCATGGTGCTGCACATGTGCATGAAGGCATCAGCCCAGCTCATGCCGGCCTGGTGGTAGGCCAGCATGCAGGCCGTGGAGAAAACAAAGTACACGCCCCACAAGCCGCGCGCGGTTTCGGCAATACGCGGCGTCAGGCGAGCATCTTTCATGGGGCCTGGCGTTTCAGCCTTGTAAAGCTGCACACCCCCCAGGCCTAGCAGCGGCAGCACTGCCACCACCAGCAACATCACGCCCAGACCGCCAATGAGCTGCAAAAAACAGCGCCACACATTCACCGACACCGGCAAGCCATCCAGCCCTGAAAATGCCGTAGCCCCGGTGGCGGTCAGGCCGCTCATGGCTTCAAAATAGGCATCGGTCCAGCTCAGGCCATCGATCGCCAGCACCAGCGGCACAGCAGAAAAGGCGGGTAGCACTGTCCAGACCAGATTGACCAGTAAAAAGCCATCTCTCGGCATCAACTCACGCTGGAACCGTGAGGTAAGCAGCCACAACGTCAGCCCAAAGACCAGCGTGACAGCCATGCTTTGCACCCAGACCGCGAGCAGCGCCATTGCGTCCATTTGCCAGGCCCAGGCCATGGGCACCAAAAACAGGAAGGCATAGCCCACCAAAATGCGGGAGAGGATATTGAAAACCGGTGCCAGGCTTGACATATCTAGAAGAAACCGACGTTGACCTGGAATAATTTTTCCACCTGCTTGAGCAGGCGCTTGCTGGGAATGAAGATGATGATGTGATCATCTTCCTTGATCACCAGGTCGTGGTGCGGCATCAACACCTCACACTGGCGTCCCTCGCCACGTACGATGACACCAAAGCGCGCACCATCGGGCAGCTTGATCTGCTCGATGCGGCGCCCCACCAGTTGCGACGACTTGAGGTCGCCCCGCGCCACGCCCTCGAGCGCTTCGGCCTCACCGCGGCGCAGGCTGTGCACCGCCGCCAGCGCACCACGGCGCACATGAATCAAGAGCTCACCGATCACGGTTTGGGCCGGCGAGATGGCAATGTCAATGGTGCTACCCTGCATCATCTCGGCATAAGCGCGCCGGTTGATCAGTGCAATCACCCGCTTGGCGCCCAAGCGTTTGGCCAGCATCGCCGACAAAATGTTGTCCTCATCGTCGTTGGTCAGCGAAACGAACAAATCCATCTGCCCCACGCCTTCTTCGATCAGCAGATTTTCATCGGCCGAGTCGCCCTCGAGCACCAGCATGCTGGCAGGCAACTCACCGGCGAGGTATTTGCAGCGCTTGTGGTCGCGCTCGATGATCTTGACCTCGCACTGGCCAATCAGACTGCGCGCCAACCGCAGAGCCACCTTGCCGCCCCCCGCAATCAGCACGCGACGCACCGGTTGGTCGTTGTTGTGGATGGCGCGCAGCACGTCACGGATTTTTTGCTTGTCGGCCACCACGAACACTTCGTCGCCGGCGAGCACCCGGGTATCTGCCTTGATGGGCACCTCGTTGTCTTGCCGATAGACCGCCACCACACGCATTTCGGCCCAGGGAAACAGCTCGCGAAATTCACCAATGGTGTGGTTGACCAGGGTGCTCCCTTGCGCGGCGCGCATGGCGATCAGGTGCGCGCGCTGGCGCGAAAACTCCAGCACCTGCAAGGCCTCGGGGTAGTCAATGAGTTGGTGAATGTATTGCTTTACCGACTCTTCCGGGCAGATGACGTGAGTCACGCCAAAACCGGTCTTGCCCAGCAACGTACCACCCTCTTCAAACTCTGGCGACCGAATTCTGGCCACGGTGATGGAAATGCCAAACACGTCGTGCGCCACCTTGCAGGCGGTCAGATTGGTCTCATCCAAAGCTGCGCAAGCCACAAACAAATCGGCGTCTTCAGCGCCGGCACGGCGCAGCACCGTCGGTTGGATGCCATTGCCGGGCACGCCCCGCACGTCAAGCCGGTCTTCAAGGTCGCGTAGCAACTCGGGGTCGGGGTCGATCAGGGTGATGTCGTTTTGCTCGGAAGCCAGGCTCTCGGCGACACTTTCGCCAACCCGCCCGGCTCCCAGAATGATGATACGCATAAAGGTGGCCTTGTTTTAGGGGCATCATAACGGAGCTCGGCTGGCTGCTTTCTGACGCTGCGGTGTCCACCAAAGCGACAGCGGCAGCGCCCACAAATTGTCCCCAAACGGCACCGCCTCGCGCCCGGCATACATCACGATGCCACGCTGAAACCGCGTGCTTTCTGTTTCTTGCAAATGGCGCAGGCCCTTGAAGTCTTTGCCATCCACGGTGGCACTGGCTTTCACTTCGATGCCGGTGATTTGGCCCAAACGGTTTTCCAACACAAAGTCGACCTCGATGTTGGTTTGTGTTCGGTAATGCCACAGTGACAGGCGCAGCGATGAAAACGCCACGTGCTTGAGCAGTTCGCTCAAAACCCATGTTTCCACGGCTGGACCAGGTAAACCGGGCCTGGCCGTCAGACTCTCAGCCGTAGCGGCCAGAAAATGACACAACATGCCGCTGTCGGGCAGAAACACCTTGGGCGCTTTAACCAGTCGTTTGCCCGGGTTACGTTCCCAGGATGGCAGCCGCACCACCAAAAACAGCATTTCGAGCAAGGCAAAGTAGCGCTTGAGGGTGCTTTGCGCAATGCCTGCAGTCCGCGACAGCTCGGCAAAATTGAGCAAAGTGACACTGTGTGTGGCCAGCAAGCGCAGCAAATTGGGGACTTCTGTCATTTGCCCATGTTGGCAAGGTCGCGCGCGTCACGGCGTCCGGGGAAACCACCTGGGAGCAAGTGCGCTACCAAGGTTTGCCTTTCGCAGGGCGGCATATTCAAAGCAGACCACTCGCCCGCAAACAGGGCATCGGCCCGATAAAGACAAAACCTCCATGCGCCCCGCCAGCGACTCTGCCATTCCGGGCAACATCATCACATCGGCTGACCCCGTCAACAGAAAACGGCCCGGCTGGCGGCTTCAGTCCACAGCGGCCTTGATGGGCAGAAAAAGCCCGGACACACGCTGTATTTCATCGAGGGGGGACGGAGCCCTGCAGTCCACGGATCAAATGTGTTTGATGTGCCTGCGCAGATTTTGGTGGTTAAAAATCAGTCCATGGCCACTTCATCCGCCCAGACCGTAAAGCGCTGCAGCGTGTTGGGGCCAAAGGTGCTGGTCAGGGCCACGTCGCAGGCGTCGCGACCGCGAGCCATCAGCACCCGGCCAATGCGCGGCGTGTTGTTGCGCGCATCGAAGGTGTACCAGCGGTCACCCAGAAAGGCCTCGAACCAGCCGGCGAAATCCATCGGACCCGGAATCGGCGGAATGCGGATGTCTCCGAGGTAGCCGGTGCAATACCGCGCCGGTATGTTCATGCAGCGGCACAGGGTAATCGCCAGGTGGGCGTAATCGCGGCACACGCCCTGCCCTTCGTTAAATGCCTCCCAGGCCGTGCGCGTGCGCCGGGCATGGTGGTAGCCAAATTCAATATGTTGGTGCACAAAATCACAGATGGCCTGCACCCGTCCCCAACCGGTGGGGCCGGCACCAAACTGCTGCCAGGCGATGTTCGACAGCAGGTCGGTCTCACAATAGCGGCTGCCCAGCAGATAGACCAGCACCGATTCGGGCAGGTATTCAACCGGCGTTTGCATGACCCACGGAGCCACCACATCGGGCTGGCCGCTGTCATTGATCAACGCGTCGGTGCGCAACACCAATCTGCCCGCCGGGGCGACGATGCGGCTGCACCAGTTGCCAAACAGGTCGCGGTAGGCGGTGATGGGCACCGCCGGGCTGGTCACCAGAATGTCCGGGCGCACCAGATCGCTTGCCCGAGAGTGATGAATATTGAGCGACAAAAGCATCGGCGTCGGGCCAGGGCATTCGTATTCCATCTCGAAGCCCACGCGCATACGCAGCCGGGCATCAAGGGTTGTTTGCGGGAATTCAGCGGCCAAGTTGTTCGGGTTAATCAAGAGGTGCTCCAAATGAAAGGTGAATGCGCCGGGATACAGCCCACGTTCGACGAGTTTAGGCGGCAGTGCGGTCAAAAGACTGTGCGGCAACGCACTGACGCAATATTCATTCCAGGCAAGCGAGCGGGCGATCTGCCAGCCGCAGCGATTCAAAGGGCGGCCAAAAACTTTTTCGGGTTTTCCGATAACTGGGCAAAGTTGTCAGGCGTCAGAATCACCGGCCTTGCCGCGGGGAAATATCCTAAAAATGTCTCAAGACCTTTGGCCGACTTTTTGCGGCCGGATTTCACTTCGATGGCATGAACACGTCCCTGATGAACGTACACAAAATCAACCTCAGCGTTTTTTTCTCGCCAGTAGAAAAGCGCGCCTTGCAATTGCAACAATTCGGCGCCCACTGCCAATTCAAACACGCGCCCGCGCAACTCCGGGTCGCTCAAAGCTTGCGGCCCGGCCGTCATGGTGTAGAGCGCCGGACAAGCGGCAAGAATCTTGGGACTGGAACTGCGCGTCAGCCAGGCCTTGGCCGAGTATTTTTCCAACGAATAAATCAGAAATGCGCCGGCATAAAGCTCAAGGTAGTACTTGATCAAATCGGTATTGCCTTTGTCTTGCAACTGTCCGAGCAATTTGGTGTAGCTGATTTCCTGCGCCGGGTAGCGACACAGAATTTCAAAAGCCTGACGAAACAGCGCCGGGTTGGCCACCTTGCGGTTTTGCAAAATATCCTTGCCGATGACCGACTCCACAATAGCGTCTTTCATGTAGGCATACCAGCGGTCAGCATCGCCCTCAAAAGGCACTGCACCGGGGTAGCCTCCATATAAAAGATAACGTTCCAGGTCGTAGCCAAAAGCGGTCTTGAGTTCACTGAAGGTCCAATGGTAAACACGCGTTAATTCAAAGCGCCCGACCAGGCTCTCGGTCAAACCGGTCTGAATTTGTAGCGAACTCGACCCCAAAAGCACCACTCGCAGGCGATGCGTTTGCTGGTCCCATAGCGATTTGATGACCTCCGACCAATTGGGAATTTTCTGCACCTCATCAACCACCAGCAGCGCGCCATCGCCCAACAACAGCGCTTTTTGCCATTGCTCCAGCAGCCAGGTGCGGTCGGTCACAAGCACATCATCGGCATTGGCATAGTGGCTGGGGCCTGGTGTGCGTGCCAACAGTTGCCGGATACCGGTGGTCTTGCCCACCTGCCGCGGCCCCACCAAAACTTGCATCAGGGGTGATACCTCGGTCAAGCGCTGTTCAAGTTGCGCAACAAAAGCGCGTTCAAAGGATTGGCTCATTTGAACAGTTTATTACAGAATACTAGACATACCTAGTAAAAATACTAGGTATGTCTATTAAAAACGTTAAAGCGTTCTCTGAATAATGATTTTCTGCACGTCGGAGGTGCCTTCGTAAATCTGGCAGACGCGCACGTCGCGGTAAATGCGCTCTACAGGGAAGTCGCTCACCACACCGTATCCGCCCAGCGTCTGGATGGCGGCGCTGCACACTTGTTCGGCCATTTCGCTGGCAAAGAGTTTGGCCATGGCGGCTTCTTTCAGGCAGGGCTTACCGGCGTCACGTAAGGCGGCCGCATGCCAGATGAGTTGCCTTGCCGCTTCCAGTTGAGTGGCGCAGTCGGCCAACCGAAAGCCCACCGCCTGGTGGTTGAAGATGGCGGTGCCGAAGCTTTGGCGCTCTTTGGCGTATTGCACGGCAAACTCGAAGGCACTGCGCGCCATGCCCACGCTTTGCGCGGCAATGCCGATGCGCCCTCCCTCCAGACCGCCCAGAGCGATACCGTAACCCTGGCCTTCAGCACCGATCAGGTTCTCTGCGGGAATGCAGCAGTTGTCAAAATTGATCTGCGCGGTGTCGCTGGAATGCTGGCCGATTTTGTCTTCCAGCCGCGCCACGGTGTAGCCCGGCGTGGCAGTCGACACCAAAAAGGCGCTCATGCCTTTTTTACCCGCACCTTTGTCAGTGACCGCAATCACAATGGCCACGTCGCCGTTTTGGCCGCTGGTGATGAACTGCTTCACGCCGTTGATCACATAGCCATCGCCCTCCTTGACCGCCGTGGTGCGCAGGCCCGACGCGTCGCTGCCGACATGCGGCTCGGTCAGGCAAAAGGCGCCCAGCATCTGGCCCTGCGCCAAGGGCGTGAGCCACTGCTTTTGCTGCGCCGCGTTGCCATAGCGCATCAGGATGGCGTTGACCGGGCAGTTGGTGACGCTGATCACGGTGCTGGTGCCGCCGTCACCGGCGGCAATTTCTTCCAGCACCAGCGCCAGCGTCAGGTAGTCCAGGCCTGCGCCACCCAGGTCTTCGGGCACGCAAATGCCGTAAGCGCCAAGCGCTGCCAGGCCCTGGTGTGCCGCCTTGGGGAACAGGTGTTCCTTGTCCCATTTGGCGGCATGCGGCCAAAGCTCGGCCTGGGCAAAATTGCGCACCGCGTCGCGGATCATTTCCTGGTCTTGGGTCAGCAGCATGGGGCGGGCTTTCGATCAGAGCATTTCCAGCGCCACAGCGGTGCCTTCGCCGCCGCCAATGCACAAGCTGGCCACGCCTTTTTTAAGGCCGCGGGCTTGCAGCGCATAAAGCAGCGTAACGATGATGCGCGCACCGCTGCAACCGATCGGGTGGCCCAGCGCGCAAGCGCCGCCGTTGACATTCATGATGTCGTGGCTGACCTTGAGATCGTGCATCAGCGCCATCGGCACTACGGCAAAAGCTTCATTCACCTCCCACAGGTCCACGTCTTTCACCGCCCAACCCGCTTTGGCCAGCACCTTCTGGCTGGCGCCAATCGGTGCGGTCGAGAACCATTCGGGCTCTTGCGCATGCACGGCGTGGCTGACGATGCGCGCCAGCGGCGTGCAGCCCAGCTTGGCGGCAGTGGAGGCGCGCATCAGCACCAGCGCGGCGGCGCCGTCGTTGATGCTGGAACTGCTGGCCGCCGTGATGGTGCCGTCTTTTTTGAACGCGGGTTTGAGGCTGGTAATCTTGTCGAGCTTGACCTTGCCCGGCCCCTGGTCGATGCTGATCACGGTGTCGCCCGCGCGGCCCTTGACCGTCACTGGCGCAATCTCTGGCGCAAACTCGCCCGACGCGGTGGCGTTTTGCGCGCGCTGCACGCTGGTGGTGGCAAAGGCGTCTTGCTGGGCGCGGGTAAAGCCATATTTAGCAGCGCAATCTTCGCCAAAGGTGCCCATGGATCGGCCGGCTTCATAGGCGTCTTCCAGGCCGTCGAGCATCATGTGGTCAAAGATGCGGTCGTGGCCAATGCGGTAACCAGCGCGCGCCTTGGGCAGCAGGTAGGGCGCGTTGGTCATGCTCTCCATGCCGCCAGCCATCAGCACGTCGGCACTGCCTGCAAGCAGCATGTCGTTGGCAAACATGGTGGCGCGCATGGCGGAGCCGCACATTTTGCTCATCGTCACGGCACCGGTGCTCTTGGGCAGGCCGCCCTTGAAACCGGCCTGTCGCGCTGGCGCCTGGCCCTGGCCGGCCATCAGACAGTTGCCAAAGATCAACTCATCGACCATTTCGGCGGTCAATTTGGAGCCCTGCATGGCGCGCGCCAAGGCTTCCTTGATGGCCACACCGCCCAAGTCATGCGCGGCCAGCCCGGCAAAGTCGCCTTGAAAACTGCCCAGCGGGGTGCGGGCGGCACCCACGATCACGATTGAATCCGTCATGTCAAACTCCTTTAAAAATTGGACTAACGCAAAACCGCCTTAGCGTTGTTGCGTTAGTGCTAAAAAACAAGGCTTGCGCCAACACATTTGCGCTTGGGTTTTTGTGCCCGTTGCAACTTAAATCGACTCCCGCACCTCGGTATTGGCGCGTTCGGGGTGAAAACGCTTGTGCTGGTCGTACGGAAACACGTCATACACGTAGCCGGACTGGATGCGCTCCTTGTGGCTTTGCCAGAACGCCACATCGAGCAGGTCGGCGTGGTGCTTCAAAAACACGTCCTTGACAGCGGCATTGCCCAGCAAAAACGGGCCGAAGGTCTCGGGGAACACGTCCTTGGGGCCGACCCGGTACCAGACTTCGCCCGACATTTCTTCTTCTTCGTTGCGCGCCTGGGGCACGCGGCGAAAGACGCAGTCTGTGATGTATTCGATCTCGTCGTAGTCGTAAAACACCACCTTGCCGTGGCGCGTGATGCCAAAGTTTTTCCACAGCATGTCGCCAGGGAAAATGTTGGCCGCCACCAGGTCTTTCAGGGCGTTGCCGTATTCGACCACGGCGTGTTCAAGCTGCTCTTTGGCCTGGCGCGCCGCCGGGCTGGTATTAGCGGGGTCGGCGCCACCGGCATCAAAGGCCTCTTGCAAATAGATATTGAGGGGAATCATGCGCCGCTCGATGTAAACGTGTTTCAAGATCACCTCAAGCTCACCATTGCCATCGCGGTCGCTGATTTCGAGTTGGCTGGGGGCAAACTTTTGAATTTCGGCGATCAGCTCGTCGGTAAAGCGGGCGCGCGGAAAGCCCACCTCGCTGTATTCCAGCGTGTCGGCCATGCGGCCCACCCGGTCGTGCTGCTTGACCAGCAAATACTTGCCCTTGATCTGCTCGCGGCTGGTGTCTTTGGGCGGCGGATAAAAGTCCTTGATGACTTTGAACACATAGGGAAAGCTGGGCAAATCGAACACCAGCATGACCATGCCCTTGATGCCAGGCGCAATGCGGAACTGGTCGGTGGAATGACGCTGGTGGTAGATGAAGTCGCGGTAAAACAGCGTTTTGCCTTGCTTGGCCAGCCCCAGCGCGTTATACAGCTCGTTGCGCGGTTTCAGCGGCATCATGCTGCGCAAAAACTGCACGTAAGCACTGGGGATTTCCATGTCCACCATGAAGTAGGCGCGGGCATAAGAAAACAGCATCAGCAGGTCGTCCTGGCCAAACAAGATGGCGTCAATGGCAAGCCGGGTTTCGCCCGCGGTGTAGAGCACCGGCAAGGCGAACGGAAACTCGTTGTAACCGTTGATCACCTTGCCCACAATATAGGCACCCTTGTTACGGAAAAACAGGCTGGAGAGCACCTGAATCTGGTAGTTGGCGCGCAGCTTCACGTCGCCCAGCACGCCCTGCATGGCTTGCGCCACCAGCGCCACGTCGCCCGGTAAATCGACAAACTCGCAGCGCAGGTCAAAGTCATGCACCATTCTCTGTAGCACCTCGGGCAGGTTCTCGGCTGCCGGGTAATAAGAGCGATAGGTCGGCCGTTTCTCGGTTTCGTCGTTTTCAATGTACTCGGTGCTGACGGCTGGGCGGATGAAAATGAAGTCGTTCTGGAAGTAACTGCGGTGCAAGATTTTGGTGGTGGCCGAATTGAAAAAAGTTTCTGCCAGCTCGGGCTGGTGGTGGTCCACCAGCAAGCCGATGTAGTGCAGCTTGACCTGGTGCCAGATGTCCATGGGCTGCTCACCGGCCCTGAATTCGCGCTCGAGGCGCATCGCGGCCTCGCGCACGCGCAGGTCGTAAAACTCGATGCGCTCGCGCTGGGCGCGCTGCTGACCGTGCCAGTCGGCCGTCTCAAAACGGTGCTTGGCGCGCGCTGATTCGGTTCTGAACAGCCGGTAGTGGCGGTTAAAGCCGTCGATCAGGGCTTTGGCAATGTCATAGGCCAGGGTGGAATCTAGGCGGGTGGGAAACATGGGTCAACCTTATCGGATCAGTGGCGCGGTGGCGGCGATAGCCCGAGGATAACGCTTGAAGGCATCGCGAAAAACGCCCACCACTTGCTGCATGCCCTGCATGGTGACGCCCAAATCTTTCACCAAGCCGTCCTTGAGGCCATAACACCAGCCGTGCACTGCCACTTTTTGCCCGCGCGCCCAGGCGTCTTGCAGCACGTTGCTCAGCGCCACGTTGCCCACTTGCTCGATCACGTTCATCTCGCACAGCGTGTCTTCCTGCTCGGCCACGCTCAAGTGCTCCAGACGGCAGCGATGGCGTAGCTTGACGTCGTGCACATGACGCAGCCAACTATCGGCCAGACCAATGCGGGTGCCGCGCAGCGCGGCCAGCACGCCACCGCAACCGTAATGACCGACCACCATGATGTGTTCGACCTTGAGGTGGTCCACCGCAAACTGGATGACAGAAAGCGCATTCAGGTCAGAATGCACCACCACGTTGGCAATGTTGCGGTGCACGAACACCTCGCCCGGGTCCAGCCCGGTGATCTCGTTGGCCGACACGCGGCTGTCCGAGCAGCCGATCCAGAGGTACTTGGGCGTCTGCTGCTGCGCCAACTGGCTGAAAAAACCGGGCCGCTGCGCTTCCATGCGCGCCGCCCAGAGTCGGTTGTTATCCAGCAGGTGTTGAAGTGATGGGGTCATGCGTCAATGTTAGCGGGTGTCAAGCCGCTGCCTCAACAGGTCTCGGCAAACAATTCGCGCCCAATCAGCATGCGCCTGATCTCCGAGGTGCCGGCACCAATCTCGTACAGCTTGGCATCGCGCCACAGGCGGCCCAGCGGATACTCGTTGATGTAGCCGTTGCCACCAAAAATCTGCACACCCTCGCCCGCCATCCAGGTGGCTTTTTCGGCGGTCCACAAAATGACCGAGGCGCAGTCCTTGCGCACCTGGCGCACGTGCTCCACACCCAACAGGTCTAGGTTTTTGGCCACCGTGTAGGCAAATGAGCGCGCGGCCTGCAGCACGGTGTACATGTCGGCTACCTTGCCTTGAATGAGCTGGAATTCGCCAATACTCTGGCCGAACTGCTTGCGGTCATGGATGTAGGGGATGACGTTGTCCATCACCGACTGCATGATGCCCAGCGGGCCGCCGGTGAGCACCGCGCGCTCGTAGTCGAGACCGCTCATTAGCACCTTGGTGCCCATGTTGAGGCCGCCCAGAATGTTGGCCTCGGGCACCTCGACGTTGTTGAACACCAGCTCGCCGGTGTGGCTGCCGCGCATGCCCAGCTTGTCGAGCTTTTGCGCGATGCTGAAGCCCGGCATGCCTTTTTCGATCAAGAAGGCGGTGATACCGCCGGGTTTTGCCGCCGGGCCGCCCCTAGGCAAAACAACCCCCTCGGGGGGCAGCGAAGCATGGGGGTCATGTGTCAGCGCGGGCTCGCTCTTGGCATAGACCACCAGGGTGTCGGCGTCGGGGCCGTTGGTGATCCACATCTTGTTGCCGTTGAGCAGGTAGTAGCCGCCTTTGTCTTCGGCCTTGAGCTTCATCGACAGCACGTCGCTGCCAGCGCCCGGCTCGCTCATGGCGAGCGCCCCGACGTGTTCGCCGCTGATGAGTTTGGGCAGGTATTTGGCGCGCTGCTCGGGTGTGCCATTGCGCTTGATCTGGTTCACACACAGGTTGCTGTGCGCGCCATAGCTCAGGCCCACGCTGGCGCTGGCGCGGCTGATTTCTTCCATCGCGATCATGTGCGCCAGGTAGCCCATGTTGGCGCCGCCGTATTCCTCGCCCACGGTGATGCCGAGCACGCCCAGACTGCCCATCTTTTGCCACAGGTCCATCGGGAATTGGTCTGTGCGGTCGATTTCTGCCGCGCGCGGGGCGATCTCGGCTTGGGCGAAGTCGCGCACCGCGTCGCGCAGCGCGTCGACGTCTTCGCCGAGTTGAAAGTTGAGTCCGGGCAGGTTGTTCATGGGCTGGGTCTCCTGGTGTGATTTGGTTGGGTGAAATTGAAAACTCGTTCAGTCACGGCTTGGCTTTCGCTGCTTGGGTTTTGGCGAGCAGGGCCCGGGCCTCGCGCTGGTGCACCTTGAGCTCGTCCATATTGGCTTGCAGGTCTTGCATCTGGGCTTCGATTTGCTGCTGGTGCTGGCTGAGCACTTGCAGGAATTTTTCAAGCTGCACGGCGGTGTCGCGCGGACTCTCGTACAGGTCGATGATCTCCTTGGCATCGACCAGGCTCAGGCCCAGCCGTTTGGCGCGCAGCGTAAGCTTGAGCCGCGCGCGGTCACGGCTGCTGTACACGCGATTTCGGCCGGCGGGGCCGGTGCGCTCGGGCTGCAACAAGCCCATGTCCTCGTAAAAACGCATGGCGCGCGTGGTCAGATCAAATTCTTTGGCCAGGTCGCTGATGCTGTAGGTGTGTCCCATGAGAAAAACTTGCGGTGAATTGACGTTAACGTAAACGTCAATTATGTAGCAATTTCGGCATGGTTTGACCTCATGGCCTCATGGCCTCATGTCATTGGCCATCAAGCCGGATTCACGTCCAACGCGGCGCTGCCTCGTCCTTGAGCTGGCGCCGCAGCGCCGCATAGTCGGGCACCACCGACTGCACGGTGTCCCAAAAGCGCGGGCTGTGGTTCATCTCACGCAGGTGGCTGAGCTCGTGCGCCACCACATAGTCGATCACCGTCATTTTGAAATGGACCAGCCGCCAATTGAGCCGGATCGAGCCATCGACACGCGCGCTGCCCCAGCGCGTGCCGGCGTTGCTCAGTGCCAATTTTTTCCACTGCACACCCAGCAGCGGCGCAAAGTGATCGAGCCGCTCCAGAAACACCCGTTTGGCCTGGCGCATCAACCAAGCCTGCACCGCGTCGCGGATTTGATCGGCGCTGGCATTATTTGGCAAACTCAGGCGCAGCGTCATGGGCGACTGAACGGCTGGCAGGCTGGCGCTCGCTGCGTCAGGGGCAAGAAAATCGCCCGCGATCAGTTCGGCACCAGCGGTGGCAAAACCATGCGCCGGGTCGAGCTTGAGCGCCACGGTCTGCCCCAAAAACGGCAGGCTGGCACCGTCGCGCCAATCGATGGTGTGCTCGGCCATGCGCGCATGGCGTTCGCGGCTTTCCTGCAATTTACGCAAAATCCAGGCGGATTTTTCCTGCAGCGCGGCATCCACCTCATAGAGCGGCACCCACTTGGGCGCGCGCACAGCCAAGCCGTGCGGCCCGACACTGAAGCCGATGCTGCGCCGCTGGCCGCGCTTGAATTCATAGGCCACCAGGGCATGGCCCAGACGCACTTCACGGCTGGCCTGCGGGTGACGGAAATGCACTGCCGGTGACGCATCCGCCTTTGGCGCCTGAACGTCGGACGTTAAAACAGGGCTGGGCTCGAACAAATCCAGCGTAAAGCGCAGCAAGGAATGCATCTTGCGGTGAAGTTAATGCGGGTAGGCATCGGGGTCGATGCGGCGCATCTCGGCCTCGATCCATGCCTCTGCCTCGCGCATCAGGCCCTTGGGGTCGCGCCCGGCGCTGGGCAGGGCCGGGCCGATCGACACCGTGACCACGCCAGCGTGTTTGACAAAACCCCTGCGCGGCCAGCAGCGCGCGGTGGCCACCGCAATCGGCACCACTGGCGCGCCCGATTGCACAGCGAGCCGCGTGCCGGCCGTCTGATAGGTGCCTTTTTGACCGCGCGGCATGCGCGTCCCCTCGGGGAACATGATGACCCAGGTGCCATTGGCGAGCAGGCGGCAGCCCTGCGCGATGACGTGTTTCATGGCCTCGGCGCGTGATTCGCGGTTGATGTGGATCATGTCCAGGCGCGCCATCGACCAGCCGAAAAATGGCACCTTGAGCAACTCGCGTTTGAAGACAAAAGCCAGCGGATGCGGCATCAGCGTGGGCAACAGCAGGGTTTCCAGCGTCGACTGGTGCTTGGACAACAGCACCGCCGCGCTGCTTTTGCCAAGCGGCAGGTTGTCACGGCCCAGCACCATGAACCGCACGCCCAAAATCACCCGCGTGCCCCACATCACCACGCTGAACCAGTTCACCGCAGTCCACCAGGCCGCGCGACGCGAAAACAAGGACACCAGCAACACGGCAAAGGTCCACGGGATCACGGTGATCACCATCCAGGCCATGTGCAAAACTGAGCGGATCAGAGCCAGCATGAATTCAGGTTTGTTCTTCTTCGCGGCTGAGCAAAAAGTCGACGAACGAAGACAGGTTTTCGTGCACATGGGTGGTGGGCGGGAAAGCATCGGACAAGGGCCGGCCCCGGTAAACCGCGCCCTTGCCAGTCTGCACCAGATGCGGCTCACAGCCCACCGCCGCGCCGGCAATGAGATCGCGCGCCGAATCACCGACCACCGGCACATTCTTGAGGTCGAGACCGTAACGGTCGGCAATTTGCTCAAACAAGCCCGAGGCGGGCTTGCGGCATTGGCAGGCCTCGTCGGGTGAATGCGGGCAGTAAAACACGGCATCGATGCGACCACCCACAGCCGCCAGCATCTGGTGCATCTTGGCATGAATGGCGTTCAGATCAGACACCTCGAACAGCCCGCGCCCCAACCCCGACTGGTTGCTCACCACCACCGTGTGCCAGCCCGCATGGTTGAGCCGGGCGATGGCTTCAAGCGCGCCGGGCAGCGGTTTCCATTCGTCGGGCGACTTGACGAAGTCGTCGCTGTCTTCGTTGATGGTGCCGTCGCGGTCCAAAATTACCAATTTGATTGGGGTCATGGCTCGTACTCCGACGCCTTAGGCCACCAGGCGCGACAAATCGGCCACCTGGTTCATCGCCTGGTGCAGGGTTTTGAGCAGGCCGAGGCGGTTCAGGCGCAGGTCCATCGCGTCGGCGTTGACCATCACACTGTCAAAAAAGGCATCAACCGGCGCGCGCAAGGCGGCCAGGGTTTGCAGCGCGGCGGTGTAATCACCCGCGTCAAACTGCGCCTGGGCGCGCGGAGTGGTTTCCTGCATGGCAGCAAACAACGCTTTTTCGGCCGTCTCTTGCAGCAGCAGTTCGCTGACGTGGGCATCGGCTGCGGCATCAGCATCGGCCTTTTTCAGGATGTTGCCAATGCGCTTGTTGGCCGCTGCCAGCGCCGGCGCCTCAATCAGCGCAGCAAAGGCGCGCACCGCCGCCAAGCGGCGGGGCACGTTGCCCAAGCGCTGCGGGCGCAGCGCCAGCACGGCATCGACTTCTTGCGGGCTGTAACCCTGCTCGCGCAGCGCACCGGCAAAACGCTCATAGACAAAGTCAAGCAAGGCAATGGCTGGGTTCACAATGCGATCGCCAAACGCGGGAACGGCGGCGGCCACCAGCGCCGGCACATCGAGCGCCAGGTCTTTTTCCACCAGCATGCGGATCACACCGAGCGCATGGCGGCGCAGGGCAAATGGGTCTTTGTCGCCCGTGGGCAGGTTGCCAATGCCAAACATGCCCACCAGCGTTTCCAGCTTGTCGGCCAGCGCCACCACCACACCGGTCAGGTTGCGCGGCAGGGCGTCGCCGGCAAAACGTGGCTTGTAGTGGTCTTCGATGGCATCGGCAATGTCGGCGCCCAGTCCGTCGTGGCGCGCGTAATAGCCGCCCATGATGCCCTGCAGCTCCGGGAACTCGCCCACCATGTCGGTCAGCAGGTCGGTCTTGGCAAGCCGCGCGGCGGTTTCCACCGCCGACAGCATGGATTGCGGCGCCGCCAGCAAACCTGCAATGCTGCGCGCAATGGCGCAGACGCGCGCCATGCGCTCGCCCTGGGTGCCGAGCTTGTTGTGATAGACCACCTTGTCGAGTCCGGCCACACGTGACGCCAGCGTTTTCTTGCAGTCCTGGTCAAAAAAGAACTTGGCATCGGCGAGGCGCGGGCGCACCACACGTTCGTTGCCACCAATGACCAGGCTGGCATCAGCCGGGCTGATGTTGCTCACCACCAAAAACTTGGGCTTCAGCTTGCCGTGGGTGTCCACCAGCGGAAAGTATTTCTGGTTGGCTTTCATGGTCAGGATCAGACACTCCTGCGGCACATCAAGAAACTGCTCGTCAAAGGCGCAGGTGAGCACATTGGGGCGTTCGACCAGCGCTGTCACTTCGTCGAGCAAGGCGTCGTCCATCAGCACCTCGAAGCCCGGCCCGAGGCGCTCGGCAGCCTGCGCGAGCTGCTGCACGATGGCAAAACGTCGGTCGCTGAAACTGGCGATCACGGCACCATCACGCAGCAGTGTGGCGGCGTAGTCATCGGCATGCGCCACCTCCACCGGCGACATTGAAGCCTCGAAACGATGGCCTTGCGTGACCTGGCCCGAGCGCAGCCCCAGCAGCCTGACCGGCACCACGGTGCTGCCGTGCAACGCCAGCAAGCCGTGCACCGGCCGCACAAAGTTCACGCTGCTCCAGCCTGGCAATTCACAATCGGTCTCGAGCTGGTAGCTCATCATTTTGGGAATCGGCAACTGCGCCAGCGCGGCAACCAGTGCCAGCTGCAAGCCGACATCAAGCGTGGCGCCGCTCACCAAGCTGTCGTAAAACAACGCTTCGGCCTTGCCGTCTTGCGCCTTGCGCAAAGCGGCTACGGCAAACACCGGGTCAGACACATCGGCGCCCAGCGCCTGTAGTTTTTTGAGCAGTGCCGGCGTGGCCAGGCCCTGGGCATCAAGCCCGACGCTGACCGGCATCAGCTTTTGCTGCACCGCCTTGTCAGCGGCTTTGGCCACCACGTGGGTGATGTGGGCAGCCAGGCGACGCGGTGAGGCAAACGGCGTGGCCACCGACTCGCTTGAGGCCAAACCCTGCGTGCGCAGTTGTTCACACAATTGGGCGGCAAACACATCGCCGAGTTTCTTCAGCGCTTTGGGCGGCAATTCTTCAACAAACAATTCAACGAGCAAATTTCTCACGGCGCCACCTTCTTGTTAACTTCGTTTTTCCCGGACAAAGCGCCATCGAGCAACGCGGCACTGAGCGCGGCCTTGCGCGGGCCATCAAGCACATCCTCAATGCCTTGTGCTTCCAGCACCATGGCTGCAATTTGTGCGCTGGCCATGGGGTAACCCAGGCGCGCGCGACTGTCGCGGTAGCTTTGCGCCACGCCGCGCGCCAGGTTGCGGATGCGGCCAATGTAGGCGGCGCGCTCGGTCACGGAAATGGCGCCGCGGGCATCGAGCAAATTGAAGCTGTGCGCGCACTTGAGCACCTGCTCGTAGGCCGGTAGCGCCAGTTGCACGTCCATCAAGTGCTTGGCCTGACGCTCGTGCGCGGTGAAGGCAGTGAATAAAAAGTCGGCGTCGCTGTGCTCGAAGTTGTAAGCCGACTGCTCTTTTTCGTTTTGCAAATAGACGTCGCCGTAGCTCAGGGTGGTGCCATTGGGCGACTCGGTCCAGGTCAGGTTGTAGACGTTGTCCACGCCTTGGAGGTACATGGCCAGGCGCTCCAGGCCGTAGGTGATCTCGCCGGTGATGGGTCGGCAGTCGATGCCGCCGACCTGCTGAAAATAAGTGAACTGTGTGACTTCCATGCCATTCAACCAGACCTCCCAGCCCAGGCCCCAGGCGCCTAGGGTGGGGTTTTCCCAGTCGTCCTCGACAAAACGAATATCGTTTTGCTTCAGGTCGAAGCCAAGCGCTTCGAGCGAGCCCAGGTACAGCTCAAGAATGTTGCTGGGCGCGGGCTTGAGCACCACCTGGTATTGGTAGTAGTGCTGCAGGCGGTTCGGGTTTTCACCATAACGGCCGTCTTTCGGGCGGCGGCTTGGTTGCACGTAGGCAGCCTTCCAGGGCTCAGGACCGAGCGCGCGCAAAAAGGTGGCGGTGTGCGAGGTGCCCGCGCCCACCTCCATGTCGTAGGGTTGCAACAAGGCGCAGCCTTGGGCGTCCCAGTACGACTGCAGTTTCAAAATGATTTGCTGGAAAGTCAACATAAGCGATAAGGGCAACGCGTAACGCTGCCCGCTGGTAAGTGGGGGTGACACAGGCGCCTGCATCTGGATCAACAATTTTACGGGCTTATGCGCGCCTCTAGCGCTGCCCCGGATTGCGCTGCGCTCCATCCGGGCTACAGGCTGCTGGAATACCAGCGCCTTGTTGTTTAGCGCTTACCGTTTGCGCCCAATCCAGGCCAAAGCCAGCATCAGTAAAGCCAGTAACGCCAGCGGCCACTGGCCCCAGCGCGCCAGCCACCAGGCATAGGGCGTGATACCGGTGCGCCCCTCCACCGTGCCATGCAGCGCCACGGCGGTGTGCGGCGCGGCCGCATGGGTCACGCGGCCGCGATGGTCCACGATGGCAGTGCGTCCGGTGTTGGTGGCCAGTAAGAAGGGGCGGTCGAATTCCAGTGTTCGCAGCCGGGCGATCTGCAGGTGCTGGTTCATGGCCAGGCTTTCGCCAAACCAGCCCAGGTTGCTGACATTGACCAGCATCGTGGGGGCGTTGGCATCCATCACAAACTGATGGGCCAGCTCTTCGCTGTACAAGTTCTCGTAGCAAATGGTGACGGCCAGGCGCTGGCCCTGCCAGTCGAAGGTGGGCTGCGGCAAGGCGCCACGATTGAAGTCGCCCAGCGGAATATTCATCAGTTCGGTAAACCAGCGGAACATGGGCGGAATGAACTCGCCAAAGGGCACCAAATGGTGCTTGTCGTAACGCCACGGGCTGCTTTGCCCCGGCTTGAAGCCGGCCACCGAGTTGGTATAGCCCTCATCGTAGCTGCCCAGCGGCACGCCCACCAGCGCCGCCTGCCCGCCTTCGGCATAGCGCTGCTGCAAGGCTTGCCAATACCCTGGCGGCAGTTGCGCGGGCAGCAGCGGCAGCGCTGTCTCTGGTGTGATCACCAGCGGGCTCGTGTTTTGCTGAAGCTGCTCGCCGTACCACTGCAAGGCCTTGAGCACGCCGGTCTGGCTGTCGAATTTTTCGTCCTGGGGTATGTTGCCCTGCAACAGGGACACTTGCAGCGTGCCGGCCGAGCCACCCTGCGGCTGGGGCAGCATTTGCGCTAGCAGCAAAAGAGCCATGAGCAACACGCCTGCGCCAATGGCGTGGCGGCGGCTGCCGGCCAAGACGGCCAACAGCCCCAGCGCCAAACCGGCGGCCAGCCAGGCAGCGACAAAACTGACGCCATACAGACCAATCCAGGGCATCAGCCCGGTGAGCGGTCCGGCCAGGTGCGCGTAGCCAATGGCGCCCCAGCCAAAGCCGGTCAGCAGCATGCCCCGGGCCATCTCGGCGAGCAGCCACAGGGCGGCAAAAACCAACGCCGCCCAAACCGGATGCCCAAGCGCCAAATGCCTGAAGACGCTACAAGCTGCCGCGTAGTAAAGCGCCAGCAAACCTGCCAGCACCAGCACCGCCAGCACGGCCAGCGACGCTGGCAAGCCACCGTAAGTGTGCATAGAGGTAAACAGCCAGCCAAAGGTGCAGGCCAGCCAGGCGGTGGTAAACACCCAGCCGCGCAGCGCCGCCTGCCGCCAGTTAGCAGCGCTGACCAACAGCCCAACCAAGCTTGCCAGCGCCAGCCCTTGCCCCCACCAAATGGGTTCTCCTTGCACAAAGCCAGCCCAGGCCAGCGCTTGCGGCATGGCTACGGGCCAGGCCAGGCTGGCCGCCTGCAAGGCGCCTGCCAGCAGCAGCGCCAGCCAGATCATCAAGGCAGTGCTTCGGGATTCCCGCACAAACAAGCCAAGGCCCTGCGGGTCAGGTCGGCTCATTGGGCACCGGCGACACCTTGAACCACTTCACAGCGCCACCCTTGGTGTGCATCACCGCAAAGTCAAGGCCTGATTTCACATGGTGCTCGCCGCGCTTGGGCACATGGCCCATCTCGTGGGCGATCAGGCCACCAATGGTGTCAAAGTCTTCATCCATGTCGTCCCCGCCGACGAGCCTGACGCCAAAAGCCGCCTCGACACGCTCGATAGTGGTGTCGCCGCTGACGCGGTAGCTGCGGTCCGGCAGGCCAAAGATATCGCCTTCGTCTTCGGCAATGTCGAACTCGTCCTCGATCTCGCCGACAATTTCTTCCAGCACGTCCTCAATGGTGACCAGGCCGGCCACGCGGCCGAACTCGTCGATCACGATGGCCAGGTGGTTGTGGTTACTCTGAAAGTCGCGCAGCAAGTCGTTCAGCCCCTTGCTCTCAGGCACGAACACAGCCGGGCGCAGCAGGGCGCGAATGTTGAGCTCCGGCGCGCGCTGCAACTTGAGCAGGTCTTTGGCCATCAAGATGCCGATGATGTTTTCGCGCTCACCCTCAAACACCGGAAAGCGCGAGTGCGCCGTGTCGATCACGCCGTGCATCATGGTGTCGTAGGGGTCATCAATGCTGACCAGTTCCATGCGGGTGGTGGGCACCATGACGTCGCCGGCGCTCATGTCGGCCATGCGAATCACGCCTTCGAGCATCTTGCGCGAATCAGCACCAATGAGCTGGTTGTGCTCGGCTTCTGCCAGGGTTTCCAACAACTCGTCGGTCGAATCCGGACCAGGGTGAATGAACTCGGCAACTTTTTGCAGGAAAGTTCGTTTATCTTCACGGTCGGGGCGTATAGGGTAAGGGACGGACACAGCCAATCTAGCAGGACATGCAGTTGTAGTACAAGCCTCTAGGATAGCGGATAACGCAAGGGCCACGCTTGAGCGTGCTGCGCTGCGTGGCCATCAGTCACGTTTTTCCGCGCCGTTGCCACGCCACCAGTTGCTTTGCAAGCTGGCCAGCGTGTTTTGAAACTGCCTGGATTGCAGCTTGATCCGGTAATTGGCCTGGGCCAGTTGCTCTTCGAACATTTCGGTCAGGTGCGTGTTCAAGGTGGCGGGCGGCAGCAATAAATGCCCTTCGGTCTCGGCACCGTCGCGCACAAAAGTCGCGCCGCCATGGCTGGCAATTTTGAGCATTGCCTTGTTTTCGCTCAGCACATGCACGTACAGCTTGCTCACCCCCACATTGCGGGCGTGCATCACGGCGCGCTCAAACAAACGGCTGCCATAGTGGCGCCCGCGTGACTGCGGCAGCACCGACACACCGAACTCGGCACTCCGAACGGCTCCGGTGTCGGCCGCATAAGCCAGATGCGCCATGGCGATCAGCACCAAATGGCGGTTGTAAATCCCAAAAATCTCGTCATGATCAAAATCCAGACCATTCACATAGCGGTCAATCTGCTCATCATTGGCAGCAAAACCAAAACGGTAATAGCGGTCATGGGCATCCAACGCCTTGAGGTGGCCGGCGATGCGCGCACGGTGGTTTTCACCCAGCGAGCGAATTGGCACCATGACGGCGGGCTTTTTGGACACTCCAGGCTGCGCAAACGCCCGCAGCACAGCGCCAGACGCAGCTTTATCGCTGGCAGCGGGGTTCATGGTGTTGGGCAGAATCTTGGTCATGGTTCCTAAACTATAAGGGTTTTCCCTAGGCATTGGCCTCTAGAGCGCATAACCCCCTCTGAATTGTTGGATTTAGCGCAAATTGCTTGGCTAAACTCGGGACACGATGCAAGCTTCAAACCAGATACGGGAGTCGCTGGCCCAAGTAGTGGCCATGCGCCAAAAAGTTGTCGATCAACCTGATCTGGCGCAGGCGCTGCACATTGTCAAGCATTTGCAGGCACAACGTTTTACCGGCACGTACCAGGACTTGTTGCAGTCTGCCAGCTACGCAGCTTGCGCCAATTTCTTTCTGGAAGAACTCTACAGTGCCAAAAACTACGCCGAGCGCGACGCCCAATTTGCCCGCATTGCCGGCGCCCTACAGCGTACTTTTCCGCAGCAGGTGGTGACCACCGCCGTGGCGCTGGCAGAGTTGCACCAACTGACTGAAGAACTCGACCTGGCCATGGCCCTGAACTGGCCATTGCAACCCAGCCTGCCCAGGGAGCAAGCCTATGTGCGTGCTTGGCGCGCCGTTGGCCGCCGCGACGACAGGCGATGGCAACTCGACACCGTGCAGCAGATTGGCCAGGAACTCGGGTACCTCACGCGCAAGCCGGGCCTGCTCCTGATGCTCAAAATGATGCGCAAGCCGGCCCATATGGCGGGACTGGGCTCGCTGCAAAATTTTCTCGAAGCTGGCTTTGTCACTTTTGCCGGGCTGGCGCGCAACAACGGTACGGTCAGCAGTTTTCTGGAGACCGTGAAAGCCCGCGAATCGGCCTGGATTGCGCGGCTGTTCGACGCCCCGCCTGTCACTTGCGCGACCGAATTGGCCCAGACGCTGGCGTTGGTGGCAACTGACACGCCCTAAAGTCGGGCAACGGCACCGCCCACAACGTCGGCTGCGCCATCGCTTCTGTTTCAGCAAAGGCTCCCTGTGCAATTTCCCAACGGCATCACCCTGTTCGAGCGCGGCTGGCTGTCTTCCAACAACATCCTGATCCGTGGCCAGCGCGGCTGCGCGCTGATCGACAGCGGCTACGCCACGCACGCCCGCCAGACCCTGACGCTGGTGGCCAGCGCCCTGCAAGGCCAACCGCTTGACCTGCTGCTCAACACCCATCTGCACAGCGACCACTGCGGCGGCAATGCCGCGTTGCAGGCGCACTTCCCCGGCCTGCAAACCCTGATCCCGCCCGGCCATGCCCGCTATGTGCAGCCGTGGAATCCGGTCGCCTTGTCCTACGCGCCCACCGGGCAAATCTGCCCGCCATTCAGCTACAGCGCCACGCTGCAGCCCAACGCGGAAATTGCCTTGGGCGACCAGCTTTGGCAAATTCACGCGGCACCCGGGCACGACCCCCATTCGGTAATCCTGTTCGAGCCACAGAGCCGCCTGCTGATTTCTGCCGATGCGCTATGGAAAAACGGCTTTGGCGTGGTGTTTCCAGAGCTCGACGGCCTGGATGCCTTTACCGAGGTGGCGCAAACCCTGAATGCGATCGAGGCGCTGAGCCCAACCACCGTCATTCCCGGCCATGGCGCTGCATTCACCGATGTGGCCGAGGCCCTGGCGCGGGCGCACCGGCGCCTCGACAGCTTTGCCCAAGCGCCGCAAAAGCACCGCCGTTATGCGGCCAAAGTGCTGCTCAAATTCAAATTGCTCGAAGTCCAGCGCATCGCGCAAACCGACTTGCTGCAGTGGGCACAGGCAACTCCGCTGCTCACTCAAATTTACCAATCGAGCGAGCCGGACGTGCAGCCCTTCGATGCCTGGGTGCTGACCCTGATCGATGAGTTGGTGCGCAGTGGCGCCGCCAGCCGCGACCAGTTAACCCTGTTCAACGACAACCCCGCCTAAAGTTGCAGGCGCTTAAGGCTGGCCATTGCGCACGCCGCAGGCCACGTGGCCTGAGGGCACATGCTGGGCGGCTGATTCGATGTGGCCGGTCTGGTCGTCAAAGAAAAAATCGGGCTCGAACTCGCGAAGGAACTCACCCTTGGCCAGGCCGCCCAAAAACATCGCTTCATCGACCTCGATGTTCCAGTTCATCAGCGTGCGAATGGCGCGTTCGTGCGCCGGTGCGCTGCGCGCGGTGACCAGCGCCGTGCGAATGCGCATGGTCGGCGTGCCCGCCTGCTGCAACCGCTGCAAAGCAAACAACAGCGGTTTGAACGGGCCATCGGGCAGCGGCAGCGCAGCCTTTTCAATCTCGTGCTGCTGAAAGGCCTGCAGGCCTTGCGTTTGATAGACCCGCTCTGCCTCGTCGCTGAACAACACCGCATCGCCGTCGAAAGCAATGCGCACCTCGAACGGGTGGGCATCGCTGGCATGCACCGAGCGCGGGTACACCTGCGCTGCCGGCACGCCCGCAGCCAGCGCGGCGCGCACGTCGCTCAAGTGGGCGCTCAAAAACAGGTTGGCGTGCAGCGGCTTGAGGTAGCGCCAGGGCGCCTCGCCGCGGGTAAAGCTGCCGCGCTCGATGGCCAACCCGTAATGCTGTGCCGAGCGGAACACCCGCATGCCCGACACCGGGTCGTTGCGCGACAAGACCACCACCTCGACTGGTTGAAGGGGGCCTGTGCTTGGCATCGCTCCGTCCTGGCTTTGTGGGGCGGACTTTAGTCCGCCATGGTCGACTGAAGTCGACCCCACAGCAGGCCCTGCGGTTGAGGAGGCATTGAACGCCAGCAGTTTTTGCACCAGTGAAAACGCCACGCCGGGTTTGGCGGGAATGTCGAGCCGCTGGAGTTGCAGCGCCATGTAGGCGCGGTCGTCGCCCTGCTCGAAGACCTCGTTTTCTTCTTCAAAATCGAACAGCGCGCGGCTCGAAATGGCCACCACCAGTTTGCCGTCAAGGGTCAGTGCCATCGAAACTCCTAATCAGTTAGGGTCAGAGCACGTCGCTGCGCGAGTGGTCTGACCCGCGAAGTATCACGCTTGCAAAAACATCTGGTACACCGGATTGGCGGTTTCTTCCACGTAGGGGTAGCCCAGCGTGGACAGGAACTTGTCGAACGCCTTGCTGTCCTTGGGCGGCACCTGCAAGCCCACCAAAATACGGCCGTAGTCGGCACCCTGGTTGCGGTAATGGAACAGGCTGATGTTCCAACCCGGGCGCATCAGGCTCAAAAATTTCAACAGCGCGCCGGGCCGCTCGGGGAACACAAAGCGCAGTAAGCGCTCCTCCTGGGCCAGGCTTGAGTGCCCGCCGACCATGTGTCGGATGTGCTCCTTGGCCAGTTCGTCGTGGGTCAGGTCGAGCGCACCAAAGCCGTTCTTGCCGAGGTGCGCGGCAATCTTGCCGGATTCGCCCTTGGTCGCGGTAGTCAGCCCGACAAACACATGGGCTTTTTGCGAGTCGCTGATGCGGTAATTAAATTCGGTCACGTTGCGCGACGTTTTAGCGCCGCCAAAGCTGGGCAGGTCGCCAATCAGCTCGCAAAAGCGCCGGAAGCTGCCGCGCTCCTCGGGAATGGTGACGGCAAACAGTGCCTCGCGCTCCTCGCCCACTTCGGCGCGTTCGGCAACAAAGCGCAGGCGGTCGAAGTTCATGTTGGCACCGCACAAAATGGCGGCATAAGTTTCGCCTTTGGTCTTGTGCTTGGCCACGTACTGCTTGACCGCCGCCACCGCCAGCGCACCAGCGGGCTCGACGATGCTGCGGGTGTCAACAAACACGTCCTTGATGGCCGCGCACACCGCGTCGGTATTGACCAGCATGTAGTCGTCCACCAAATGGCTGGCAATGCGGAAGGTCTCCTCGCCCACCAGTTTCACCGCCGTGCCGTCCGAGAACAGGCCAACGTCAGCCAGGGTCACACGCTCTTTGGCGGCCACTGACTGCGTCATGGCATCGGAGTCGTTCATTTGCACGCCGATCACCTTGATTTCTGGGCGCAAGGCCTTGATGTAATTGGCCACGCCGCTGATCAGGCCGCCGCCGCCAATGGCAACAAACACGGCGTCGAGCCTGCCCTGGTGCTGGCGCAGCATTTCCATGGCAATGGTGCCCTGGCCGGCAATCACATCGGGGTCGTCAAACGGATGGACAAAAGTCAGGCCCTCTTTTTTCTCCAGCGCCACCGCGTGCCCATAGGCGTCGGAGTAGCTGTCGCCAAACAGCACGACCTCACCGCCAAAGCCGCGCACGGCATCAACCTTGAGCCGCGGCGTGGTGGTGGGCATGACGATCACGGCGCGGCAGCCCAGGCGCCGGGCGCTCAAGGCCACGCCTTGCGCGTGGTTGCCGGCTGAGGCACAAATCACGCCTTGCTTGAGTTGGTCCGGGCTCAAATGCGCCATCTTGTTGTAAGCGCCGCGCAGCTTGAAACTGTGCACCGGTTGCTGGTCTTCGCGCTTGAGCAGCACGGTGTTGTTCAGGCGCGCGCTCAAGGACGGCGCAACCTCCAGCGCCGACTCCACAGCCACATCGTAAACACGGGCGGTCAGGATCTTGATCAGATAGTCGGCGGGGCTTAATGGGAGAGTTTTCATAGGGTGCCAATGATAAGGGCTCGCAAAGCGCCGTCCGCCGCGACAAACGGCGGCAAAAAGCGACAATCGCGGCTCTTGAAACTTGAAGGAACCCTGAACATGGAATGCACAGTGAGTTGGACCGGCGCTTTAGGTACGCGCTCAGGCATGGGTTTTGTGGCCGAAACCGGCAGCGGCCACACGCTGGTGATGGATGGCGCGCCCGATGCCGCCAAGCCCGAAAACGGCGGCCAGAACCTGGCGCCGCGCCCGATGGAAACGTTGCTGGCCGGTGCTGGCGGCTGCACCGCCTATGACGTGGTGCTGATCCTGAAACGTGGCCGCCACGACGTGCGCGGCTGCACGGTCAAGCTCGACGCCGAGCGCGCTGACGTTGACCCCAAGGTGTTCAACAAAATCAACATGCATTTCACCGTGACCGGCAAGGGCGTGCCGGCTGCCGCAGTTGAGCGCGCCATTGCCATGAGCCACGACAAATACTGCTCTGCCAGCGTCATGCTGGGCAAAACGGCAGAAATTACGACCAGCTTTGAGTTCGTCGAGATTTAAGATGGATGAACTCGTCACCAACCGGGGCTTGCCTCCGCCCTGGCACCTCTGAAAACCGACATGGCTGTCCTCAAGACCGAAGCGTCTCAAATCAAATGGATGCTGGGCTTTGTGATTGGCGGAGTGATTGCCATTTTGGCTCGGCTGCTCAGCCAATAAGTTCCTAGACGCGGTGCGCAACCGTCGTCATGACCTTGGCAACAGCGGCCATCAGGCCTTTGACTGGCAGCGGCAAATCAATGGCACCCAGTTCTTTGGCGTTGAGCGCATGGCGCGCCTCGTCGTCCTTCATTTGCGCCACGATGGCGCGCGAGGCATGGTCGCCGGCCGGCAGGCGGCTCAGGTGGCTGTCCAGATGCGCCTCCACCTGGTTTTCGGTTTCCACCACAAACCCCAAGCTCACCTTGTCGCCCAGTTTGCCCGCCAGCAGGCCGATGCCAAAGGCGCCGGCGTACCAAAGCGGGTTGAGCAATGAAGGCCGGTCGCCCAGTTCTTTCAGGCGTTGTTCGGTCCAGGCCAGGTGATTGGTTTCCTCGGCGCTGGCTTGTTGAAAATGGGCGCGCAGCGCCTCGTTGCTGGTGGCAAATGCCTGCGCTGTGTAGAGCGCCTGGGCGCAGACCTCGCCCACATGGTTGACGCGCATCAGCGCACCGGCTTCCTTTTTCTCAAGCTCCGAAAGTTCAGTGGCGTCGCCCGCCACGGTGGGGCAGGCCTGGGCGCCCCGATGCTGGGCAAATACCGTGCGCAAGGCGTCATCCACAGTGCTTAAAAAACGGTCCATCATGGCGATTCCAATTCTTCTGATTAAGGTTTTACCTGCCCTTTAGCAGGGATTTCTCACGCCGCATTGTAATTTTTTGCGCTATATTGCCAATCATGAAGTCAAATTTGTCCTTGCCCGAGGCATCGGTGACTGAGCTTCAGTCGGTGCTACAGCGCCACGGCGGCAACGCGCACGCTTTGGTGCAAATCCTGCGCGAGTTTCAGGATATTCATGGTTGGTTGCCGCGCCCTGCCCTGCAACAAATGGCCAAAGCCTTGGATTTGACGCTCGCCCAGGTGCAGGGCGTGGCCGACTTTTACCGCTTTTTTCACACCCAGCCGGTGGGCGCCTACCGCGTGCTGTTCAGCGACAACATCACCGACCGCATGCTGGGCAGCGAAGCCTTGTTGCGCCAATTGTGCGGCCTACTCAATGTCGCCCCCGACCAAACTCGCGCCGATGGCTTGGTGAGCATCGCCACCACCTCGTGCACTGGCCTGTGCGACCAGGGCCCGGCGGCGCTCATCAACCACCACCAGGTCGTTACCCGGCTGACCCCGCAGCGCATTGCGCAGATGGCCGAATTGATCGAGCAGCACGTGCCGCCCGCGCAATGGCCGTCTGAATGGTCGCAAGTAGACGATCAGATTTGCCTGGCCGATGTCAAGCTGGGCGTGCAACCGGCCCCAGGTACCGCAATTGCAGCGGCCCTGGCGCGCTCGCCTCAGGTGATGATCGACGACCTCAAACGTTCCAAATTGCGCGGCCGCGGCGGCGCCGGTTATGCCACCGGCACCAAATGGCAACTGTGCCGCAACGCCATCGGCGCCGCACCTTACGTGGTCTGCAACGCCGATGAAGGCGAGCCCGGCACCTTCAAGGACCGGGTGCTGCTGACGAGTTATGCCGACACCCTGTTCGAGGGCATGACCATCGCGGCTTGGGCGATCGGCGCCAAAAAAGGGCTGGTCTACCTGCGCGGCGAATACCGTTACCTGCTGGAAACCTTGCAAGCCGTTTTGCAGCGCCGACGCGAACAAGGGCTGTTGGGCACCTCGATTCAGGGCAAGGCCGGCTTTGACTTCGACATCACCATTCATGTGGGCGCCGGGGCTTATGTGTGCGGCGAAGAGTCAGCCCTGATCGAGTCGCTCGAAGGCAAGCGTGGCGTGCCGCGCATTCGCCCGCCATTCCCGGTCGAGCATGGCTACCTGGGCCAGCCCACCACCGTCAACAACGTGGAAACCTTTTGCGCCGTGACGCACATTGCCGTGCACGGCGGCGCCTGGTGGGCCGCCATTGGAACCCTGCAATCAACCGGCACCAAAATCCATTCGGTGTCTGGCGACTGCGCGCGCCCCGGCATTTACGAGTACCCGTTCGGCACCCGCATCGGGCGCATTCTGGAAGACTGTGGCGCGCGCGACACGCAGGCAGTGCAGGTGGGCGGGCCGTCGGGCGTGTGCCTGTCGGCGTCTGAGTTTGGCCGACGCATTGGTTTTGAAGACGTGCCCACGGCGGGCGCCTTCATGGTGTTCGACCGCAGCCGCGACCTGTTTGAGGTAGCCCGCAACTTTGCCCACTTTTTTGCCCACGAGAGCTGCGGCTTTTGCACGCCGTGCCGGGTCGGCACCAAACTGGTAGTGCGCCAGATGGACAAGCTCAAGCGCGGTTACGGGTCGAGTGCCGACATTCAGGTGCTTTACGAACTCGACAAACTGATGCACGGCGCCACCCACTGCGGCCTGGGCGCTGCGGCATGCAACCCGCTGCGCGACACCATCGCCAAGTTTCGCCCGGCCTACGAGCAGCACTTGAAGTCGCTGCACTTTGTCGCCGGCTTTGACATGGACGCCGAGCTCTCGCAGGCCCGGCGCGCCACGGGACGCAACGACAGCGGCGCGCATCTGGAGAATTTTGAATGATGACCGACACCCGCATCGACGCGCTGAGCCCAGGCACCTTCGCGCTGGATGGCCAGGAAGTTGAGTTCGGCCCGGGCGACAGCATTTTGCAAGCGGCCCGTCGCGCCGGGCATTACATTCCGCACCTGTGCTGGCACCCTGACTTTGCCGCGCACGGCTCATGCCGACTGTGCACCGTCAAGGTCAACGGCCGCAGCGGTGCGGCCTGCACCATTCAGGCAGCCAGCGGACAAGACGTGCAAAGCGACACCCCCGAGCTCAACGCCCAGCGCAAAACGCTGCTGCAAATGCTGTTTATCGAAGGCAACCACTTTTGCCCGTCGTGTGAAAAAAGCGGCAGCTGCCTGCTGCAGGCCACGGCCTACCAGATGGGCATGGACGGCCCGCACTTTGAAGAGTTCTACCCCAACCGCAGGGTCGATGCCAGCCACCCCGAGCTGCTGCTCGACCTGAACCGCTGCATTTTGTGCGGCTTGTGCGTGCGCGCCAGCGCGCAAGAAGGCAAGCACGTGTTTGCCATGGGCGGGCGCGGCATCACGAGCCACTTGCTGGTCAACAGCGACAGCGGCCAACTGGCTGACAGCACCATCAGCGCCACTGATGATGCTGCCAGCATTTGCCCGGTGGGCGCGATATTGCCGAAACGGCGCGGTTTTGTCATTCCGATCGGCCAGCGCCGCTTTGACAGCCACCCGGTATCGCAGGAGGACGCGACATGAATCCCCTGGAAAACAATGCACCGCCGCTGCACGCGCCGCGCAAGCTCAAGGTGGCCACGGTGTCGCTGGCGGGCTGTTTTGGCTGCCACATGTCTTTGCTCGACATTGATGAGCGCCTGCTGGAGCTGCTGGAACACGTCGAGTTCGACCGCTCGCCGCTGACCGACATCAAGACCATCGGCCGCTGCGACATCGGCCTGATCGAGGGCGGCCTGTGCAACGCCGAAAACGTGCAGGTGCTGCGCGAGTTCCGCACGCACTGCAAGACGCTGGTGGCGGTGGGCGCCTGCGCCATCAACGGCGGCCTGCCGGCGCAGCGCAACCAGCTCGACGTGGGCAAGATGATGTGCGATGTGTATTGCAGCCAAAACGGCACGGTAGCCGGCAGCCAGGTGCCCAACGACCCCGAACTTCCGCTACCACTGAACCACGTGCACCCGATCCACGAGGTGGTGCATGTGGACTACTTTTTGCCCGGTTGCCCGCCCAGCGCCGACGCCATCTGGTCTTTTCTGAACGATTTGCTGGCTGGCCGCACGCCGCATTTGGGGCATGGGCTAATTCACTATGACTGACAGTTTTGGGCTTGTTGTAGGCTTTTTGTGGGGTCGACTTCAGTCGACCATGTCAGACTAAAGTCTGCCCCCACAAAGTCGGCAATGACAGGTCATCTTATTTACAAAAGGACTAGTCCATGACTTTTCCACTTGAAACCGCCGCCCGCCCCAAAACCCTGCGCCGGGTCGCCATTGACCCGGTGTCGCGTGTCGAGGGGCACGGCAAGGTGACGCTGCTGCTCGATGCCGACAACCACATCGAGCAGGTGCGGCTGCACATTGTCGAGTTCCGGGGCTTCGAGAAATTCATCGAGGGCCGCCCCTACTGGGAAGTGCCGGTGATGGTGCAGCGCCTGTGCGGCATCTGCCCGGTGTCGCACCACCTGGCGGCGTCCAAGGCGTTTGACCGCGTCATCGGCGCCGCACCAGTGAGCGCCAGCGCCAACGCGGTGCGCCGGCTGATGCACTACGGGCAAATTTTGCAATCCCACGCGCTGCACTTTTTTCACCTATCGTCGCCCGATTTGTTGTTTGGCTTTGATTCCGAAGTGGCCAAACGCAACATCGTGGGGGTGGCGCAGGCGCACCCCGAGATCGCCAAAAAAGGCATTTTGCTGCGCAAGTTCGGCCAGGAAGTCATCCGCATCACCGCCGGCAAACGCATCCACGGCACCGGCGCGGTGCCGGGCGGCATCAACAAGCTGGTTACTGCGGAAGAACGCAACAGCCTACAGCGCGACTTGCCGCAAATGCTGCAATGGGCACAAGATGCAGTGGACATTGCCAAGCAGTTGCATGCACAAAACCCGGCGCTGTACAACAGCTTTGGCAGCTTTCGCTCCAAGCTGATGTCGCTGGTGCGTCGTGATGGCGCCATGGATTTGTACGATGGCGTGCTGCGCGTGCGCGATGAAGACGGGCACATTTTGTTTGACCAGATCGACGACCAGCGCTACCTGGAGCTGATTGAAGAAGAAGTGCGCCCCTGGAGCTACATGAAGTTCCCGTACCTGCGCAGCCTGGGCGCGCAACTGGGCTGGTACCGCGTGGGGCCGCTGGCACGGGTGCAAAACTGCGACTTCATTCCCAGCGCCCTTGCTGAAACCGAGCGCCAGGCCTTTGTTGCCTGGGGCCAGGGCGAGCCGGTGCACGCCACGCTGGCCTACCACTGGGCGCGCATGATCGAGATGCTGCACGCGGTGGAAGTGGTCGCCGAACTGCTGGCAGACCCGGCGCTGCTCTCGGGCGACCTGCTCACCAGCGGCGTGCGCCAGCGCCACGGCGTGGGCATGATCGAAGCGCCGCGCGGCACGCTCATCCACGACTATGAAGTGGGCGACGATGACCTGGTTACGCGCTGCAACCTGATCGTGTCGACCACCCACAACAACCAGGCCATGAACGAATCTGTGCGCGCGGTGGCGCGCGATTACCTGGACGGCCAGGTGCTCACCGAAGGCCTGCTCAACCACATCGAAGTCGCCATTCGCGCCTACGACCCATGCCTTTCTTGCGCCACCCACGCACTGGGCCAGATGCCGCTGGAGGTGACGCTGCTGGCAGCTGATGGCACGGTGCTGGACCATGTGCTGAAATCGTCCGATGGTGGCTGATTTTGGTTTTGTGACTTGCTGTGGGGTCGACTGAAGTCGACCCCACAAGCACGCCAATGACCACCCCACTGCTGGTGCTGGCCTGGGGCAATCTGAGCCGCGGCGACGATGCGCTTGGCCCCCTGTGCGTGGCTGCCCTGCGCGAGCAACTGCCCGACTTTTTACAAGAACAGGTGGCGTTTCTGGACGACTACCAGTTGCAGATAGAGCACGCGCTGGACCTGGTGGACCGTCAACGCGTGCTTTTTATTGATGCCAGCCTGAACTGCACGGCACCGTTTCAGGTGAGCCAACCCAAGCCCGCGCGGGACACCAGTTTCACCAGCCACGCGCTGTCGCCGCAGGCCTTGCTGCAGGTGTACCAAGACCTGCAGGGCGTGCCGCCACCGCCCTGCACTATGCTGGCAATACGCGGCGATCAATTTGAATTGGGGCAAGCGCCCGGCGCGCAGGCGCTGGCGCATCTGGCAAGCGCAGTCAAGTGGGCCAGACAGTGGTTGCTGGACAGCCAACCAGGCGACGCCTGATCAACCCAGCGCGTCATTCACCTGTTCATGAAACTCGGCCAGATGCTCGGCCGCCTGTACCTCGCGCGGCACGGCGTCGCGGATGGAAAACACACCCATGATCTTGTTGCCTTCGGTAACGATGGGCAGATGCCGAAAACCGCGCTCAATCATCAGCAGCACGGCATCGGCCACCTTGGTCTCAGGCACCACACAGTGCGGGCTGCGCGTCATGATGTCGGCCACCGTGGTGGTGGCCGGGTCGAGCGACTTGGCCAGCAAGCGGGTCATCAGGTCACGCTCGGTGACGATGCCGAGCAAAGCGTTGGTGGTGTCGATGACCAGCACACTGCCGCAGTTGGCGCGGGTCATCACGCAAGCAGCGGTGTAAACCGTGGCGGTGGGCACCACGCTCACCACATGACGCTGCGCCATCGATTGAAATACGGTACGTTCGGGCATTGCTGACTCCTTGGGGTGGTGGTGTTAACGCAGGGCCGCGTTGATTTTGTCAAGCGCACTGGCACCTGGGCAAAGTTGCTGCACCCCCAGGGTGTTGAGCGGCCGCGCGGCGGTGTTGAGTGAGGTATGCAGGTCGGTGGGCAGCGGGTCAAGGTAAAGCAAGCCGGTGACCACCTCACCGCGCGCCGCGTGGCTGTTCATGTAGCTCATGGCCGCGTAGCGATCGGTGGGGTCGTAGTCAGCGTGCAATTTGCGCAAGCGCAACACCGAGCCGTCGTGCTGCTCGACCTCGAGCACTTCACCCGGCGCATGCTGGGTGGCGGTTTCCTGGCCGGGCGTGATGAAGTCGATCACGCTGACCGATTCATCGTGCTGGCGCACGTATTCGTAGCTCTTGGTGCTGCCGGCGTGGTTGTTGAACGTCACGCAGGGGCTGATGACGTCGATGAAAGCGGCACCGCCGTGCGCCAGCGCGCCCTTGATCAACGGCACCAGTTGCGCCTTGTCGCCCGAGAAGCTGCGCGCCACATAGGTGGCACCCAGTTGCAGCGCAATACCGACCAGATCGACCGGGCTGTCGGTGTTGATGACACCTTTTTTGCTCTTGGAGCCGCGGTCTGCCGTGGCCGAAAACTGTCCCTTGGTCAGGCCGTAAACGCCGTTATTCATCACAATGTAGGCCATGTTGACGCCGCGGCGCATGGCGTTGGCAAACTGCCCCAGACCAATGGAAGCTGAGTCGCCGTCGCCCGACACACCCAAATACATCAGCTCGCGGTTGGCCAGGTTAGCGCCGGTGAGCACGCTGGGCATGCGCCCATGCACGGTGTTGAAGCCATGCGACGCACCCAAAAAATAGGTGGGCGCCTTGGAACTACAGCCAATGCCCGAGAGCTTGGCGACGCGGTGCGGCTCAATGTCAAGCTCCCAGCAGGCCTGGATGATGGCTGCCGAAATGGAGTCATGACCACAACCGGCGCACAGCGTCGAGACCGGGCCTTCGTAGTCGCGCCGGGTGTAGCCAACCTTGTTCTTGGTCAGCGTGGGGTGGTGCAACCGGGGTTTGGCAAGGTAGGTCATACAGTCTCCTTCAAAAGCGCCAGCTTGGCAGCAATCGCGCTCACGATAAAGCGCGCCGTGATTGGCGTGCCGTCATAGTGCAGCACTTTAGTCAATTGTTTGGGGTTGGCGTCAAGCTCGTTGATCAACAGGGTGCGCATTTGCGCGTCGCGGTTTTGCTCCACCACGAACACCGTGTCGTGCTCAGCCAAAAAGGTTTCTACCGATTTGGGGAACGGGTAGGCCAGCAGCCGCATGCCATCGACATGAATGCCGTCTTCGTCCAACACATCCAGCGCTTCGCGCATGGCAGGCGTGGTGGAACCAAAATAAATGGCGCCGATGCGCGTGGGCTCGGCCGCTTTGTGCACGATAGGCTGCGGCACCAGGTTGGCGGCTGTCTTGAACTTTTTCAGTAGCCGCTCCATGTTGTAGATGTAGTCCGGCCCGCGTTCCGAGTAGCGCGCATAGGCATCTTTGGAGGTACCGCGGGTGAAGTACGAGCCCTTGGTGGGGTGCGTGCCGGGGTAGGTGCGCCACGGAATGCCGTCGCCATCGACGTCGTTGTAGCGGCCGAAGTCTTTGCCGGCTTCCAGGTCGGCAGCGGTCATGACCTTACCGCGGTCGTAGGCGCGCGCATCGTCCCAGACAAACGGTTTGCACAGGCGCTGGTTCATGCCGATGTCGAGGTCGCTCATGACAAAAATGGGCGTTTGCAGCCGGTCGGCCAGGTCCAGCGCGGCCGCAGCGTGTTCAAAACACTCGTGCGGGTCTTGCGGGAACAGCATCACATGCTTGGTGTCGCCGTGCGAGGCGTAGGCGCAACTCAGCAGGTCTGACTGCTGGGTGCGGGTTGGCATGCCAGTGCTGGGGCCACCGCGCTGGATGTTGATCAGCGTGACCGGAATCTCGGCAAAGTAAGCCAGGCCAATGAACTCGGTCATCAGCGAAATACCGGCGCCCGACGTGGCGGTAAAGGCCCGTGCGCCGTTCCAGCCCGCGCCAATGGCCATGCCGATCGAGGCCAACTCGTCTTCGGCCTGCACGATGGCAAAGTTGTGCTGGCCGGTGCTTTCATCCACACGGAACTTGTCGCAGTATTTTTGAAAGTTTTCCGGCACCGAAGACGATGGCGTGATCGGGTACCAGGCGGCCACCGTGGCACCGCCATACACGCAACCCAGCGCCATGGCACTGTTGCCGTCGGTGAAAATCTGGTCGCCGATCTTGTCGGATTTGCGCACCTGAAGGCCCAGCGGATACGCAATGTGCTGCTTGATGTAGTCGCGGCCCAGGTTGATCGCCTGCAAGTTGGAAGCCAGCAAGCGCTCCTTGCCCTTGAACTGCTCGGCAAACAGCTTTTCAAACACCGATGCATCCATGCCCAGCAGCACCGACAACGCGCCCACGTAAATGATGTTCTTGAACAGCTGGCGCTGGCGCGGGTCGGTGTAGGTGGCGTTGGTGATTTCGGTCAGCGGCACGCCAATGACGGTAATGTCCTTGCGGAACCTGGACTCAGGGATCGGCCGGGTGCTGTCATAAAACAGGTAGCCGCCGGGCTCGATCTCGGCCACGTCGGCGTCCCAGGTTTGCGGGTTCATGGCCACCATCATGTCGACACCACCGCGGCGGCCGTGATAGCCCTTTTCGCACACCCGGGCCTCGTACCAGGTCGGCATGCCCTGAATGTTGCTGGGAAAAATGTTGCGCGGGCTCACCGGCACGCCCATGCGCATCACCGCCTTTGCAAACAGCTCGTTGGCACTGGCCGAGCCCGAGCCGTTGATGTTGGCAAACTTGATGACGAAATCGTTGATGGCTTCAATGGGCTTCATGCGGCCTCCGTGACATTGGTGTGTGCTGCGGCCGATTTGGTGTCGCGTGCGCGCGGCCCGGCTTGCGTGGTGTTGAGCAAAAATTTCTGCATGTCCCAGGCGCCTGTGGGGCAGCGCTCGGCGCAAAAACCGCAGTGCAGGCAGACGTCTTCATCTTTCACCATAACGCGGCCGGTTTTGAGTTCGCCCGACACATACAGGTCTTGCCCCGTATGCTCGGCCGGCGCCTTCAGGCGCGTGCGCAGGTCGACCTCTTCGCCGTTGTTGGTGAAGGTGATGCAGTCCATCGGGCAAATGTCCACGCAGGCATCGCATTCGATGCACAGGTTGCCCTTGAACACGGTTTGCACGTCGCAGTTCAGGCAGCGACTGGCTTCCTTGAAGGCGGTGGCTGCATCAAAACCCAACTCGACCTCGACCTTGATGCTGGCCAGGGCCTTTTCGGCCGTGGTCCATGGCACTTTGAAGCGCACGTCGTTGGAGATATCGTTTTTGTAGCTCCACTCATGAATACCCATTTTTTGCGACATCAAATTAACCATTGGGTCCGGGCGCTGTGTCACGTCTTCGCCGTGCAGTAGCCGGTCGATCGACACCGCCGCCTCATGCCCGTGGGCCACGGCGGTGATGATGTTCTTGGGGCCGTAGGCCGAGTCGCCGCCAAAAAACACGTTAGGCAAAGTCGATTGAAACGTGCCATCAGTCAGCACCGGCAGGCCCCATTTGTCAAATTCGATGCCAATGTCGCGCTCGATCCAGTTGAATGAATTTTCCTGGCCAACGGCAATCAGCACCTCGTCGCAAGGCACCAACACATCGGGCTCGCCGGTCGGAATCAGGCTGCGCCGACCCTTGGCGTCGTATTCGGCGCGCACGATCTCGAACGTCATGCCGGTCAACTTGCCGTTGTCATGCTCGAACGATTTGGGCACGTGGTAGTTGAGGATTGGAATGCCCTCGTGCGCCGCGTCTTCTTTTTCCCAGGGCGAGGCTTTCATTTCTTCGAAGCCGCTACGCACGATCACTTTCACATCCTTGCCGCCCATGCGCCGTGCCGAACGGCAGCAGTCCATGGCGGTATTGCCGCCGCCCAACACAATCACGCGCTCGGCGGTGGTGGTGATGTGGCCAAACGACACCGACATCAGCCAGTCGATGCCGATGTGAATATGCGCCGCCGCCTCTTTGCGCCCAGGTGCGTCGAGGTCGCGGCCGCGCGGTGCGCCGCTGCCGACAAATACTGCGTCATAACCCTGGCCCAGCAGCGCCTTGAGCGACTCAATGCGCTGCCCGGGCTTGAAGTCAACACCCAGGTCCAGGATGTAGCCGGTTTCTTCGTCCAGCACCGACTCGGGCAGGCGAAACTTGGGGATTTGGGTGCGCACAAAGCCGCCGGCCTTGCGCTCGCCCTCGAACACGGTCACGGCGTAGCCTTGCGTCACCAGGTCGCGCGCCACCGTGAGCGATGCCGGCCCGGCACCCACGCAGGCCACGCGCTTGCCGTTGGGCGGCAACACCGTGGGCATGCGCGCCTTGACGTCGTCCTTGAAGTCAGCCGCCACCCGTTTCAGGCGGCAAATAGCCACCGGTTCAGGCTTGGCGCCGTTGTTTTCCTCGACGCGACCACGCCGACAGGCTGGCTCGCACGGGCGGTCGCAGGTGCGACCCAAAACACCCGGAAACACATTGCTCACCCAGTTGATCATGTAGGCGTCGCTGTAGCGCCCCTGACCAATCAGGCGGATGTATTCGGGAACGGGGGTGTGGGCCGGGCAGGCCCATTGGCAATCAACGACCTTGTGGAAATAGGCCGGGTTGGTGATGTTGGTAGCTTGCAAAGTTGTCTCCTTGCCCTGCAAACGCTTGCAAAATGTTGCTGCAGGTGAGTTGGGCATCCTACGCTCAACGGCTGCACTGATAAAGCCTTCAAATCGGTGAATTGCCATTTTGCTGATCCAGATCAAAAAAGAATCAGGGGTCAAAAATCGGCATGAAACTTGATTTGCCTCAAACATGCGCAGTGACTCGCCGCCAAAATCGACAAAACCATCCCAGGACCCACCATGAAAACCATTAAGCAAATTGACCGATTCAAAGCCCTCGACACCTGCCACCAGCAAATGCACCAGCAGTTGGCTGAACTGGCCGATTTGCTGGAACGGTTCGAAACCGGCAGCGAAAGCCCGCACACCCGTCAAAAAGCCAAAACCATCGAGGCCTTTTTTTCTGAAGTGGCCCGCCCGCACCATGCGGAAGAAGAAAAAATGGTGTTCCCCGACCTGCTGCTCAGCAGCAACGCCGAACTGGTGCAGGCCGTGCAAACCCTACAGCAGGACCACCGCTGGATCGAGCAAAACTGGCTGGAACTCGCCCCCATGCTGCGCGCCATTGCCCAGGGCGAAGACTGGGTGGACATGGCCGAACTCAAGCACAACGCCGAAGTGTTCGTCAGCCTGTGCCACGACCACATCGTGCTCGAAGAATCCCTGATCTACCCCGAAGCCAAGGCGCGCCTGGCCGATGAGCTGGCCAGCCGGGCCAAGCGGCTGGCGCAGTAGGCTGTGTGATTATTGCGCCGCATGCTGTGGATTGGCAGTTTGGCGGATGTCGAAATTCGAACTATATTTAGCCGAACAGATCAAGCCAATCTCATACCTCAAATCCAACGCCGCAGATATCGTCAAGAATTTTGCAACCAATCCGGAAACCATCATCATCACCCAAAATGGTGAGGCAAAGATGGTGGTCGATGCCAACCAGTGTTGCACTCAGCCATCACTTCGAAAACTTTGTTCGGGCACAAGTTGACTCTGGTCCGCGAGTTGCGCAATCAGTGCATCAAGATCACGCAGACACTCCAAGGATATCGGTCGTCCCTTTTAATTTCGCAAGTC
>Ga0210028_1000206_pt1 | contig 50543 bp, 45 predicted proteins | sample CryGeymeta201513_FD_185468 | JGI IMG/M metagenome (GOLD analysis project Ga0210028, IMG submission 185468) | Groundwater microbial communities from Crystal Geyser aquifers in Utah, USA - Crystal Geyser metaG 2015-13 (SPAdes) (version 2) | ecosystem: Environmental > Aquatic > Deep subsurface >...
CCGGGTTTCGGGCGCGATACGCCCCGGGTTTCTGGCGCGATGCGCCCCGGGTTTCAGCTTCGCCTCTACCCGGGCTACCGGGGTTATGAGGGGGTGTTAGTGCGACGGGTTTCGTCGCTGCGATGCGCCCAATGCCACGGTTCGTAGACGATGCCATGCCGGTTGTCGCGCGGATAGCTCATGGCAAAACCGAAAGTGTCAGCGTTCGCGCACAGCCAGGCAAACGCGGCGGTGTGCTCGAAGCCGGTTTCCGCGGGCGGTTCGCCGGGGGTGCCGATGTCGAGCGCAAAACCGCCGTGGTGTTCGCTGAAACCCGGTGCGGCGTTGACCGCCAGTATTTCTGCGACCGCCAAGCCGCGTGCCAGCTTGCGGCGGAAAATGCCGAGCTGATAGTCGTGGCTGCGAAAGCCGGAAATCGCATCCAGCATCACGCCCTGTGCCTGCGCCGCGTTGCGCATCGCTTGCCATGCCGTTGCCACGCTTGGCAACAACCACAACGGGCGCTGGTAGCGATCCGCGCCGGCCAGGCTGAGACGGGCGGGTTCGGCGACCGGCGGCAACTGGTGCATGGTGCCGTAATCGGCGGGAATGCCGAGCGCATCCAGATGGTGGCGCAGCCCGGCCAGCGGCAGAGTGCGGCGATGCGGTTGTTCGCGCAGCAGTCGCCGCAGCGCGTGGCGTTGTGCGCTCGATAGCGGCTGCAGGGCACGGATATCGCCGGCGCGGTTGGCGGTTGCCAGATAACGGCCATCGCTCTTTCGGCGCAGCAGCCAGTGTGCGCTGGCGAGTTGCCGCGCGACCGCGGCGCTGCGCCCACGCGCCAGTGCTGCCGGGATCGCGTCGGCCCAGTCGCTGTTGAGCAGGTGGTGATCGGCGCCCATGATCGGCATTATTGCGCGTTGATCCAGTTGCCGATGTCGGCAATCACTGCCGGATCGACATTGCCCGGCTGGGCATACTCGGTGGGTATCGACGGGCCATCGCCAGCCATGAACAGGTGGTTGAGCCGCGGGTACTGTTTGACGGTGACGCGCGGGCTCGCGTCGCTGCCCGGTAACCATTGTGCTTGCTGCCAGCGGGCAAACTCGGCGGCAGTGACCTGGTAATCGCGCGCGCCATGCAGCACCAGCATCGGCACGGTCAATTTCAGCGCGGCGGCGACCGGGTCGTAGCCTCTGAGGTCGAGCCAGTACGCGGCTGGGATGTTCAGCGGCAGGGTGTCTGCCGCCGGTGCGTCGCCTTCTTGCAGCGCGTGCACACGCTCGCTTTGTTCGCGCACCGCGTCGATGGCGGCGCGCTCATCACTGGCGAAAGTTCCATCGATGCCGGCGAGGTAGGTCATCTGATCGACAATCGCGTCTTCGAGTGGCCGCGCCGGCGGCGCCAGCAAAATGAGGCCGGCGATGCGCTTGTCCTGTGCAGCGATGCGCGGCGCCAGCATGGCGCCGAGGCTGTGGCCGAGCACGAACACGCGGCGGCGGTCGATGCCTTTGCTCTGGCGCAGCCATTTGGCAGCGGCCAGCGCGTCGCGGATCACTTCGTCTTCGACGGTGTAATCGCCGGTGGCGAAATCCTGCGGCCGGGCATGGCTGCGCTTGTCGTAACGCAGCACCGCAATGTTGTGGGTTGCCAGACCGTAGGCGATATCACGCAATGGCTTGTTCGGGCCAATCGTCTCGTCGCGATCATTCGGGCCGGAGCCGGCAAGCAACAGCACGGCGGGGAAGGGGCCAGCACCGCGCGGCAGCGTGAGGGTGCCGGGAATGCCGCTGATATCCGGCCCGATGCTGACTTCGCGCTCGCTGAATGGCGCATTCTCCGGCGTTGCTGCAGGTGGCGGTTGCGTCGGCTGGCCAGGCACCAGCCGGAAGCCGTTGATGCGATCGTCGCCATCAAAGGTAACCAGTGCATCGAGGCTGGCGAGGCGGTAATGCAGCGGCGTCACCACCGCGCTCAGGCCGTTGATTCGCTCCGGATGCGCCGCGCCGCGTTGCAGGGTGGGGCCCAGTTGTTGCGGCAGCGATTCCCACACCTGGCGCAAGCGATCAGCCGGCAGCGCTTCGCCCACAACCGCATCGAAGTCGGCGCGCGCTGCTTCATAGTGGCCGGCATCCAGCGCGTCGAGCAGCGCCGCCGCCTTGCGTTGCTGCTCGGCGTAATCCTGCGCCGTGGCCATGCCTGCGAACCCTGCCAGGCAGAGCGTCACGACGCAAACAAAACGTGGCAAGGTCATGACGGTGTCCTCGGATTACAGCGGGCGCTTGAGGATCGCACGAATCGGCTGGAACGGTTTTTGCGCGGTATCCGCAGCGACCAGTTCCCAACCCTGCATGCCAAGCCGGTTCAACGCTTCCTCGATCTGTGCGCTCGCTACGGTGGCGGCAAAAAAGCTGCCTTTCAAGTCGATGACTTTGTAAGTCCAACGGGTATCGGTCATGGTCATGCCTCGTCAGGTTTGTCGGTGTCGTTCGCTGTTTTCGCCGCAGCGGCACTCAGCCGCCCGCTGCGGCGCAGCGCATCGCGCAGCGCATATTCGATCTGCGCATTGACCGAGCGCAGCTCGTCATCGGCCCAGCGCTGCACCGCCGCGAGAATCGCGGCGTTGATGCGCAGCGGGTAGGCCTTCTTCTCCGCCATGTCAGTACAGTGTGCCGGTGTTCACCACCGGTTGCGTCGCGCGATCCGAGCACAACACCACCAGCAAGTTGCTGACCATGGCAGCGCGGCGCTCCGGGTCGAGTTCCACCACGCCGCGCTCCTTGAGTTGCGACAGGGCCATTTCCACCATGCTGACGGCGCCCTCGACGATGCGGGTACGGGCGGCGATCACGGCGCCGGCCTGTTGCCGCTGCAACATCGCCTGCGCGATTTCGGGCGCATAGGCCAGATGGCTGATGCGCGCATCGATCACGTTGACGCCGGCAGTGGTCAGGCGCTCATCGAGCTGTTCCTTCAAGTGCTGCGAGATTTCCGCCGAATGCGAACGCAGCGAAATCTGGCTGTCGTCGTGCTGGTCGTACGGGTAGCTGGTGGCCATCGCACGCAGCGCCGCTTCGGACTGAATGTGCACGAAGCTCTCATAGTCGTCGACGTTGTACACCGCCTCCGCCGAGTCGGCCACCTGCCACACGATCACTGCGGCGATCTCGATCGGGCTGCCGTCCAGTTCGTTGACCTTCAGCCGCCCGCTCTCGAAGTTGCGCACGCGCAGGCTGACCTTCTTGGCGGCAAAAAACGGATTGTTCCAACGCAGGCCCTGATCCTTGACCGTGCCGACGTACTTGCCGAACAGGCTGAGCACGGCGGCCTGATTGGGCTCGACCATGTAAAAGCCACCGAGGCAGAACAGCAGTACGGTGGCGACCAGAATGAGCGCCAGAATCGGCAACGGCCCCGCACCCGCGGCAACGGCGTTGAAGGCGGCGTAGCCATCGGCCAGCAATGTGGCGATCAGGCCCAGCAGCATCGGGATGCCGGGCAGCGAGCGAATTGGTTGTTCTTTCATGGTGGCTCTCCAATGTGGATCTAAAACATATCATAAAGATATCATATTGCAAGTACCCGTGAAGCGAAAAATCGGGGTCGAATGAGAATGGCACTTACTTTAGCGGCGTCATTCCCGCGAAAGCGGGAATGACGGGATTGGGGCGCTTGGCTGCCCACCGGACGGGATTGCGGCTCGTGGCCGCTAGCCGAACGGTATCGAGGCAGGCGTTACAATGGCGGCCTGTCTCGCATCGCCAAGGTGTCACCGCATGAGCACACCCGCCCGCCCGGTTGCCGTACCGACCTCGCTGCCGTCGCAACCGTGCGCTGAAACCAGCCCAGCCACCAGCCCGCTGCGCTTCGTCACCGCCGCCAGCCTGTTCGATGGCCACGATGCGGCGATCAACATCATGCGTCGGCTGATCCAGGCGCAAGGCGCGGAGGTGATTCACCTCGGCCACAACCGCAGCGTCGAGGACGTGGTGCGCGCCGCGCTGCAAGAGGATGCCGACGCCATCGCCCTGTCGAGCTATCAGGGCGGCCACGTCGAATATTTCAAGTACATGGTAGACATGCTGCGCGAGCGCGGTGCCGGCCATATCCGCGTGTTCGGCGGCGGTGGCGGCACCATCACCCCGGAAGAAATCCGCGAGTTGCACGATTACGGCGTCGAGCGCATCTACCACCCCAACGATGGCATGCATCTGGGGCTGGTGCCGATGATCGAGGACGTGGTGGCGCGGGCGGCCAGGGGCCGGGACTCGCAGAAGCTGGGACTGGGGAGCGCAAGAAGCCGGGACCCGGAAAAACAGGAGATGCCCGGCCTTGATGACGAAATCGGCATTGGTCGGATGCTTTCCGCTATCGAGGATGGCCTTTTTTCAGAGCCGGAACTGGCAAACCTGCGCACGATATGGGCTTCTGCGCCTGCTTCTTCCCAGTCCCGAGCCCCCAGTCCCCAGTCCCGCGGGCACGCAGTGCCCGTCATCGGCCTCACCGGCACCGGCGGCGCCGGCAAGTCCAGCGTTACCGATGAACTGATGAACCGCTTTCTGCAAGCGTTTGGGCAGATGCGCATTGCCGTGATCTCGGTCGATCCCACCCGCCGCCGCAGCGGTGGTGCGTTGCTCGGCGATCGCATCCGCATGAACGCACTACGCTCACCGCGGGTGTTCATGCGCTCGATGGCCACGCGTCGCCAGCACGCGGCCACCAACGTGGTATTGCGCGATTGCATTGCCTTCCTCAAGAGCCTGGGCTTTGATCTGGTGATGGTGGAAACCGCCGGCATTGGCCAGAGCGATTCGGAGATCGTCGATCTGGTGGATTTCCCGGTGTACGTGATGACCTCGGATTTTGGTGCGCCCAGCCAGCTCGAAAAGATCGACATGCTCGACTTCGCCGAACTGGTGGTGCTCAACAAGTTCGACAAACGCGGCGCCGAGGATGCCCTGCGCGACGTGCGCAAGCAGTGGAAGCGCAACCGCGTCGCGTTCCAGAGCAAAGACGAAGACGTGCCGGTGTACCCCACCATTGCCAGCCAGTTCAACGATCCGGGCATCACCTGGATGTTCGTGAATCTGTGTCGGTTGCTGCGGCAGAAACTATCGGGACTCGGGACTCGGGACTCGGGACGCGAAAAGCCGCGTTGCAATTTCGAGCCGCAACTGGACGTCAAGATCAAGGAACCGCGCGCCACCATCCTCATCCCCGGTGCACGCACTCGCTACCTGGCCGAGATCGCCGAACAGGGCAGGGCGATCAATCGCCGCATCGAAACCCAGGCCGAGATTGCCGATCGCGCACAAAGTTACTTCGATGTGCTGCGCGACCTTGGTGATCCGCTGCTGCCGAAAGCGCTCGATCTGTACGCCACCGATGCAGGAAACAGGGGTCAGAGTCGCTTTTCGCCGCTGGCACACAATTGCCACCCTGACGCTCACTCGAAAAGTGACTCTGACCCCTGTTTTCCTGAACTCCACACCCTGCGGCAACGCTACAACGACGCCATCGGCTCGCTCACCACCGATTCGCTCAAGCTGCTGCGCGAATGGCCGGCGCTGCGCCAGTCGATCACCGATGAAGTGACCGAATACGAAGTGCGCGGCAAGGCGATCCGGGTGGAAAACTACCGCGAATCGCTGAGTCATCAACAGGTGCCGAAGATCGCCGCGCCCGGCTACAAAAGCTGGGGCGAGCTGCTGACCTTTCTCGGCAAGGAAAACCTGCCCGGCTACTACCCCTACACCGGTGGCGTGTACCCCTACCGGCGCAGCGGCGAAGACCCGATCCGCATGTTCGCCGGCGAAGGCACGCCCGAGCGCACCAATCGGCGCTTTCACTACCTCAGCGTCGGCCAGCCAGCGGTGCGGCTGTCCACTGCGTTCGATTCGGTCACCCTGTACGGCGAAGACCCGGCGCCGCGCCCGGACATCTTCGGCAAGATCGGCAATTCCGGGGTCAACGTGCCCACGCTGGACGACATGAAGAAGCTGTACTCCGGCTTCGACCTGTGCGCGCCCACCACCTCGGTATCGATGACCATCAACGGCCCGGCGCCGATGATCCTGGCGATGTTCATGAACACCGCCATCGACCAGCAGGTGGAGAAGTACCTCAAGGCCGACCCGGTGCGTTGGGCCGCGGCCGAAAAGACCATCGATGCCTTGTTCGCCGGCCGCGCGCGCCCGCGCTATGCCGGCGAACTGCCACCGAGCAACAACGGCCTCGGCCTGGCACTGCTCGGCATCACCGGTGAGCAACTGCTCGATGCCGACAGCTATGCCCGGATCAAAGCGCAAACGCTGGCCAGCGTGCGCGGCACCGTGCAGGCCGATATCCTCAAGGAAGATCAGGCGCAGAACACCTGCATCTTCAGCACCGAGTTTGCGCTGCGCATGATGGGCGACATCCAGCAGTATTTCGTCGACCACAAGGTGCGCAATTTCTACTCGGTGAGCATTTCCGGTTATCACATCGCCGAAGCCGGCGCCAACCCGATCAGCCAGCTCGCCTTCACCCTCTCCAACGGCTTCACCATCGTCGAGTACTACCTCGCTCGCGGCATGAAGATCGACGATTTCGCGCCCAACCTGAGCTTCTTCTTCAGCAACGGCATGGACCCGGAATACACCGTCATCGGCCGTGTTGCCCGCCGCATCTGGGCGCGCGCCATGCGCGAGCGCTACGGCGCCAACGAACGCAGCCAGATGATGAAGTACCACATCCAGACCTCCGGCCGCAGCCTGCACGCGCAGGAGATCCAGTTCAACGACATCCGCACCACCTTGCAGGCGCTGTATGCGCTGTTCGACAACTGCAACAGCCTGCACACCAACGCCTACGACGAAGCGATCACCACGCCCACCGAAGAAAGCGTGCGCCGCGCGGTGGCGATCCAGATGATCATCAACAAAGAGCTGGGCCTGAACTTTTGCGAGAACCCGTGGCAAGGCAGCTTCATCGTCGACCAGCTCACCGACATCGTTGAGGAAGCCGTGTACAAGGAGTTCGAAGCGATCAGCGAGCGCGGCGGCGTGCTCGGCGCGATGGACACCATGTACCAGCGCGGCAAGATTCAGGATGAATCGATGTTTTACGAGCACAAGAAACACGACGGCAGCCTGCCGCTGGTCGGCGTCAACACCTTTCTGCCGAAAGAGCACGCCGGCGACATTGTCACCACAATCGAACTGATCCGCAGCACGCCCGAAGAAAAAGCCCAGCAGATCGACAACGTGCGCAACTGGCAGCAAACGCGCAACGCCATCGCGCCGGTCGGTGAAACCTCGCATGTGCATCTGGCCGACACCGACGACGCCGCGCCGGCGGCACACGACGGCCACGGCCTGGCCTACCTGCAAAACACCGCCCGCGAACGCAACAACGTGTTCGCCGCGTTGATGGAAGCGGTGAAAACCCACTCCCTCGGGCAGATCAGCCACGCTTTGTACGACGTCGGTGGCGAGTACCGGCGGAATATGTGACGGGTCATGCGTCGTAATGAAAGTGACCAGGTATTTTCTGGCTACTGTGCCGGACTTTTCCTTCGAGCACATTGCCGCGTGATGTGCTGTTGTCGCTTGGTGCGAACGGCTTGAGTGAGGCCAAGTATCGCCGGCACTGCGTGCCCCGGGTTTCGCCGGCACTGCGTGCCCCGGGTTTCGCCGCTGCGCGGCTATAACCCGGGCTACAACACCACGAGACGGCAAGTGACGGGTTACTGACTCCAGATTGATATATCTAATCTATCGTTAGCATATAAACAAACGATTTTATCTATCGTTGCCGATGCCTCAGGATGATCCCGCAGTGGGATACCCACCTTCCAAGGAGCGCGCCATGTCTACCGAAGCAAAATGTCCATTTATACACAAAGCAGGAAGCGCCACCGCGAATCACCAGTGGTGGCCGAACCAACTGCATCTTGAAATCCTGCACCAGCACTCGCCCGCGTCGAGCCCGATGCAGGCAGGCTTCAACTACGCCGAAGAATTCAAGAAGCTCGATCTTGCGGCGCTCAAGAGCGACCTCACCGCGCTGATGACCGATTCGCAGGACTGGTGGCCGGCCGACTACGGTCATTACGGCCCGATGTTCATTCGCATGGCCTGGCACGCTGCCGGCACCTATCGCACCGGCGATGGCCGTGGCGGTGCTGGCCATGGCAACCAGCGCTTCGCGCCGCTCAATAGTTGGCCCGATAACGTCAACCTCGACAAGGCGCGGCGTCTGCTGTGGCCGATCAAGCAAAAATACGGCAGGCAGATTTCCTGGGCCGACCTGCTGGTACTGACCGGCAACGTCGCGCTCGAATCGATGGGCTTCAAGACCTTCGGTTTTGCCGGTGGCCGTGAGGACATCTGGGCGCCCGAAATCGATGTTTATTGGGGCAACGAGCGCAAATGGCTGGACGACAAGGACCGTTACAGCGGCGAGCGCGATCTCGAGAATCCGCTTGCTGCCGTGCAGATGGGTCTGATTTACGTCAACCCGGAAGGCCCCGGTGGCCAACCCGATACACTCGGCTCGGCCCGCGACGTGCGCGAGACTTTCGCACGCATGGCGATGAACGACTACGAGACGGTGGCGCTGACCTGCGGTGGCCACACCTTTGGCAAGTGCCACGGCGCGGGCGATGCGGCGTTGGTCGGCGCTGCCCCGGAAGCTGCGGGCCTCGAACAGCAAGGCCTTGGCTGGAAAAGCAGCTATAAAAGTGGCAAGGGCGGCGACCAGATCGGCAGTGGTTTGGAAGGTTCGTGGACACCCACGCCAACCACCTGGGACATGAGCTACCTCGAAGTCCTGTTCGGTAACGACTGGGTGAACTGCAAGAGCCCAGCCGGTGCCTGGCAGTGGACACCGAAGCAGGCGACCGACCGCAACATGGCGCCGGCCGCGCACGATGCCGCGAAAAAGGTGCCGATCATCATGACCGATGCCGACATGGCAATGCGCATGGATCCGGCCTACGAGAAAATCGCCCGCCACTTTCTCGCCAACCCGGACGAGTTCGCCGATGCCTTCGCACGCGCCTGGTTCAAGCTGACGCACCGCGACATGGGCCCGAAAACCCGCTACCTCGGCCGCGAAGTGCCGACGCAAGACCTGATCTGGCAGGACCCGATTCCTGCCGTCGACCACCCGCTGATCGACGACACGGATGTGGCCGCGCTCAAGGCCACGGTGTTGGCATCCGGCCTTGGTGTCGCCGAGCTGGTCGCCACCGCCTGGGCCTCGGCCTCGACCTTCCGTGGTTCCGACAAACGCGGCGGTGCCAACGGCGCGCGCATACGGCTTGCGCCGCAGAAAGACTGGGCAGCCAATGAGCCGGCGCAACTGGCCAAGGTGCTGGCCCGGCTGGAAGCCATCCAGGCCGAGTTCAACGGCGCGCAATCCGGCGGCAAGAAAATCTCGCTCGCCGACCTCATCGTGCTGGCCGGGTGCGCCGGCGTCGAAAAGGCTGCCGGGCTTGCCGGGCAAAGCGTGACGGTTCCGTTCACAGCGGGCCGCATGGACGCCTCGCAAGCGCAAACGGATGTGGAGTCCTTCGCCGTGCTCGAACCGATCGCCGATGGCTTTCGCAACTACCAGAAGGGCAACTATTCGGTCAGCGCCGAAGAACTGCTGCTCGACAAGGCGCAGTTGCTGACCCTGAGCGCGCCGGAAATGACCTTGCTGATCGGCGGCCTGCGTGTGCTCGACGCCAACGTCGGCAAAGTGCAGCACGGTGTGTTTACCCGGCGCCCGGGGATACTGAGCAACGATTTCTTCGTCAACCTGCTCGACATGGCAACCGAATGGAAGCCGACCTCGGCGGACGCGGATACCTTTGTCGGTGTCGACCGCAACACCGGCGCGGAAAAATGGATCGGCACTCGCGTCGATCTGGTGTTCGGCTCGAACGCGCAACTGCGCGCACTGGCCGAGGTGTATGCCGCCAGCGACGCGCAGGAAAAATTCGTGCACGACTTCGTGGCGGCCTGGGGCAAGGTGATGAATCTTGATCGCTTCGACCTGGTGTAATCGTGCGCGAATCGATAGGTGTGGCCCGGGTCGAAGGCCGCAGGCGGTAACCCGGGAGGGATAACCCGGGCCGCCACAGCTTCGGACATTGCGTTGTGGTAGCCCGGGTCGAAGGCCGCAGGCCGTAACCCGGGAGGGATAACCCGGGCCGCCACAGCTTTGGACATTGCGTTGTGGTAGCCCGGGTCGAAGGCCGCAGGCGGTAACCCGGAAGTGCTGCTGGCGATGGCGCAACACGAAATCCGATCGCGCTCTTTGCCTGTGGCAGGCATGCACATGCTTCGTGCCGATGATGATTAACCGATTGCAACCACGCCGGTGTAGAGTGCACAGGCACGACGCCGCCGAGTCTGGCAAGCGCTAAGGAAATAACGTATGCGTAACCCCTTGCTTGCTTCTGCCATGGTGCTGTCTTTTGCCCTTTTTGCCAGCGCCGTGCATGCACAAGGCAGCGGCTTTTTTGTGCGTGGCAGTGTCGGCAGCTCCGAACCCAGCAACGCCGATGGCGGGTTTGGCAACAACAGCGAAACGGGGTTTGGCATTGGCCTCGGCTGGCGCGTACTGCCTTGGCTGGCACTGGCAACCGGTTACAACCGGTTTGGTGAGTTTGCAATTGATCCAAACCGCTGTCCGTCTGGACGGGTTTGCCCTGCAGTGGTCTTTCCTCCGTTCGATCTTGACCTCGATAGCGTGGAACTGGGTCTCGCCGCGCGCACGGCGCTGGGCGATGGAGGGTTCTTCGGTCAATTGCGCGGCGGACTGCACCGTGGCGATGCCGCCGCGCTGGGCACGAGTACCGAGCTTTATTACGGCCTCGGTGTCGGCTACGCCTTCACGCAGCGCTACAGCCTGAGCCTGAATCTGGATCGGTACGTGTTTCGCGGTTTCGACGTCGATCGCATTGCCGTGGGCTTTGAAATCGCATTCTGATTGCTGGCATCCGTGGCGCGCACTCGCGAATTGATCGCCACTGCGCTCGCAGCTCGGCTCGCGCCGGTATCTGCACCGCTACCACGGCGTATTCGCGCCGCACGCCGCCTTGCGTGCGCAGGTCGCGGCGCGGTCAGGGCAGGCGATTGCGGCGCCGGTCGCGCCAACGACACCAGGATCAACGACACCAGAATCGGTGACATCAGCCCCAGCGCCGGCCGCGCCAGACGCGCCGGGCCGTAGCCGAGAACCTGGCAGAAGCCATCCGCGCCGATCCTCCGGTCGACGTCATACCCAACTACGAAAACCAGAACCAGGGCTTGCTCTGGTATGCCTCCATGCACCGACGCGAGACGCCATTGGCGGCGCGTCGATACCGACGTACGCCCGCGAAATGACCAAAGCGCCGGGAAGACAAACGCAGGCAGGCCTCGCGCGGGGGCGAACAGCCGCGCGAGCGCCAGCAGACTTCAGGACTGCGCACCGAAGGGACGCGTGGCAGGCCTGCGGCACGCTTGACGGCATGAGACCGCAGCGTACACTGCACCCCAGAGTGCGCAAAAAGTGGCTTTGGATTTTCTATCCTTTTTACCAGGGACGCAGTATGCGCCAGCCACCTGCTCCACCGACGCCGTCCGGCGAACCCGGTGCCGCGGAGTCCGCGCGTTCCGTCTTCATCAGCTATGCCCACGCCGACCGCAAGGCGGCGCAGGCGGTGGTGCGCGTGCTTGAGCAGGCCGGTTACCGTGTGTGGTGGGACGACCTGATTCAGGGCGGTGAGCGCTTCTCCCACGCCATGGAGGCCGCGTTGGTGCAGGCGCGTGCGGTGGTGGTGCTGTGGTCGAAGGCCTCGGCCGCCTCGCACTGGGTGCATGATGAGGCCACGCGCGGCCTCGAAAGCGGGCGGCTGGTGCCCTTGTTGATCGACGGCAGTCAGCCGCCGCTGGGCTTCGGGCAGTTCCAGTCCATAGATGTTTCGCGCGTGCTGGGCAAGCCCGGCAGCGAGCCGATGCGCAAGCTGGTATTGGCGGTGGCCGCGCTGCACGAGGGCGGCGAGCTGTCGCCCGCCATCGCGCGAGAAGTGGCGCCTTCACCAGCGCGTCGCGGCCTGCTGGTGGCCGGCGGACTGGCGCTGCTCGCGGCCGGCAGTGGCGTGTTGCTGTGGCGCGTGCGCGAGCAGGGCGGCGCCGCACGAAGTGCCGATGGGCCGCGCCGCATCGCGGTGCTGCCGTTCGAGAACCTCAGCGGCGATCCCGAGCAGCGCTACTTCTCCGACGGCCTGACCTCTGAAATCCGCATTCAGCTCTCGCGCAACGCGCTGCTGCAGATCGCCGGGCAGACTTCGTCGGAGCGGGCCGGCGTGGGGCAGGCCGACGGCCTGGCGATCGCGCGCGCGCTGGGCGTGGACTACCTGCTGGGCGGCAACGTGCAGCGGGCGGGCGGGCGGGTCAAGGTGGCCGCCGAGCTCACCGACGGTAGTACGGGCCTGAGCCGCTGGGCCGACAGCTGGGAGCGCCCGCTGACCGACGTGTTCGCGGTGCAGTCCGAAATCGGGGCCGCGGTGGTGACTGCGCTGTCGGCGGCGGTGGAGGGGCGGGGCGCTGCGGACGCACCGCACGTGGGCGGCACGGCCAACGTCGCCGCGTTCGACGCCTTCCTGCACGGGCGCGCACTGTATGAAGCCGGCATTGACGAAGACAGCGACCGCCGTGCGCTGGCCTACTTCGACCGTGCCATCGCGCTGGACGGGCGCTACGCCGGCGCGCATGCGGCGCGCGCCCGGGCGCTGGTGGTGATCGGCAACATCTACGCCGACCATGATGAACGCGTGCGTGTCTACGGCGCCGCCGAGGCGGCCGCGCGCAGCGCTACCACGCTGGCACCGGACTTCGCCGAAGGGTTTTCGGCGCTCGGGTTCGCCCTGGCCAGTGGCAAGCTGGATGTGCGCGGTGCCCGCGAGCCATTCGAGCGCTCGCATGCGCTGGCGCCCGGAGACGCAGACGTGCTGGCCCGCTACGCGACCTTCCGCTCCAACCTGCGCGACCATGACCGCGCTACCGGGGTGATTCTGCGCGCGGCAACGCTGGATCCACTCAACGCGCGCACGTTCCGCTCGCAAGGCGACATCCGTCACAACGCCGGCGACCACGTCGCGGCGATCGGGGCCTATCGCAGGGCGATCGAACTCAACCCGACCCTCTCTGGCGTGCATGCCTCGATGGGCTTCGCGCAGATGCTGGCGGGCCTCGACGCGGAGGCCCGTACCTCGTTCTTGCATGAGCGCAGTGCAGTGCGTCGGCTGCCGGGCCTGGCTATCCTCGCCCACCGCGCCGGCGACCGCGCGGGCTCCGATGCCGCGCTGGCCGAACTCGTGGCCGAGTACGGCGACAAGAGCCATTACCAGTACGCCCAGGTCCACGCTCAACGCGGTGATGCAGGCAATGCGCTGGCCTCGTTGCAGGCGGCCTGGGACCTGCGCGACGGCGGCATCATGCTGATGTACGCTGATCCACTGCTGGCACCGCTGCGCAGCACCGATGGTTATCTCGCACTTGCGAAAGCCGTTGGCTTCGGTTAATCCACCAGAGATGAAAGGAGAAGCACCATGCGTCACATAATTCGAACAGGGGTGTTGGTCGGTCTCTTATTTGGCTTGGCCGCGTGCCAGAAACCTGCAGCAGAACCGGTTGTCGAGGCAGCACCTGCGGTGGTCGCCCCCGAAGACCAGACCGGCACGGTCGAACGCACCGGGCCGGAAGAGCAGACCGGAACCGTTGAACGCACGGGGCCAGACGAGCAGACCGGTACTGTCGAGCGTACTGCTCCGGATGAACAAACGGGCACGGTCGAGCGCGCTGCGCCGGTCGAACAGTAATTGCAGTGTTGTGAACTGCGTGCGGATCGCGTTAACGCGATCCGACGCGTCGCCTGACTATGGCACCCGCGCCACTTCGCCCTTGCGAGCCGCAGCCTTCGCCGTCGTAATCCAGTCAGCGTAATACGCTATCCGCGTATACACGGCCGGCTTGCCCGCACCGCAGCCCTTGCCGCCGGACACGACGCCGACCAGGCTGCGCTTGCCGCCATCCTCCTCGCGGGTCAGCGGGCCGCCGCTGTCACCTTGGCAGCTGTCCTTGCCGGCCTCGATGCTGCCATCGGCCGCCAGAGTCCCCGCGCACAGTGTGCCGGGGCCATAGAACTCGCCGTACTCGCTGGCGCAGCGCGCGTCTGGCAGGTAGTGCAGGGTCAACTGCTGCAGGTCGGCCGGGTTGCGCTGCAGGCGCTGCGCGCTATCGAGGCGAGTGACCGCGTCGCGCGCGTTGCGTTGGCCCATCCAGCCCCAGCCGGTGACGCGCAGCGCTTCGCCTTCATCGAAGCCACGATCGCCTGCCCCCATCAGCGGCACCGCCGCCAGGCGCCCGCTGGCCTCGAACCCGGCGATGCGCGGATCATCGGCCACCCGTGCCAGGGCGATGTCGTCGAGCTTGGACGCCTTGTTGTAGCCGCCGTGGATGACCACCGCCTCGAGCGTGAACAGGCCATCGTCCACGGTCAGGTTCTGGGTGCCCATGCGCAGCCGGCGGTCGCTGAGGACGTTGCCCTGGCGGCCGTCGAAGCCCGGGATGTTGTCCACGCAGTGGGCGGCGGTCACGATCCAGCCATCGCCGATCCAGGCGCCACCGCACTTGTGCGCGAGTTCGTAGGACGCGCGTTGCGCCAAGTAAATCTTGCAGGCGTCGCCATCGGCCAAGGCCGCGTCATAGGCGCGGTCGGCGGCATCGTAGTTGGGTGAGGACAGTATCTCCACCTGCCATGGCGCGGAGCCGGGACGTGCCGGTTCGCCACCGACGATGCGGCCACCAGCGGCATCAGCACGCTCGCGGCGGGCGTTGCAAATTTCGCTGGGTGCCGGCAGTTTCGCTGGCGGCTGCGGGTTTTTAGTAACTGCGGCGGGTTCTGGCGGCGTGCGATCCTTGCAGCCGGCGAGAACGACGCACGACAGTAGCCCGGTCAACAACAGGGGGAAAGAAATACCGTTCATTGGGTGCCCTCTTGGGTGGCGAGTACGGTGGAAACCTGGGCCGACCAGTCGCCGACCGCAGTCACACCGGGGTCGCGCGTGCCTTCGCTGCTGGCGCACAGCAGGCGTTCCAGGGGCGAGCGGCAGGCGGCCACGTCGCGCGTGCCGGTGCCGGCCTGCTGGAAGGCATCGGCGCGGACCGGACGCGCGCTCGCCAGCACCACGAACCGGTAGCTGCCGGGTGTGTCGAAAGACATGGCCGAGCGGCGGTATGGCTGGTTCGGTTGCAGCGGCTGGTCGAACTCGCCCGGCTTGGGCAGCACCAGGTCGACCGCGTTGTATGGGTCGATCGCCAGCACGTAGACGTAGGCCGGCCGCGTGCCGCGGTTGATCACGGTGGCTGCGATGCGCTGGCCGGTGCCGATTCGGCGCACGCCGCCGTCTTGCAGCGGCGGGCAGGCGGTGGGCCGGTAACCGTCGGCCGCGATGCAGGCGGCGACCGGGTAAGGATCGGCCGGGTTGCCGGCGACGCCGCTGGTGCGCAGCGCCAGCAGTTGCTGCACGCGTGCGACCTTGCGCAGTGCATCGGTCAGGCGGTCGCCAAATGCGGGGTCCTGGGCGGGTCCCAGCGTGGCGGCCAGCAGCGAGCCGTCGTCGGCGCGCAGGGCGACCTCATCGGCGGCGTCGGCTGCCGCGACCAGGCGGGTGGCACCGGTCGCCGACGCCACGGCGAAGCCGGTGGCTCGCAGCGCGGCCGCAGCCGCGTCGCGTGCCGCGCTCGCGGGGAGATCGATGGCCACCGCCAGCGCGTCGGCGGGAAGGAAGTGCGCCAGCTGCTCGGCCACCAGTCGTTCCGGCAAGGCGGCCGCGGGGGGCGCGTCGAGTGCCAGCGTCGCGTTCGTGCCTGAAACGGAGATGACTGTCGCGGTGGCGATGGCCGCCTGCCGCGCGACCGCGTCGGCCTGACGGGCGTACAGCGCGAAGCGCGAGCCGCGGGTGATGCCGCCGGTGGTGCCGGCCTGCAAGGTAGTTGTACTGCCGGTGTGATCGACCTCGTACAGCACGGCCCTGCGGGAACGTGCGCCAAGCACCGCGGTCAGCGCGCCTTCGGCCGACGGAGTCTGCGTTGCATGCCCGCGGCTGGCGACCCGCAGGCGGACTTCGTGAATCAGGTCGCCGAACGTCGCCTCGCGCATCCCCGGCATGCGCAGTGTATCGAGCAGCGCGGTGGTAAATACGCCCGCGCGTGCGCCAACTGCGCCGCCGCCGGTCTCCTGCGCTTCCTCGCCGTCCTGGGCCGCGGCGAGGTGCACCCAGTAGCCGGGGACCACGGCAGTGCGCGGCGTTGGCATTGGCTTCGGCGCCTGTGTTGGCGGTGTGGCAGCGGCCAGCGCCGGCGCACTGCGCGATAGTCCCGTGGCCCCGGCACGGGTGGCGGTGGCCGAATTGCAGGAGTCGAATATGCTCACGAAGTAAAGGCCGGCTGCGGTGGCGCGGTCCTTGAGGGCCTTGAGCTCGATGTCGAAGATGTCTCCGGGTGCACCGTCCGGACTGCGGGCGTCCGTGGGCAGGATCGTGCCGTTGTAGCCGGTGTCTTGGTCGCGTACCTGGTCGTCGCGGTAGCGCGAGCCGTGGCCGGCGAAATAGAACAGCAGGGTGTCGCCGGCGCGAAGTGTTGCAATCCGCTGTTCGAGCGCCTCAAGAATCCGCGCACGCGTCGCGCAGTCGTCGGTCAGCGTGGTGGTCGCGGCGCTCGACGAATCACAGGCACTCTGTGCGGGCAGATCGACCTCAACGCCATACCTTTCGGCAAGCGCCTGCTTGAAGCGCAACGCGTCGCCTACCGCGCCGCGCAGATCGGAGAACACTGCGCCCGGCTGCCGCGCATCGGAATGGCGGTAGCGGTCGATGCCAACGATCAGGGCGTGGATGCGGCGCGTGTCCGGCGCGCGCGACACCGGCCCGGCCAGGGGGTCGGCCTGCGCGGGAGTTGGATTGGGATCGGGTGCTCGCGAACAGCCGCACAGCAACGCCGCGACTACGGAGGCCATCAGCACGATGCGGGTCATCGAGCCTCCCGGCGCAGCACCAGCGCGCTCGGCTGCGGGTTGAAGTCGAACAGCGCCGGTTGCTGCACGCGTCGCGCGGGCGCATCGGCGGGCAGGTCGTGGAAGGTGATCGCGCGCGTGCCATCGGCCGCACCAACGATGCGGCCGACGCGCGCATCGTTTGCCAGTGACGGCAACCGTTGCACTGCGTAAGCCAGCCATTCGTCGATGCGGATGCTGCCATTGGCGTCCAGGTCGGCATGGCCAGCGCCCAGCCCATCCACCGCCAATGCATAGGTCAACAGGCCCTGGCCGAGGCGTGCATCCTCGAGCGCAACGTCGTCGGCCTGGGTCGCGGCGAGGATACGGATGCCCTTGTCGTAGGCCAGTTGGCCGAGCCCGCTGTCGCCCATCGGCCCAGGCTTGAAGCGGCCGTCGGCGACGCTTGCTGCGGAATGGCAGGCGTCGATCACCAGGGTGATCTCGGCCGCATGCATCAGATGGAACGGTGCGACCAGGTCCGCGGTGGCGAACACGGTGGACAGGTCCGGTGCATCGGCGCCGTCGGGCCAGCGTCCGTCGCCCGGGATCAGGTAGAAGTCGCCGCGCGGGTTCGCCCAGCCATGGCCAGAGAAACTCACGATCACCGCGTCGTCCGGCGTTGCTGGCTGCAACATGCTGGCGTCGATGCCATCTGCGCGCAACTTGGCGAGTGTGAGGTCGCGGTCGGCGTCGCCCGCCAGCAGCGACAGCACGCGGCCGAGTGTGGCGCGGTAGACGCGCGTGCGCCGGCCATCGGCGCCGCGTTCGGCGGCGAGTACCAGCTGGTGCGTCTCGTAGCCCGGGATGGCGGACAACTGAGCCGCCATCAGCCTCGCGTCGGCGACTGCGTAGTTCAACCGAAAGCGCGGGGTGTCGTAGTTGTCGATGCCGATCGTGAGCACGTATGCGCGACGCGGGCGCGGCGCGATCGCGGGGCGCGTCCAGGTCAGGGTCGCGGTCTCGCCCTTGATGCGGTCCTCGTTGAACGCATACGCGGTGAACACCTGTGAGGCTTCGCCGACCTGCGTCGGCAAGGGCACGGTGAACTCGACCCGGTGCACACCGTTTGCTGCCTGCACGGCATTGTGCCTGCGCCATTGCGCGAGGTCGGTGCCGTCGGCGTCCACCTGCACGGGTGCCATCGCGACCAGCCGGCCATTGCGGAACAATCTTGGGTTGAACAGGCCGGAACGGGTCCTGCCGTTGGGTGCGTCGGCGTCGACGCCTTCGCGTACTTCGATGGCGACCACTGCTTCGGCCGCATCGCGGCCCACACGCACCTCGGTGAGACGCACCTCGGGCAGCACCCGGTTGAGGCTGGCGATGGCGGGCAGCGGCTTGAAGGCCGTCGCGCAGGTGTCATTGGCACGGCAGTCGAGCAGTTTTCGGTACAGCCCGGGCTCGTAGTAGTCGCGCATGAAGGTCTGTGCGGCCAGGCTCTGCCACGGCGCGTCGGGCACCAGCCAGCGCACCAGCTTGGTATCGGCATTGAGGTTGGTGTCGTAGCGGCCGCCGGGTGCCACCGCGAAGTAGCGGTTGTTGGGGAAGACATAGAGGGTGAGTTGCAGGCTGCCATCGCCGCTGTCTCGAAAGCTGATCGAGCCATCGACATTCGCTGCCCAGAACAACTGACTGCCTGCAATGCCCCCGGCCCTGATGACGTTGGCATCGTACATGGTGCGCGCGACGATCGAGCCACTGTCGATGGCAATCAGTTCCTGCCGATCAAGGCCGAATATATGGCTGTTGCTGACCGCGATGCTTTTCGCCGAAAAATCGGCGAATTTGCGGGTCTTTCCGTTTGGCTCAACATCGACGACATAAAGATCGGACAATTGGGTAGCAGGCGAACTCCCTTGGGTGAATAGCAGCGTTTCTCCATTGGGAGTGAAGTCCAGCGCAGTGATCGGGTTCACCATGCGCACGTCATCCTCGCCTTCGCGGTGCGCGAACCTGACACGCTCGCGTGGGCTCGGTACGAGAGATTTTCCGTCAATATCGAGCAGCCATACGCGATAGATACTCTCGGTCGACGAGCCTTCATCTGTCTTCCATTGCTGCGTCGCGACCGCAAGCTGGGTACGGTCGGGCGAGAGCTTTAGCGCGGTGATCTCCTGATCGCCCCAGTCGGGCTGCTCCATGCGCTGCCAGCCGCCCGCGGCCATTCCATCGCCGGCAAGATAAAGCGACACGCCGGCAGGATCATCATCATCCGCCCCGGCATCGTCTTCGGCGGACATCATGGAAGGGTTGACCGCGAATTCTGGCCGCGACCCGACACCAAGAAAACTGCCCTTCCCGTCGAACGACACCATCTTCTGATAGCTTTCAATCCCTGGGCAATCCCCAGCACGCGCACAATTGCGGTCCACGATCAACACTGGCGCGCTTTTGAGCACACCGTATTCGGGGCTACTGCCGGGCATGTCCCAATCGCTCATTATCGCGAAGCGTTCATCGTCGAGCATCTCGACTTCGCTATAGTGCCGGTCGAGGATAACGGGCGGTTCTGCCGACCCTTCCGCGATGTTGAGCGTTTCAATCCGTGTGCCGTTGAAAACATTGGTCGCCTCCATCTTGACGAGACGACGCCCGTCGGCACTCAGTCCGACGTCATAGAGCATGCTGCGCAGATTGCCTTGCAGCGTCCGTGGTTTCGCCGATCCGTCGACCCTCTCCAGATTGATGAGGTAATTGCACTGCTCGCTACGGTCGCAGTCATAGTCCTTGGTGCTGGCGACGACCAGCGTCATATCGCCGGTTTCGGGACGATGTGCCACAGGGCGCAGGCGGCCATCAGGTGATAGCGGGAAATTCAACGCGGCCTCTGTGCGACCATATTCAGCCGGCTTGGGGGGGGCCGGCAATGTCCCGTCGGGCGTCACCCTCCGCGTCGTCAGATCGAGCGAATAGCTGCATTGTCCCGCAGCACCGCGCGCCGCTTTTGGACAAAACTCATCGGCGTTCAGGTTTATGGTATAGAAGAACAACAGCCTGTCGCTGCCTTCATCGGCGCGAATATCCTGAAACCAGAGATATTTGGCTTCGGAAGGATCGCCTTCGACGGGGATTTGCGCCTGATCGAGGATCGCGCCAGTTGCCGTGTCCCAGATCACGATTACGCCATCTTCGCCCAGCGACAACAGATTGCTTGACCCGTTGAGCCATTTGACCGCGACCACCGGCCGCGCGTGGCCGAACTGCATCACTATCTTCGGTTCGAGCACGGCCTCAGTCGGCGCGACGGTAACCGGTGCCGGCGGTGATGCCGCTTCCTGCCCGGAACACCCTGCGGCCAGCAGGGCGGCGCAGCAGCACAGCAGCAGGCCAGCAATGCGTATGGCGATGCGCATGGCGATGCTCCGTTGCGTTGCCCGCGACCCGCTCGGCCGCGCCGGCCAAGCGAGGATAGCACCTTAGCAGCGTTTGCCACTGGTGCAAGAGATGCTTGGTGCGCAGCGCATGCGCTTGGACACGCTGACCGCTGACAATCTGCGCCTGCCGACACAACTCGCCATGCGCGGGCTTGACGACGCTTTGGCTCGTTATGACTTCTACTGCGCCGATAGTTGGCTCGCGGCGGAGGCGCCACAGCCACAGCCCGTGCCAAGGCTTGAGATCAGCAGAGTCAGACCGCCGCGGCGCCTTGGCGGCAACGCGATCCTGCAATGGGAACGGCTGCGTACTGAGGTGGGGGCCATCGATGGGGTAACCTCCACGGCCTGGATGCCTGATCGCGGCTTGATGCGACGTGCAGGACACGCGCGGAGCGACGAGCGACTTGCAAGCAGCGGCTGGCGTGCCCGCGATAAAAAGTGGGGCAATTTGAGTGCGGGGGGGCGGGTTGGCCTCACCTTCGCACGGCATGCCAATCTGCCTCATCCAGCCCGGCGGAACCCACCGCGCATTGCGCACAAATCACGGATTACTTTGACGCCAATGTCCATCACTCTCACCGACTTCGCCCGCGCCCGTTTGTTTGCGTGCGAGCCACGCCGCAACACGATCCAGGATATCTTGCCTGAGGCGTTCGAGCAGCATCTGAATGCAGTGCCGCCGCTGCGAGTGCTCGATGGCTATGCGCCGTTCTGCAAATTGCACGTGCACCGCAACTGGACGTCCACGCGCTGCCTCGCGGTGCCAATCACCGCGCACAACCAGCACCTGTTGCGCTCGGGCTACGAGGCGCGTAGTTCTGACGAGTTGCCGGTGCTGGTGCGCTGGTTCGAGGGTGTGGAGCCGCCGGTGGCGGACTACCTGATCGTGATCCTGTACAGCCGCGAGCAGTTGGCGAAGGAAAACACGCCGATCGCTGCCGACTGGGGCGTGGTGGGCTGCATGTACAGCGCCGAGCCAGAGGAAACCCCGATGGCGCCGATCACGATGATGCGCAATGCGCTGGGGGTGGCGGAAGGCGGCTCCGGCGTGGCGATGGATCGCGCCGCCTACCAGCGCAGCGTGGCGTTCTGGAACACGCACGCGAACTGGCGCGGGTAGCTCAACATGGCCGCAGTGCGGCGCTACTTTGCCCTCTTCGTGCGCGAGGAACTGCTGAAGAAACTGCTTGGCCAAGGCTGAAGTCAACGCCGGCGGCGACGCGCCGGTGATCCTGGCCGCCAACGGTGGCCTGCCGCAGACCTTGCTGCCGAGTGCCGACCCGGTTGCCGATTGGCTTGATCTGATGGAGGGGGTCGAGGCGTTGTGCCCGGAATGGTCGGCACCCTAGCCGCCGCAGCCGGAATGGGTGTATCGCCTGTAGCTGCGGTCGGTCGCCCGGTGGTGGTTAGCCAAGGCTCGATGGCCGGGCTGTGCGATCCGCAACGTATGGGTGGTAGAGTTTCGGCTTGCTTCCTGCCGATACAGCGAACAGCCCGATGACCCGAACCCCTTATCCCATCGGCACCCCTGGCCAGCCTTGGGGCGTGGCGGAACGTGCCGAGTGGCTGGCGCGCCAGACCGTAAAGCGCCGTTACGCGGCCGAAGTGCTGGCGGTGATTGAGCGCCTGCGTGCGCGCTTTGATGTGGTGCAGTACGGGCAACTGGATTACCCGCCCGACAGCTACCCGCTGTTCGCGCTGCGTAGCCGCGAGTGGCGCGATGCGCTGCCGTGTGTGCTGGTGACCGGCGGTGTGCATGGCTATGAAACCAGCGGGGTGCAGGGCGCTTTGCAGTTCGCCGAGCAGCACGCGGCGCGCTATGCCGGCCGGGTCAATCTGCTGATTGCGCCGTGCGTCAGCCCGTGGGCGTATGAGCGCATCCATCGTTGGACTGCCGAGGCGATCGATCCGAACCGGTCGTTCCGTGACAACAGCCCGGCGCAAGAATCGGCAGCGCTGATGCGGCTGGCGGCGCCGCTGCATGATCGCTTCGTGCTGCACATCGATCTGCACGAGACCACCGACAGCGACGAGTCCGAGTTCCGGCCGGCACTGGCGGCGCGCGATGGCGCGGTATTCGAACCCGGCGAGATTCCCGATGGTTTTTATGGGGTCGGCGATAGCGAAAACCCGCAGCTTGCGTTTCAGCAGGCGGTGATCGATGCCGTGGCCAAGGTCACCCATATCGCACCCGCGGATGGCAATGGCGAAATCATTGGTTCACCGGTGGTCGCGCCGGGTGTGATCCTGTATCCATTCAAGCAGCTTGGCCTGTGCGCCGGGCTCACCAACGCGCGCTACACCACCACCACCGAAGTTTATCCCGACAGCCCACGCGCCACACCGGAGCAGTGCAACGCCGCACAAGTGGCGGCGGTGTGCGCGGCCATTGATTTTGCCTTGGCGTGACGGCGCCATGGTCAGCAACTTTCCAGTGGGGTTCCGGTGCGCGATACGGTAACGCGGTGGCTGGCTGCCTGGTTTTCGCCGAAGGCCGATGACGATTCGGCCAGCCGCCATGTCAAGCCGTTCGTGCGGCGGCGCCTGACCACCACCGAATTGCAGTTTGCGCATGGTGTTTCGCAAAGCCGGATGTTGACCTTTGCGCCGCATAAACTGCTGATCGATTACACCCGCACCATGCTGGGCGCGCTGCTGTTGGTGCCGCAGGCGCGTTGCATCGGCATGGTTGGCTTGGGTGGTGGATCGCAGGCGAAGTTCTGCTATCGCCATCTGCCTGATGTGCAGATTGAAGTGGTTGAGAACAACCCGCATGTTATCGCGCTGCGGCGCAGATTCCACATTCCCGATGACGACGCGCGGTTTCGGGTGGTGCTTGATGATGCCGCTCGCTTCCTGCCAACACGGCGTGGGCATTACGACCTGCTGTTGGTGGATGGCTATGACGAGACCGGCATTCCTGCGGCGTTGTCGTCGCAGCAATTTTACGACGATTGCCGCGCCGCCCTGGCCGAGGGCGGTGCGCTGGCCATCAACCTGTATTGCCAGCACGCCCAGCGCCATATCGATCGCTTGCGCCGAAGTTTTGGCCGCCGCAACGTGCTGCTGATGGATGAGCCGCAGCAAAGCAACCGCGTGGCCATTGCGTGGCGTGCAATGCCAGTCGACAGTGCGGCAGCGATGTCGCTTTCGGCTGCCGCGCAGCGCGATCTGGCGCCAGTGTTCAACCGCATTCGCGCAAAAATGCGGCGGCGATGATCAGCCCCCGCTTGCCGCGCGCTTGAGTGCTTTCACCGCATCGAGCGTCTGCGCGACATGGCCCTGCGGGCTCATCGCTGAATACACGTGTGCGATCGTGCCATCCGGGGCGATCACGTAGGACGTGCGGTCCGACCAGTCGGGCTTGATGGTGAGGGTGGCATCGTAGCGCTTGGCGATGATGGCGCCGTCGTCGGCGGCAACCGGGAACTTGCCGCCGCAGTGTTCGGTTTCCCGGGAAAAGTCGGCCAGCTCATGGGTGTTGCCGGCAGTGACGCCGATCACCATGGCGCCCTGCGCCTTGAACGCATCGATCGCCTCGGAGAACAAATGCGCCTCAATGTTGCAGCCCGGGGTGTGTGCGGCGGGAAAGAAGTAAACCACCACCGGCCCTTGCTTGAGGGCATCGGCCAGTTGAAAGGTGAACGGTTCGCCAGCGAGATAGGCCGGCGCGCTGAAGTCGGGGGCGGCGGTGCCTTGCTTCAGCGCTGCCCATGCCGGTGCCACCAGGGCGAGGGCAGCAACCAGGGCGAGGGTAATGGGTTTCAGGTGTTTGGTCATGGCGGGGGCTCCAGGGTAATCGCGATGGACAGCTTACGCGCTTGCAGGTTCACCAGCGCGGGTTGCCACGTGCGCACACACCCGCACTGGCATCTCCTTGTATAGCGGAGTGTTTGTGTGCGCCGCGTAAACGCCTGCAGCGATCAGGCCGCTGGCTTCGGGGAAGTAGGCGGCGACGCAGCCGCGGGCGATGTCGCCCACGCGTGCAGTGAAGCCGGTGACGCGACGGCTGTGGCCATCATCGATGAGGGTTTCGATATCGACGCGGTCGCCATCGCCAAGGCCGCGCGCGGCGAGGTCGTTGGCGTGCATGAACAGCACGCGGCGATTGCCCTGCACCGCACGGTAGCGATCATCGGCACTGTACACGGTGGTGTTGAACTGATCGTGCGCACGGATCGTCATCAGGATCAATACGGCATCGCCGTGCCGCTTGCGCGCAATGGCGACGGGGCTGTCGTCGCGCAGCGGATGCGTGACGAAGCGCGCCCTGCCGTTGGCGGTGTTCCAGCGCCGCTGTGCAGCAGCGTTGGGCAGGGTGAAGCGGCCGTTGCTGGCGAGCTTGCGATTGTAGTCCTCGAAGCCGGACGTGACGCCACGTTGGCAGTGTTCGATGCGCTCGCGCAGCGCGGCATAATCGTCGGCCAGCGCCAGCCACGGCACCGACGGCGCGCAGCCGAGCGCATGCGCCAGTTGCGCGACGATCGCCGGTTCGCTGCGTTGGCGTTCGCTGAGCGGCGCTTGGATGCCGTGCGAGGCGCGCACGTTGCTCATCGAATCCTCGGTGGAAATGCATTGCTCCGCGCCTTGGCGCAGATCCTTGTCGGTGCGTCCGAGCGTGGGCAGCAGCAAACCGATCTGGCCGGGGTGGCAGTGGCTGCGGTTGAGCTTGGTGGCGATGTGCAGGGTGAACCGGCAGCGTTCCAGCGCCGCCAGCACACGCGGCGAGTCGGGTGCGGCAACGCCGAAGTTGCCGCCCAGCGACAGCAACGCCTGCACCGTGCCGTCGAGCAGGCCGTCGAGTACACCAGCAGCATCGCGGCCGCTGTCGCGACACACGCACAGGCCGGGGAAGGCGGTTTCCAGATTGTCCAGCCACGCGTTCGATACGGTGGAAGTGGCGCCCATGGTGCGGTCGCCCTGCACGTTGGAATGGCCGCGAACCGGCACCACGCCGGCACCGGGCCGACCGATATTGCCGCGCAACAGCGCGAGGTTCACCACCTGTTGGATCGTTGCCACCGATTGCGGGTGATGGGTCAGGCCCATGCACCAGGTGATCATGGTCGCTGGGGCAGCGGCGTAGCGGCGGGCGATGTCGCGCAGTTGCGCTTCGCCAAGGCCCGAGCGCGTGGTGAGATCGGTCCATGCGCAGGCATCGAGGTCGGCGATCAGCGCGTCGAGGCCTTCGGTGTGGGCGTCGATGAAGGCATGATCGAACACCGTGCCGGGTGCGGCGCGCTCGCTTTCCAGCAACGCTTTCATCACGCCCTTGAGCGCGGCCAGATCGCCGCCGATCTGTACCTGGTAGATTTCATCGGCAACCGCGATGCCCTGATCGCGCAGCAGTTCGCCGACGTTCTTGGGGTCGGAGAAGTGGCTGAAGCCGCGCTCGCGCAGCGGGTTGATCGCCAACACGGTGGCGCCGCGTTGCTTGGCGGCGTACAGCGCCGCCATCATGCGTGGATGATTGCTGGCCGGGTTCTGGCCGATCACGAGGAACAGGTCGGCGCGCTCGAAGTCTTCGAGCGAGCAGGTGCCCTTGCCGGTGCCGATGCTGTGCTTGAGTGCGTAGCCCGAGGGCTCGTGGCAGAAGTTGGACGAATCGGGCAGGTTGGGGCTGCCGTAGGCGCGCGCCGCCAGTTGCCACAAAAATGCCGCCTCGTTGCTGCTGCGCCCCGAGGCGTAGAAGGCCACTGATTCCGGCGCCAGCGCCGACAGCTCACGCCCGGCGATGGCGTACGCCTCATCCCAGTCGATGGCGCGGAACCTGCCGCTGCTGCTTTCGTACAGCACCGGCGTGGTCAGCCGGCCCTGGAACTCCAGATCGAAATCGCCCAGCGCCTGCAATTGCGCCGGCGTCTTGCCGTCGAAAAATTCCGCGCTCACCGCCTTGCGCGTCATTTCCCAGGCGATCGCCTTCTGGCCCTGTTCGCAACTGTCCAGCAGCGGCTTGCCGGCTTTGTCGGGAAACGCGCAGCCGGGGCAATCGAAACCGCCAGGCAGCGTGTTGGCGTGCACAAATGAGCCGATCAGCTTGAGCGGGATGTTCTGCTGCGCGAAGGCGCGCACGCTGGCGCTGATCGCGCCACGGCCACCGGCGGGTTTGTCGTTGCGTGTGGGGTCCCGTTTCATCGCTGTCCGTCGTGCTGAGCGGTTGCGGGTAGGTTACATCGCGGTGGTGCAGGTGTGGCGAGCCGGTGCGATCGGGGGGTTGGCGAGGCCTTGCGCCGATAGCCGCCGGCGCGCATTGGCGGCGGGTTCAAGCGCATACTTGCAACGCCTCTATTGATCGGGAATCGAGATGAACATGAACATTCAGACGGGTGGTTTTTTCGGGCTGCTGTGGCTGATTGTGGTGGTCTACGCGGTCATCAAAGTGGTAGGAAGCCGCGCCAGTACCGGCACCAAGGTGTTGTGGACAGTGCTGATCCTGGTACTGCCGGTGCTGGGCGTGATCTTGTGGTTCCTGCTCGGGCCAAAGTAATGGCTGCCTGCGTGAAAATGCGATGACAGGCCGGCGCCCGAGAGCTGATGCCGGATCGCGTCGCCGCGTCCGATGCGATCAGCCTTCCATCGGGTAACGCAGCGCCAATGTTTTTTGTCGATGGAAATGCGGCAATGGCGGTAGTGCCGTTTGGCGTGTCCAACATCGAAGAAGCGCAGTTCGAGATATGTCGTCAGGCTCGGGCATGGCGTGGCAAGCCAGTGCTTGGCAATGTGCTGCGCGTTCAACGCCAGCGCGGCAGCCTGCCCGCCCTCGACGCGCGGATGATGGTGTGTCGATAATCGCGCATGCTTGTTTGGTCTTCCTCACCGAGAGTTCGCATGTTGCTGATCCCCGCAGTCGTCCGGCCGTCCAGGCACGGGCTTGGTCTGTTCACCACCCAATCGCTTCACTCAGGACGATGCGTCTGGCGCTGGGATGCACTCACTGAAGTGGTGGTTCCGCCCGGGCCGCAGCCACCGGTCTTTGCCGAGTTTCTGCGCCATTTTGGCTATCTGGCCGACGGCATCGGCATTGTCGTCAACCTCGACAACGCGCGCTTCATGAACCACTCCGACACGCCCAACCTGATCGAAGTGGATGGCTGCAACTACGCGGCCAGGGACATCGCCGAAGGCGAGGAACTCACCTGCGATTACCGGGTGTTCGATGCCGGCTTGACACTGAGCGGGGCGTTTCTGAAACGCTGACGCGGCGGCCGGATGCGGGAATCGCACAACGCCAGCGTGGCGGGCGACCGCTCGCTGTTGTGACCTGTGCTACGCTGATTCCGTGTTGAACGGACGGCGAATCATGGCCGATCTCACGCTCAGTCTGGACGATGGCTTGCTGCACAAAGCCCGCGAAGCGGCGTTGCGCGAGCACACTTCGGTCAACGCCGTGGTACGCGAGTACCTGATTCGCTACGTCGATGCCAAGAGCCGTCGGCTACAAGCGTTGGACACGCTGGATGCGCTGGCCGAACGCAGCGCTTCGGCCAGCGACGCGGCGTGGACCCGCGACTCACTGCACGAGCGCAAGGCCAGTTGACGCGTGCGTGTGTTCGTCGATACCAAGCTGTGGGTGTACCGGCTCGACCGGCGCGAGCCACAGAAATCGGCATTCATTCGTGATTGGCTGCGTGGCTTGGCCCGCGAGCACGAAATCGTGGTGAGCACCCAAGTGCTGATCGAACTGCGTGCGGTATTGACCCGCAAGTTCAAACCGCCACTGTCTGCAGATGACACGCGCCTTGCGCTTGAAGCGTTGGCCGCGTTCGACGTGGTTGCCACCGATACGCATCTGGTATTGGATGCGCATGAGCTTGCCCTGCGTGAGCAGCTTGCGTGGTTCGACGCGCTGATCGTGGAAGCGGCGATACGCAGCCATTGCGACCTGCTTTTCAGCGAGGACATGAGCCACGGCCGCCAGTTTGGCAGTCTCACCGTGCGCAATCCGTTGGTTGGAATGTGATCGCATTGTCGTCAACCTCGCCAACGCGCGCTTCATGAACCACCCCGACACACCCAACCTGATTGCAGCGGATGGCTGCAACTACGCCGTGCGCGACATCGCTGAAGTTGAGGAACTCACCTGCGATTACCGGGTGTTCGATTCAGGGCTGACACCTTGAGCGGGGCGTTTCTGAAACGCTGACGCGGCAGCTGGGAGCGTCACCGCGGTGCGCAGTAACCGCCGGTCACCGCATTGGGCGGGCGCCAATCGTTGCCGCTGAATGACGCCCACCGACAACGGACAGAGTTAAGTTAGCGTCATAATCGATCGGGTAATCTGGCTTCGCTTTATTCAGCATCGTTCAGTTTTGTTGGGCCGGCGAAACAGGTTGCTGCCGGTGCTGGCGCGTTCGATCTGATTGGGTGCTGTGCCGCTGGCGGCGCCGCGAGTGGCCGCCGATCATCGGCTGAAGCAAGGGGAGGGGTGCGAAGAGTCCGTTGGCGCCCTTGGTGGTATCAACGCAAGGAGGTCGTATGAAGAAGCTATTGATCCTGGCTGGGCTGCTGGCTGTTTTTTCAAGCCCGTCATTTGCCAAGGAAAAAGAGACGTTTAGAGGGCAGGATGGGAAACTGCATTGTTTGCATTCCGACGGCTTCATCCATGGAGACGGAGCCTGCGCCTGTATGCCCGATTCCCCGGGGTCATGCGCCAACGCAGTGGGCGCTGGTGCAACAGGCGCGGCACCACCGCGGAAGGCTGTTGCCCAGAGCACCTACGTTCACAAGCCGGACTCGACGCAATATCATCCGGAAGGGGAAGGCGGTATCAGGGCCAACGCAGCGGCGCCTGCACCCGCTGCACGGGCCTACGTCCACAAGCCGGACTCGACCCAATATCACCCGGAAGGGGAAGGCGGTACCAAGCCCAAACCAGCCGTAGGGCGGGCTTACGTCCACAAGCCGGACTCGACCCAATATCATCCGGAAGGGGAAGGCGGTACCAAGCCCAAAGCGGGCGTGAATGCTGACATGCCGCCGCGCGATATCGACAAGCCATTGAAATCAGATAAGTAATTCATTCAACGGCGAGTTTCAGAGTCACCGCCCATCTCATCTGGGAGATGGGCGGTGACGTGCCGGGGTGTCATTCGGGTTGCGTATGATGCTGCTGCCGTGTGGAAATCTTGCTGGCTTGGTGCAATTCGCGTCGGCACGGACGATTCTCGACTCCCATCGGGCACAAATCATGATGCAGTTTTTCAACCGGTCGCTTGGCGCTGCCGCGCTGCTGTTGGTGACGATGGTGGTGACCGCATGTGCCGCACGTGCACCGATCACCGACCCTACTGCGGCTCCGGCAAGGCACTTCGCACTTGGCGAAGTGATGATCGAACAGTTACAAGCCGGCAACCGTGATGATGCCTGTGATTATGCGCAGGTGTTGCCGCAGTTGCTGAAGCAGGCCGGCCCAAGTGCCGACGTGTATCCGTCAGAGAATTACTACTACTTCTCCTTTTCCCGCGCCGGGTCGTTGTTCTCTGGCAGCATTCGCCTGGCATCGGATCGGCGGGACGCGGGCGGAATCGACTATGTGTGCTATGAATCCAATCGCAACTGGGTGCCGCCCGGCGATGAAATTCGGGTTTACCTGCAGTTGTCCCAGGCGGACGGTGTCAGCGTCAGCCGACTGGCGCCGCGCGCGTACCGGGTGACGTTTGCGGGTGAAGCCACCACGTTCGTATTGCATCAATTGGACCACACGTCACCCGGCACACCGCTGCGGCTCGGTGAGGCGCGCGTCGGGCGCACACTGGATGATTCCGGGACCGCATTCGAGCTGGTCTTCCATTCGGCGATCAACAATTTCTATTTCGTGCTCGACCCGCAGTCGGGTGCGCCGGATGAATTTTTTGCTGTGGCGCCGAACACCGACGTATCCAGGCGCACAGGCTTTGTCTACTACCGCAGCCCAACCAGCGGCAGGCGGACTTTGGTGGCTGTCAACCAGCACGAGTCGATTCTAAACACCGCGTTTGATGGCCCGTTTGATCACCTTCCGGAAAACGACTACGTCGAGATCGGGTTCTGGGACTATGTCTACAAGGCATATCCCGAAATGACACGATCGCATACGCCGGGCGGTACGGTAAGCGATGACGGCATGATCTTCTCGCTGGCGCCTTATCGCCTGTACGACCGCATCGGCGATCTTGGCTTCATTGAAGCATGCACAAAGCAATTCCGCGTTGAAGACGAGCGGGTTGCGTGCATGATCTGGGGGCGTGATGATGACGCCGATGTTCGATCTGCGGATAACGATTGAATCGCGTCAGCGCGCCGCGCGGTAACCTCCGGGTACCCCGTCGGGCGAGAGCACCAGTTGCCAGACGTGGCCGCGGCGGCTGCGGAACAGGCCCATGGATGCGGCCAGGTAGTAGCGCCACATGCGCCGGAAACGCTGGTCGGGAACGTTCGCCAGCCGTTCCCAGGCGGCTTCGATGTTGCCGCGCCAGGCCTGCAAGGTGCGGTCGTAGTCGCTGCCGAAATTGTGCCAGTCCTCGATCACCAGCCGGTGCTCCAGCGTGCGGGTGATTTGCGCGGCCGATGGCAACATCGAGTTGGGGAAAATGTACTTGCCGATCCAGGGATCGGTGTGGGTGCGCGAGACGTTGCTGCCGATCGTGTGCAGCAAGGCCAAGCCGCGTTCATGCAAGTGGCTGCGCACTTGCGTGAAGAACCGTGCGTAGTTGCGTACGCCGACATGTTCGAACATGCCGATCGAGGCGACGCGATCGAAATGGCCGTCCATTTCGCGGTAATCGCACAGTCGGATTTCCACCGGCAGCCCGGCGCACAATTGCTGCGCGTACGCGGCCTGCTGACGCGAAATGGTTACCCCGACGCCGCTCACGTCGTAGCGCTCGGCGGCGAACTTCAGCAACTCGCCCCAGCCGCAGCCGATGTCGAGCAGGCGTTGGCCCGGTTGCAACATCAGTTTGCGGCAGACCAAGTCGAGCTTGGCTTCCTGCGCGGTATCAAGGCTATCGGCGCTGGCCCAGTAGCCGCAGCTGTACACCATGCGTTCGCCCAGCATCGCCCGGTACAGGTCGTTGCCGATGTCGTAATGGCGCTTTCCGACCGCAAAACTGCGGCGGCGGCTCTGCTCGTTGACCAGCAGTGCGCGCAACCACGCCCATAACGCGGCGAGGCCGGGTTGGCGCTGTTCCAGTCGTGCCTGCAACAGCCGGTACAGCAGGCCGTCCAGATCGCGCGTGTCCCACCAGCCCTCCATGTAGCTATCGCCCAGCCCGAGTGAGCCTTGCGCGAGCAGGCGCGCGTAGAGCCGCGGTTCGTGCACCTGCATGTCCCAGGGCCGATCACCATCGATGCCGACATCAGCGCTAAGTAGCAGGCGTTCGATTGGCGCTTTCAGCGAGCCAGCCAGTGCCATGGAGCCTCCTTTGCATGCGACTATGCAACATCGGCGACGCAACGCCGATCGTAACGCGTGAATGGGCAGCGGTCGAATGGCTTGCCGCGCTGAACCCACGGCTACCGCGCGCGTGCGAGCATTGCGTTCAAGCCCGCGGCCGATGACACGTTTGCCAGCAGGCGGGCGATGGGGTGGCATGTTGCCGCGCTCTGCGCAGGCTGGCGCGCGCTGCGCAGGTGACGATGCGGATAATGGGTGCGACATCATTGCTTCACCAGGGGCAACTCATGAGCCAATTGCAATCGATCTGTTTGTGCGGTGGGGTGCAGATCACCGGTACCTTGCCCAGTTTGTGGCTGGCGCACTGCCACTGTACTCAGTGCCAACGCGCGCACGGCGCGGCGTTCGTCACCTGGATCGGCATGCGTGCCGACGGCTGCGTGGTGCACGATCATGAGCAGTTGCTGCGCTGGTATGCGTCCTCGCCGGCAGCGGAGCGTGGTTTTTGTTCGCGTTGCGGCAGTTCGCTGGCGTTTCGCTCCACGCGTTGGCCCGATGAGCTGCATCTGGCCGTGGCCAATCTCACCAGCGCAGCGGATCGCACGCCGCAGGCGCATGTGTTCTGGGATACGCATGTGGGCTGGGTTGCGCTGGCTGACGATGGCCTGCCGCGCAAAGGTGCGCCCGATTCGGATACGGTGTGAGATGCGTTGCCGATGAGGGTGCCAAGCACCATTGCTGCGAGCCGTTTGCAACTGCCGCCAGGGCCGTGGACGAGCGTGCTTGATGGCCTGTGCGCGCGGTTTCCGGCGATCAGCCGCGAACGTTGGCTGGATCGGATTGCGCGCGGCCGGGTGCTGGACGCGGCGGGCCTGCCGATTGCCGTGGATGCGCCGTATCGGGTTGGTTTGCAGATTCGCTACTTCCGCGAAGTGGTCGATGAGCCACGGATCGCGGCGACCGAGACGGTGTTGTATGTCGATGCGCATCTGGTGGTGGCTGACAAGCCGCATGGGTTGCCGGTTGCGCCAACGGGCCGGTTTGTCAGCGAGACCTTGTTGACGCGGCTGATTGATCGCCTCGGCAATGCCGATCTGGTGCCGCTGCACCGCATCGATCGCGACACCGCCGGGCTGGTGCTGTTTTCCGCCAACCCGCGCAGTCGCGCGGCGTATCACGCGCTGTTTCGCGAGCGTGGCATCGACAAGGTCTACCAGGCATTGGCACGGCCATTGCCGGCGTTGGCGTTTCCACTGACGCGGCGCAGCCGGCTGCTGCGTGGCGAGCCGTTTTTTCGGATGATGGAAGGCGAAGGCGAGCCCAACAGCGAAACCCGGATCGACGTCATCGAACGCGGTCAACAGCTATGGCGCTATGCCCTGGCGCCACTGACTGGGCGCAAACATCAGTTGCGCGTGCACATGGCGGCGCTGGCTGCGGCGATCGTGAATGATCGCTGTTACCCGGTGCTGTGCGCCGCGCCGCCAGACGATGGCGAACGGCCGTTGCAGTTGTTGGCGAAATCGCTGGCGTTCGTCGATCCGCTCGATGGGCGGCAGCGCCGGTTCGAGAGTTTGCTGACGCTCGATCTGCCGTGAAACGCCTTGGACACGTTATGCTGAGCATCAACTTCCAGGCTATTTGTTGTGGTTACCATGCGCAATCTCTTGCAGGATCAGTTGCTCAAAGCGGGCCTGGTCAAGAAATCCAAAGTGGCTCAGGTGGTGCGCGAGCAGGCCAAGCTGCGTCATGCCAAGGGGCCTGTGGCGGCGAATGCCGAGAAAGTGGATGTGCTGCGGCTGCAGGCCGAGCGTGCCGAGCGTGACCGCGCGCTGGCGGCAGAGCGCAACGCACAGGCACGCAACCATGAACGCGTCGCGCAGATTCGCCAGATCGTCGAGACCCACCAGATCGCGTGTGACGGCGAGATCGATTACCGCTTCAGCGACGACGGCAAGATTCGCACGGTGTTGGTCACCCCGGCCCTGCGCGCGCAACTGGCAAGCGGTGCGCTGGTGATCGTACGTCACCATGGCGGTTACGCACTGATTGCGCGCGTGGCGGCAGAGAAGGTGTATGAGCGGGATGCGGCGATGATCGTGCTCGATCATGCCCGCGATGACGCGGCCGGCAAAACCGATGACGACGCGTTTTATGATCGTTTCAAGGTGCCCGACGATCTGATCTGGTAGCTGGCGCTGTGCGGTACCGCCAGCCTCAAAGCCGCTGCTCCGATGGCAGGTAGCGCCATTCGCCGACCGACATTTTCGCCAGCGGCACGCGGCCGATACGGATGCGCTTGAACGCCACCACTTGCAGGCCGACGTCGGCGCACATCGACGCGATCTGCCCGGGTTGTACCGGGCTGAGCGCAAAGCGCAGGCGGATCTCGTTCTGCCAGCTCACCTTGCACGGCGGCAGGTTTCGGCCGTTGAAACGCAGGCCATGATTGAGCCGTTGCAATCCGTTTGCGGCGATAGTGCCGGCCACTTCAACCACGAACTCCTGTTCGATGCGGTTGCTGTCCTCGCGCAGTCGCCGCAGCAAGGCCTTGTCTTGCGTCACCACCAGCAGGCCGCTGGCTTCAGCTTCGAGCGGCATCACCACCGTGAGTTTGGTGAAGTGCCGGCGCAGCAGGGTAATGCCGGTATCATCGGCTGGCCAGCGGTTTTCGCGGGCGAGCAGCGCTTCAATCGATTGGATGTCGGATTCACGGCCGGCGGGTTTGTGCAGCAGCAAGGTGGCCGGTTCGGGTGCGGCAAGTCGAGCGTCAGGCGACAACTCGATGCGCTGTTTCACGACGATGAACTGCGGTGCGTCCACCACCTTGTCATCGACCAGCACCCAACCGCCCATGATGTACTGCTCGGCTTCACGACGCGAGCAGTTGGCGAGTTCCATGACACGTTTGCTGAGGCGAATCGGTTCGGACATGGTGTGGATCGTTGGTGGCGAGCGCCATTGTAGCGAGGATCGATACGGATACACGCCATGCCGAATATCCGTCAGATCGCAGCAACGGCAGCGCCATCGTCGACTGCGGTGCGATTGCGGCCGGCATTTTTGGCACGATACAGTGCGCGATCGGCGGCCTCCACCCATTCAACCAGGCCAAGTCCGGTTGCGGGGGGTTCGGCCAGACCGATGCTGATCGAGCAGCGCAGATTGGGGATCGGTGCAAACCGCATTGCCGCGATGCTTGCTCGCAAGCGTTCGGCGGCAGCGCGCGCTTCGGGCAGTGCGGCAGGCATGGCGACCACAAACTCATCACCACCAATACGGCCGGCGATGCTGTCAGTGCGCAACGTGTTGCGAATGCATTGCGCGATGGCGCGCAGCACATCATCGCCGATGGCGTGGCCGTATTGGTCGTTGACGTGCTTGAAGTTGTCGGCATCGAGCAGCAACAGCGTTGCAGCCTGGCCACCGTTACGATGCTGTGCCAACAGTGATGCGGCTTGGGTCTGCCAATGATCGCGGCTGTCGAGGCGGGTCAGTGCGTCACGCTGCGTCATCGCCTTGAGTTGCTGGTTCTGGGTTTGCACTCGGCGCACCAAGCGGTAGCTGCTCAGGCTCACCACCATGGCGTGGATGATGACAATGGGTAGCGTCAGCAACATCACGCTCATGCTGGTGTGCGGTTGAAAGGCAAATCCGGTCAGTGCGCCACCGGCCACGATGGCGAGCAACATTCCGGGTAGCGAGCGTTGCCATAGACCGCGCACGCCAGCGTTGATCTTGTCAGCCATCACGGTGGTGATCAGCATCACTGACGGCAGCGTGTTGAAGTGCATCATCGGTACCCAACTGCCGGCGAATATCGAATCGATGACGAAGTTACGCAGCTCGGCGCGAAATGGGTCGTTGCTGCGCCGCGCCATCAGGTAAGCCAGATGCGGCCAGAGCAGACAGGTAAAAACGATCCATGCCCAAAATGGCCATGACGCGCGCAATTCGTGCAGTACCATGCCCGTCGGCAGCGCAGCCAGAGCCATGCCGAGCACGCGCAGGCGATAGGTGCGTTGCGGCAGTGTGTGCAAGTGGTCTGCCTGCTCGCAGCGAGCACGCGCAACGGGTGCAGCGGCCATTGACATCTCGGGCATCACAGCTCCGATGCAGGTGGAAGGGTGTTGCCATGCGTGGACCCGGCACACGCGGTAATGCCCACGATTCAGCACGATGGCGCTATGCTGGCACGCACCAAGGATCGCCGCAATTCAGGAGCAGGCCATGGCCACCGGCTGGGCAAACGACGACGCCGTGCAAGAGCAAATCGATGCGACCATCAGCGACGCCATCAAGCGCGTTCGCAGCCAGTTGCCGCAAGGCCCGGGCTTGGCACAGTGCGAGGCGTGCGATGCAGTGATTCCCGAGGCGCGACGGCGGGCGGTGCCCGGCGTACGCCTGTGCGTGAACTGCCAGCAGCAACGCGATCGGGCAAGTGTCGGTAGCGCCGGTTACAACCGGCGCGGCAGCAAGGACAGCCAGTTGCGTTGATGCGGTTTCACGCGGCGTCGGCGTTCGTGCATTTCACGCGTGCGCGTCACCAACCGCAGCGCACGCCGTGATTCATTTCTTTTTTTCCTGCTTGGCTTCGCGCTTTTCCTTGAGCGTCTTGGCCGGCGGCTTCTTGCTGTTTTTTTTCTGATTCAAACCCTTGCTCATGACATCCTCGTTGGTTGGTGGTCGGGACTGCGTGCGCAGTGTAGCGCGCTGGGCCACCGCCATGTGCATGCCACCGCAGGCCCTGCCACTCGTTGGGTTTGTCGTGCAGCCGCGTCAATCGGGTTGCACAACTGCTGGCAAGACGTCCCCCGGGTTTCTTGCATGCGCTTGGCTGCCCGACAGGCTCACAGCATGCGCCGCGCCACCGCTTCGGCGATACCGATGCCATCGACCGCTGCCGACAGGATGCCGCCGGCATAACCGGCACCTTCGCCGGCTGGGTACAGGCCGCGTGTGTTGATGCTCTGGCCGTCCTCGCCGCGGCTGATGCGCAGCGGCGAGGAGGTGCGCGTTTCCACGCCGGTGAGCACGGCGTCACCGATCGCGAAGCCCTTGATCTGACGCGCGAATACCGGCAGCGCTTCGCGGATCGCGGCGATCGCGTAAGCGGGCAACGACGCGCTCAAATCGGTCGGCTGCACGCCCGGCGTGTAGGACGGCAACACGGCGCCCAAGGCGGTGCTGGCACGGGCATTGAGAAAATCGCCGACGCGCTGCGCTGGCGCGTGGTAATTGCTGCCGCCGTCGATGAAGGCGCGCGATTCCCAGTGCCGTTGCAGGGCGATGCCGGCCAACGGGCCTTCGCCGTAAGCTGCGTAGTCGTCCGGGGTAATACCGACCACGATCGCGGCATTGGCGTTGCGTTCGTTGCGCGAATACTGGCTCATGCCGTTGGTGACCACGCGCTCGGGCTCGGAGGCGGCGGCGACCACGGTGCCGCCGGGGCACATGCAGAAGCTGTACACCGCGCGGCCGTGGCCGGCGTGTTGCCCGGTGCAGTGGTGCACCAGCTTGTAATCGGCGGCGCCGAGCAACGGGTGCCCGGCCTGCGGCCCGAACCGGGCTTCGTCGATCAGCGACTGCGGATGCTCGATCCGGAAACCGATCGAGAACGGCTTGGCTTCCAGATAGACCCCGCGTTCGGCCAGCATCGCAAAGGTGTCGCGGGCGCTGTGGCCAACCGCCAATACCACATGCTCGGCATGCAGGATGTCGCCATTGCTGAGTCGGACGCCGCGCACCTGGCGTTGGCCTGTCGCATCGGTGTCGATCAGCAGGTCATCGACGCGGCTGGAAAAGTGGATTTCGCCACCCAGCGCGGTGATCGTTGCGCGCAGGTTTTCGACGATACCGACCAGCCGGAAGGTGCCGATGTGCGGCTTGCTCAGGTACGCGATTTCTTCCGGTGCGCCGGCTTTCACCAGTTCATCGAGCACCTTGCGGCCATGGTGTTTTGGGTCGCGGATCTGGCTGTACAGCTTGCCATCGGAAAACGTGCCGGCGCCGCCTTCGCCAAACTGCACGTTCGATTCAGGATTGAGCTGGCGCTTGCGCCACAGCCCGAAGGTATCCACCGTGCGCTCGCGCACTGCCTTGCCGCGTTCCAGCACGATCGGTCGCAAACCCATCTGTGCCAACAACAGCGCGGTGAACAAACCGCACGGCCCGGTGCCGATTACCAGCGGGCGTTGCGGCAGCGGTTGCGTAGCCGTGGCGACAAAACGATAGGCGGTGTCCGGCGTCGGCACCACCCGCGAGCCGCGTTCGTGGCGCTCGCTCAGACGGCGCAATAGCGCGGCTTCGTCGGCAACCTCCACGTCCAGCGCGTAGATCAGCGCGATCGCGCCGCGCTTGCGTGCATCGTGGCTGCGCTTGGCGACGCGATAGCCCAGCAAGGCCTCGGCGCCGATGCCCAGCCGCACCAGAATCGCATCGTGCAGTTCGCGTTCGCTGTGCGTCAGCGGCAGTTTGAGGTCGGTGATTCGCAACACGGAGCGGATTTCCGGGAAAGCGGGACGCAAAGATACACCGTCACCGTCGCCGCTGCGTGCTTGCGACCGAGCCGGCGCCCGCACGGCGCTATAATTGCGGTTCACTTTTCTATCTGGAACTTTGCATGTCCGACATACCCGCCTGCCCGCAATGCGGCATGGAAAACACCTATCCCGATGGCGAAAACTTCGTTTGCGCCGACTGCGGTCACGAGTGGCCTGCTGTTTCGGCCGCAGCGGCGGATGACGATGCGCTGGTGGTGAAGGATGCCAACGGCAACCTGTTGCACGATGGCGACTCGGTTGCCCTGATCAAGGATCTGAAAGTGAAAGGCGGTTCGACCCTGAAGATGGGCACCAAGATCAAGAGCATCCGCCTGGTTTCCGGCGATCACGAAGTGGATGCCAAAATCGACGGCACCGGCTACATGCTCAAGGCCTGTTATCTCAAGAAGGTGTGATTGCGCTGCGCAGCGGGTTAGCGTGCCGTGCAGGCTACGCGCACGGCATCGGGCAGGGCAGTGCTGTTTCCGCTGTGCCGGTCGATCCACACCATCACCACCTCGCCATCGCTGTAGACGCGCTCGGCAGCGCCGGCAGCAACGATGCGATGGCCCAGACGCAGACTGCTGTTGCCCAGGCGCAGGCAGCTCAGTTCTACCAGCAGATTTTCCGGCCACGCGATCGGGCGGCGGTAGTTGATCTGGATCGCCGCCAGCACCGGCGCCGAGGTGCTGTCCAGCCACGGCCCGGGCAGCGCGCCAAGCCATTGCAGCCGCGCTTCTTCGAGGTAGGTGAGGTAGCTGGCGTTGTTGACGTGGTTGAACGCGTCCAGATCGCGCCAGCGTACCGGCATCGCGATGCGCGCCAGCACATTACCCGCAGTTGTGGGGCCCGTTGCTGCGTGGTCTTGCTCATTGCTCATCGTGCAGCCTTGCGTTTTTTGCTGGTGGCGGCGGTTGCGGCTTTGACACCGAGGCAGCGCGCCAGAAACTGGCCGGTAAATGATTGCGCCACCGTGCACAGATGTTCAGGGGTGCCGCTGGCGATGATCTGGCCGCCGCCGCCACCACCTTCGGGGCCGAGGTCGATCACCCAGTCGGCGGTCTTGATGACATCCAGATTGTGTTCGATCACCACCACCGTGTTGCCCTCGTCGCGCAGCTTGTGCAGCACCCGCAGCAGGTGTTCGATGTCGTGGAAGTGCAGGCCGGTGGTCGGTTCATCGAGGATGTACAGGGTGTTGCCGGTATCGCGTCGCGACAGCTCTTTCGCCAACTTCACCCGCTGTGCCTCGCCGCCGGAGAGTGTGGTCGCCGACTGGCCGAGCTTGATATAACCGAGGCCGACATCGATCAGGGTAGACAGCTTGCGCGCAATCGACGGGATCGGTTCGAACAGCGCATGGGCATCCTCGATGGTCATTTCCAGTACATCGCGGATCGAAAATCCCTTGTACAGAATTTCCAGGGTCTCGCGGTTGTAGCGTTTGCCGCCGCACACGTCGCAGGCGACATAAACATCGGGCAGAAAGTGCATTTCGACCTTGATCAGGCCATCGCCCTGGCACGCCTCGCAGCGGCCGCCGCGCACGTTGAATGAAAACCGGCCCGGCGCATAGCCGCGCGCGCGCGCTTCGGGCACCTGCGCAAACAACTCGCGCAGTGGCGTAAACACGCCGGTGTAGGTGGCCGGGTTGGAGCGCGGCGTGCGTCCGATCGGTGACTGGTCGATATCCACCACCTTGTCGAACAGATTGATACCGCGCACTTCGCGGTACGGCGCCGGCGTGGTGCTGGCGCCATTGAGTTCGCGTGCGGCGATGCGATACAGGGTGTCGTTGATCAGCGTCGATTTGCCCGAACCCGACACCCCGGTGACGCAGGTGAACAGTCCGGCCGGAATCGCCAGATCGACCTGCTGGAGATTGTTGCCACTGGCGCCGAGCACATGCAGTGTTTTGTCCGGATCCGGCTGCCGTCGCTGCGTCGGGACTTCGATCCGGCGCCGACCCGACAGGTAGGCGCCGGTCAGCGAGCGCGGCGCATCGAGAATGTCCTGCAACTGGCCCTGCGCGACGATTTCGCCGCCATGCACGCCGGCACCGGGGCCGACATCCAGAATGTGATCGGCGCGGCGGATCGCTTCCTCATCGTGCTCGACCACGATCACGGTGTTGCCCAGATCGCGCAGGCGGGTGAGGGTGCCCAGCAGGCGCTCGTTGTCGCGCTGATGCAGGCCGATCGACGGTTCATCGAGCACGTACATCACCCCGACCAGGCCGGCGCCGATCTGCGAGGCCAGGCGGATACGCTGCGCCTCGCCGCCGGACAGGGTATCGGCGGTGCGCTCCAAGGTGAGGTAGTCAAGCCCGACATCGACCAGAAAACGCAGCCGCTCGTTGATCTCCTTGACGATGCGCACCGCGATCTCGCCGCGCCAGCCGGAGAGCGTGAGCGTGCTGAAAAAGGCCAGTGCCGCGGATACCGGCAAGGCGGTCAACTCGGGCAGGCTGCGCTGCGCCACCTGCACGCTGCGCGCGCTGCGGTTCAGGCGCGTGCCCTGGCAGTCGGGGCAAGGCCGGGTGCTGATGAACTTGCCCAGTTCCTCGCGCACCAGCGCCGATTCGGTTTCCTTGTAACGCCGTTCCAGATTCGGCACGATGCCCTCGAAACGATGTTTGCGCTGGCTCTTGCCGCCGCTGTCGCCAAGGTAGGTGAAGCTGATGATGTCGTCGCCGGAGCCATTGAGGATGGCCTCGCGATGCGCGGCCGACAGCGTGTGCCACGGCGCTTCCACATCGAAACCGTAATGCCGCGCCAGCGACGCGATCAACTGGAAGAAATGCGCGTTGCGCCGATCCCAGCCACGCACCGCACCAGTGGCCAGCGACAGCGCCGGGTTGACGACCACCCGCTCGGGATCGAAGAAACGGGTGACGCCGAGGCCATCGCAGGCCGCGCACGCGCCCATCGGCGAGTTGAACGAAAACAGGCGTGGTTCCAGTTCCGGCAGCGCGTAATCGCACACCGGGCAACTGTAGCGGCTGGAAAACAGCAGTTCGGCGCTGCTGCTGTCGTCGATGTCGTTGACCAAAGCCATGCCATCGCCCAGACGCAGCGCGGTTTCAAAACTTTCCGCCAGACGCTGCTTGAGATCGACGCGCGGCTTGAAGCGATCGATCACCGCTTCGATGCTGTGCTTCTGGCGCAGCGCCAGTGCCGGCACTTGATCGAGTTCGTACACCGTGCCATCGACCCGCGCGCGAATGAAACCCTGCGCGCGCAATTGTTCGAATACCTGAGCGTGCTCGCCCTTGCGCCCGCGCACTACCGGCGCCAGCAGCATGAAACGGTGATCGCCGGGCAGCGCCAGCACCTGATCGACCATCTGGCTCACCGTTTGCGCCTCCAGCGTGAAGCCATGCTCGGGGCAGCGTGGGGTGCCGACGCGGGCAAACAGCAGGCGCAGGTAATCGTAGATTTCGGTGATGGTGCCGACCGTGGAGCGCGGGTTGTGCGAGGTCGATTTCTGCTCGATCGAAATCGCCGGACTGAGCCCCTCGATATGATCGATATCGGGCTTCTCCATCACCGACAAAAACTGCCGGGCATAAGCCGACAGCGACTCGACATAGCGGCGCTGGCCTTCGGCGTAGATGGTATCGAACGCGAGCGAGCTCTTGCCCGAACCGGACAGCCCGGTGATCACGATCAGTCGGTTGCGCGGCAGGTCCAGATCGATGTTCTTGAGGTTGTGGGTGCGCGCGCCGCGCAGGCGGATGAAGTCCATGGGAGCCCGTGTCATAGCCAAGCGTTCAAGTCTAGCAAGCCCAGGGTGTATGGTTTGCGAAGGCGTGCAGTACGGGCGTTGTTGCACGGCCGCGCTCGCCGCTTCACGCGGATGCCCTGCTAAGCTTGCCCGTTGTTCTCTGACCACGCATTCGCCATGACCGCAATTTCACCGCTGTACATCACCTTTTCCGTGTACATCCTGCTGATGGTCGGCATCGGCTTCGCCGCTTGGCGCTATACCCGGAATCTGGGCGATTACATCCTCGGCGGTCGACGCCTGGGCAGTTATGTCACCGCGATGTCGGCCGGTGCGTCGGACATGAGCGGCTGGCTGCTGCTGGGCCTGCCCGGCGCGATGTATGCCACGGGGTTGTCCGCGGCGTGGATTGCGATCGGGCTGGTAGCGGGGGCGTGGGCCAATTGGCGCTATGTGGCAGCGCCGCTGCGGGTGTACACCGAGTACAGCAACAACGCGCTGACGCTACCCGATTACTTCAGCCATCGCTTCGAGGATCGCAGCCGGTTGCTGCGGGTGTTTTCGGCGCTGGTGATTCTGCTGTTCTTTGCGATCTACGCCGCTTCGGGCATCGTTGCCGGCGCGCGCTTGTTCGAGAGCGTGTTCGCGGTGCCTTACGGCAGCGCGATCTGGTTGGGTGCGGCGGCGACCATCTTGTACACCGTGGTCGGTGGCTTTTTGGCGGTGAGCTGGACCGATACGGTGCAGGCGACGTTGATGATTTTCGCGCTGATCCTCACCCCAATCGTGGTGATCGTGGCCAGCGGTGGCCCAGCCGCGGCGGCAGCGTTGATCGATGCGGCCGGCCCGGGGTATCTGGACCCGCTCAAGGGCACCAGCGTGATCGGCATCATTTCGCTCACCGCCTGGGGCCTTGGCTATGTCGGCCAACCGCATATCCTGGCGCGGTTCATGGCCGCCGAATCGGCACAGCGCATTCCGGCGGCACGGCGGATCGGCATGACCTGGATGGTGCTGTGCCTGATCGGCGCGCTGGCGGTCGGGTTTTTTGGTATCGCTTATTTCCAGATGCACCCCGAGGCGGGCGCGGCCGTGCAAGCCAATCCCGAGCGCGTGTTCATCGCGTTGGCGCAGGCGTTGTTCAATCCGTGGATCGCCGGGGTGCTGCTGTCGGCGATTCTGGCAGCGATCATGAGCACCCTGAGCTGCCAGTTGCTGGTGTGTTCCAGTGCGCTGACCGAAGATTTCTACAAGGGCATGCTGCGCCAGCACGCCGGGCAGACCGAACTGGTGTGGGTGGGGCGGTTAACGGTGCTGCTGGTGTCGGCTCTGGCGATCGCGCTGGCGCGCAATCCCGATAGCCGGGTGCTGGGTCTGGTGAGCTATGCCTGGGCCGGCTTTGGGTCGGCGTTTGGGCCGCTGGTGGTGCTGTCGCTGTATTGGCCACGGATGACCCGCAATGGCGCGCTGGCCGGCATGGTCGTCGGCGCGTTGACGGTGATCGGTTGGAAGCAGCTCGATACTGGCCTTTATGAGATGGTGCCCGGTGTGCTGTTTGCCGCCTTGGCCATCGTCGCGGTGAGCCTCGCCGATCGCGCACCGTCACTGGCGATGCGCGCGGTGTTCGACAAGGTGCGTGTGGCGCTGGTGCGAGCGGGGTAGCCAATGCGCGATCAGCGGCCACTGGCAGTGGCCTTGATGGGGCCGACCGCTTCGGGCAAGACCGCGTTGGCGGTGGAGTGGGCGCAGCGCTGGGCGGGCGAGATCGTCAGTGTCGATTCGGCGCTGGTGTACCGGCGCATGACCATCGGCACCGCCAAGCCCGATGCCGCAACGCTGGCGCAGGTGCGCCATCATCTGCTGGATCTGCGCGAGCCGCCGCAGACCTACAGCGCCGCGGATTTCGCCCGCGATGCGCTGGCGGCGATGCGCGATATCCAGCAGCGCGGCCGGCTGCCGATCCTGGCCGGCGGCACCGGGCTGTACTTTCAGGCCTTGCTCGATGGCTTGTCGCCGATGCCGGAAGCCGATCCGGCGCTGCGCGCGCAACTCCACGCGGAGGCCGGGCAGCGCGGCTGGGCCAGCCTGCATGCCGAGCTGGCGCAGGTCGATCCGCTGGCGGCGGCGCGCATTCACGCCACCGATCCGCAACGTATCGTGCGTGCGCTGGAAGTGTGGCGGCTGAGCGGGCGAACCGTGAGCGACTGGCAAGCGCAGCCGTCGGCCCATCGGCTGCCGTTCCGGGTGCTCAAGCTGGTGATTGCGCCACAAAACCGGGCCGTGCTGCACGCGCGCATTGCGCAGCGCTTCGACGCCATGCTGGAAGCGGGTTTTCTCGATGAAGTGCGGGCCTTGCGTGCCGATCCGCTGTTGCAGGCCGATTTGCCAGCGATGCGTGCGGTCGGCTACCGCCAAGCGTGGCAGCACCTGGATGGCGGCAGCGATGCCGAACAGTTCCGCGAACGGGCCATTGCCGCCACCCGGCAACTGGCCAAACGCCAGTTGACTTGGCTGCGTGGCGAGCTCGACGCGTGCTGGTTCGATCCGGAACAGCAGCTTTTGGCCTTGAATGAGGCGTTAAGCCGTTTCCTGCAATGACCAATGGCATTCTCGCGGTGTTCACCACGGCCATGTAACATGGGTGTTCCGCGCACGAACGTGCGCGGTGTGGAGCCCATAACAAGAAAGCAGGAGCAGTACATGGCCAAGGGACAGACCTTGCAGGACCCTTTCCTTAACGCGCTGCGGCGCGAGCGCGTGCCGGTGTCGATCTATCTGGTCAACGGCATCAAATTGCAGGGTACGGTCGAGTCGTTCGATCAATTCGTGGTGCTGCTGCGCAGTACGGTGAGCCAGATGGTGTACAAACATGCCATTTCCACCATCGTGCCGGCACGCAATGTGCGCATCGGGCAGACTGACGACGACACCCTTGCGTCCGATGCCGCTGACGCCGAGGTCACCCAAACTGGTGTTTGATCGCCTGAACAAAGGTGAGCGTGCGCTGCTGATCCAGCCGGTCAGTACGCGTGTTGCCGATCGCAGCGGCTACGACGATGCCTTGGAAGAGTTTGCCGAGCTGACCCGCTCGGCTGGTGCCAGCGTGGTCGGAACCCTGCGTGCACGGGTGGAGACCCCCAATTCTGCGCTGTACATCGGCAGCGGCAAGCTGGAGGAAGCGCAGGCGATGCGTGCGGCGCTGGACGCGGACCTGGTGCTGGTCAATCACGCGCTGACGCCGGTGCAGGAACGCAACCTGGAGAAGGCACTGGCCTGCCGGGTGGTTGATCGCACCGGCCTGATCCTCGATATTTTTGCGCAGCGCGCGCGCTCGCACGAGGGCAAGTTGCAGGTTGAACTGGCGCAGTTGCGGCATATCGCAACGCGTCTGGTGCGTGGCTGGACCCACCTGGAGCGCCAGCGTGGCGGCTCAATCGGGCTGCGCGGGCCGGGTGAAACCCAGCTCGAAACCGATCGCCGGTTGTTGCAAAAACGCATGGACGCGCTGGAAAAGCGCCTGCAAAAGGTCGAGGTGCAGCACGACCAGATGCGCCGTGCGCGGCTGCGCAACCAGATTCCAAGGATTGCCCTGGTCGGCTATACCAATGCCGGAAAATCGACGCTGTTCAATGCCCTGACCGGAGCTTCGGTGCTGGCAGTGGATCAGTTGTTCGCTACCCTCGACCCCACCGTGCGCAAGCTCGACGGGCTGGCGGGCGGGCCGGTGGTGCTGGCCGACACCGTCGGCTTTGTGCGTGATCTGCCACACGAGTTGGTCGCCGCATTCCGCTCCACTCTGGCGGAAGCGCGCGAGGCCGAATTGTTGCTGCATGTAGCCGATGCCGCCGATCCGTTGCGCGATGAACGTATCGCGCAGGTCGACGCGGTGCTGGAGGAGATCGGTGCCGGCGATATTCCGCAGGTGCTGGTGATGAACAAGATCGACCGTATCGAAGGCGCGCAGGCGCGTCGCGATGGCGAGCACGCATTGCGCGAACGGGTGTGGATATCGGCGCAGCACGGCGATGGCCTGGATTTGCTGCGTGACGCGATTGCCGAGCGTTGTGGCCGTGATCGGGTGGTTTCGCAGATCGCCTTGCCACCCCGCGCGGCGCGCCTGCATGCGCGGTTGCATCAATTGGGCGCGGTGCGCCGCGAGTCGGCCGGCGACGATGGTGGCTGGCAGATGGCACTGGACATGCCGCGCGGCGTTGCCGAGCAGTTGGCCAGCGAGCCGGGCGGAGAAATCCTGCAACCGCTCTTGCTTGCTGATGCCGCCGCCCCTACCTACAATTGATCTGGCATCTGAAGTTGCTCGTTTTACGACGGTTGGTTTGGGTTTGGTGCCGCAAGGTCGGATAATCGATTCAACAACGCGCGCCGCAGCATCGCTTCCTCGGCACCCAAGCGGTTTGTGGGTGTCGGTTGCGCGACCTGGCGGCGCCACGGAGCAACACAATGGCGTGGAACGAACCCGGCAAGGGCAACAAGGATCCTTGGGAAAACAAAGGTCAGGGTGCCGAAGTTGAAGCCTTCATCGCTCGCCTGAAGGCCAACCTCGGGCGCGTGTTCGGTGGTTCCGGCCCGCCCCAGCGGCGCGCCGGCGGTGCTGGTGGCAATCCGCTGTACTGGCTGCTGCTGATCGTGGCCGTCTGGGTAGCTTTCGATAGCTGGCAAATCATCGATGAGCGCCAGCGTGGCGTGGTACTGCGTTTTGGCAAGTTCGAGCGGCTGATGACGCCGGGCCCGAGCTTCAAATTGCCGTGGCCGATCGAAAGCGTGCGCAAGGTCGATGTCACCCAGATCCGTACTTTCACCGATCAGGTGCGCATCCTTACCCGCGATGAAAACATTGTGCAGATCGAGTTCAACGTGCAGTACCTGGTGAGCGACCCTAAGCATTACCTGTTCGGCGCGCGCGACCCCGACGAAACCCTGCAACAAGCGGCCGAAAGCGCGGTGCGCGATGTCATCGGCACCAGCCTGATGGATTCGGTGTTGACCGGTGAACGGGCGGCGCTGGCGGCCGATGCGCGCGTCAAGTTGCAGAAATCGCTCGATGGTTACCGCACCGGCTTGCAGGTTTCGGTGTTGAACATCCCCAACGCACGGCCGCCGCAGGAAGTGCGTGAGGCGTTCGATGATGCGGTCAGCGCGCGCGAGGACAAGGATCGCATCGAGAGCGAAGCGGAAGCCTACGCCAGCAAGGTGGTGCCCGAAGCGCGTGGTGATGCCGCGCGTATCCGCGCCCAGGCACAGGGCTACAAGGAAGCCGCCATTGCCCGCGCGCAGGGCGATTCCGAGCGCTTCACGCTGCTGGCCGATCAGTACCGCAAGGCACCCGAGGTGACTCGCACCCGCTTGTATCTGGAAACCATGCAGGAGGTGCTGGCGGGCAATCGCAAGGTCTACGCCGGTGACGGCGGCAACGTGCTGTATCTGCCGTTGTCCGGCAACAGCGCCAGCTTGCCCGCCAGTGATGCCGCCAACCCGGTCAGCCTGTTTCCGCCGGTCAGCAGCGCATTGCCGGCGCTGCCGGCCACTCGCGACCCGCGTCAACCGCGCAGCACCCGTGAGGAGCCCCGCCGATGAAACCGTTCATTCCCGTTGTTGCGGCGTTGCTGGTGTTTCTGACATTGGGTTCGGTATACCAGGTCGAGGAAAGTCAGGTCGCGGTGCGTTTCCAGGTCGGCCGTGTGGTCGAAAGCAACATCAAGCCGGGGCTGCACTTCAAGATTCCGTTCGTGCAAACCGTGCTCAAGGTCGATCAGCGGATTCTCAACCTCGACTCGCAACCCGAGCGCTATCTGACCTCGGAGAAGAAGGATGTCAACGTCGATTTCTTCGTCAAGTGGCGAGTCAGCGACGTACTCCGGTTTTACCAGGCCGGTAACGAGTCGGCGGCGTTGCTGCGCCTGCGCCCGATCGTGACCGAAGCGATCCGCAACGAGATCAGCCAGCGCACCTTGCAGGATGTGGTTGGCGGCGAGCGCACCAACCTGGCCGAGCGTTTTGTTGAGGTGTCCAATGTGGCGGCCAAAAGCCTGGGCGTGGAAGTGGTGGACGTGCGGATCAAACGCATCGACCTGCCGGAAGACGGGCTGGTGATCAGCTCGGTGTTCCAGCGGATGCGTGCCGAGCGCTTGCGGGTAGCCAACGAACTGCGTGCGCAAGGTTCCGAGATATCGGAAACGATCCGCTCCAGCGCCGATCGGCAGCAGGTCATTCTGCGCGCCGAGGCCGAGCGCGACGCGCAGCGGTTGCGCGGTGAGGGTGATGCCACGGCGGCGGAAATCTACGCCAAGGCGTTCAGCCGCGACGCCGAGTTTTATTCGTTCTACCGCAGCCTTGAAGCCTATCGCAACGGCTTTGCCAACGGCGATAGCGTGTTGGTGCTGGATCGCGATTCCAGCCTGTTGCGTTATTTTGGCGAGCAGGGTCGAACCCGTTAAAACGTTGCGCAGACGTCGCGCTCCCGGGCGAATGCCATGAGTGCGGATTTTCTCGCTGCCCTGTGCCTGGTGATGGTGCTTGAGGGTGCGATCGTGTTTATCGCACCGCAGGCGTGGAAACGCGCGGTAGCGCAGTTGTCGATGCTCACCTCCGCGCGTTTGCGCCTGCTCGGGCTCGTGTTCATGCTGATCGGCTGGTTGTCGCTGCAGTGGCTGCGGTGACGCGGAGTTCGTTGCAGGATTGGGCGCGCTTGGCGCGGCTCCGACGGCTCCGTTTCGGATGGGCGATAATTCGCCGGGCTTGTCGGTGCTACCGCGGCGCGGTTTGCGCCGATCTACGATCGAAGCTCGGCGCGCAGCTTCATGGCGGGGCAATCAACGGGAGTAGCAAGGCATGGGTCAGTCGGTAGTGGTGCTCGGCGCGCAATGGGGGTGAGACACTGTGCCTGCGAGTTGCCGGTGGCAGCTCGCGCAGTGGTGAACGCCCGAGGCAGGAGCCGAGGGCAGGGTGACTTGGCGAGGCCCGGAAGGCCGAGCGTAGTCACCGACGTCGCCCCGTGGCGGGGCAATCAACGGGAGTAGCAAGGCATGGGTCAGTCGGTAGTGGTGCTCGGCGCGCAATGGGGCGACGAAGGCAAAGGCAAGATCGTCGATCTGTTGACCGAACGTGTTTCGGCAGTCGTCCGCTTTCAGGGTGGCCACAATGCCGGTCACACCCTGGTCATCGGCGGTGAGAAGACGGTGCTGCATCTGATTCCCTCGGGCATTTTGCGCGAGGGTGTGTTGTGCCTGATCGGCAATGGCGTGGTGTTGTCGCCAGCGGCGTTGCGAAAAGAAATCGACGAGCTCGAAGCCCGCGGTGTCGAGGTGCGCTCGCGGTTGAAAATCAGCCCGGCCACACCACTGATCATGCCGTACCACATCGCGCTCGATCAGGCGCGCGAGAAAGCAGCCGGCGGCAACGCGATCGGTACTACCGGCCGTGGCATCGGACCGGCCTATGAGGACAAGGTGGCGCGGCGCGGGATTCGCGTCGCCGACCTGCATTATCCCGAGCAGCTTGCGGAAAAGCTGCGCAGTGCGATGGATTATCACAACTTTGTGCTGACCCGTTACTTGGGTGCCGATGCCGTCGATTACCAGCAGGTGCTCGATGATGCGCTGGCGTTTGCCGAGTACGTCGAACCGATGAAATATGATGTCGCAGGCTTGCTGCACGAGTTGCGTGCACAGGGCAAACGCATCCTGTTTGAAGGTGCGCAAGGTGCTTTGCTGGACATCGATCACGGCACTTACCCGTTCGTGACCTCCAGCAACACCACAACCGGCGGCGCGTTGGCCGGCAGTGGCGTGGGCGCCAATTCGATCGACTATGTGCTGGGCATTGCCAAGGCATACGCCACGCGTGTCGGCAGCGGCCCGTTTCCGACCGAACTCGACGATGCTCTGGGTGAGGACATTCGCGCCCGCGGCCAGGAGTTTGGTGCCACCACCGGGCGTCCGCGCCGTTGTGGCTGGATTGATCTGGTGGCACTCAAGCGCGCGGTGATGATCAACGGCATCTCCGGTTTGTGCGTGACCAAACTCGATGTGCTCGATGGACTGACCAGCTTGAAGATGTGCATCGCCTACCGCTATCGCGGCAAGGAAACCGAATACCCGCCGCTGGATCAGGCCGGTTGGGCCGAGTGCGAGCCGGTCTATCTGGAGTTCCCGGGCTGGAGCGAGTCCACCCACAACATCACCGAGTTCGGCAAGCTGCCGCCGGCCGCGCGTGCGTACCTTCGCTCGCTGGAAGAACTGGTTGGCTGCCCGTTGGCCATGGTGTCAACCGGCGCGGACCGCGATGCCAATATCGTGTTGCGCGACGCCTTCGCCTGATCGGATCGTGCAATCCTCGCGCGGCGCGTGGTAACTGCGGCGCGCGTGGTTTGGCGTTGTTCTCGGCGCGTCAGCGAGTATGGGTAGGAGGTCAGCTCTCGCCAAGAGCGCCAAGAACGGCAAAGCATCCGCCAGCAAT
>Ga0210028_1000217_pt1 | contig 49456 bp, 38 predicted proteins | sample CryGeymeta201513_FD_185468 | JGI IMG/M metagenome (GOLD analysis project Ga0210028, IMG submission 185468) | Groundwater microbial communities from Crystal Geyser aquifers in Utah, USA - Crystal Geyser metaG 2015-13 (SPAdes) (version 2) | ecosystem: Environmental > Aquatic > Deep subsurface >...
GAGTTGCTCAAGGTTACAGAAATTTTGATAATCTGAGGATTGCTATTCTCTTTTTTAACGGCAAACTCAACCTATTTTCACACTATTAACGGTAGAACCATAAAAGCTTAGCGCCTCCAATATTGTACAAGAAATACGACCCTAGCTTTTTCCGAACCTTAAAACTTTGCTAAAAGGTACTACAGAAAAATAAGCTACAAATTTCATCAACTAAAAAAACAACCGGGAAAAATTCAACTATTCAAAGAACATTCCCGACAAGTCGCATAGGCGTCAACTTAATTTTTGATTGTTTGGTAATAATTAGTTCTATCATTTCGACTTTCATAAAGACAGTAATAAGATATTTGCTTTTCAAGAAGTTTATCCCAGTCAATACACATCGAGCTAAAACCTAAAACTAAGAAATTAATATTGTTTGTTACATATTGCATTACTTGCATCATACTTAAACCCCTTGTCTTTACTTTTGAAGATGTTATAGAAAATCTATTCCAACAGTAATTGTAAAAACTTACCTGGAACAGAATAATGAATATCAGCATACAGTAAATGTAAGACTCCATTCTAATCTTGTTTGCATCCTTTGGAATTTCTGTAATCTTAAAGTAACTCTTCCAACATTTGAATATTATTTCTATCCGCCACCTAATAAAATATATTTCTGCTATGTCTTGAATAGATAAATTCTCTGGAGGAACATTTGTAATGAATAATTCCCATCCTAATAAAAATAAGTGCTCTTTACTTGGATTACATCTTTTATCCCGATTGGTTTTAGCTTTTCTGCGCCTCTCTGAAGCTATTGCTTCCTCCACAGGTATAGCTATTAACCGCACCGGAAGTCTTTGTTTTTCTCCAAGTATTACTTCTATGTCTAATTTCCCTCGCTTGCTTAACATCTTTGCCAGGTCTATCGGTTTTTCTTCATCTCTGGATAATATTATCAAACCTTTTTTCATTCGGCTTATAAAATATACTCCTTGTTCATTTAGCTTCTTAAATACTCTTAAAACAAAATATCCTAAGTCTCTTATCAGCAAATCCCCTTCCTTTGCTACTTCCAATATCTTTTCTGAATAGCCTTGATCATTTTCTCTAAAGGATGTTATTTCAAATCTTTCAAAACTTTTCTTTGTTATGTTGTATAGTGATTGAATCTTGATTATTGCTTTCCTGGCTGCTTTATCCCAGTAACCATTACCCGGATATTCCTTAGACAACTTATCGCTTATTTTTATACAGGTACTATCCTCAATGAATATGTTCTTAAAGAATTTTAATCTTTCACTGGTTTGTTTATTAATCTTTTCCTTTATGTTTATTGCTGCCGATAATACTTTTTGTAAGAATTTTATCTGTTCAGGATTCATCCTTTTCCATAAGGCTTGCTTCGATACTGTATCTCCTATGAGCAAACCAATCTTGCTTGCCCAATTCTTATATGATATTTTTCCCGAACTATGTGTCATCAGGAAAAAACTTTTCAGAAATTCTGCAGGGCCTATTTTTCTTGCTTTCCTCTTGCAAAACTTACTTTGCTTTGATAGTTTATCTAAAGGTATTTCATTTAATTTTTCTTCAATAAACAATTGTTCCTTTTTTATTCTTTTGCTGTTTGTTTTCATCGATTATTCCTTTTTTTGTTATTTGTTATTCCAAAAATTGGAAATTCTTTGGACAAACAGCTTATTTTTTTTTCTCCCTTAAGTTGACGCCTATGCGACAAGTCGGGAGCCATTAGCTTTTGCTGATGTAAACATAAAAAGTAAATATTATTTATGCAAGAACTATTTTCAATTAAAAATATTTTCCCATCAAAACCTCCGGCTTTCTAAAACGTTGGAGATTTAAGCGTTCATCAACTCAAGTTATTAAAGCGCCCTGTGCAGAAATACTTCTGTGGAGAAAAATATAATAAAAACCTGGTAGAAAGTGAATCAAAAACTTCGGATAAAATTTGTATTTTAGAATTGAAAAGTATTAGAAATTTTTAGAAAAATACTGCAAGTCTAAATTGATGAAAAATGAATTCCAAAATATGCCGGAGAACTTTTCATGGGTCTTTCTCCGTTCTGAAAAAGAGTATAATAAATTAATTTTTGTTTCTCCTTCCATAAAAAAATATTTTGGCTTTTCGTCCGAAGAAATCATGGGCAGTCCAAAATTATTATTTAAAAAAATAGATGCTGCATATTTCAAAGAAGTGAAAAAGTTTTTCCGTAATCTTAAAAAAGGACTTCCCTCCACAGTTGATTTCATCGTAATAAAAAATGTAGACGAAAAATATTTACTTAGGTTTAGAGCAGTTCCGCACTACGAAGGATCGGAATTAAAATTCTTTGATGGGATTATGTTTGAGGTGTATGATGAACTTAACCAGAAAGCATTGCTGGAAGAGTCTGAAAAACAATTAAAAGTTTTATTTGAAACGGCTGAAGATCTTATCTTCATTTTAGATGCGAGCGGAAACTTTGTTCTGGTGAACGCAAATGGGGCGCTTTCCCTTGAATACATGACCGATGAAATGAAGGGGAAACACATCCTCACCTTTATTGATGAATCTGGAAAAAGTTCTTTCCTCAAAGCTTTTCAATTACTAATTGCCTCCACTACGGTCCAGACCTTTGCAACCAAATTTCAGAGCAAATATGGAAAAAGTATTATATTTGAATTGAACGCGAGAACAATTTTCGATGATTATAAAAAAATAATCGGCGTTATTGCCATTGGAAGAAACATCACTTCCCGTAATTCTTTGGAAGATAAAATGAAAGATTTATCCCACAAATTAGTTGAAGCAAGAAGAATTATTTCTGTTGAACGCGATCGTGCAAAGCAGAGAATTTCGGTGCTTGAAGAATTAAACAGGTTGAAAAACGAATTCGTTTCAAACATTTCGCACGAATTACGGACACCTTTAGCTTCAATTATAGGATTTTCCGAGACGATTGATTCCGATACTTCCATGCCTGAAGAAATGAAAAAAGAGTTCAATAAAATTATTTTAGATGAGGCAAAACGTCTTGCCAATTTAATTAACGATGTCCTTGATATCTCTAAAATTGAAGGCGGGAAAATAGTACTTAATAAAACCGAATTTGATATTAATGAAATTCTAAGAAGAAGCGTCGAAAAAGTTCGCGCTTATGCGGCAGCAAAAAGGATTACCTTATCGGTTGATATTCCGCCGGAGGCAGTTTTGGTTTTAGCTGATGAGGAGAGAATAACACAACTTTTTGAAAATCTTTTAACAAACTCAGTGAAGTTTAATGTTGAAGAAGGGAGGGTAACCGTTATGGCTCAGAATCTCTTTAAAGAATATGAAGTAATAATCAGCGATACTGGGGTTGGAATTCCCGCCCAAGATTTGCCGTTCATTTTTCAAAAATTTTATAGGGTAAGCAGACCGGGAACAGAAATCCCCGGAACGGGTTTAGGGCTTGCTTTAGTGAAACAAATTGTTGATCATCATAAAGGGCTGATCACCATGCAAAGTGAAGAGAACAGAGGAACGACGTTTATTATTAAATTACCGTTACTTAATAAGCAAGGATAGCAAATTGAAAAAACTCATTTTCATTGTTGATGACGAACCGGCAATTGCAAAATTACTCTCGTATTGGGTGCATGATAAGTGGGATTATGCGGTCGAAATATTTACCGATGGCGAGCAGGTACTCAGAAAACTTTCGGCAAAACCCGATCTAATTTTACTTGATATTATGCTTCCCGGTCTAAATGGCATTGAAACATTGCAGCGCATTAAACAGTATGATGAGAACATCCCGGTTATTATTCTCTCGGCGCAAGGAAGAATTGAAACCGCATTGGAAGCGCTCAGAAACGGTGCGTATGATTATTTCCCGAAACCAATTGATACACAGCGCCTTGAACCGGCTATAAAAAACGCAATAAAAAATTACGATCTGACCCGTGAAGTTCAAAACTTACGTGAAAATGTTCAGCGCGAATTTAAATTTGAAAATATCATTTCCGCTGATGGAAAAATGCAGGATGTTTTTAAACTTGTTACAAAAGTTCTTAACAACGACATTACTGTTTTGATCCACGGTGAAAGCGGAACAGGGAAAGAATTAATCGCCAAAGCGATCCACTTTAACGGGATTCGTAAAGAGAAACCCTTTATTGTCGTAAACTGTGCTTCAATCCCCCGTGAACTTCTGGAAAGCGAATTATTCGGACACGAAAAAGGTTCGTTCACCGGGGCGCATCAAAGGAAACTTGGAAAATTTGAAATTGCTAATCAAGGAACGATTTTTTTAGATGAAGTCGGCGAGCTTGAAATGATGTTGCAGGCAAAGTTGCTGCGGGTTATTCAGGAAAGAGAATTTGAACGCGTCGGGGGAAATGAATTGTTAAAAACTGATGTGCGAATAATTTCTGCAACAAATAGGGATTTACGAAAAGCGGTTGAGAATAAGGAATTTAGGGAAGACCTCTATTATCGTTTAAATTCCTTCCCCATAAACATTCCACCGCTAAGGCAGCGTAAGGGGGACTTACTTGTTCTCGCTGATTATTTTCTTCATCAATGTAAAACAAAATTAAAAAAAGAGATAAAAGGTTTTTCAAAACGAGCCTTAAAACTTATTTATGATTATGATTGGCCCGGCAATGTGCGTGAAATGGAAAACACGATCGAGCGCTGTATTATAGTTTCAGATACTGAAAATATTGATGTAGAAGATTTTCCGGCGCACATCAAAGTTTTTGATCAAAGCCGGAGCTATGGAACTTCCTCTGGGTATTTTACAGAGGACGTGATCGTTCCTTTTGAAAAAATTAAAGAAGAAGCCGTACGACATGCCCTTAAAATAACCAAAGGAAATATCCTTGAAGCCGCAATGAAATTGCAGCTCGGCAGGGCAACAGTTTACCGTTTAATGGATCGTTATAAAATTGATAGTAAAGAATTTGAATAAAAACTAAATTGCAGTAAGAAAAAAGGAGAATTATGGACTTTATTAAAGAGACCTTTGAAGAAATTGTTATCGAAGTTGTGAATCTCTCACGGGCAACATTAAAAGAAGCGGAAGAATTTAAAAAAATTCTTACGCAAGAAATCGAATTGGGTTCAAGAAAAATGGTAGTTGATTTATCCGAATGTGAATTCATTGATTCAACTTTTCTCGGCGCTCTTGTTGTTTCGCTAAAGAAAATAACATCGCTCGGCGGTGATCTTAAACTTGTCGGGTTTCAACCGGCTGTACATTCTATGTTTGAACTCACCAGGATGTACCGCGTTTTTGAAGCCTATCCCTCAAAACTTGAAGCCATCCAAAGTTACGGTAAGAAAGTTTAAAGAACATGGCAAGCGAAGATTCAAAAACGATACTTATTGTTGATGACGACATCACCATTAGAAAGCTGCTTGGATTTCATCTAAAACAAAAAGATTACAAAGTTGTTGAGGCTTCTGATACTTCACTTGGGTTTAAAGCACTTGAGGAAAATAAAATTGATCTCGTGCTTTGCGATGTAAGTATGGAAGGGATGGATGGATACACTTTTTGCGGAAAAGTCCGCGAGAACGAAAAATACCGCGTCCTTCCTTTTATTTTTGTCACTGCAAAAACAAGTTTCGAAGATAAAGAAAAAGCATTAGCGGTTGGAGGAGATGACATTATCACTAAACCGTTTGTCGTTCCTGAATTATTATTAAAAGTGCAGGCGCTTCTTCGCCGGGCTGAGATTTACAAAGCTTACGGAGCCAAAAAGAATATTCAGGAGACAATTGCCGAAACCGTTCCCAAAATTGTTTTAGTTGATGACGATATTTCTCTCGCAAAACTTTTCCAGTATAATTTAAATAAGGCAGGATTTTTATGTGAAATTGCAATCGGCGCTGAAGAAGGCTTCAAGCTTGCAAAATCATTTATGCCCGATGTGATCATTTCTGATATCATGATGCCAAAGATTGATGGATTTCAATTCCGCTCTATGGTGATCGCAGATAAGGATTTGAAGTCGGTTCCGTTTATCTTTTTAACTTCAAAAGGGGCGGAAGACGATATTCTGCGCGGGTATGATCTTGGTATCGCTGATTATGTTTTAAAAACCGCTGGACCCCGCGTTGTTGTTGCCAAGGTGAATGCTACTATCAAAAGTCTGGGGAAAGCCAGGCAAAAAGTTGTTTCCGAATTGCAGGACGCTGCTGATTCTATGAAAGTTAAAGTTGTGCCGGATAAATTTCCTTCATTTCCCGGGTACGATATTCGACACTGGCATCAAGCTTTTTCCGGAATTCCAGGAGGAGATTTTATAGATTATTTTCCGCTTGATAACGAAAACTTTGCAGTTGTTCTTGGAGATGTGATGGGGAAAAAATGGGGAGCCTGGTATTTCGCTATTGCTTATGCCGGTTATGTAAGAAGTTCGATCAGAGTTGCACTTCAAAACGCAAGCGAATATACACCCAGTATTATCATGGAGAGGGTGAATCAGTTAGTTTATCAAGACGCAAAAATATCGGAAGTTTTTACTACACTTTCTATTATCATTCTAAATAATAAAACGAAAGTTGCAAAATATTCCGGGGCGGGAGATTTGCCCGTAGTTTTCAAAAATTCAAAAGAAGGAACAGCTCAGTTAATTCAATCTAAAGGAATGTTGCTCGGATTTTCTGCCAATGGATTTTTTGAAGATAAAGAAATTCAAATGAGCGAAAATGATATGCTTGTTTTATTTACTGATGGAATTATTGAATCCCGTGGACCAAACGGCGCGCCATTGGAAGCGGAAGGTCTGGTAAAGTTAGTAGGCAATCTGTCTAACTCAGAAGATCCATTATCGCTTTTGAAAAGTCAAATTAACTCATTTACGAATCAAAAATTTGAGGATGATACAAGTCTTATCACCATTCTCGCCAGATAAAGTTCGTTTTCTCTCCTCCTCCTCATCCGCAAAAAAAAATCACGAATGTGATATTTGTTTCTTGTGTGATGCCTCTCAAAGCATTATCTTTAATCCGTTGATATTTTTACTGGTAAGGTAATATACATTAACAAAACTTCTGAGGGTTTCCATGAATGAGGTAAGTTCCGTTCAAGTAAAGATTCAGTCAAAATGGACGATTGATTTTAAAAGTCCGTTTCTCCTGAAATACATATTTTACCCAATCCGGGCAGGGTTGTTTGGTTTTTCCCTTTTTTTTACGACTATTTTTCTGTCGAAATATATAGGTTACATCGTAAAAAATTCTTCTCAATTTATTATAGACATTAACGACGTAATACTCTCTTTATTGGGCTTTATTTTACTTTGGTTAATTAAATTACTAGAAAATTTTAAAGCGAAGACAAACATAAAATAGCTTACTTCGGCTGTTAGAATCTCTGTTATGGGGAAGTCGCCTGACTTAAACATTTCTTCTACTAACCCGGATAAATCAACCATCACAAAAAACATAGACCAAATAATTTTGGATGAATGTTTCCATAATTGAATGAAAACCATTCATCCATTCATTTTCATTCAGTTATTCTATCGCTTTATTTGTCTCATGAATGTTCTGCCAAATATTACACGAACTTTAGTGTTAAGGTAAGAACAGAGGAATCAATACTGAAAAAGATGTATCTGAAACGCCGGTAATTCTACAAATAACCCGGAATAAAAAACTTCGTTGGTAGATCTGACGTATTCTTTCCCTTTCAGAAGGTCTGTTAAAACAAGCGATTCTTCAAAGCCCGAAGTAGAAATTTTTATTCTTCCACGGGAAGTAGTGTTTGCGTAATTGACTATTACGAGGCAATGGAGGTCTTTGTAAGTCCAAAGCCATGTTAATAAATTTTCATTTGAGCGGTCTTTTTCCGAAGCCGGTAGCGCATCTTTTAATTCCCACTCCCCTAAAGTAAATATCTCGTTTTTAGTAAGACGAAATAATTGAATATAAAATTTAGCTGCCGTTATATTTTTGCTTTCTTTCGGTTCACGTCCAAGTTGTACGGGAAGTTTAACTTTTTTCCCTTCGGCTTGTCCGTCAAAGAAGAAACGCATTCCAGGTATTGTAGAAATAATGACCGCTGCGGCGAAAGATTTTTCCATTCCCAAGGCTGATAAAGCTCGCTCCTCGTCCTGATTTTCGAGAAATCGGGAAGACTTCTGTTGGAACGAAATGTCTGCCCGCAAATGATCGCGAACATTTTTTGGTGTCCCGTCTTTCAATCTATCTAAAAGTTTTTTATCATACGTAAAATCAAACCCAAGCTGCTGTAAATCCCATTCTAAATTCCAATACGCTTCTGCGAGAAAGATAAAATCCGGATGATCTTTTTTTACAGCAGCAATTGCAGAATGCCAAAATTCATCAGGTGGCTTTGGATGAAGATATTCATTGATAACGCCTCTCCAGGTGTTTCCAAAAACATTATTGAGCGTGAGCATAGCCATATCACACCTTACACCATCGCACAATTCGGCTATGTTAAGAAGAGTATCTGTTAAAAATTTACGTGTGTTCAAATTAAAATAATTTAATTGAATTGTGTCTGTCCATGCCGGGAAAAACGGGTCTCTTCCATGCGCAAAAATCCGGTGGGGTTGTTGGATGGGTCTGTAAAAAGTGTGCCGGTCAGAAGAAAGCACATCTTCGGTTGTTTCTAAAAAAATATCCGGGTGGGTTTTCAAAAGTTCAGTTTCCGCGCTAAGATGGTTTGGAACGAAATCAAGCATCAGACGAATATTTAATTGGTTTAGTGTTCTTTTTAGTTGAAGGAGCTCTTTTTTTGTTCCAAGTTCGGGATTGATCTCATATTTATCAATTGCGTACGGCGAACCGATTACATCATCTCTCTGCCAGTCTTTTAGAGTTCTATTATAGGATTGCATCAAGCCCTCTTCAAAACAACAACGGTCAATCAGAATAGAGGTGGTTTTCCAAACACCCATTAACCAGACAATTTCAATACCTAAGTCGGCAAGATTTTCCCAATAAGTAATAGGGATGTCTGAAAGCCTTGCCCTTTTATTATCAACAGCAAATCGCCTGAGAAGCAGTCTTATATTTATTTCCAGCAGTTTTGGGTTTTTCATCTTAAAAAAACTTATAATGAAAGAGCATTAATTGCTTCAACCAGGTCTCCGGTAACGTGAAGCGAAATAACTTTTCTGTTTTTGTTCCTCAATGCGTTAAAATCACCTTGAGCTTGGGCGGTTATCAGCACTCCGAAAGAAAATCCTTGCCCGGGAACCTCGATATCATTTTTAGTTTCGCTTGTAATTTGAATGAAGAGTCCGTTATTCTTACCTCCTTTATGCAGCTGCCCGGTCGAATGAAGAAACCGTGGTCCGAAACCAACGGTAGTTGCGAGCGGGTATTTGTTTACAATTTTGTTCCTCAACGACTGAAGTGATTTAGCGACTTGCTCTCCATATTCCGTGAAGGACATAATTGCTACATAGTCATGTTCATCTGCTTGAGAGAGAAATTTATTTAATGCGGAAGAGATAGTTTCGTTCGGGCTGAATTGGCCGGTCATATCAAGTAAGGAGAGAGCTCCCTCTGAAATTGAAACAACTTCTTCAGGAAGTTTTCCGTTTTCTTTATATGTCTTCAAACTCTCGCCCGCTAATATTTTGGCAAACTGTACATCAGGTTGATCAAAAGGATGAATTTTCAGAACAACGCTTGAAAGCGCTGTCGCAATTTCCCAGCGGTAAAATTCTTTTGCCAATTGATAAACGTCAGAAAGTTCAAAAATAAGGAGTGGCTTTTGTGCTTTTCTTAATTCTGCCGCGAAGGAATCAAGTTTTGTGTTTTCCTCGTTTTCGAACCTGATGAAGACGAATATGCGGTCATTTTTATAACTGCTGACCGGTGAAAATTCCTCATCGCAGATCGGCAAAATTCCTTTCCCATCTTTTCCGGTACTCTCTGCTACTAATTGTTCAATCCATTGAGGGAATGAAGAAAATTTAGATGAAACGAAAAAAGTTAATTTATCTTGTCCGGTTTCGTATAATTCACCGAGAACTGCGCCGAGGAAAAAACCGGGATTTTTACCGGCTTCAATATATGGTTGACATTCATCAGCAATTTCTTTTGCATTAAGTAAAAACCTTTCCACATCAATTCCCATTAATGCTGCGGGCAGCATGCCGAAATAGGTTAATGCCGAGTATCTTCCCCCAACATCGCCAGGTGTGGAAAAAATTTTTCTGAATTGTTTTTCGGCGGCAAATTTCTCAAGCCAGGTGTTCGGATCGGTCAACGCAACAAATTGACTTCCGGGATTTTTGTTGAACTTGTTTACTTCATTATAAAAAAAATAGAAGAAAGACATTGTTTCAATTGTTCCTCCCGATTTACTTGCTACAATGAATAGTGTTTTTGAGAGATCATAAGTTTCCGCAATGCGTTTTACATTTATAGGATGTGTGCTGTCTAGAATTTCGAGCTTCGGATATCCGTCCTTTGAACCAAATGTTTTCGAAAACACATCGGGAGCCAAACTGCTTCCCCCCATCCCGAGGAGCAAAACGTTTGTGAAATCGTTTTTAATTTCATCTGCAAATTGTTGAAGCTCATAAAATTTATCGAGCATTTTGTACGGTTTGTTAAGCCAGCCAAGTCGGTCGGCTAACTCTTTTTGTTCTGCGGGATTTTCTTTCCAGATAGCCGGATCAAAATTCCATAAGCGCGAAGGGATATTTTGTTCCTGCCACAGCGAAAGCCGTTTTTCTACTTTATGCTTTATTTCTTCGTTAAAATGAAAAGTCATCTTTTCCATGCTGTCCTCAAATTCTGGTTGAATATTTTTTCCTTCTGAAACTTACAAAAATTATTTTTTTGTTACTTTAGAAAGAGCAATTAATTTTAGTTATTTAGGATGAGAAAAAGAGATGAAATTAGCAACTTTATGTTATGTGAAAAACCGGGAAAAGAAAAAAACGCTGATGCTGCACCGTGTAAAGAAAGAAAATGATGTGCACGAAGGAAAGTGGAATGGACTCGGCGGAAAATTTGAAAGAAGCGAAACGCCGGAAGAGTGTGTCATTCGTGAGATAAAAGAGGAATCCGGATTAACCATTACAGAACCAAAACTTAAAGGATTTATCACTTTCCCGATGTTTGACGGGCTGCACGATTGGTATGTCTTTGTTTTCGTCGCAGATAAATTTACCGGCGAGCTGATTGACTCTGCAGAGGGGAACCTGGAATGGATCGCGGATGAAAAATTATTAAAGCTAAATTTGTGGGATGGAGATCAAATTTTTCTGGAATGGCTCAATCAAGATAAATTTTTCAGCGCAAAATTCTTCTATGAGAAGAAGAAACTTGTGCGACATGACGTTTCGTTTTATTAAAGCTATCTCTAAATTGATACTGATTCTTAATTTATTTTGAAAGTAAAACCGATGTACAAAATTTTAACGCTCATTACTATCTTTTCGTTTACGCTATTTGGACAAACATATAAGCAGGTAAAAATCTACTTAAATGAGAAAGAAGATATCCGCACGCTGGTTGCATTTAATCTGAACCTCGATCATTTCCAGCGAACAAAAGATAACGCCATCGTTACATTTTTAAATGATGCGGAGTTCAACCGCCTGACGATGCTCAATTTCCGGTATGAAGTTTTGATTGATGATTGGCAAGTCCACTATAACAAGCGTGCAAAAATGACTTCATTGGAAAAAAGGCAGGCGATCGAGAAGAGCACACGGCAATTTGGCGTTACAAATTTTGGCTACGGTTCAATGGGCGGGTATTACACTTTTGATGAAGTAATTCAAAAAATTGATACGATGAAATTACTTTTCCCTGCTTTGATTACTTCAAAAACTGAAATTGGAAAGTCTGTCGAAGGTCGTTCTGTTTATTCGGTAAAAATATCAGACAATCCAGAGGTTGACGAAGACGAACCGGAAGTGCTCTATACTTCCCTGATCCACGCCCGCGAACCTGAAAGCATGATGCAGATGCTTTATTTTATGTTCTACTTATTAGAAAATTATGGCACGGATACAGAAGTAACTTATCTTGTAAACAATCGTGAACTTTATTTTATCCCGGTTATCAATCCTGACGGTTACGTTTACAATGAAACCACCACCCCAAAAGGGGGAGGAATGTGGCGAAAGAACAGAAAAAATAACAACGGTTCTTATGGAGTTGATCTAAATCGGAATTTCGGACCATCTCTTTATTGGAATGCCCCCAACGGCGGTTCAAGTTTGAATTCATCCGATGAAACTTTTAGAGGTACGGCTCCATTCTCCGAACCCGAAACAGAAAGCATCTCAAATTTTCTCATCGAACGAAAAATTAAAAATGCATTAAATTATCATACCTACAGCAATCTGTTAATATATCCTTACGGAGCCTTGGAAATAGAAACGCCGGATTCACTTATCTTCCGTGAGTTTGCAAATGATATGACCCGGTTTAACCATTACACATCCGGAACCGATCAAAGCACGGTTGGTTATTCTACGCGCGGTAACAGCGATGATTTTATGTATGATGGTTATCCTGATCAGATCGGGAAAATTTTTGCTATGACTCCCGAAGTTGGAAATGGCAGCGATGGATTTTGGCCCTCTCAGGAGAGGATTTTTCCTCTTGCCGAAGAAAATCTTTTCCCAAATTTATATTATGCATGGGTCGCCGGGGAATATGTTTCTCTTTCAAATTATTCGTTCGATAGAACTTCTTTTGCCGCCGGAGATACTGTACACCTATCGGCGGTTATTAAAAATAAGGGATTAAGTGATGCTGCAAACGTTTCATTTTTTTTGAATGCAGATGCTGCAAAAGTTGTTGTGCTTTCTTCGCCCGGAATGATTAACAACCTTAAATCAAGAGAAAGTTTTCCCCTCGATTCAAACCTCGTTTTTGTCCTCAACCCGATTCTTAAAAACGGGGAAAGCATACAAATTGTTTTAGCTACATCTTTATTAGGTGTCCCGATGTCGAGCGATACTATTACCTTTATAGTAGGGAAAGCGAACATAGTTTTTACAGATTCGTCTGAAACGCCGCTTACACAATGGGATGTCACTTCTAACGTTGCAGAAAAATGGAATGCAACAACTTCTTCCTACACCTCATCGCCTAATTCTTTTACCGACAGCCCGAACGGAGTTTACGCAAATAACGCAACAGTCGTAATGACTTTAAAAGATTCGATTTCTCTCTCGAATGTCTCCAACCCCAAATTATCTTTTTGGACAAGATTTGATTTCGAGAACGATTGGGATTGCGGTGTGGTTGAAATTTCTTCCGACCAGGGAAAAACCTGGACTGCAGTGGGAGGAAAGTATTCGAATACGGCAGTCGGGCAGGGAAGGCAATTTCCGTTCAATTCTCCCTTGTACGACGGGACCCAACAAAATTGGGTGAAAGAAGAAATTGATTTAATTCAGTTTGCCCGGAAACAAATCAAAATTCGTTTCAGCGTTCTTTCGGATGAATATGTGCAGAAAGACGGCTGGTATTTGGATGATATCAGTATCGTTACCTATGACGATATAACCTCTTTAGACGAAGTTTCGACTCCGCTTAACTTTTCTTTGTCGCAGAATTATCCAAATCCATTTAATCCGAGCACGGTAATCAGCTACCAGTTAGCAGTGGGTAGTCTTGTTTCATTAAAAGTGTTTGATGTTTTAGGGAATGAAGTTGCAACATTAGTGAATGCAGAAAAAGCGCCGGGGGAATATCAAGTATCGTTCAACACGCAACTAACTACTAACCACCAACCATTATCAAGCGGAGTTTACTTTTATCAGTTGAAGGCAGCGGAATTTATGGAAACAAAAAAAATGATTCTGCTTAGATAAAAGTTGGGAGTGAGGTGAATGATTTTAAAGAAAATTAGCAATACCTGTTGAGTGATTAAAAAAATATTTTGGTTTATGAGTTCCCAACAAAATTAAGGCAGTCATCATGAAGAATCTTATTTTCCTCCTCGTTATAATCTCAACGAGCGTAACGTTTAGTTTTAAAAATAAAAAGTTTGTTGAAATACCGGCAATATTTTCCGATAATATGGTTCTCCAACAAAAAGTAAAAGCGCCATTTTGGGGCAAAGCCGTTCCCGGTGAAATTGTTTTAATTAGGGCAAGTTGGGGAGGGTCTGCAAAAGCAAAAGTTCAGCCAGACAGCCTCTGGAGCGCTAAAATACAAACGCCGAGAGCCGGCGGTCCTTATCAAATAAAAATCAAAATTGGAGATTCAAGTTTTACTTTGAACAACGTATTGATTGGTGAAGTCTGGCTTTGTTCAGGGCAATCAAACATGGAGATGCCGATGGAAGGTTTTCCTCCGAACGATACCATCATCGGCGCGCAAAACGAGATTAAGAATGGACGAAATTTCGCACTTCGTTTTTTTACGGTTGAACGGGCTTATTCCGACAGACCGCAATTTAACGGTTCAGGGAACTGGCTCCAATCTTCGCCGGAAGCAGTTGCTAAATTCAGCGCCGCCGGGTTTTTCTTCGGCAAAAAACTTTCCGACGAATTAAAGGTTCCTATCGGATTAATCAACGCAAGCTGGGGCGGTACAGCTGTAGAATCATGGTTGAGCAAGAAGTATCTTGGTTTTGTTGATGAATACAAAGAGTTAGTAACAAAAATTGAAGACAGCGGGGCGGAATTAAAAAAACTTTACGACTGGCTGGAACGTTACCCGGTTATTGATGTATCGAAAAAAGATATTCTGCATAAATGGGAAGGTTTGAATTTTAAAGATGATGATTGTTCTTTACCGGTTTTTGATGATTCCCGATGGAAAGAGATGTATTTGCCCGTTGGCTGGGAAATCACTGAAGTTGGGAACTTTGACGGAACAATCTGGTTCAGAAGGAAAATTGAAATACCAAAAAGCTGGTTACATAAAGACCTGGTTTTAACCTTGGGACCGATTGATGATATGGATGTAACCTATGTGAATGGCAAAAAAGTTGGCGGTTACGAAACTGATGGTAACTGGCAGACTGAAAGAATTTATGAGGTTTCAAAAGAAGTAGTGAACGATTCGAGTCTTACCATTGCTGTTCGAGTCGTTGATAACCAGGGGGGCGGCGGACTTTATGGGAGCGAAGAACAACTCAATATTCATTTAAAAGATGGGGATGAAAATATTTCCCTTTCCGGTGAATGGAAATATTTACCGGTTGCTGAATATCGGAGCGGCAAATTCTTTGTCTTCGGTTCGGGAGGAGAAGAATATTATTCGCGCCCGGTTATAGCCGTTGATCTTTCTGCAAATACCCCAACAGCATTATACAACGCAATGATTGCACCACTCATTCCCTATGCAATCAAAGGAGCTATCTGGTACCAGGGAGAATCAAATGCATGGAAACCGGATTTGTATCAGACGCTTTTTTCGAAGATGATTGAAGGTTGGAGAGCAGATTGGAGGGAAGGTAATTTCCCGTTTTACTTTGTGCAAATAGCTCCATTCAAATATGATGAAAAAACAGAATCACAGAAATTACGGGAACAACAGCTTTTAACATTAGCTCTTCCAAATACCGGAATGGCGGTAACGTTAGATATTGGTAACCCGGAAAATGTTCATCCCGCAAATAAAAAGGAAGTTGGAGATAGACTTGCATTCTGGGCGCTTGCAAAGAATTATCACAAAAAAGTTTTTTTCTCCGGTCCATTGTACAAATCGCAAAAAATATCGAGGGATAAAATAATTTTATCATTTGAATATGTAGACGGAGGTTTATTGATTACAGAAGATAAAAGGGGAACCAATTTTCTTATTGCAGGTGAAGACAGGCAATTTAAAAAAGCTGATATCAAAATTGAAGAAAAAAAACTTGTACTAAGCAATTCGGAAATTAAGAAACCAGTTGCAGTAAGATATGCGTGGAGTAATACCGCTGAAGCAACGCTTTTCAATAAAAAGCATTTACCTGCTTCATCGTTTAGAACAGATAACTGGAAGAAATAGAAGAGAATGTGTACCAGACAATTTATTTCATTCACCCATTCAGTCTCATTCACTCATGCTTTACGATAAATTTATTTGTGCGAGAAAAAAGAAAAGATGACCTTACCTCAACATCTGGTTCAATCGGGATTGATCTGTATGTTGATCCCAAAACTTCGCAGCCGGTATATCATTATTGCGTCAATAATTTTTACGATGATTCCCGATAGCGGAAGATTATTTCAACAGAACCCGGATGACTGGACAAAGTTTTATCAATGGGCACATGCAAGTTGGTACTGTTTCCTCATTCCGTTCTGGAACTTACATATCCTTGAAGATTATTTCATTCATCAACCCGGCGGCGGGTGGTATTGGTGGGCGTCTTCTGCTGAAGGTTTGTTGTGGCTTCTTGAAAGCGTAATGATTTATTTTATTGTCAAACGATATTTATCAAAACACCAAAGGAACTCTCAAAGAATTTTAAAATTAAAAAGTAAACTTTAGTTCGAAACCTCTAAGCATTTAGTAAAATAAATTTTGCTTTACAACTTCACACAAGTTATTCTGTCTTTAGTAACCCCATTGCACTGAGAAGACCAAATTGTTTTAAAATGTAATTTGATTCACTAGAGATTGCATTATTGGTTGCCTGGATAAAATCTCTGTACGCCTGTTGCTGATCAATAAAAGTAGCTGCGCCGAGCGTGTAAGAATCGCGTTTTATTTGCCACGTTTCTAAAGCTGATTTTAATGCCGCTTGAGTTACTTCTAATTGTAGATTAGCGGTTTGCAAATCGAGAGCTGCATTTTTTAAATCGCTCTTTATCTGCCTTTCCAACGCGTTTAAATCTTCATTGGTGTTTTTATTTTGAACTTGAGCAGACTGCATCGAAAGTTCTGTACTCCAGCGGGAAAATATGGGAAAGCTAAAAGTTAAACCAAAACTATACACTTTTCTGCTGAAGAGATCGCGGGGTTGAGTAGAGCTTGTTGAAAAACCGTAATTGCCGCTAAGGCTTGGCAGATAGCCGCCACGTGCAATAGATAATTGATATTCGGTATTTTCTAATTTCAATTTGGAACTTTGGTAATCGTTTCTATTTATGAGTGCCGTTTTATATAACGCATCAATATCATCAATATTTTTTACAGATTCCGGTAAATAAGACGAATCCATTTCAAAAGAATAATCCTTCAAAATATCTTTAGATAAATAATTCAACAATGCAATCTTAGATTTTTCATAATTATTTTTTGCCTGAAGATATGAAAGTTGAGAATTAGATGTCTGATATTCCTGCGAGTAAAGATCAACATTTGCTTTCATCTTTAGGTCAAACATTTCCTTTACTTTATTCAGCATATCTTCATTGAATTTCAAATCTGCCTCCTGGAACTTGAGGATCTTTTCGTTATTTGTAAGAACGATGAAAAGATTTACTGTTTGCAGCATTACATCCTGTCGTAATTTCTCCAAATCATATTTAGCTGATTGGAGATCGTTTTCCTTTTGATTGATAGTTGAGATGTTTGCAAGTCCGTCAAAAAGTGTAACATTTCCGCCTAGAGACATACTGTAACTTCTGGAATCTGTTTCTGTTGGACCAAGCGTTTGTGCTTCTCCGAAATAATTTATAACGGTTGCTCCTTTACTATTACTTACTCTCTGCCAGTTCCAACCACTACTAAGATTTAAAGACGGCAGCAAATTCCCATAGGCGTTTTTTACTGCTGCGTTAGAAGTTTCTAAACTATTATAACTTTTAATTACAGAAGTATTTTGATTAAGCGCAATAGTAATAGCATCGCGCAAAGTTAATTTTTCTTGTGCGTTGGTTATAAAAATCCCTGCGCAAATAAAGGCCATAATAAATATTTTGAAAAAATTCATCCGTTTATCTCTTTTTCTGCAAAAATATTATAATTGATTTAATTCCCAATTCCTAATTCCTAATTCCTAATTCCTGATTATTCACCTATTCATATCTCAAAGCATCAATGGGATTTAATGCCGACGCTTTTCGCGCAGGGTAGAAGCCGAAAAATATTCCAATCGCTCCTGCAAACCCGAAAGCGATCATTATAATTTGAGGTTTGATGTATGCCGTTTGATCCGTGTAATGATTGAGGATATAGACCATCAAGAAAGAAAAGGCAACACCGATTAATCCGCCGGTTAAACTCAGTACGGTTGCTTCGGTTAAAAATTGAACTAAAATATCCGAAGCTCTGGCTCCGACAGATAATCTAATTCCTATTTCTCTTGTTCTTTCAGTTACGGAAACCAGCATGATATTCATGATACCGATACCTCCGACGAGCAGTGAAACACCAGCGACTGAAGCTAACAGAATAGTTAAGATGCGTGAAGTTTCCGTTGCGGCTTCCGAAAGATCGGATTGATCGCGGATTGTAAAATCATCATCTTCCCCCGGGTTTAATTTGTGAGATTCTCTCATTATGCTTTTAAGTTCCGCAATTGTTGCCGGAATTTTATCACTCGATAAAGCGCTAACTTGTATTGAGTTAAGATGCAAATGATCTCCAGAAAGACGATCGCCCACAGTTTTTGAAGGAGCTAAAATGATATCGTCCTGACTGGTTCCTACTGCCGATTGCCCCTTCTCTTTCAGCACTCCGATCACCTTAAAGGGAACGCTGCGAATTCTAATTTGTTGTCCGATAGGATCATCGTTCGGGAAAAGATTTTTAACTATTTCTGCACCGAGAACGCAAACTTTAGCTCTTGCCATTACATCCCGCTCGTTAAAAAACTCACCGCTCGCTAATGGCCATTGACGAATATCGAGATAATCAGGCGAGACCCCGTTAATTCGGGTAAACCAATTACCTGCACCGCCAATTATCTGTCCGCCGGAACCGACAAGAGGGGAAACTCCTTTAATCAAGGTTGCTTCATTTTTTATTTTATCAACGTCATCAAAAGTGAATCGGTTAAATGTCCCCGAGCCTCTATTTACGCCGCCGGTGTTGGAGGCTCCCGGAGTAATAATTATTAAGTTAGAGCCGAGTGATTGGATCTGTTCTTCAACTTTTTTCTGCGCACCGTCTCCGATAGCAACCATCACTATAACCGCAGCCACCCCAATGATAATGCCCAACGCAGTGAGCAAACTCCTCATCCTGGATTTCATAATACTTTTTGTAGCGACCTTTAAAATAATTTTAGCTTTCATCTCATTACCTTTTCTTATTCGGCTATTTCAGCTTCAGCAATAGCTTTTTTTAATTCTTCTTCAGCATTTAAGCGGTCTTTGATGAGCGCATCTTTAATAATTTTCCCATCGCGCATCTCGATTATTCTTTTTGCAAAAGCGGCGAAATCCCGTTCATGAGTTACCATCACGATGGTGATCCCTTCATCATTTAATTTTTGAAAGAGATTGAATACCTCAACAGAAGTAACGCTATCTAGATTCCCGGTAGGTTCATCCGCGAGGATCAGCGCCGGCTCATTCACTAATGCTCTGGCAAGCGCTACTCTTTGTTGCTGCCCGCCGGAAAGCTGGCTGGGAATGTGATACATTCTATCAGCAAGTCCGACTCTTTTTAGAGCTTCAGCAGCCTGTTTCCGATGATTTTTTACTTTTTCAAATCTATCATACATTAAGGTAAGTTCTACATTTTCTAATGCGGTTGTACGCGAAAGCAAATTAAATCCTTGAAACACAAAACCGATTTTTTGATTTCGAATATGGGCGTATTCATTTTGAGGAAGTTTACTTGTGTTTATTCCATCAAGGAAATAATCCCCGGAACTCGGCATGTCCAGACATCCTAACAAATTCATCAAGGTAGATTTGCCGGAACCTGAAGCTCCCATTATTGCAACGAATTCTCCTTTTTGAATTGAGATATTTACAGACTTAAGTGCGTGCACTTCGATCTCACCGACAATATATGTTTTAGTGAGATCGACCGTTTTAATTAAAATATTTTCCAACGTTTTTTTTCCCTTGTTAAAATCCTCTTCCACCTGATCCACGACTCCCCATTTGAGGTTGCGGATTAAATGGATTTGCGCTTGTTGTCGAAACCGGGGTATTATCTTCAATTATTCCTGAAATAATCTTCATTCCTTCTTTTAAATTTCGTCCTCGTGCTATTTCCGTGTTTTTCCCGTCTGTTAATCCGGCGAAAAGCATACTCATTTGCAGTTTATTGTTTTCATCGAAATACCAGACTCTGTTAATGCCTTTTCTTTTACCATGATTATTGCCGCCTCCCATCATTCCACCGCCGGATTGTCTGCTGCCGCCTTGACTTTGCATTCTTTGTTTAACGCTATCGGGAAGATTTGCTAATTCTTTTTCTCTATTTTTGGTGAACTCCGCAGTCATTTCATCGGTAGGCTGAAACCTTAAAGCGGAATTAGGAAGAAGAAGTACATTTTCTCTAAAATCAACATAGAAATCAACTGTAGCCGTCATTCCGGGCAAAAGAAGTTTATTTGCATTCTCGGCATTTACAACCACCACGTAATTGACAACGTTGGAAACAACATTTGGATTCAGCCTTATCTGCGTTACTTCCCCGTCAAATTTTTTATCAGAAAATGCTTGAACAGTAAACTGAACTTTTTGCCCTTCCTTTATCTGACCAATATCGCTTTCGTCAACATTCGTTAATATGCGCATCGAAGATAGGTCTTCGGCAATCGTGAAAATAGTAGGCGCAGATAAACTTGCTGCAACTGTTTGACCCTGTTCAACGCTCCGGTTTATTATCGTTCCGGAGATTGGAGAATAGAGATAAGCATATCCTAAGTTTAATTTGGCTCTCTCATACGCGGTAAGTGCTGACTTTAGATTGGCAAGCAAGACCTGCACATTTGTTTTGGAAGCAATAAAATCCACCTCGTTCATAAAACTTTTTTCGAAGAGTTGTTTGTTCCTCTCGTGAACCGCAACCGCTTGATCATATTGGGCGTTGGCTCTATCAAGACTCGATTGAGCATCTCTTACTGAAGCCGCTAAAACTACGGTATCAAGAACTGCAAGCAGCTGCCCTTTTCTAACTTGACTGTTGAAGTCAACCAACAACCGATCAATTTTCCCGGAGACCTGCGTCCCAACATCAACAGTTTTAATAGCCTGAATTGTTCCTGAACTGCTTATAATAACGTTTAAATCACCTTTTGTGATTTCAGCAAAAGTAAATTTTGTTGTTTTTTCATCGTCTTTAAAAAATAAAAAGTATGCAATTAACGCTATACCAATAATGAGGATGGGAATAATGAGCGTCTTTTTTTTCATATCTGTTCTCTAATTCTAAGGTTAATTAATTTTAATTTAAGATGTTTCCCTACGCAAGAAATTAAGATTAAGATGGTTTTCCTTTAATAACTGCGTAACAAAAGTTAAAAAAATGTTTATTGTTGTTTATTTCGTCTTTGTCCCTGCATCCGGTTTTTTCTTTCCTCAACCATTTTATTGAATTCATTTTTTTGTGCCGGTTTAAGGATTTTCGCTATCTGACTATTAGTCTCATCCATGCTTTTCATCATTTCTTCTCTCATATTACCCATGTCTCCTGAATTTCTCATCTCCTCCCGTTTTTTTTCTGATTTTAAGAGAATCCCATCAAGTTTTTTAGTTTGATCATCGATGAGCTTTAATCTTTCTTTGTATTGTTTTATGCGCTCCTCGTGAGTCATTCGTCCTTGGGGGGATATTACTGAAGAACTTACAAAAAGAATTAACGTGAAAAAAAAGATCGCTTTGTACATTTTTATTCTCCTTAATTTTTAGTGCCTTTAAAATAGAATCTTTTTCTGAATTAATTTGACATGAGAGACGGAGAAATGGTTTAATCAGATTTTAAATTTGTTTTGTTGCATGGAAGACAAAAATCTCTATCGTGAATGTTTTTTTAACTAAATTTCACCAACTATTTTTTAAAAGATAATTTGTAGAACTAAAATGATGACAGGTTTCTCCAATTTTATTCAAGTAGCGGGAATTATTGATCCTGCCGAAGCTGAAATGTTAATCAACTGTGGAGTGAATTATCTCGGTTTTCCATTGCGTTTACCTGTAAACAAAGAAGATTGCACTGAAGAGGAAGCTGCATCGATAATTGCTCAAACGAAAGACCGTGTAAAATCTGTTGCCATCACCTATCTTAACCATGTCAACGAAATAATCGAATTTTGTAAAAAACTAAATGTTGAGATCATCCAGCTTCACGGCGATATTTCTATTGATGAACTTAGGAAATTGAAAACCCTTGCACCGGAGTTGAGCATTATAAAAAGCCTTGTTATGAGAGGAGGAAATATTGGTGAACTTGAAAATATCGTTTCCTCAACTCAAAAATATGTAGATGCTTTTATAACAGATACCTTTGATCCTTCAACCGGGGCGAGCGGCGCTACCGGAAAAATTCACGATTGGAAATTAAGCAAAAGACTTGTTCAACTTTCAAACAAACCGGTAATTCTCGCCGGCGGGATAAATCATTTAAATGTGTACGATGCGATGATGGAAGTTAAACCAGCAGGAGTTGATACACACACCGGCGTTGAAGGAATTGACGGACGAAAGGAATTTAATAAGGTTAAGAAATTTGTTGAAGAAGCGAAGAGAGCGTTTATTACAATAAATACAATTTAAGTGATCATTCACCAAAAATAAATCTATAGGTTCGTAAAGAATTATTGTTTGGAACATGTTGACGATAATTGAATATCGAATATTGAACAAGGAATAATGAATGATAAAGTTTTTGTCCTTTGATGTTCTGTATCCCTTGTTCGGTGTTCATTATTTCTTCTGGTGTTGTGAGGTTGTAAAGTGAAACTCACAATAGATTATTTCGTGTTAACTGCATTAAACTTAAAATTATTTTGGAGTCTCTATGTTGGAAAGAACCCTGCCCCAACTTTTTGAAGAAAGTGTGAAAAAATATTCAAAAAATATTCTCATGTGGGAAAAAACTTCCGATAAGTACGAAGGAACAACATACGTGCAGATGCAAAAACTTGTTCATCAATTTGCAGCCGGACTGCAAGTTGTAGGATTAAACAAAGGGGATCGTTCAGCCCTCATTTCTGAAGGGCGGAATGATTGGGTGATTGCTGAACTTGGTGTTCTCTTTTCAGGCGCGATCAATGTTCCTATTTCCGTTAAAGTGGATGAACCAAACGATCTAAAATTTCGTCTTGCACATTCCGGTTGTAAAATGGTGATCGTTTCAAAAAATCACCGCGCAAAAATTCAAGCAATTAAAAACGATCTTCCCGACCTTGAGAAAATAATTTTATTAGATGAAGCGAACGATCAAGACAAAGATGAGATTTCCAAAAGCGATTTGATGAAATGCGGAGAAGAATATTTAAAAAAACATCAAAAAGAGTTTGATAAAAGATGGCAATCAATTAAAGAAAATGACTACGCGAACATCTGTTATACATCTGGAACAACCGCCGACCCGAAAGGAATAATTTTAACACATCGCAATTACACTTCGAATGTTGAACAATCTACTGCACTTCTTCCCATTCCCGAGCGTTATGTTTCGCTGCTCATCCTACCCTGGGATCATGCGTTTGCGCATACTTGCGGAATTTATACGTTAATGAAAAACGGCGCAAGCATGGCGGCAATAAAGATTGGCAAAACTCTGATTGAAACTTTACGCAATGTTCCTTTAAACATCAAAGAAGTAAAACCATCTTTTTTATTAAGCGTTCCGTCCCTCGCAAAAAATTTCAGAAAGAATATTGAAAATGGAATACGCGATAAAGGGCAAAAGGTTGAAAAGCTGTTTAACGCTGCAATGAAAATGGCTTTTGATTATAACGGACTTGGCTTTGACCGCGGAAAGGGTTTAAAAAAACTAAAACTTCCTCTTTACAAGATTTACGATAAACTGATCTTCAGCAAAATAAGAGAAGGTTTTGGCGGCAGACTTGAATTCTTTATCGGCGGCGGTGCGCTTCTCGATATTGAATTGCAGCGATTTTTTTATGCCATTGGTATCCCGATGTTTCAAGGTTACGGCTTAACCGAAGCGGCTCCCGTCATTTCCGCAAATGTTCCTGCGTGTCACAAACTTGGTTCGTCGGGAAAAATTGTAAAAGATCTCGAAGTAAAAATTTGTGATGATAAAGGAAATGAACTTCCGATCGGACAAAGCGGCGAGCTTGTTGTTAAAGGTGAAAATGTGATGGCGGGATATTGGAAGAATGAAAAAGCTACGGCTGAATCACTTAAAGACGGCTGGCTGTTCACCGGAGATTTAGGATACCTTGATGCTGATGGATTCCTTTACATCCTTGGCAGATTTAAAAGTTTGCTTATTGCTAACGACGGCGAAAAATATAGCCCGGAAGGGATAGAAGAAGCCATTACAGAAACCTCCCCATACATTGATCAGATGATGTTGTACAATAATCAATCTCCATACACAGTTGCATTGCTGGTTCCGAACAAGGAAGCTCTTTCAAGATATTTGAAAGAGCAAAATCTTAAATTCATCACAAAGGAGGGACAAACTTCGGCGTTGAAAAAGATCGAATCGGAAATTGCACAATTTAAAGAAGGAGGAAAATTTGCCGGAACATTTCCCCAGCGATGGCTTCCTTCAGCCGTTGCTGTTTTGGGGGAAGGATTTACTGAGCAGAATCATTTTATGAACAGTACTTTAAAAATGGTGCGGGGAAAGATCACCGAGTTTTATAAGAACCGGCTCGATTATCTCTTTACCGCAGAAGCTAAAGATATCTGTAATCACCAAAACATTATGATCGTTAGCAGATTTGAATAAAGCATCATTTGAATTTTTTATTAGACGGTAAACAATAATTGTAGTAATTTACAACCCCTTATTTTGTACTTTGTATTTTTCATCAACTAATTACGAGGCTCTTATGTCTGTTGATTTGGAAAAAATTCTACGACCCGTAGATACACCGCTTCCAAAATTTCCGGCGAAGTATATGACACTCGCCAACGGTCAAGAAATGGTAGTTCGCCAAGCTGAACGAGATGAAATTCCCGATATCCTTCCGCACGTTGAACCACTGATTCATGTAGAGAGAGATTTCTACAATATTGTTGCCGCCCGTTTATATTCCGAACTTCTCGCTTATTATACTTACCGGGTGCAAGACGAATACGTTTTGGTGGCGCAAATAGACGGTGAACTCGCCGCTATTGTAAATGGGAGAAGCGTTAGTCCTGATGTAGGAATGTCGTACCACACATTTTCTTTACGCCGCGGATTAAGAGTTGGCGCTCATGCCTTTGCAACAAAAATGGAATATCACATAGATATATTAAAACAAAAAGAAGTTTTAATTGTTGCAGAATCGGGAATCGGTTTTAGAAGATGGATGATCGAGTATAATCTTGAAAAACGTTTTCACATTCCGCATGAATTAGGCGGTTGCCCATCGTGGTCATTAACAAAAGAATTATTTGATAAAGCAAGAAATACACTTGTCGTCGGAAGACGCCCTGTTCCGGAACACCTTCTTGCAAAAGCAAAAGCCGGAATTTTACCTCCTTCGGATCCGCCGAAAGGTCCTGAAGATTTATTGGCAGCAACGCGTTCCATGCTTGATTCAACCGCTACTTCACTTATTGAAATGAGAAGAAAACAGGGAGGAAAAATACAATGAGAGAAGTATATGTTGCCGGAATCGGCATTACAAGTTTTTCACGACTCGAATATCCGCTTGTTGAAATTGCCGCGTATCCCGGCTTAATGGCTTTGCGCGATAGCGGATTAAAAAAAGTTGATCATCTTTATGTTGCAAATATGGGCGGCGGAAGAATTAACGGACAAACCGGTCTTGCAAGCGCAGTTGTTGATCACATGAGCCTTACTCCCGCCGGTGCGGAAACAATAGAAAACGGACCGGCTTCGGGCGCTTCCGCAATTAAGCAAGGTTATATGGCAATTGCTTCCGGCATGCACGATGTGGTTATGGTTATCGGCGCTGAAAGAATGCGCGAAGCAAATCCGCTTGAAGCGACTGATTTTGTAGCGACCTTAACTCATCCGCAAGCTGAATATATTTACGGCGTTACGCTTCCCGCTCTTGCCGGAATGTTCACAAGACTCTATATGGAGAAGTATGGTGTAACAGCGCGTCACCTTGCGATGGTTGCTGTTAAGAATCATAAAAATGCGATGGATAATTTTTATGCTCATCTTCATGAAGATATTACGATTGAAGGAATTCTCGATTCGCCGGAAGCTTCAACGAATAATCCATACGTTGCTGATCCTTTAAGATTTTATGATGTTTGTCCTGTCTCCGATGGCGGCGCGTGTTTAATTCTTGCAACTGCCGAGGTGATGAAAAAAATTAACAAACCGATGATCCGCCTTGCAGGTATTGGGCAAGCAACTGATACGCATTGCGTCCACGAAAGAAAAGACCCGACAGAACTTCTTGCAGTAAGAGAAGCCGCGCGCCAATCCTTTAAAATGGCAGGAGTAAAACCTTCAGATGTAAGTGTTGCTGAATTGCACGATGCATTTACAATTCTTGAAATTGCCGAGAGTGAAGAAGTCGGTTTCTTTAAAAAAGGAGAAGGACATCTTGCACTCGAACGAGGCGAAACACAAATCGGCGGGAAAATTCCAATCAATCCTTCAGGCGGATTAAAAGCAAAAGGACATCCGGTCGGCGCTACCGGCGTAGGTCAAGCGCACGAGATCGTTTTACAATTACGCGGCGAGGCTGGGAAGCGGCAAGTTAATAATGCCAAAGTCGGTTTCACATGTAATTTTGGCGGCTTCGGTAATAATGTTGTATGTCTAACTTTTATAAAGGAATAAGAAAATGGAATTAAATATCTATGCTTACAAATGTAAGAGGTGCGGCGAACTCCATTATCCCTACAAAACCATTTGTAAAAAGTGCGGAGAAAATGACCACAACGAATTTGATATTGTGCCGCTTCCGAAAAAAGGGAAACTGTTAACCTTTACAACTTTATATACTCTTCCATCCGATTATGAAGTTGTTACGCTGGCTCTTGGAATTGTTGAACTTGAAAACGGAATCAGAATTACCGGACAACTCGACATTAAAAATCCGAAAATCGGTATGAAGGTGAATGGAAAAGTTGAAGTGGTTCGTAAAGATTTGTACAAAAAACATTTGGGAATGATCTTTTATAAAGAATGATAAAGCTGGTTAGCTTTGGTGATGACTTAGTAAAAGGGACTTACAAAGTTCATTCTCGTTTTAATGAAGTTGTAAATTTTTGTTCAGGAAGTTCTTTCGTTTTTATAGTCAACAATTCTATTGGCGGTGGTCCATTCAATATTGTTGCTGACGATGTTAAATTCAGTGAACTTGAAAATCTGGTAATTACCGAAGATCATTTTCAGTTGAATGATGAAAAAATATTTTTTGAATTTTCTAAGACATATGATTCAAAAATAAAAGTGATGAACTTTGATGAAAAAAAGTTCTTTCAGAATCTCGATCATTTTGAAAAAGCGCTCATTGAAAATTCATCCGGTAAAAGCCTAACCTTTTTGTTAGATGAAAGCAGAAAAAAGAATTTCAAATCTTCTTACGAAATTGAACTTGTGAGAAGAATTAATTCTGCCCTTGAGTGTTTCACTTCTTCCAATTTTGTGGAAGGAGTAAAACTTATTAAAGGCATCGGTTTCGGGCTTACACCAAGCGGTGATGACTTTATCTCCGGTTTTTTGTTAGCGCTTAATTGTCTTCAAAAATTTTATGCGGTTGATTATTCGGAATTAATTAGGCATATTTATGAAGCGGCAAAAGGAAACAATGCATTTACCAACGCTTTTCTTCTTGCTGCAAAAAACGGTTCCTTGTTCGAAAAGTTCAAAAATTTAATTCACTCAATTTTGTACTCCGGTCAAAATGAGATTCTTGAAAATACCCGTACTCTGATCTCTTTTGGTGAAACCTCCGGTGCAGATCAAGGTGTCGGTTTTTTGTTTGGAATAAAAAGGAATTTAAAATGATAGTAACAGGAATTTTAAAAAGGGGAGAATATTTTGATTCTGTTTCGCTGATGCTCATCGCAAAAAAAATCAGCGAACTTGAGATCGTACTTGATTCCGCAGCGGTTATGGGAACGCCGGAAAACAAATCTATGCTTCAAACTTCCGGTCTTCTCACCGATGAACTTCAAAACGCAGACGATATTGATTTGATGATCGCCTACAAATGCAATTCGCAAAATGAATCTGTTCTAATTTCAAAAAAGATAAATGAGTTTCTAAAAAAATCTGATAACACAAATAAATCTTCCGGTTCTCTAAATCCTTCCAGTTTAGAATCCGCACTGAAAATTCTCCCAGATGCAAATCTTGCCATGATATCAGTTGCCGGTAAATATGCCGGTGATGAAGCGATGAAAGCTTTACAAAACGGATTAAATGTAATGCTCTTCTCCGATAACGTTTCAGTCGAAAAAGAAATTGAATTGAAAAAGTTTGCGAAGGAGAAAGGACTTTTTGTAATGGGTCCTGACTGCGGAACCGCTATTATCAACGGTGTTCCGCTTGCTTTTGCAAATGTTGTAAATCGCGGGAACATTGGCATTGTTGCGGCTTCCGGAACGGGTTTGCAGGAAGTAAGTTGTCTTATTTCAAATTCGGGATGCGGAATTTCTCAAGCCATCGGTACCGGCGGACGCGATGTGAAAAAAGATGTCGGCGGAATTATGTTTCTTGAAGGAATAAAAGCTCTTGCAGAAGATAAAAATACCGGGGTAATTCTTCTAATTTCAAAACCGCCTGCCGATGAGGTGATAATTAAAATTATTGAAGTCGTTAAGAAAATTGAAAAACCTATCGTTGGTGTCTTTCTAAATTCTCCAATTGAATTATTTGAGAACAGCAAAATCACTATTGCAAAAACTCTTGAAGAAGGAGCATTGCTTGCCGTTGCATATTCGAAAAAGGAAAACATTGAAAAAGTTTTTCAGAAAATAAACACACGCGATTTGGAATTGAAAGCACTTGCAGAAAAAGAATCGGCAAAGGTTAACAAAAACCAAATATATCTACGCGCGCTTTTCAGCGGTGGAACTTTTTGCGATGAGACACAAATGATTTTTCAAAATGTTGATAAAGATGTTTTTTCTAACACGCCGGTTGGTAGAGTGAAAAAACTTAAGGATATCTGGAAAAGCGAGAAACACACGATCATTGATCTTGGCGATGATGAATTCACTGTTGGCAGACCTCATCCGATGATTGATTACTCAACACGAAACAAAAGAATTCTTGCCGAAGCGAACGATCCGGAAACCGCAGTAATTCTTTTAGATATTGTTCTCGGTTATGGTTCCAACATGGATCCACTCGCTGAAATTATTCCGGTACTGAAGGGAGTAAAAAAAATAACCTCAAAACAGAAAAGATATTTACCGGTGATTTGTTCTGTAACCGGAACAGAGAAAGACCCGCAAAACAGAACAACGGTTGCAGCCGCTCTGAGTGCAGAAGAAGTGCTTGTAATGGATTCAAATGCGGCGGCAAGCAAACTGGCAAAATTTCTAATTGAAAAGAAGAGATGAAAAAATGAACAAACTTTTTGAAAATGAATTAAAAGTAATCAATATTGGATTGAAATCATTTAATGAAACTCTTGACGAACGAAAAGTTTCATCAGTTCAAGTTGATTGGAAACCACCATTAATTTCCGATTCATCTTTATTCGATGTTATAAGAAACAATTCCGATAAAATTGAAACCGCAAATAAAGAAGCAGTAAAAAGAATATTAAACAGCAAACCGTTTTTAACCGGAATGGGAAAAGCGATTGATGTAATTCCCGGTATGAAGAAAAATCTTTTGCTTCACGCTGGTCCTCCGGTAGCATGGGATAAAATGTGCGGACCAATGAAAGGCGCTGTTATCGGAGCGCTAATTTATGAAGGATTTGCAAAAACGTATGAAGAAGCAGAAAAAGTTGCTGCATCCGGTAAAATTGAATTTTCTCCTTGTCACGAACACGCCACCGTTGGTCCGATGGCGGGAATTGTTTCTCCTACGATGCCTGTATTCATTTTAGAAAATGAAGAGTTCGGCAATAAAGGTTTTTGCACAATGAACGAAGGACTGGGTAAAGTTCTTCGCTACGGTGCTTACGACGAGAGTGTTATCGAAAGATTAAGATGGATGGAGAACGTCCTCTATCCATCGCTTAAAAAGGCAATTGAAAAAATTGGGAAGATTGATCTTAAAAATATTATTGCTCAAGCGTTGCACATGGGAGATGAAGTCCACAACAGAAACCGCGCCGCAACTTCATTATTGTACAGAATTCTCGCTCCCGAAATTGTGAACACAAATGAAAAAGAAGCAGCGGTCAGTGTTCTGAATTTTATCAACAGCAACGATCATTTCTTTTTAAATCTTTCAATGGGAGTCGCAAAAGTTTCCCTGGATGCCGCAAGAAATATTGAGAATAGCAGCATCGTAGTTGTTATGTCGCGAAATGGAACTGAATTCGGAATTCAACTTTCCGGTACGGGCGATAAATGGTTCACGGGAGTTTCGCCGATTCCTGAAGCGTTATATTTTACTGGCTACACAAAAGACGATGCGAATCCCGACATAGGCGACAGCTCAATTACGGAAACAAACGGACTCGGCGGTTTTGCAATTGCCGCTGCACCTGCAATTGTGCAGTTCGTCGGTGGAAGCACGAACGACGCAGTTAATTATACTCTCAAGATGTATGAAATAACCGCCTCCGAAAATACTATTTACAAAATTCCTTATCTAAATTTTCGCGGAACGCCAACCGGAATTGACGTAATAAAAGTTATTGGAAAAAACATTCTGCCGTTTATTGATACCGGCGTTGCTCATAAAAAAGCGGGCATCGGACAAATCGGCGCCGGCGTTTTGGAAGCTCCTGTTGAACCATTTAAAAAAGCATTCATCGGTTTTACAAATCAACTAAAAAATATTTAGGAGAATAAGAAAATGAAGACAAATGAATTTCTAAATTTTATGGATAATCTTCAAGTTTACGATCTCACGCAACGGCTCAGCATTCACACTCCGCCATGGCCGAGCTATATGCCGCTGGGAATTCAGTATTTTAAAAGAATTGCCGGCGCCCACATGGGACAAGGCGCCAACGGACAGATCATCACAACCAGCAATCACGTTGGAACACACATGGATGGTGAAATTCATTTTCACGCATCGGGAAGATCAATTGGAAATGTGCCGATGAAAGAATGGATCGGGCAAGGTGTCGTTGTTGATATTTCTGATGAAGTTGGCGACTATGATTTGTACTCGCCGGAAATGCTGATGAAAAAAGCTGAAATAAAAAAAGGTGATATCCTTATTATAAACACCGGTTACAACCGCTATGCATGGGATCAGAAAAATTCCGATGAGGTTCGTTATTTCGTTAAACATCCAGGACCCGGTCCCGATTTTCACAAATGGGTTCTCAATATGAAATTGAAATGGATCGGCGTTGATTGCGGAAGCGCCGATCACCCGATGAACACAATCATCAGGCAATGGCATCCTGCGCGTTTTGTTGAAGCCGAACAAAAATTGATCAAAAAATATAAAGTGAAATCGTGGGATGCAATGTTCCCGCAGGAAGAATATTATCAAGTGATGCATATAAAAATGTTTCCGAAGAAAATTGTACATGCTGAAAATCTTGGCGGTGACATTAATAAACTCAGTAATAAAAGAGCGTGGATCGGCTGTTTCCCGTTGCGTGGAATTGAACTTGAATCAGCCATGTGCAGGATTGTTGCATTTTTACCAAAAGATGGAAAATAATTTTTCATAGCGGAGTCTATCGTGGCAATTGAAAATCAATTTGAATATGTAAAAGTTAAAAATCTCGACGAGGTTTTCGGACTTTTTTCCCGTTTCAAAAATCCGGTGATTCTTGCCGGCGGTACTGATGTGGTTGAGTTTTTGAAAACCGGGACACTTCAACCCGACGTTGTTATTGATATTAAAGGACTTGATTTTTTAAAAGATATCAGGCTTGGAAATAACATTTTGTGGATCGGCGCCGGTGTTACATTTTCCGAACTCATAGCATCAGAAATCATCAAAGAACATTTTCCGGTAATTGCAGAGATGAGCAAAACGGTTGCTTCAGTTGGAATAAGAAACCGCGCCACTATGGTAGGCAATATTTGTTCGGCTGTCCCATGCACTGATAGTGGTCCCGTTTTATCGGTTTACAAAGCAAACGTTATCACGGCAAGTCAGATGGGAGAACGAAAAATTCCAATTGAACAATGGTTTGTGGCTTCACGAAAAACAGCATTGTTCAAGAATGAAATTGTCAAAGGAATTTCAATTCAACTGCCCGAAAAAAAACAGGCCGGTTGTTTTGTGAAACTAAAACGATACAACGGTGAAGACCTTGCACAGGTTAATCTCGCAATTTTAGCTTTCGAAGATTATTCATTTCGCATTTCATTCGGCGCGGTTGCTCCAACTCCGGTTAGGGCAATGAGAATAGAAAGATTAATAAACCGGATGAAAATTGTTCCTGAATTGATGGAAAAAGCCAAACAATTAGTTGAAGATGATATTATTCCGATTACCGATATCCGTGCAACAAAAGAATATAGATTGCACATGGCAAAAGTGATGCTCGAACGAGGTTTAACCGCTGCAATCGAAAGATTGAACGGCGGCGGTCCGGCGTATGGAAAAAGTGTGATTTAATTTTTCTGAATTTCCTTTAGGAGAAATGTTCATGAAAAAAGAAATAAGTTTTTTATTAAATAGCGAAAGAAGAACGATTGATGTTAGTGCTTCGGAAATTCTTCTTGAAGTATTAAGAGACAGACTCGGTCTTAACAGCCCCAAATGCGGCTGCGATAGGGGGGACTGCGGCACTTGCTCTGTAATGATCAACGGAAAAACGGTACGCAGTTGTCTAATTCTTGCAATCGAAGTTGAAGATCAAGAAGTGGTAACGCTTGAAGGAATGATGCAAAGCGGATTAACGCCTTTGCAAGAATCGTTTCTCAAACACAATTCTTTTCAATGCGGTTTTTGCGCTCCAGGCGTAATTCTTTCAACTACAGAACTGCTTGCAAAAAATCCTCATCCGGATAAAGAAGAAATTCAAGAAGCGATCGCAGGTAATCTTTGCCGCTGTACCGGCTATTCACCGATCATTGATGCAGTTATTGATTTAGTAAAATAACGTTGAGAAATTTTATGGACGAATATAAATTTGTTGGAAAATCTTCTGTTAGAGTTGACGGAAAAGTAAAAATTTCCGGCGCGGCTCAATTTATTGACGACCTGGATTTTGGACCGAACTTACTTTATGCTGAAGTTGTTGAAAGCAAGTTTGCGCATGCAATTATCAACTCGATCGATATTTCCGAAGCAGAAAAAATTCCCGGAGTTGTGAAAATTGTTACGGGTAAAGATTTTCCTTTTCGCTTCGGTCTCTACATGCACGACCGCTATATTTTTGCGCAAGACCGCGTAAGATTTGTCGGCGAGCAAGTTGCCGCCGTAATTGCAAGAGACGCCGTAACCGCTAAAGCCGCGGCTAAACTTGTTAAAGTTGATTACACTGAATTAACGCCGGTTCTATCAGTTCAGCAAGCGTTGGGTGATTCGCCGTTTCTCATTCATCCCGATTTAAAAGATTATCATCACGTCCCCTGGTTTTTTCCGCAAACCAATTCCAACGTTGCGCATCTTCGTAAAGTACGGAATGGAAATGTTGAAGAAGCATTCGCCGATTCTGATTTTGTACTTGATGATGTTTACACTGTTCCCCGTTATGCTCACTGCGCTTTGGAAGTTCACGGCGCGGTTGGGTTGCTTGATCATTCCGGTAGATTAACAGTTTGGACGGCTTCGCAATCCCCGCATACGCAGCGGCATTTATTTGCTGAAGCGTTAGCTCCTTTGGGATTTCAACATAAAGATGTCCGCGTTATTACTCCTTTTATTGGAGGCGGCTTTGGCGGTAAAGCCGGTGTATCAATGGAAATTCTCGGTGCAGCTTTGGCTACAAAAGTAAAAGGAAATCCTGTAAAAATTCTTTGGTCTCGCGCGCAGGAATTTTACAACACGTATCAACGGCAGGGAGTTGTTGCGCGGTTAAAAGTCGGTGTAAAAAATGACGGAACGATCACAGCGCTTGAACACACGCTCTACTGGGATGCCGGCGCTTATGTTGAATACGGCGCAAACGTTGTAAACGCTGCCGGACTTTCTGCGACCGGTCCTTACCGAATTCCAAATATTAAAATTGATTCGTACTGCGTTTATACAAATTTACCTCCCGGCGGTCCATACCGCGGTTTCGGTTATTCGGAATTTTTATTTGGGCTCGAATCTCATATAAACGAACTAGCAAAAAAAATAAAAATGGATCCGGTCGAATTCAGAAAAAAGAATGCGATCCGCGAAGGAGACAGACTTACTTACGGCTCAAAGATGAATCCGAATGGCTTGATGGAAGCGATTGACAAAGTTGCAAAAGAAATTGAATGGGGGAAGAAAGAAACTTCTTCCGATCCGAATAAAGTTATCGGGAAAGGATTTTCATTATTTTGGAAAGCTCCCGCCATGCCGCCGAACGCTTCTTCATCGGCGTTTCTAAAATTTAATGAAGATGCGAGTTTAAATATTCTTGTTTCGGGAATGGAAATCGGGCAGGGTTATTTAACGGTGCTTGCGCAAATAGCGGCGGAAGTTCTTTCTGTTCCGGTAGAAAAAATTAGAGTTGAAACTCCCGACACAGACCGCAATCCGTACGAATGGCAAACGGTTGCATCGCATGTTACGTGGGGCTGCGGCAATGCGGTTAAACAAGCCGCAGAAGATGCGCGCGAACAGATTTTCGATTTAATTGAAAGAGCAAAAGGGAAAAAAAGAGATGAACTTTATTTAGAAGATGAATGCGTCAGATCAAAAGTTGAAAAAGATTTTTCTTTGCCGTTAAAGAATTTTATTATTTCGGGAATTCAAAAAGAAGACGGAACATTTAGAGGCGGACCAATTATCGGGCGGGGAATGTTCATGCCGGAATTTGCTTCCGCGTTAAGCGATCCAGAAACAAGCCAGGGCGGGCATCCGAACGTGCATTACACGGTTGGCGCTGCGGCGGTAAAAATTGAAGTTGATAAGCAAACGGGAAAAGTTAAAATTCCGAAAGTTGTGCTTGCAGTTGATTGCGGCAAAGCGATAAATCCCGATTTGGTGAATGGACAAATTACCGGCGGAATTCTCCAGGGTATTGCAACCGTTTTATATGAAGATATGCGCTTTGATAATAAAGGCAAACTGATCAACGCAAATTTTTCCGATTATAAAATTCCGACGGCAATGGATATTCCCGATGAAGTTGTTCCGATAATTATTGAAGTAGCTCAACCCGATGGACCGTATGGCGCGCGTGGAATGGGCGAGCACACGATGATTCCCGCCGCACCAATAATTGCGAATGCAGTTGAAGACGCGCTTGGAATAAGGATTAAGTCAATGCCGATTACTGCGGAGAAAATTGCATTGGCGGTGAAGAATAGAAATGAGAATTAAAGTTGTTCGTCCGAGAATAGTTGTCGTTAAGTTTCAGTGTGACGTTGTCGTTTGTATTTTACTTTCGGTTCAAATAAAACGTATTGTTGTTCCTTTGCAAGTTGACTCGGTAATTTTGTTAAGAAGTTGGAAATAAAAAGTTCTTTACCTATTTGGTCGGAAGTGTCTGTCTGATTTCGCATACCGTAAGTCAAGTCCCACGAAATAATGTTTGCAAATGAAAATAAATTTTTGATGTAGTCACTGTCGTCATAGGTGATGAGCCAGTTGTGGTCGCAGTTCTTCATTGTCTGGGCAAAACGAATGTGGTCAAAACCCTTGTGTAAGTTTCCGTTTTTTCCGTAGAGTGCAGATTTTGTCGCAGAGTAATAAGGCGGGTCTAAAAAAATAAAAACATTTTTTCCGTCTGCTTCAATTACTTTTTGAAAGTCGTGGTTTGTAATTTTTGTCCCGTTAATTAGACTGCCAAGTTTTCTTAGTCGTTGAATACTGCTTTCAGTAAATCTCCCGTGAAACGCTTGTTCGCTGTAACCGCCGCTTTCGCTTGTTCCCGAAAAAGTAATTCTGTTGAAGGTGAAAAATGCTGCTGCTTTTTCCAAGTCGTTAAAATTGGAAATGTTGTCGGTGAGAAATTTATGTAATTCTTTCCCACTTGTAAATTGATTTCTCCATTCATAAACTTTATCAATTACCGCATTTACATCTTTCTGACACATTTCCCAAAACTTGAAAAGATTAAAATGTAAATCATTCACCCAAAATTTTTTCTTCGGAAATCTTTGTTTTAGATAAATGAAAATTGATCCGCCGCCTAAAAACGGCTCTCTAAACTCATCAAAATCTGGAACAAGTGTAGAGATTAAATCAACTGCTCTGCTTTTCCCACCAGGGTATCTCAACGGACTTTTTATCATAAGCGGTCCAAACTTTCGTGTTTAATATTTACTGCAAAGTTATTGCATTTTGTTTCTTCAAAAAGTTTTTTAATAATTTGTTTTTGTCCTTCATTGAAAGCATTGTTGTTTATAAAATCCGAAATTTCTTTTTCTGATGAATTGGAATTGATTTGTCCTTTCAATTTAGTTGATGTCAATTCCAAAATCGGTCTGCATTCCATATCTTTTCCGTCAACTTTTGTTTCAATTAAATTACAATACAAAATCATTTTCAGTAATCCGTCTTTGATGTCTCCCTTGCTTGGTAAAAGAGAATTTATGCTGTGTTTACCTTCAACTAAAAACAATTTTCTTTTGAAACTATAATTTCATCTACGGTGAAGAAATAATTTCCACCAAGATAATTTGTGATGGTAATTTTCGCTTTGCTTAAAGTGGATAGATTTTCCTTTGGTTGTCTTGTTACAAATTCTCGGGATTGCGCTTTCGATGCTTTGTCTCTTGAGAACTTCATAAACAAGGAAACATCTGCTCCGATTTTGTCTTGAAAGTTTTGCAATCCTTTTAATCCGTGTAAAGGAACTTTTGTTTTCTTTTCAATTTTACCATAAGACAAAACAACTTTCTTCAAAATATTGTGAAAGTTTGTTTTCAATTCGCTAATGTTCCAATGCAAAGCAGAACTATGATATTGTTCAATCTCCTTGATTTTTGAAAGCACATATTTGTTCTCAAACTTCTGGTTTGTGATTTTATTTCCTGCCTTTTCTGCTTTATTGTAGTAAGCTAAAATCACATAAACATCGAGCAATGACATTAATGAAACTGTGTCCCATTGAAGAAAGTCTCTGTCTCCAGCAGCGCCTTCGTCTTTGACGATTGGAATTACTGTAATTTTTTTGGAAGTGTTGAGTGTATTGTAAACTCTTTCGTAAGGGTAAGAGCGTGTTCGTTTTGGCGAGACCCACTTTGAAATTGCGAAAGAGTATTTGCCGTCGTTAATTATGCAAGCGGTCGGAACTTTATTGATATCAAACTTGCATTCGTCAAATTGTTTTAACTCATCTGTGAGAAATAATTTGTATTTAATTCCAGTAATTTTTCCGGTGATTTCCATTTAGTAAAAGTAAAAATTTTCGGGGAAGTTGTTTATGTTGAACTGTCGCCATTGTTTTGTTGCTAACAAAATTCTTTATGCAATATAACATTTACTCTTCTTTTATAAATGCTATTCTTTTATCTCAGCAAAATCATCTTTTTGATAGTTGAAAAATTTGCCGTTTGTAGTTTTGTTGTCGTCTAGTTTAGCTGGCGAATTGCAATTTGTCAAGATTAAAGTTGTCAGTCCGAGAATTGTTGTTGGTAATTATCTAAGTGACATCGTCGTTTGTTATTATTACCACTAACGTTTTGCAACTTGACGAAGTGGCGGATTAGAAGCATAAATGTTGAATTCAGCACGTCAGCCGCCATTTTTACCAAACCGCTGTTACCAACTGGCGTTCTTTCTTTCCGTTGTTTTTCATTTGTTTATTCTATTTTCTATGCTTTTATTTAGATAGTATCCACCTGTTCTATTAGCCCCTTTAAATTCAATTAAACCAGCATCTTTTAACTGCTTAATATATCTTTCTACACTTTTAACAGGTATATCTATTCGTTTTTCAATATCAACTGTTCTAACTCCACCTTCTTTATAAAGCACTAGTAGAATCTTTTTAATCTTATTTTTTACATCCTCAGTTACTCCCTCAGTTATTCCCTCAATTATTCCCTCAACTTTGGCAATAATACTTTTACTTATACCCTCAGTTGTTCCCTCATTCTTCCTGTTATGTGTAACATTAGGAAAAGTAACTGTTGTAGTATTTTCTTTTTCTTTCCAGACAGGCACTTTAAACTTATTTTCTTTACAATCTTTAATCATACGTAGTGTTCCACTACCCAACATTTCAATATACTTACGAATAAAACATATCTGTGCAATATCAGGATTTCGTAAAATAGAGTGATGTTCAATTTTTAAATCAGCTAGTGTTATTCCCTTAGGCAAACCACCATAGTTGCTTATTTCAGTTCTGTCAGAATAAATAGATAATTGTAAGAACCCTTTTATAGAATTATAATCACGATGCACAACCGCATTTAAAATACCTTCACGCAAAGCCAATACAGGATAATTGGATTTATCAGTTCTTAAAACTCCACCAACTGATAGGCTTTTACCATAAATAACATCCAGATAATTAAAAATACCTGCTATGTTTTTAAAGATATTTCCTTCAAATATTTTATCATCTAAAAACTGATTACCTGATTTTTTAGAAGGGTAAAGCGTTAGCCTTATTCTTGATTGCGGAATAAATCGAATTGGATTTATTCCAAACAGCACCACACAAGCGTTGGTAATATTGCCGTTTTGTATAAGTCCAACTTGAATTAAAAAATCTTCTACATCTTCTATTTTGGCATCCCTTTTATATTCCCTATACAGCTTTATGGTTTGTTTTATTTCTACTGTGTCTAAGTCTATTAATTCAGCACCTAATACAGGCATTCTTTCCCAATGAAAATCGGCTTGCTTGCGTTGCGAAATGAGATTTGAAAGTTTATCAGGACTTGTAGTTTTAGTTGCCTGACCAATTCTGTTGTAAATAACACCTTTGTACTGATATGGCTTTTTAGCTCCTTCCCAAACACTAATCAGAAGAACATCCTTTTGCTTGTATGTAATTATCTGAACCGAAATAGGTGCTGTTGGTTTAATTAAATCCACTAAAGCATTTTGAATTGCAAAAGATTGTTTCTGAGAATGCTCAACACCTAAAACCTTTTTATTGTCGTCTATTCCTACAATTAAATCACCTCCTTGAGTATTGATGAATGCAGTTATAGATTTTGCAATGACATCTATGTTTGTTTGCGCAATAAATTCCAGGCGAACACCTTCATTCTGTTGCAACAGATTTTCTATAATAAAATTATTGTTCATTGTCGCTGTTTGTTTGATTCATTACCTGATTAATAAATTCTTTGTCAGAAAACTGAGCTGTAATGTAAACCATCATTTCATCCAAACGGTAAAATTCCTGAGCCCAATTACCATTTCGAAGTGTTACCGGAATATGATTTTGAATAACATAGTCATATACATCAATTGACCTTTTATCAAATAAGCGGTTATCTTCTAATATGATTTCATCTCCACTTTTCAACTTAATTTTTTTAAAGAGATTTCGAGCAAACACAACATCCCGATGAACTAAAAACCAATAGGGCTTTTTTAATTCAATCGCTTTTTTTATCTCTTCAAACGTAATGTTCTTTTCGCCAATATTTCCAGTTCCGCAAAATGGACGAATAATGCCTAAAAACAAATCACATTCTTCTACGGCATTAAGGCAATTGTCAAGATTGGAGAGCCCCGGATTAACCTTTACACTACCATAATGAGAATTCAGCACTTCATAACCCAACGTAATAAGTTGGGCAACTATTTGCGAAATTTGGTCTTCAAATCCATAAACGGCTGAGCCAACCATTATTTTTACATTATTTTTCTTTTTACTCATGTTTATTCAGATTATCAATTTAATAGTTGTTGTTTGGTCTTTACGCTTGCGGTAACAATTATTTTTATGAACTATCCAATAAATCGATTGTGTTACTTCGTTAATACAGCTATAGTACAATCAAAAGCTACAAAAAGTTTTGCTGAAATATCTTAATTATATTCCTACTAAACAACCCGAAGTTGGAAACCTTTGAGAAATTGAAAATTGTTTTTGTATGTCAGAAAAACTGTCTTTTTGATATTTGAAAATTGTTTTTTATAATTTTCTATCTGAGTTTGTTGTTATTAAAAATTATGTGCTGTTACCGAAAGATGTTCTTTTTATTTTGCTCGCTTTCTTTTATTACTTTGTTCAGCCTTGATAGTTGTGTTGTTTCTTGTTTAGCGCTTAAGATCCAATAGTAAATAGTTCTTTTATACGAAGAAGGTTGTTTTGAGAAAAATGCCCACGCGGTTTTATTCACTTTAAATTTTTGTTCAAATTCCGGTGGTAGTTTTTCCGGTTTATTCTCATAACTGTAAACTTTGGATTTATCAACCTTTCTATTTTTATAAAGCTCCAAGCCTTCCGGCTGCATTAGTCCCAGCTTAATCAGTTCTTCCGCTTTCTTTATGTTCACAGCGCTCCAAATACTTTTGGGATTCCTTGGAGTAAAACGGATACAATAACTTTCGCCGTCAATAGATTTACGAACGCTATCTATCCATCCAAAACAAATCGCTTCATCAACCGACTGTGACCATGTTATACTTGGTTTACCGCTGTTTATTTTGTAAAAACCTACTAATAACTCAGTTTCTTTCTTATAGTTCTTCACGAACCATTTTCTAAAATCGGTTTGTTTTGCAAAAAATATTGGTTTCATTAATGTGTTGGTTAATTATTAAAGTTGTTCAAGTGCACATAAGTTTTCAAATTATCTTCACATTTTTATCTCAGCAAAATCATTTTTTTGACTGCAGAAAAATTTGCTGTTTGTAGTTTGTAAAAATATATCCCGCTCGCGATTGGTTGGTTGTTAGTGGTTGATAGTGCGTTGAATGAAACGTGATATTTCCCTGCCGGCTTTTCTTCGTTCACTAACGTTGCGACTTCATTACCAAGAACATCGTACACTTTTAATGAAACATGACTGCCAACTGCTAACTGCCAACTGATCACAGTGCTTGGATTAAACGGATTTGGATAATTCTGTGAGAGTGAAAAATTTGTGGGAATTTCTTTGCTCTTTTCTTCTACTGAAAGCGGAGTCTTGAAAAAAGTTAGCAGTTTGTTCATCAACTCATTTCGTGTTGCTTCGGGATAAACGGTCTCGAATGGAAATCCCATTACTGCAACCTTTCCCGGTTTAATACTTTGCGGAAAATTGCCGCTGTAAAGTACGGCAGCATATCCCGAGGCTGTATCAAGATCGGAATATTTTAGAAAGCCGGTTCCGCTGTTTGTACTTTTAATTACATCGGGCCACTTTACATCGATCGTTCCGTGTGTTCCGTTATCAAAAAAAAAAGTAGGCATCCCGGTGCAAATAGAATTGTTAAACGGTTCTGCTTTGTAGTATGTTGCCGAAACACCAAACGGCGCGTCGTGGAGATATTTCATCTTTAAATAATTCCACGCGAAATCTTTATCCGTAGTTGAGCCTTTATAATCAAGGTCCCAGGCGATCTCGCTTCCGGAAGCAAAAAGATTCCCACCGTTATTTAAAAAAGATTTTATCTTTGGTTGTTCGGTCGAACTGAAAGTTTCGTCAACAGTGCTTTCATCTCCCAAAATATAATCGGCGATTTGATAATCGCTTAAATTGAAAGTTCCATCAAGAATTGCATCGTTCGTACATGATTCAAAAATACCATCATTCACCTCAATTGCTTGTGCATGCTGACGAATAAAATCATAAGTATTCCCGGTTGAACTGCGGTCGAATCCATTTACAATTATAATTGAAGGATTGCTGGTTGAGGATGGAATTCCCGCCAACACTTCCGATTGCGCGGATTTTCCCGAAAGATTTACAGCTTCCAATTTTACAAAATAGATTGAATCTGTCTGAAGTCCATCAAGAATCAAATTGTTGGAAGCAAGCACAATTGGAGGTTGAAAAGTTTTTCCATCCTTACTTACATAAACATTATAATTATCAATAGCGGGATCATTGCCGATAATGATTTTAAGTTTATCAATACCGGCAGGTTTTATTCCAAACGATTTTGGTTTGCCCGGTAAAGTTGCATCAGCTATATAAGTTGGTTGTGTCATCGCACCGGTTTCGTTACTTAACATTTTATAAAGAACGGGATCAGCAAGAATAGTTTTTATGTTTGTGATAACTCCGTCAACGGGCATTTCTGCATTCAGCAAACGGATACCGTGGCTGTAATCAACATAACTGTTGATGTGAATGTTTGTAAGCGGTTGGATTGGCGTTCCGTTTAATTGATGCCAACCGTAAATTACAACATGATTCGGTCTTGCGGGATCAACAATTTTATTGCTGAGTACAACATCTTTTTTTGTTCCGCCGGTAAGCTGTCCAAGCACTCCGCCTGCCGCGATACGTTGATTTTCAATCGCTTGATTATGCTCAACAAATTTTGGAACAAGTGTACTTTCATTTCCGACCGGCGCGTAAGTTACCGGTTCCAATTTTACCGGTGCGTGAGTGTAAATATCATCCACAAGTTTTGCGGTTGGCATTATTGCCCCGAAAAGGTCTGCGAGTTTTTGCGCAGTTATCGGACCCATCGGTATTCTGCAAAAATCTTCGTTCGAACCGATTGCGAGATAATCCGGCATAACTTCGTACGTGCAAGCATGACTTGTCCCGTTGCCATCAACAAAATTGCCGGAGATTTTTGTAAGCGTTCGCATAAAATCGGGGATGTTTCCAGATGAAAGTTGGTTATAAATTTCAATCTCTCGTTGTTCAAATGTCATGTTCAAAACTTGCTGCATAAATTGCGAACCGGAAATCGCATCGGCTGATCTTGGCGGAATAGACAAAATTTTCGGAAGGATAGTTGCGCTTTGAACCAAATCAGTATAAGCCCGCGCACCGTAATAAGTATATCCAACTCCTTCATTAGCTGTGCCGGAAACCATTCCTTGAATAAATCCGTTCAGTTCAACTTGCACGGTGTGTAAAATCAATCTGTTTGGATTTTGTTTAAGAATAAATTTTATTCTTCCGTTTAACGCCGTGTATTTTATGAATTCATCATTCTCTTCATCTGTAAATTGAAAATAATTACCGAGATACTTTTTCATCATTTTACTTCGGTACCAGGTTCCGCCCGTGGCGCTAACCACCGGCTGCCCGTTGTACAAAGCCATGCTGTCGTTGTAGGCGATCACACTGAGAAAATGTTTTGGCGATGCGTTGATCCAATTTAATAATTTCAGTCCATAACCATCATCATAATTATAATCGCTATCGAGGAAAGAAATTCTTTCGATGCTGTTAGGAATTTCTGTTGCGTTATTCATAAATCCGAAAGTAAAACTGCCGCCACCGCTATGTCCTGTTAAAACGACAAATGGATCATAAGCTGAGAAGATATTTTTTAAAAAGGTAACAAGATTATTAATCAGTTCCGGATTGTTCGGATATTTCGCTCTCCACGAGGGCCAGCTTTTTTGTGCGGTTTCAAGATAGACCGTTACTAAATTTGTTTCATTTGATTGATTGCGGAGGAAACGTGTTTGCGCACCGATGTGCTGAATATCGTAATGCCAATCATCGCCGGCATTTAATTTTTTCCCGATAGTTTGTTCAATGGTATTTCCGTTTGGAAGAGCGAACAAAGCAATCTCCGTGCGTTTATTCGGGTCGAATAATTCCGCCGAAGGAGCATTTATAAAAATTCTTATCTCCGGATCATAATTGAACACGCAAATCTGTTCATTAAAATAAGGACTGATCACAAAGCCGGGAAGATGCCCACCGATTGATAAACTCTTCTGTGGCTCAGCAGAAAATAAGTTGCGGGGAATTATTGAAGAATTAAAAACATTAAGAATAATGAAAACATAAAACGCTAATTTCTTTGCCATAGTTATTCCGGATAATGGTTGTAACTTTTGGATGTAAAAGTACAAAATTTGTCTCTAAGATTTTACCTATTTCTCTTAACATAGAAATTTGTACTTCGAATTAACAAAAAAACTTAGCGAGCATTATTATGCTGACACGTTTACTTTTTTACGCCTTGCTTTTCTTATTCCCTTTCCAACTTTTTTCACAGGGAGAAGTTTATCTCGTCTTAGGTTCCGATACAGGAATTTGGGAAGGACTTGACGTTACCCGCCATTATCATACTTACCAGCTCGGTCTTTATACCGATCCCGCACGGAATGCAAACAAAGTGATGGACTTTTCATTTCGAAATCAGATGAAAGATTCCTATGGCACTCCGCTTAAAATGACGTGGTGGATGATGTCGGGAAATACGTTTCGTTACGCGGTAAATAAAAATGTTCCACACGCAAATTCATTGCCATTATACCTGGTGAAAAAATATCACGGCGCAAATGTTCAATTGAACGGCGATGAACTTTCTCTTCATTATCATAATTGGGTGTGGACAGATTACGATAACGACGGAAAATATTTTTGGAACCAGGCGATTACCTATAAAGAATTTGCGGAAGACTTCACTTATACATTAGCGGAAAATCTTCTTGAAGAAAATATGTTCCCGGTTTCTTACCGCAGCGGCTGGCATTATATGAATAATGAATGGCAGCATTATTTAGAAAACATTCTTCCGTTTTCGATGCACAACGATTATCCCGCAAAACGAACCGACACTACCGAACCGCTTGACAATACGTATGATTGGTCGCTTGCTACTCCGGAATTTGTTCCGTTCCATCCCGCAAAAGATAATTATCAAATCCCCGGTAATTTAAAAGGATATGATGTGCGTTCGGAATATATGGCAAGTTTTAGTCAGACTTTAATGAACCATGTTTTTGAACAAGCGAAAAAAGGAATTGACCAGGTCGTTTGCATTTGGGCGCATTTACCGGAAGAAGATTTTCTTACGAATATAAAACGGGTTGATTCTCTTGCGCAAAAATCCGCAGCAGCTTATCCTGAAGTTAAGTTCCGCTACTGCACCGGCGTTGAGGCTTATCAACGCTGGTTGAAGACAAATGATCTTACTCCTCCTGTTATAACTTTAAATGAAGAAACTTCAGGAGAGAATACTTATTATTTAGTTCAAGTTGATGAACCGATTTTTCAAACAGTTCCCTTTTTAGCCGGAAAAGATTTATACGAAAATTATTTTGCAATTCCCTTGCAGCCGCTTGGAAATAATTTATGGAAATCAATTTCTCCGGTACAAAAAAGTTTGATGGTTAAAGTTGGCGCCGCCGTAACTGATACGTCGGGAAATTTATCAACAAAAATTGTAAAATATTTACCGGACGATATTTTTGTTGACAATACTGATGCGGGGTATCAAGAGGTTTACGGCAACTGGACGTTATCAACAAATAGCGCGTGGGGAAATGACTGCAGATCGGCTTCGCTTAATCCAACGGATTCCGCATTAGTAAAATTTTCGCAAGTGATTCCGCAAACCGGTAAATACAATATTTTTCTTCAATCGCCCGCAATTAGTAATCCACAACCGGACATCATTCTAACTGCAAAAGAAAACGGAACTGCTGTTTTTGAAAAAAAAGTTATCAATCCTTTGCAGACAAACGATTGGAACTTCATTGGCACAGTTTCTTCTTCTGCCGGAAGTAATTTATCAATTGAAATTAAATTAAAAGGAAGCGGCGCTTCGGTTACAAATTTTTCAGCGGATGTTATAAAAATTTCTTCAATGGTGAGAGAAAGGGAAATTTCCGCGCTGCCGGGAATAATTGAGTTTGGTTCTTTTTCCGCTGACGATTCCTCTTCCGCAGTTTTGATTATTGAAAATAAAGGGATAAGTGAATTAACCATTTCCCGAATTTCCTCAGCTTCTTCTCATGTTATTTTTAACGAAACGCTGCCGATAAAAATATCCGGGATGGCAAGCCGGACCATTCAACTAACATTTGCAGCAACTGTCTTAGGTCCAAAAACTGACACTCTTTTTATACAAAGCGATGATCCAATAACTCCTTTATTATCAATTCCCTGCACCGCAAACATCGAACTTCCTTTTGCTATTGTAGATAATGAAACAGCCGGAAGTTACTTTGAATCGGGAGAATGGTTTACGAGCGTTGCGCAAGCGTTTGGCTCTTCAAGTCGTTATAGCTTGCTAAACAAAACGCCGAAAAACTCCGCTGATTTTAAAACTATTTTAAAACACGCAGGACTTTATGATGTTTTTGAAATTGTTCCGACCACGGTAAACGCCAGCAATAAAGCTCACTACATTCTTAGCGTAAACGGAGTTCCAAAAGATTCGGTTTACGTAGATCAAAATCTTGGAAGCGGTAACTGGGTGAAAATTTTTTCTGCTGAATTGCCTAAAGATGTTCAGGTAGAAGTGAAAGTGATTGATACAGGCTTGAATACGGTAACAAACGCAGTGCTTCGCGCTGATGCAGTAAAATTTTCTCTCGTTTCAGAAATTACAAGTTTGACTGAAAAAATTTCATCTCTTATTCCGGAAGAAACCAAGTTGGAACAAAATTATCCCAATCCGTTTAACCCGGAGACGAAAATTCAGTATTCAATTTCATCGGTAGAGATGGGGCATACCCCGTCTTTACTAACCGTGTTTGATATTCTCGGCAATAAAGTTGCAACGTTAGTGAATGAAGAACAGTCAGCCGGTACTTATCAAGTTACATTCAACACACAACTAACAATCAACCACCAACAACTTCCCAGCAGTGTTTATTTTTATCAACTGCGCGTAGGAAATTTTGTGCAAACAAAAAAAATGATTTTGTTAAAATAAAAAGCCGCAGACAATTGCCCGCGGCTCTTTTTATCAGAGTGTGTGAAATGAATTATTTCAGCAAAACAAATTTCTTTGTTTGCACAAATGCTCCTGCCTGCAAGCGGTAGAAATAAGTGCCGCTTGCTAAGTTTGCGCCTGAAAAATTAACGCGGTATGTGCCGGGTTCTTTTTTCTCATTAACCAACACAGCCACTTCAACGCCAAGAACATTAAAGACTTTCAATGTTACGTAACTGCTTACTGCCGACTGCCAACTGATGACTGTATTCGGATTAAACGGATTAGGATAGTTTTGCTCTAAACTAAAGTCGAGCGAAGTCGAGACTTCAACTTCTATTTCTTTGCTGTACTTAAATTTGCCGTCGTTATCAATTTGTTTTAAACGGTAACTAACGGAATTTGTGCCGAGCGGAGTCGAAGCGTCTACAAAAGAATATTCTTTTACCGAATTACTGTTGCCGTGTCCCTGCACAAAACCAATCTTCTCCCAATTACTATTGCCTACTGCCTTTTGCCTATTGCCTCGCTCAACTTCAAATCCGTAGTTATTTACTTCAGTAGCAGTTTGCCAGTTTAGCGTAACGTTACCGTTCGTAACATTTGCCGTGAAAGTGGTTAGTTCAACCGGTAAAAGACCATTCCCATCTACCTGTGAGGCATAAATATCAGTTCCTCCCGAAGCTATTATTGCGCCACCGGAACCGCTACTTACTAATGTCGGACTACTATATGATCCCAATCCGGTTGCTACTCCATTTGCAGCCCATTGAACTGTACCGCCGGCAATTATTCTCTGCGCATAAATATTACCGCTAGAATTTTGAAAAGTTATTATTGCACCACTTGCTCCATCGCTAACAATCTGCTGATCTTTAGTATCACCAGCATCGTTACTAATTAATACTCCGTCCGCAGTCCACCCGGTATGAACGGAACCATTTGCATCAATCCTTTGCGCATAAATGCCATCTGAACTTACTCCATCAGAGCGATAGTCTTCCCAAGTTATAATTGCGCCGCTCGCGCCGTCACCGGCAATCCTTGGAACATTTTGATCGCTTGTAGCGGTATAAATTGCAATTCCATCTGTAGTCCAGCCTGTATGAATCGAACCATCTGCATCTATTCGCTGCGCATAAATGTCATAATTTGTACCACTACGATAGTCTTCCCAGGTTATTATTGCACCATTTACATCATCACTTACAATCGTAAATTTTTGTTGAGTTCCGGCGGCTGTGCATACAGCCACACCATTAGCCGTCCAACCCGTATGAATCGAACTATCTGCATCTATTCTCTGTGCGTAAATGTCGTAATTTCCATTACGATTGTCGTTCCAGAAAATAATTGCACCACCTGTCGCATCACTTATAATACCGGGAAAATTTTGTGTAACAGATGCTGCGCTAATTACTACTCCATCAGTAGTCCATTGAACAGCACCACTGGCATTTATTCTCTGAGCATAAATATCATAAGACGAAGCGCGCCATTCGTGCCATGTTATAATTGCCCCACTTGCACCATCGCCGGCAATCGTAGGGCTAAACTGCTCATTTGCAGCGGTACATATTGCCACTCCATCAGCCGTCCATACAACCGAACCGCTTGAATTTATTCTTTGAGCATAAATATCGTAATTTCCACTGCGATTGTCTCTCCAGGTAATAATAGCACCACCTGCACCATCGCTAATAATAGAAGGATTTCCCCGAGTGCCTGTTGTAGTGCAAATTGCTACTCCGTCAGCAGTCCATTGAACAACACCACTTGAATTTATTCTTTGGGCATAAATAAGATCATTTGACCCGCCAATAGTATTGCGTTGGTCTGCCCAAGTTATAATTGAACCGTTAGAGCCGTCGCTTACACTTGACAAATAATATTGAGTATTAGCTGCAGTGCAAATTGCAACGCTTGACCACTGTGCGTAAGCAGTATTGCTTAAAGCCAATAGTGCAAGTAGAGATGTGAAAAACAAAGTAACTATGTGTTTCATCTTTTATTCCTTTCTATTAGATCAAAATATAGGCTTAGAAAACTGTTTTGGATAATTGGAATGAACGGCAAAGCGCTAATGTATTTTTCATCTTCTCGCTTTCTATTTTTCTATCAGCAAAATACCGTGTAAAAAAACGGTTTGTACTAACACGAACGTGTGAATTTTTGTTTTTCACTTAAAATTTAATTTACTGTGATTCACCGAGGTGGATTACTCGTTTTTGTATTTATTAACTCATGTTACGCAAGATTGTACTTTGCTTTGCCACGACTTTTAAGTCGTGGTATAAATTGTACCTCAAACCCTGGGCTTTAGCCACAAAACGGCAGTTTTTATGGCTAAAGCCAATGCTTCTGGTGTTTATTAGTCCACGAGCTGAAGCTCGTGGCTATTCAATTATAACTTTTGCGTAAGGTGAGTTATTAAAGCAGATTAAGAACAAGAGTATGATTTTGAATAAGACTCCTGCCCAAGGTGAACCTGCAATAATAGGCTCTTAGATTCTTGTTAGCGCTAACATGTTAACGATAATTGAATAACGAATAATGAACAAGAAATAATGAATTTCGAAGTGAATGCAATCCGTA
>Ga0210028_1000219_pt1 | contig 49313 bp, 54 predicted proteins | sample CryGeymeta201513_FD_185468 | JGI IMG/M metagenome (GOLD analysis project Ga0210028, IMG submission 185468) | Groundwater microbial communities from Crystal Geyser aquifers in Utah, USA - Crystal Geyser metaG 2015-13 (SPAdes) (version 2) | ecosystem: Environmental > Aquatic > Deep subsurface >...
TTTTACCAAAAAATAATAAACAATGACTTTTAGCCTCATTATTTGCACTTATATGCGCCCAAAACCCTTGCTAAAATTATTGCAATCGGTACAAAATCAAACACTTTACCCTGATGAGTTGTTAATTATTGATGGCTCTACCGATAATAAAACCCGGGAAGTATTGGAAAAAAATCACTTCAAAAATCTAAATTATTTTTTAATTGATGAGACTAAGCGGGGTTTGGTTAAACAACGAAATTATGGAATTGAAAAAGTGGCAAATGGTATTGATATTATTTGTTTTTTAGATGATGACACCATCCTAACATCGACTTATTTTGAATCCTTAATAGCCACTTACAGCGCCTATCCACAGGCTGTTGGCGTTGGAGGCTATATCACAAATGAAGTTAGTTGGAAAAAAGTGAACCCAGAGGAAACAAGGTTTTATGATGATTATGTTAAAGATGCTTATGTTCGCAAAATGGGAAGTCGCTTTGTGTTGCGAAAACGGCTTGGCTTATTGCCAAAGGCACAACCTTGCATGATAAGCGAATTTTCGCATGGCTATTCAGTTAGTTTTTTACCGCCATCTGGTAAAATATATGAAGCTCAATTTTTTATGGGAGGCGTTTCCTCTTTTAAAAAAGAATTATTTAAAAAAATTAAATTTTCAAACTATTTTGTTGGTTATGGCTTATATGAAGATGCTGATTTTTGTTTGCGCGCCTCTAAATTTGGAACCATGTATGTTAATACTGCCGCACAACTTGGCCATTTTCATGAACCCGATGGAAGACCCAATAAATTTAATTATGGCAAAATGGTGGTGCGCAATGGTTGGTATGTTTGGCGCGTCGGCAATCCAAATCCATCGTTAAATGCAAGAATAAAATGGCATTTAATTACCCTTTTATTAACGCTCATAAAATTTAGTAATATATTTACCTCCTTAAAGTGGAAGGAAGCTTTTACAGAAGCCATAGGAAGAAGCTTTGCGTGGTGGCAGCTGTTGATTGATAAACCAAAAGTATTGGATTGAAGATAAAAGCATGGTGATGAAAAAGTAGATGGTAAAATCAGTTTTAGGTTGAAGAAAAAATAAAAGGGTAATAACCAAATTAAAATAAGTTTCTTAAGTCATTTATGAGATTTTTTTTGACAATCAATACAATAAAATAAATTTTGCACTGTTAAGCAACCTCATATTCTACCTTTGTTGGGTTTAATGATGATTTTGAAGCATTAAGAATTTCAATACCAACTAAATTTCCGGATTTTGAATAATCTAAAATAAACCCCTTTTTATCTTGGTCAGATTCTTCAATTTTTTCTTCGCTTAGTTTGATATATAAAATATCGGTTTCTTTGTCATATTTTACTTTCATAATGTTTTGTATTTAGAAATTTTTGATGTCTTGTAAACTGTTTTTATAAGCGTCGGTATTCGGTTAGCATTAACAAAGACTCTATATAAATATTGCCCAGTCACTTTTTGATATATTTGCTATTTATTCTTTTCATAAATGATACTGTCTGGTTTATTCATCACAGAATCAATAATTTGCTTTGAAATATTTCGCACATGCATCTGCTCTAAGCAATGATTTGAATATTCAAAAAGCATTTAATTTTAATTAAAATGATGTACAAATGTAAACATTTATTAAATGTAAACTATCTGTTTAAGTTACGATTTTGCTCCTATTAATAAATGAAAAGCATTTTTTTATAAGTTGGTATATTGAAAAATGGAATAGTAGCAGTATTTAAAATAAAACCTGCCTTTGATAATCGTAAAATTTAGTAATATATTTACCTCCTTAAAGCGGAAGGAAGCTTTTACAGAAGCCATAGGAAGCAGCTTTGCGTGGTGGCAGCTGTTGATTGATAAACCAAAAGTTGTATAAATAAAATAGATTATGGAAATAAAAAATAAAACAATACTAGCCGTAGCACCGCATTTAGATGACATTGAATTAGGGGTTGGCGGAACCATTTATAAATTAGGTAAACAAAATACCGTTCATTATTTAGGACTTTCACTTCCTCCTATGGTTGCCCACGATTCTTTTATGGAAGAATTTTGGAAAAGTGCCTTTCATCTTGGCATTAAAAAAGAAAACATGATACTAAAGAATTATGATCCCCGCGATTTATTTAAAGACCGTATGGAAATACTTCAGTTGTTTTATGATACTTATAAAGCCATAAAACCCGATATTGTTTTTGTGCCAAACAGCAACGACATTCACCAATCTCATCAAGTAGTTTATCAAGAAGCGCGCCGTGCCTTTAAATACGCCACCATTTTAGGTTACGAGTTGCCTTGGAATAGCTTATCATTTAGTATGGATGTGTTTATAGAGCTTAGTGAGGAAGATATAAAAGTTAAACAAGAGTCTATTAACTGTTTTGAATCACAAAAGCAACGCACGTTTTTTAGCAATGATATTATAACCGATTTAGCTAAACTTAGGGGAAAACAAATTGGCAAAGACTTTGCAGAATGTTTTGAATTAACCCGATTAATAATGTAATTTAATGATTACCGTCTCCATTCATCAACCCCATTTTTTCCCTTGGTTGAATTATTTTAATAAAGTTGCCAAGGCCAATGTATTTATTTGGTTAGACGACGTTCAATACCGCAGGCGATACTTTCAAAACCGCGCAAAAATTAAAACACAAAATGCCGAACTTTGGATTACAGTTCCTATAAAAAAAGCCGATTATTTAGCCGAAATAAAGTCGATTGAAATTTTAGAGGATTCTATGTTTAAAATGATTAAAACCATTAAGTCATTATACGTTAAAGCCCCTTTTTTTAATGACTATTTTGAGGATGTATCTCTGATTTTATCTGCTAATCATCAATATTTAAGCGAATTAAATTACAGTTTGTTTACCTATTTCAACAGGGTTTTGGGTATTACTACCCAAATTGTAAAATCATCTGAAATTAATGTTGGAACCGTTGCAAACCCCAATGAACGTTTGGTAAAACTTTGCTCCCATTTTAATGCGACCCATTATATTGCAGGTAAAGGTGGTAAAAATTATATGGATTTAGAGCTTTTTAAGCGTAACAATATTGAAATATTATGGCAAGAATTTCCAAATCAAAGCATTGTTTATCCTCAAATCAATGGAACATTTGTGCCGGGTTTATCGGTATTAGATGTGCTTTTTAATGTCGGTGCAGAACAAACTAGAAAATTTATAAATACAGAATGGCGTTCTTAGCTAAAAAATTAATGGTTTTATCTTTGGCAGAGCATGCCTATGATTTCAATGGCAAACCTGTTGCCTATGAACCTTATGTTCGTGAGATGAATCTGTGGTGTGAATTGTTTGAAAATGTTGAAATATATACCATTATCCTACCCTTTGAAACAGCTAATCATAAATATGCACGTTTTAAATATGACAATGTAAAACTCATTAATTTGTATTCTTATCCTATTAATGGCTCTCTGGGTTCAAAATTAAAATTCATTGTTTTATTTCCTATAGTTTCGGTGCAGTTGCTCTTTGCTATCAGAAAATATGATTTGATTCATATTCGGAATTCCGCTTTATTAAGTGCTGTACTAGGAATCTTTGTCAGAATCTTTAAAAAACCATCTATCACAAAATGGGCTGGCAGTTATTTGCCCTATGAAGGGGAACCATTGGTTGCAAAAATTGACAGGAAAATAGTAGATATCTATTCTAAAAAACACCGCGTTTTAGTCTATGACAAGATTGAAAAAAAGCATTTTGTCAATTTTATTCCTGCATTAATGTATGAGAGCGAAATTGAGAATGCTAAAAACCTCGCGCTTCAAAAACCTGATATTTTAAAAAGGCTCGAAATTATTGCCATTGGGCGTTTGCAATACACTAAAAATTTTGAATTAATTCCGATGGCTTTAGCCGAATTAAAAAAATTGAAACCCGAGTTCAATTGGCATTTTCATTTAGTTGGCGACGGCCATTTAAGAGGCGAAATTGAAAAGTTAATTCAACAATATGGTGTTCAAGATGATATAACGCTTTATGGAGCGCGGCCTTTTAATGAGGCGCAATACCTATTAGCAAAATCGCATGTGCTCATTATGCCAGGCGTAAAAGAAGGTTGGCCCAAACCTGTTGCCGAAGCATGGGCGCATCAAGTTTATCCGCTAGCGGCTAATAGAGGCAATTTACCAGATATTATTGATAGTGTTAATAAAGGTTTATTATTTGAACCCAACCCAATTGATTTAGCATCTAAAATAATAGAAGCACATCATTTTTTAACAACTTCAAAAAACTTAGAGTTATCAATTTTTGCAAATGCATTGTCGCTTGAAAATTTTAAACTTAAATTAGCTAAAATTATAAATGACGTGTTATGATTAAAGGAAAATTAATTTATTTATTGCCACTTCAAAATGAGGACATTGACTTTATGCTCGAAATGGCTAATGATCAAGAAATTACCTTTTGGGAAGCCAAAAATGAGTTTCTAATTTCAGAATTTAAACAGCGCGAATGGTTTAAAAATAATTTAAATAATGGCTTGCGCTATATTATTTATGAAATTGGTTCCAATCAAAAAGTAGGCTATTTTTCGTTTAAAATGACCAATGAGGTTTCTAAAACTGGTAAAATTGCCTTAAAATTTGTAAAAGAATCTCGAGGTAAAAACTTTGGTACCGATGTGCTTAAATTGATGATGTCTTTTCTGTTTAACAAGATGAACATGCACCGTCTTTTTACAAGTATTGTAGCCTATAATAAAAGTTCTTTAAAGTTATTTGAAAAATGTGGATGGCTGGTTGAGGGCAATGAACGTCAAAGCATCTATATGAATAAAACTTATCACGATAACTATTCAATTTCAATTTTAAGAGCTGAATATGAGCTTTTAGAAGATGATGATTATAAAAACCGCTTTAATTTTTCTTAATCTTTAATACAATAATTTTGAGGGTTTTACACCTTATAGATTCCTTACAAGTCGGTGGTGCTGAAAGTATCGCCTTAAATTTAGTCAATGCCTTGGCAGATGAAGATTTGGATATCCATTTATGCGCTACTAGAAAAGAAGGCGATTTAAAAAACAATCTCAATAATAAGGTAAAGTATCTTTTTTTGAATAGAAAAAAAACGTTAGACCTAACGGCCTTTTTCAAACTTAAAAAATATTTAAAACAAAATCAAATAGATATAATTCACGCGCATTCTACCTCCTCATTTATCGCTTTTATGATGATATTAATGGGTTGCAATTGCAAAGTTATTTGGCACAATCATACAGGTGCTTATACTGTTTTAAAAGGTATTAAACTCTGGGTGTTAAAATTATCTTCATTCTATTTTGATGCTATCATAAGCGTTAATAAAGATTTAAATAGTTGGGCTGAAAAAAAGTTAACTGCTAAAAATAATTATTATTTACCAAACTTTGCATCATTAGATAATCAACAAAAAATCACCATTTTATGTGGGGCTAGTCAAAAGATAATTGTTTGTTTAGCTGGATTAAGAGCGGAAAAAGATCATTTAAATTTATTAAGGGCTTTTAAAATTGTTTTGCAAGAATTACCCGATTGGTCCTTGCATTTGGTAGGGAAAGATTATGATGATTTGTATGCGCAACAGGTTAAAGATTATATAAAGATAGAACATTTAATGGATAAAGTTTTTTTACTTGGTATTTGTTCAGATATTAAACATATTTTGTCACAAACTACCATAGGTGTTTTATCTTCAAAATCAGAAGGTTTGCCAATAGCTTTATTAGAATATGGATTGGCAAAATTACCGGTTGTTTGCACGGATGTTGGAGAATGTTCTTCGGTAATCACACACAATTTTTCTGGATACATGGTTCCGCCGCAAAATCCAAATGAATTAGCATTTTATTTAAGTAAATTAGCAAAATCAAAAGAAGATCTAGTTAGATTTGGAGAGAATTTATATCTAAATATTAAAGAAAATTACTCAAAGGAAAAGGCTATTAAATCTGTTATAAAAATCTATCAAAGGTGCTTACAAACGCAAAATATATAAGACTTTTCGCAATCTTTGTCCATATCTTGATTGGATTTTTAGCCTTATCGGAAGTAGTGGCCGAACTTTATAGCTATATAGTGATTGTCATTGGGTTTGTTATGATTTTTAGAAGCGCAAACAATCATGAAGAAGTAACCCTTTGGACAGCCTATCTGGTTGGTAGTGAGGTATTTTTAAGAATGACTAAAGGTATCTTTTTTTATGAATTAAACAAATATTCTGTAATAGTATTCTTAATTTTAGGATTAGCAATTGAAAAGAGAAGGCACGGAATTCCACTAATCTATTTTTTTTATTTAGCACTTTTATTACTTGGAATTGTCTTTACTGATGTACCTTTTGGTGAGTCCCTGCGACGCGTTATCGCCTTTAATTTAAGTGGGCCTTTTTTGTTGGGAATGGCTGCAATCTATTTTTATAAACGAATCATTACAAAAGAACAGTTGTTTAGAGCGCTCTTTTATTTAATGCTTCCCATATTTTCTATGATTACTTTTATGTATCTCAGAACTCCAGATCTTGCCGAAATTCGTTTCGGGGGGGTTGCTTTGAGTGAAACTACTGGTGGTTTTGGTCCCAATCAAGTGGCTACAATCATAGGTTTTGCAGTATTTGTTGTGGCTTCATTTCTCTATGTTAAAGAACGTTTAACAGGATTTTTATTTGCCGATGTGTTGGTGCTTATCTATTTTGCTTATCGCGGTTTATTAACTTTTTCAAGAGGTGGGATGATGGCTGCTGGCGCAGCTCTCATCATTTTTGCCTTAATTATGATTTTAGGGGGCACTAATAAACTGCAAAATCTATTTAAATACACCATTATTATGTCGCTAATTATGGTGGGAATTTGGCTCTATACTTCCAATGTTACCGGCGGAATGATTGAAAATAGATATACGGGTAAAAACGCTAGTGGTGTTAAAAAAGAGGATGTTACCGCTGGTCGCGTTGATATTTTTCAGGCTCAATTGGCTGCGTTTTATGCCAGCCCCCTTGTTGGTGTGGGCGTTGGTGGCGGAAAATACTTTAAACAAAGCGGTGCTGAAAGTAATACTTCTCATGATGAGATTGGTCGCTTAATTGCCGAACACGGACTCATTGGCATCTTTATGTTGATATTACTTTTTATAACTCCTTTGCCCAACATATTAGGTCAAAACTATTATGTAAGAGCTTTTTTAATCAGCTTTTATTTATTTTGGTTTTTAACGATAAATCATTCGGCTATGCGTGTTGCCTTTCCGGGATGGATTTACGGCTTGAGTTTAATTCAATTAACCAATACTAATGAAGAAGAGTCCCTAGATGAAGATGAAGTAAATAGTGAAGAAACGCCTATCAATGTATAAGTTAGAGCATGAAAATTCGTAAGAGCATACTTTATATTGGAAACAACCTAACTCAAAAATCGGGATATAATTCAACCATTGCCGTTTTAAGCAAGCTATTAAAAGAAAATTATCAGGTGCGAGTAGCTTCGGCAAAGCCAAACAAGTTTTTAAGGCTTATCGATATGATTTCGGCAGTTATAAAATTTAATAAACAAACTGATTTTATCCTGATTGATACATTTAGTACGATAAATTTTTATTATGCGTTAATCATTTCACAATTAGCACGTTTATTAAAAATTAAATACGTTCCTATTTTACACGGCGGTAATTTGCCGCATCGTTTAGAACAGTTTCCAATTCTTTCAAAACTGATTTTTAAGCATGCTTATGCCAATGTAGCACCTTCAAATTACTTAAAAGTAGCTTTTGAAAAAATAGGATTTAAAACTTTATATATTCCGAATGTGTTGAATATTTCTGATTACGATTTTAAATCTCGAATGACTCTAAAACCTAATCTATTATACGTCCGCGCCTTTGACAAAATTTATAACCCAACAATGGCTATTGAGGTTTTGTTTGCGTTACAAAAAACTTATCCACAAGCAACTTTATGTATGATAGGACCTGCTAAAGATCATTCATATCAAGAAACATTACTCAAAATAAAAGCGCTGAATCTTGAAAATAGCGTCGAAATTACGGGTGTTTTACCAAAAGAAATGTGGTGTAAAAAGTCTGAAGCTTTTGATATTTTTATCAATACCACCAATTTTGACAATACCCCGGTTAGCATTATGGAAGCCATGGCGCTTGGTTTGCCAATTGTTAGCACCAATGCGGGTGGCTTGCCCTATTTAATAGAAGATAAACTGGATGGGGTACTCGTAAATAAAGGCGACGTAAAACAAATGGCTTTTGAGATTGTAAATTTGCTTAAAAATCCGTTATTTGCAAGCCAAATCGCAACCCTAGCACGCAAAAAAGCGGAGTCATTCGATTGGAATCAAGTAAAAAATGCCTGGTTTGCACTTTTAAAATAATAAATATAAATTATGAATAAAATCGACCAATACTATTTTGATTTAATTGATAAACAACGCAACGTTTATCAGCAAGCTCATTTATATCAACAAAATAGGGCAGATGTGAGTCAATATATTGACTGGCTTCAATGTATTGAAACAGGAGAACCGCTAACTTTAAAAAACGGGGTTTTAACAAACATTTCGCTAACAAAATCCTATAAAATAACAGATAATATCGCCGATTTTAGAGACCAATCAATTTTAGATCACGATAAAAAGTGGAGTCGCCTAAATGAAAAATTTCTCAATTATCACAAATCGCTTACTTCTTATGCCCTTATGCGAAATTTACCGCTAACACACTATGTGAGTGCGGTAACCAATTTAGCACATGTAAAAGGCAAAACCATTGTTGATGTTGGCGCCGGTACCGGACAATCGCAATGCAGTTTTTTTAGATACCCTGAAGAAAATACTTATTTTTTGGTTGACCCAAATGTGCGCTTGTTGCACGATCAATTTATCAGAGTTTATCCGCAATTGCTTGAAACTAAAATGAATCACATTTTATCACATGCCGAAAAATTACCTTTTAAAGACCATTCGGTAGATATTGTGATGAGTTTAGCTTCTATTGACCATTTTGCCGATTATAAGGCGTTTATTAAAGAAGCACATCGCATCCTAAAAAAAGATGGACAACTATTGATATTTAGTCATTTAGACGTGCCTCTTGGCGGTCGGATTTTAACCAAACTTAAAACGCTAAAACTATCCTTACCAGTTCTACTCGAAATTGTCGCTCGAAAATTATTTCAATTAGCCAATCGCGTTTCGGTTGATGACCACACCTTGCATTTTCATAATGCTAAACCAATGGAAGAGGCTATGCAAGAATCTGGATTTACAATCGCCAAAAAAGAATCGTTTATGCGTTATTTTTACCTACTAGGAAAAAAATAGATTTTTATGTGGTATCCTAATTTCATTAACAACATTGTTTTTCCCCTTAGTGATGTGCTTTTAAAGACATCCTATACTAAAAACCTTGTTAAATGGCGTAAATATGACTTACTTTCGGCTGATGAATTAGAAAAAATCCAAATTAATAATTTAAAAAGCCTGTTAATCCACGCACAATCACATTGTAAATTATACCAAAATATACAATTTAAAGGTGAAAATCCTTTTGAATGGCTCACACAATTTCCAATGCTTACCAAAGAAATTGTCAGGACTCAAGAATCCGATTTGCTAACGCAAAATCCTAAAAAATTAGTAAAATTTTGCAGCAGCGGCTCCTCCGGAATGCAAACTTGTGTTTATGAATCAAAAGCCGAGTTGCAAAGCAATCGATCTATTTTAATGCATTTGTGGGAGTGGAGCGGTTATCGCTTGGGCGCACCAATTGTTCAAACCGGCATCACCCCAAACAGAGGTTTATTTAAGTCAATAAAAGATATTTTTTTACGAACCATCTATGTGGATGCTTTTGTACATTCAGAACCGCAGATTTTAAAGGTTTTAGACAAAATTAAAGGAAAAAATTATACCATTGCTGGCTATGCTTCTTCGGTTAATTTAATGGCCGAAACCGCTTTAAAATATAAATTAAAGCTTGAATTAAAAGCGGTAATCAGCTTAGGCGATAAACTATTTAATCACTATAAAACGAATATAAAAAAAGCCTTTAACTGTGAAGTTTTTGACACCTATGGGTCGGCCGAAGGTTTTATGATTGCAGCCCAAAAAGATTTAAACGCTTATTACATTTTATCGCCTCATGTTTTAATCGAGATTGTTGATGATGAAAATAAGCCGGTATCCGATGGCACAATGGGCAATATCCTCATTACCAGATTAGATGGTTATGCCATGCCAATGATTCGTTACAGATTGGGCGATTTGGGGATTATGTTGCCTAAAGAAAATTATCCCAAAAAAAGAGCCTATAACTACCCACTTTTACAACAAATTGTAGGCAGAGAAACCGATGTGGTTAAAACTAAAAATGGCAAGTCGTTGGTGGTTCATTCTTTTACAGGAATTTTTGAACACATTTCTGGGATAAAACAGTTTAAAGTGGTGCAAAAAAATCTCAATAGTATTGACATTGAAATCATTAAAGGGGAAAGCTTTTCGAATGCCGATGTTGATAAAGCTCAAGCACTATTGCAAAAATATATCGATGACAAGACTTTTAAAATCAATTTTTTAGTTGTCGATTCAATTGCACCTTCAAAATCGGGGAAACCTCAAATGATAGAATCTCATTTATAAAATGAAAAAAACAATTTGGGTTATTAATCAAACTGCGGGAACCCTTGATTCAGGTTGGGGTGAACGCCATTTAATGTTTGCTAAAAATTGGGTTAAAAAGGGATATGACGTAAAAATAATTTCGGGGTCTTACAATCACTTGTTTAAAAATCAACCTCTAGTTTCTAATAAAATGTTTACCATTCAACCCGTTGAAAAAGGCATCAGCTTTTGTTGGGTGAAAACTCCAAAATATTACGATGGTGGCTACCGTAAATTTTGGAGTAATTTTTTATTTACACTCAAAGTATTCTTTTTACCCATAAAAAAGCTAGGAAAACCAAGCGATATCATCGTTTCTTCAATGCCAATTTTTCCCATTATTAACGGCTATTTTTTTAAATTAAGATTTAAGGCGCAATTAATTGTAGAAATTAGAGATTTATGGCCTCTAACACCCATTCATTTAAAAGGCTATTCGCTTAAACACCCACTAATTATAATTGTTGGGTGGTTTGAAAAGTTTGCTTATAGAAAATCTGATAGTATAGTTTCGTTATTGCCAAATGCAGTGCCTTATATCAACGCAATTTCTAAAGATCCTTCAAAGTTTCATTGGATTCCGAATGGCATTGATGAAAACCTTCTTGAAAAGGAAGCCCTTTCTCAAAGCATAATCAACCAAATTCCTAAAAATAAATTCATTATTGCTTACACCGGAACCATGGGAATGGCAAATGCTTTAGAATATTTTGTAGAAGCCTCTAAAATATTGAGCAATTATAATGATATTCATTTTGTTATGGTAGGAGATGGCTACTTAAAACCAGAACTTCAAAAGCAAACTTCAGGTCAAAATAATATCACCTTTATAGAAAAAATATCAAAAGCGCAGGTGCAAACTGTTTTAAGCTATTTTGATGTTTGCTTTATTGGTAGAAATAATACCCCATTATTTGATTTTGGAGTTTCTTCAAATAAATATTTTGATTATATGTTGAGTAAAACGCCTATATTGGTTTCTTCAAACTTGATAAATGATCCGGTTGAGCGCTCTCAATGTGGAATTACTGTAAAACCCGAAAGCGCACAGACAATAGCCGATGGCATTTTAACATTTTATAACTTGCCTTTAGCCGAACGAAAAAAAATGGGCGAAAAAGCTTATGATTATGTAAAAAAATACCATAATTTTACCGTATTAAGCGAAACCTATAACTCTTTATTTAAAAATGAATAAACCTAAAAATAAAATTAATATTTCTGAACGCCTCTTGTTATTGAGATTGTTGGATGTGTTGTTTGCAATCTTAGGATTTTACGTTTACGTTTATTTTTTAAATTTTGAAGACCTTAACAAATACAACGCGCATTTTTTCCCTTGGATGCTCACCCTCGGCGTTTATTTGTTGCTTATCGGACAAATATTTGAAATGTACCGTTTAAAAGTAGCGAGCGATCAATTTAGAATTGTTAGAAGCATTGTGTTAACTACTTTTTTTACAACCTTTTTTTATATTTTCACGCCTGTTATCGCGCCAGAATTACCCCCAAAACGAATCTATATTTTATACCTTTACTTAGCCATAACTATTCCCATTTTGCTTTGGCGATTTGCCTATATTTTCTTTATTTTTACACCTAAATATTTTAAAGATATTTTAATTTTAGGAGAAAGTCAAAGTGTTTCGAAAGTTATTGACCTAATTATCAGCAAAGCACCCGAAAACCATATTGTTGGCTATTTTACTTCCGAAAAAATTTTAAAATATCCTGACATTCCTTTTTTTGATAAAAAAACTGATGAGTTAATTCCAATTGTAAATTTATATTCGGTTACAGAGATTATTGTAACTGACCGTTTAAAATCTGTAAAAACAAATAGTATCAATCAAGATTTGGTAAAGCTTTTTGAAAATGGTATTGCCATTAAAAATATTGAGAATTATTACGAAGAAATTACTTCTTGCATCCCACGCCATCATCTAAATGAAGATTTTTATAGAAATATTTCATTTAGTAAGAATCACGAAGATAGAATGTATCTAGCCTTGGGGAGGTTAATAGACATCATACTTTCAATTATTGGATTGGTTTTTTTACTGTTTTTAATACCCTTTGTTTTAGTAGGTAATTTGGTCGCCAATCGGGGTCCATTATTTTATAAACAAGAACGAATCGGTTTAAAAGGCAAGGCTTTTAAGATTATTAAATTCCGCTCAATGGTAAAAAATGCCGAAGAAAATGGCGCTGTTTGGGCTGTTAAAAAGGATCCAAGAGTAACTGTGTTTGGCAAATTTTTACGAAAAACACGTTTCGATGAAATTCCTCAATTTTACAATATTTTAAAAGGCGAAATGGCTTTTATAGGTCCGCGCCCTGAACGCCCCAAATTTGTTGAAGAATTGGCTTCAAAAATAAATTTATACCGCATTCGCCATGTCATTAAACCAGGGCTAACCGGTTGGGCGCAAGTCATGTATCCCTACGCTTCAAGTGTTGAAGAGCAAGGAAAAAAATTGCGCTTTGATTTGTATTATATCAAAAATCGCAGCTTTTATTTAGATTTTAAAATCATTATTAAAACCTTTAGCACCGTGCTTTTTTTCAGAGGAAATTAGCTTTTTTGCGACTTAAAAAAGTAGTCAAAAGTAGCAGGATACTTAAAAATTGTGAAATTCGCGCAATATAATCGCCATAACGATTATAAAAAGTTAGTTGCTTATTTAAGTTTATTGAGGCTTTTAAAACACCTTTAGTGCCGTAATCCAATTGTTGTAAAAGGGCTCCTTGCTGATTGATAATAGCCGAAATACCTGTGTTTGCCGACCTTACCAAATCACGCCTATTTTCAATAGCCCTGAGTTTAGATAGCATTAAATGTTGTTTATGCCCTTGCGAATTTTGCCACCAACCATCATTTGTGATGACTGCTAAAAACTGTGCGCCATTTTTAACATAGTCATTTACAAAATCACCATAAATAGATTCATAACATATTATAGGCGCAAGCTTAACATCTTTTATAGCAAATACACTTCGCTGTTTTTGCGTTCCTAATGATGAAACCGAACCACCTAAGTTGATGAGTGACTCTCCTAAAAGCGGTTTTAATATATTTTGATAGGGAAACAATTCAACGCCAACAACTAATTTTGATTTGTAATAAATAGGTGGATTATTACCCGCATTAATCATCGCTGCAGCGTTATACATATCATACCATTCATCTTTAGAATTCCTTATTTTATTAGCACTTGGCGTAGGTTGTAAGCCGCTTTTATAGCGCTTATAAAAGGTATAGCCCGAAACAAAATTGATGTTTTGATGTGATTGAGTAAAATTTTCTAAAAGCTGATATTCGGGTGTAGCCGTAAAAGTGTTTTGCAATATAGGTGCTGAAAAAGTAGTTTCGGGAGCAATGACAAAATTGGTTGATGAATCAATATTTTTTTCAACTTGTGCAATTAAATTTTGAGCCGTTTCAATATTGCTGATGTTATATTTTTCGTTATACGGATCGATATTGGGTTGAATAACGAGTACTTGTGCACGACCATTGGAATTTATTTGATAGTGATGATAGATAAAAAGTGAGCTGTAAATTCCTAAAATGACAATTCCTAAATTGAATATAAGACCTTTAAAAAGCCTTGTAGTATTTTTGATTTCAAAATAATTTTTTAAAGTAGTAAAAATTCCAATATTTACAACCAAAATCCAAAGTGAACCGCCAAAAACACCGGTATATTCATACCATTGAATCCATTCGTGGTCAAGTGAGAACCCATTCCCTAAATTGAGCCAAGGCCAAGAAAAATCCCAATTTAAATGGAACTTTTCAAAGCTTATCCAAAAAATTACTAAAAAGAAAAGCGAAACGCCAAAGCTCATTTTTAAAGCAACTTTATGATAGATAAAAAATACCAAAGTCATTAAAAGAGCGTTGACTCCAATCGCAAAAAACATGCCAAAAGCGGTGGCATACCAAAGCCACCAAGTAGCTATTGCGTTAAATATCAAAAAGCTAATATAACTTAATCCAAAAATCTTGAGCCCTTTTTTTTTAACGGCGCTATTGCGGAGGTTTTTTTCTACAAAAAGCAAAGGGACAAATCCAATAAAAAGCAATAATGAAAATCCATAAGTAGGCCATGAAAATCCTAGTAATAGTCCGGATAATATGGCAAGTAAAAGATTTTTTTTCATAATTGATTAATTGTTTGATAAGTTGAATTTTATTGAGAATACGTTCGAAAATAAGGTTCCACTTGCACCACCAATGTTGCTTAGGGCATAATCAATCTGAATATTTTTTACTATAAAACCAACCCCAATATTGGGTTCAATGCTAAGTGATTTTGAGCCATCAAAGTTTTTAAAGTTTTGAAAATTTGTTACACCACCGCGCAAAAAGGCTCGTTCTTGATAATTGAGTTCAAAACCTAAAGCGGGACTCATACTAAACAAGGAGGTGGCAATTAAGTCATTAGTGTGCTTTAAGCTAATAGCTAAATCGGCTTCAGCCAATAAGTTAAAATCATAGCTTATATTAAATTGACGCGCAAGTCCGATTTGTATTTTTGGAATACTGAGCTCTGTTGTTTGCGGTAATTCTTGATTTTGCCCATCAATAGCGCCACTTATTTTATCAAATTCAGCTTGATTAATGGTCCAAGTGTTAAAAGTTGTGGTAATATCTCGAACCATGATGCCGGCTTTCCAAGTAGCTGATTTATATTGCCAACCGGCATCAAAACCAAAACCCCAAGCACTAGCAAATTTGCCGATTAAACGCCTTACTACCTTGGCATTAAACCCAAAGCTCATACCGCTTTTTTCTAATTTTTTGGCGTAAGCCATGTTGAAAGCATAGTCGTTTGCCGAAAAAAGACTGATGCGATTAAAATCAATATTTCCTTGATTATCTATTAGTTCAGTGGTGTTTAAAATGTCATCAACGCCAAAACGAAGGGCGTAAAATGCCAAGCTACTCGTTCTATTTATTGGCAGCGCATAAGCAGCAAAATCATAATTAGCAATGCCTTGAAAATAGGAAGCGTGCATAAAACTCACTTCGCGTTCTTTTAATTCAGTTAAACCTGCCGGATTCCAATAACCCGCGTTGACACCTTTAGCGGACGCTACTACCGCTTTTCCCATGCCAAAAGCATCTGCGCCAACCCCTAAATTTAAAAATTCATTTGAATATTTTCTAAAAACTTGCGCTTGACTTTGAAGCGTGCCAAAGACGATTATTAGTAAGAATAAATTGCGTTTCAAAAACATGTAATTTTTACAAATATCTAATTTTATTATTAATAAACTTCTTTTTAAAAAACTTATTGTGAATGGCTAAAATGTGGTTCAATAAAACCTAATAATTGCCGTTCGCACCACAAATTATAAACCTTGTTAAACCGGCAATTAAAACCCACATGACCGCCGTATTTGGTCGCTAACAAATCAAAATGGGGATGGTTTTTAGCTTCTAAAAACGGATAACATTTATCGGATAAAAAGGGGTCATCAAGGGCGGTTATAAGCAAAGTAGGTTTTTTTATTAGGGGTAAAAATTGTTTGCAACTATTTTGTGTCCAATAATCTAAAGCCGATTTATACCCAAAAATTGGCGCTGTAAAGGCATCGTCAAAATCTGTAAAATTGCGTGCATTAAGGATGCGATTTTTGTCTAATTCAAAATTAGGGAAATGCTCAAATTTCAGCAAAGCCTTTTTCTTTAAGGATTTTAAAAACGAATTCATATATAAAAAACGCGATTTTTTAGCCAATTGATTTGATGAATCTTCCAAATCACAAGGTGCCGAAACACCGACAGCACATTTTAATTGCAGCGGTAGGCTATCGGCATATTCGCCCATATATTTTAAAACCATATTTCCACCTAAACTATAGCCCAACAAACTGATGGTTTGGTAGGAATAGCCTTTTATAACTTGTTGAATAACAAAATTTAAATCGGATGTAAAACCACTGTGATAGGCAAAAATATGCTTATTGTCTTCGCCGCTACATCCTCTCAAATTAACGGCAATCACATCTACCGCTTGGGTGTTTAAAAAATGAGCAACCGCCAAAACATAGGCCGATTGTGCACTACCTTCTAAACCGTGAATAACAATTACCACATTATTTGATTTCACGGAGGCGATATCTAAATCAATAAAATCATTATCAGGTGTTTGAAGGCGCTTTCGCCGATAAATAACCTTAAACTTTGAGCTTAGTGTTCGGTAAATGGTATTAAAATGCTTGTTTTTAAAAGGCATCCAAGGTTTATATGAAGTGTCGGAAACTAAGGACATAATTTGCTTAAACGGTAGTTTTATAAAATTGAATATTATATTTTTAAAGTTCATAGAATTGACAACTTTTTAAAAGTTGTCAATTCTGAATTAAATTATTAAATCAAAATCAAAATAGTGTTTTAAAATTCCTAAGGCATACTGGCTCGCAATTTCATCGGCAAAACGTTTAAAATCAATGGGTGCATTGTGCTGACTCTTGTCAGAGATGGTTCTTATAATTCCAAAAGGAATTTGATAATCAAAGCAAACTTGTGCCACAGCAGCGCCTTCCATTTCAACACAAAGGGCATCGGGCAAGGCTTTATTTAACTGTTTCGATTTTGAAACGGATGAAATAAATTGGTCACCACTGGCAATGCCTCCACAATAGGCTCGGGGATTTATAATTTCAAAATCTTCCAATTTTGTGATGTGATTGTTTATTTTGGATAAAAATTGTGCGCTTGCTTTAACTAATTTTTCAGTTAGTGAGGTATCTGTTTTAAAAGCTATTTGATTGATAATGGGGATTTCGAATTGTTTAAATAGCGGACGTGCATCCATATCGTGCTGAAATAAATGAGTACCAATAACCACATCACCAATATTGATATGCGCTTGTAGAGCACCTGCAAGTCCGGTAAAAATGATTTTTTTTGGATGGTATTTTGCAATTAATTGGGTCGCTGTTGTTGCAGCCGCCACTTTTCCCCAATTAGAAAAGACCACAACAACAAGTCGTTTAAAAAGAAAACCTTTATAAAATTTTCGATTGCCAAAAGTTTTGGTTTCAATTGAAGTCATGGCATTTAAAACGCAATCAATTTCTTCGGGCATGGCACTGATAATTCCTAGCATTTCAAAAGTTTATAACATAAAACCATCTTTCATGTGTAGGGTTCTATCGGCCATGCTTGCCAATTCGTCATTGTGGGTAACAATAACAAAGGTGTGACCAAATTTATCGCGCAAGTCAAAAAATAATTGGTGTAACTGGTCTGCCGAAGCAGAATCTAAATTCCCGGTAGGCTCATCTGCCAAAATAACGTCGGGCTTGTTAATGAGTGCTCGTGCTACGGCAACACGCTGTTGCTCACCTCCCGAAAGGGCATTAGGATGGTGGTTTAGCCGATGTGACAATTGTAAAAAATCTAAGAGTTCGGTTGCTGTTTTAATAACCTCTTGCTTAGGTTTATTGGCGATAAAGCCTGGAATACACACATTTTCTAAAGCAGTAAACTCAGGTAACAATTGATGAAACTGAAAAATAAATCCGATATGTGCATTTCTAAAAAGCGACAATTTTTTATCCTTTAACTGAAGTGTTTCTTGATTATTGATGCTTAAAAAAGCGCCATTATCGGGTTGATCAAGAGTTCCTAAAATTTGTAAAAGTGTTGTTTTTCCTGCACCCGATGGCCCTACAATGGCAACAATTTCATTTTTTATAATGTGTAAATCAATTCCTTTTAAAACCTGCAAGTCACCAAAGGATTTATGTATGTTTTTTGCTACAATCATGTAAAAAAATTAAAGGGGAAAGTTAGGTAAAATCTAAAACATATTTACAAGGGGATTTTAACTTTATTGTTTAAATTTTATGATAAAAATCAACGGAAAATGAATTTAGAAATGTAAATTTGTAACCACTTTAATTTAAACAAAAACATCATGAATTTACACGAATATCAAGGTAAAAACATATTGAGCAGTTTTGGCGTTCGCGTGCAGCGCGGCATTGTTGCCGATAATCCTGTTAAAGCTGTTGAGGCGGCAAAACAATTATCAATTGAAACCGGCACTAGCTGGTGGGTTATAAAAGCACAAATCCACGCGGGTGGTCGTGGAAAAGGTGGTGGTGTAAAATTGGCTAAAAATTTGGCAGATGTTGAATCAATTTCTAACACAATGATAGGAATGATGCTAAAAACGCCTCAAACACCTCCTCAAGGAAAAAAAGTGAATCAAGTTTTAATAGCTGAAGATGTTTATTATCCCGGTGCTAGTGCAACGAGCGAATTTTATATGTCAGTTTTAATGAACAGAGCCAGTGGGCGTAATATGATTATGTATTCTACCGAAGGCGGAATGGATATTGAATCGGTTGCGGCAAATACACCTCATTTAATTTTTACAGAAGAAATTAACCCTTCAACCGGGTTATTGCCATTTCAAGCGCGTAAAATTGCTTTTAATTTGGGTTTATCGGGTAACGCTTTTAAAGAAATGACCAAGTTTGTAACGTGTTTATATACGGCTTATACAAAATCTGATTCTTCTCTTTTTGAAATCAATCCGGTTTTAAAAACTTCGGATGACAAAATTTTGGCAGTCGATGCTAAAGTTGTTTTAGATGATAATGCCCTTTTTAGACATCAAGATTATGCCGAATTGCGCGATATCCGTGAAGAAAATCCGATAGAAGTTGAAGCAAAAGCAGCTGGTTTAAATTATGTAGCCTTAGATGGAAATGTGGGTTGTATGGTTAACGGCGCGGGCTTAGCAATGAGCACTATGGATTTAATTAAACAATGTGGTGGTGAACCTGCTAACTTTTTAGATGTTGGCGGTACAGCCGATGCCGAACGCGTTGAAAAAGCCTTCAGAATTATATTAAAAGATGAGAAAGTAAAAGCTATTTTAGTGAATATTTTTGGTGGAATTGTCCGTTGCGACCGTGTGGCTCAAGGCATTGTTGATGCTTATAAAAATATGGGAAATGCTATTAAAGTTCCTATTATTGTCCGTTTACAAGGCACTAACGCCATTGAAGCTAAAAAGTTAATTGACGATAGTGGTTTAAACGTCATTTCGGCAGTTGAGTTTCAAGAAGCAGCCGATAAAGTTCAAGAAGTATTAAAGTAATAAGATAATATCATTTAAAAACCGCGCTTTTTGGCGTGGTTTTTTTTTAAAATTTAACAAAAAAAATGGAAGTAAAAGACAGCAATGGAAATATTTTAAATAATGGTGATACGGTTACGGTTACCAAAGATTTAAAAATAAAAGGAATGGCAAAAACCTTAAAACGAGGTGAAGCCCTTAAAAATATAAAGTTAACAGATAACGCAGACGAAGTAGAATGTCGTATTGGTAAAAGTCAAATTGTTTTAAAAACTTGCTTTTTAAAGAAAGGTTAGGGGTATTATTTGAAACGGCTTATTTAAAAAAAATTATAATTGATAAAAAAAGGCGGTCTAATAAACCGCCTTTTTAATGTTTGCACATTTTAGCATTTTTCAAGCCAATACTTAGGCAAAACTTCCTTAGATATGAGTGCTATTAAGTCTTGAATTTTAACGCGTTCTTGTTGCATGCTGTCGCGATATCTAATTGTTACGGTATTATCAAGCAAAGTGTCGTGGTCAACGGTAATGCAAAAAGGGGTTCCATTAGCATCTTGGCGACGGTATCGGCGACCAATGGCGTCTTTCTCATCATAAACAACATTAAAATCGAATTTTAAGGTATCTATAATTTTATGGGCAATTTCGGGCAAACCATCTTTTTTAACCAATGGCAAAACGGCTGCTTTTATAGGTGCTAAAACGGCCGGTAGTTTTAAAACGGTTCGCATAGAACCATCTTCTAAAGTTTCGTCTTGCAAAGCAGTAGAAAATACAGCTAAAAACATGCGGTCTAAACCAACCGAAGTTTCAACCACAAAAGGCACATAGCTTTCGTTGTGTTCTGGGTCGAAATACTGTAATTTTTTTCCTGAGAATTTTTGATGACTACTCAAATCAAAATTGGTTCGTGAATGAATACCTTCTAATTCTTTAAAGCCAAAAGGGAATTTAAACTCAATGTCAGCGGCAGCATTGGCGTAATGTGCCAACTTATCATGATTGTGAAAGCGGTAATTTTCAGCCCCTAAACCAAGTGATAAATGCCATTTTAAGCGCCGTTGTTTCCAACTTTCATACCATTGTAGTTCCTCACCGGGACGCACAAAATATTGCATTTCCATTTGTTCAAATTCACGCATCCTAAAAATAAATTGTCGGGCAACAATCTCATTTCTAAAGGCTTTTCCAGTTTGAGCGATGCCAAAAGGGATTTTCATTCGCCCCGATTTTTGTACATTCAAAAAATTAACAAAAATTCCTTGAGCGGTTTCTGGACGCAAATATAAATCAACCGAATTCTCTGCCGAAGCGCCTATTTTAGTGCCAAACATAAGGTTGAATTGTTTAACTTCGGTCCAATTTCGAGAACCTGTAAGTGGACAAGCAATTTCTAATTCTTCGATAAGTGCTTTAACATCAGCTAAATCTTCATTTGCTAAAGATTGCCCCATACGTTTTAAAATAGCAGCTGCTTTGGCTTGGTATTCAATGACGCGGGTGTTGGTAGCCAAAAACTGAGCTTTATCAAAAGATTCGCCAAAGCGTTTTGCGGCTTTTGAAACTTCTTTTTCTATTTTATCTTCAATTTTAGCGACATAATCTTCAATCAACACATCGGCACGATAGCGTTTTTTAGAATCTTTATTGTCAATTAAAGGGTCGTTGAAAGCATCGACATGCCCCGAGGCTTTCCAGGTGGTTGGATGCATAAATATGGCGGCATCTAAACCCACAATATTTTCATTCATTTGCACCATGGCCTGCCACCAATAGTCGCGGATATTTTTCTTTAATTCTACACCATTTTGACCGTAATCATAAACGGCACTTAATCCGTCGTATATTTCACTTGACGGAAAAACATAGCCATACTCTTTGGCATGGGCAATGACTTTTTTGAATTTATCTTCCTCTAAAATTGCCATATAACCTATCGAAGATTTAAATCTAACTGACCTAAAAGTCGGCCTTCGCCAAATACTTTTATTTTATAAGTTCCCTTTAAAAGTCCTTTATTGGTATTAGATTTGCTTAACACACAAAATTGAGTGTCAATATTTTGATAGAAGAAATTTGCTTTTTCGCTATAATTTATTGATTCATCACCAAGTGCGATGGTTTCATTAGCGCCTAAAAGTTTTCCGTCTGGGCTAAAAATTTGTACGTAAAATTCACGGTCAGTCTTGGCAGCTAAAACATTTTTTGTAACAACTGCACAAACTCTAATTCGGTCTGCTCGCGAAGCTTTTGTGGTTAAAAGCAATTGACCGTTTGATTTTTGCTTAACGCCATTTGCCGATAGGGCAGTTAATTGAAGGGCAGAGCCATTTTCAATATTTTTAGACAAAATAATATTTTCGCCAACAAGGTTTTTAATGGTATCATCTTTTAGTTCAACTAAAACCTGAGTGCTATCAATGGTCAAAGCCAATCGGGCATTGGCTTGCTTAGTTGAATCTACTAAAAAGAAAAGGTGTTTGTTTAACTTTTCTAATTTTGCCAATTTTGATTTCAGTTTTCTAATGGCAGCATAATTTACTTTTCTGTTTTGCATTAATGAATCTCGGATGGCAACTACTTCGGCACGTGATTTAACTAAATCGTCATTTAATACTGTATTTTTACTAATTTCTACATCATATTGTGCAATCATACTGTCTAACTCTGATTTAACTTGATCTTTTTCAGAGCTAAGTTGCGTTACAAATTTAGTATTGTCAATCTTAGTGTAAACACTATAACCAATACTCAATACTAACAATACCGCTAATACAATAATGATAATTTTTGAATTTTTCATTTTTTAAGGAGTTTTAAAATTTTTTGCAAAATTAAGCTAATTAAATTTAACCTTGTCTTTTTTTATGGGAAAATTTGAGTGGATATTTGTTCAATTAACTTAATTTTAATCGATTAAACTTTTTAAAATGAATTTAGAAAATTTGATAAATCTCTTTTTTCCAAAACGGTGTTTAACTTGTGATGAAACCTTGCAAGAATCCGAAAAATTACTTTGCATTCGTTGCTTGCACGATTTACCTTTAGCCAATTACACGTCCGTTGAAGGCAATCAAATAGAAAAATCATTTTATGGAAGAATTCCTTTAACAGCGGCTACTGCACTGTTGCTTTATTCTAAAAATAGTAAAGTGCAACAACTTATCCATCAATTAAAATACAAGGGTTTTGAAGAAATTGGCACCTATTTAGGAGACTGGCTGGGAGAGGAACTAGTTAAAAGCGGTCGGTTTAAGTCAATTGATATGGTTATACCGGTGCCTTTGCATCCTAAAAAATTAAAAATAAGGGGTTATAACCAGGTTGAAAAATTTGGTAAATCACTGGCAAAACAACTTGATGCAAAATATGTTGATGATAAATTAATAAAGATAACCTCAACCGAATCACAAACGCATAAACACCGTTCAGAGCGGATTTTAAATGTGAATGAAATTTTTGTTTTGGCTGATAATGAATGCTTTATAGATAAGCATTTATTGTTGATAGATGATATTATCACAACTGGCGCTACTTTAGAATCGTGTTGTCGTGAATTGCTTAAGGTTAAGGGTGTTAAAATAAGTATTGCAACAATGGCAGCAACGTTATTGAAAAATTAAAATCTTTACTCAAAATAAAAAAAAATAAATTGTTTCTTTGTATCAAATTTTAAAAATGAAGTCCAGTTTTATAAGAATAAGCATAGTTTTTTTGATTTTGATTTTATCTAATTGTGCCCGTCGTGGCCGCCCAACAGGAGGCGATAAAGACGAAGTCGCACCCATTATGATTACTTCAAAACCTGCTTTTGAAACAACTCATTTCAATTCAAAATCAATTCAAATTTATTTTGACGAGTATATTAAACTCGATAAAATAGGGCAGCAATTGATTGTTTCACCTCCCTTAAAATACAAGCCAATCATTACTCCTTTGGGTTCGGCGAGCAAAACTTTAAATATCAAAATTTTAGATACGCTTCAAAAAGAGACAACCTATATTTTTAATTTTGGCACGAGCGTACGCGACAATAACGAAGGCAATATATTATACAATTTTAAATATGTGATGTCAACGGGTGGTTATATTGATTCATTAAATTTAAAAGGAACTATAAAAGATGCTTTAAGCAATGTGGTTGATAAGGATGTCGCTATTTTATTATACCGAATGGATGAAAAATTTAACGATTCAATCATCTACAAAGGACTTCCAAATTATATTGCAAATACTTTAGACACTGTTACTTGGGAGCTGACTAACCTAAAAGAAGGCAAATACAAATTAGTTGCCCTAAAACAAAAAAATTACGATTATAAATTCAAACCAGCTTCCGATAAAATTGCGTTTTATCCTGATACGATTAATATTCCAAGAGACTCTAGCTTTAATTTAGCGCTTTTTAAAGAAATTTTAGACTATAAATTAGCAAGACCTTCCGAAGTTACTAAACAACACATAGTTTTTGGTTACAATGGCATTGCGAAAGATATTAAAATTGAATTGCTATCTCAAGTTACCGATAGCTTTAAATCTATTCAGGCTTTTGAATCTGATAAGGACACCTTAAATTATTGGTTTAATACGCCAAATCTTGATTCATTGCAATTTAAGGTTTCTAATAAAGAAGCCATTGATACGGTTATGGTTAAATTGCGTGCCCAAAAATTTGATTCCTTAGTGGTTGGAAGCCTTAACAAAAGTGTCTTAAATTTTAATGATGATTTTAAATTGTTGTCTAATCAGCCCATCACTAAAGTAGATGACTCTAAAATAATTTTAATGGATAAAGATTCTGTAAAAACACCTTTTAAAACTGTGATATCAGAATTAAAAACACAATTGCATTTTAAATTTGAGAAAGAACCCAATAAAGCTTACCGCTTAATGCTCTTGCCAAATGCCATTCAAACTTTTTTTGAAAGCAACACCGATACCATCCGCTATCTATTTGGAACTAAAAAAATAACCGAATTAGGAAGCGTTTTTTTGAGTTTTGCTCATGTAAAATCCTATCCAATTATTGTAGAATTAACCGACTTAAAAACAAAGGTCATTCAATCGCGGTATCTCGAAAAACCACAAGAAGTTAGCTTCTTAAATATTGACCCTGAAAAATATTTAATTCGAGTTATTTATGACGAAAACAAAAATAGCGTTTGGGATACCGGCAATTTTTTAAAACACATTAATCCTGAAGAAGTTATCTATTTTAAAAATGAGCTAGATGTAAGGGCAAATTGGGAAATAACCGAAGTGTTTGATTTGGCAAAGTAAGCGCCAAAATATATTAACGATTAAGCCTTTTTTATTTTTATACTCCTAGTTTAGTTATTATATTTGTAATTTAGAATGAATATAATTAGTTAACAAAATGGAGTTTAAAAAACAAGATATTTTAAATGCACTAAATACCATTACCGAACCAGGTGCCGGTAAAAGCCTTATAGAAAGTGAGTCGGTAAAAAATGTGGTTATTTTTGGCAAAGAAGTGGTGATTGATATAGTTATATCCAATCCAACTTTACAGGCAAAAAAGAAAATAGAAGTCGAAATTATGAAAGTAATTCACGATTTGGTTTATCAAAAAGCAATTGTAAAAGTTAATGTAAAGGTTGAAGTGCCCGAAAAACCAGAACCTCAAAAAAAGGCAAATCCCTTACCAAATATAAAAAATATTATTGCTGTTGCATCCGGAAAAGGTGGTGTTGGCAAATCTACAATTACCGCAAATTTGGCAGTATCACTGTCAAAAATGGGTTTTAAAGTTGGCATTTTAGATGCCGACATCTATGGACCCTCAATGCCAATAATGTTTGACGTTGCACTAGCAAAACCCCTTTCGGTAGTTGAAGATGGCAAATCTAAAATGAAACCCGTAGAAAGTTATGGCATTAAGATTTTATCTTTAGGCTTTTTTACCGATGCCAATCAGGCGGTAATTTGGCGGGGCGCTATGGCGTCAAAAGCCTTAAACCAATTGTTATTTGATGCTGCTTGGGGCGAACTCGATTTTTTATTAATTGATTTACCTCCGGGCACAGGCGATATTCATTTGTCTATTGTTCAGGCCATTCCGGTTACAGGAGCAGTTATAGTGAGCACACCGCAAAATATCGCTTTAGCGGATGCTCGAAAAGGCATCGCCATGTTTAAACAAGTCAATATCAATGTACCCGTTTTAGGATTGGTAGAAAACATGAGCTATTTTACGCCGGCAGAATTGCCCGATAATAAATATTATATCTTTGGAAAAGATGGTGCTAAACACCTAGCAGAAGATGAAAATACACGATTTTTAGGTGAAATTCCCCTCGTTCAAAGTATCCGCGAAGCCGGTGATGTTGGACATCCAATAAGCTTACAAAACAATACGCCACTCGAAGCATCATTTAAGCAAATTGCACAAAATATGATTGACGAGTTAGTAAAACGCAATGAGGATTTACCTCCAACCGAAATAGTCAGAATCACCACTATGGCAGGCTGCGCAACACATAAATAAAACACAAGATGACCGCACAACAAACACAAGCGAATGTAGAAATCGCTTTACAAGAAATCAGACCCTTTTTAATTGCCGATGGAGGTAACATTAGCATAGTTGCTATTGAAAATAATATTGTAAAAGTAAAACTCGAAGGCGCATGTTTTGGTTGTACCATAAATCATTTAACTTTAAAAAATGGTGTAGAAGCCACTATAAAAAAATATGCTCCCCAAATTACGCAAGTGATTGAGGTAAAATAAATCAAACATTTTTGAGTTATAATTGTTAAAAAGAAATCAAACAATGGAATTTATATTTTTAGACTTGTTAGCGCTATTAAAATTCTACTTGAAAAGAAATCCAGAATAACGCTGCAACTTAGCTGAGTTATAACTGATTTATTAATTTCTTAAAACAAATATAGTATGCCTAGATACCATACTTTAGGTAAAATTCCTCCTAAACGTCATACCGTTTTTAAAAATGAAAATGGCGATTTTTATTACGAAGAACTTTTTGGAACCGTTGGTTTTGATGGCATGTCAACATTGCTTTATCACACCCAACGCCCCACACAGGTTAAGGAACTTTTAGAATCTTATGATGTGAGTCCAAAAATTGCCGTGGCAAAAAATATGCGTGCCACCAGTTTAAATGGCTTTAACATTCCGGCAAAAGCCGATTATTTAGAAAGTCGCTTTCCCGTTTTGGTAAACAGTGATTGTCAAATTATTTTGGCAGCCCCAACGCAATCTTTAACTGACTATTTTTATAAAAATACCGATTCTGATGAACTCCTTTTTATCCATAAAGGAACAGGAAAATTGCGCACTTTTTTGGGAAACATTGATTTTAAATACGGTGATTATTTGGTAATTCCGCGTGGAATGATTTATCAAATTGAGTTTGACACAAAGGATAATCGCCTGTTTATTGTAACGTCTAAAAGTCCGATTTACACACCAAAACGCTACCGCAATTGGTTTGGACAGCATTTAGAACACGCACCTTTTTGTGAACGCGATATGCATCCACCAAAGGAATTAGAAACCTATAACTTGAAAGGTGACTTTTTGATGAAAGTTAAAAAACAAGACACCATTCACCAATATGTTTATGCCTATCACCCTTTTAGTGTGGTAGGTTGGGATGGCTATAATTTTCCTTATAAGTTTTCAATACACGATTTCGAACCCATTACGGGTCGTATTCACTTGCCTCCGCCCATTCATCAAACTTTTGAGGCAGCGGGTTTTGTAATTTGCTCTTTTGTTCCGCGTTTATACGATTATCATCCCAATGCCATTCCGGCTCCCTATCATCACAGCAATATTGATTCTGATGAGGTTTTGTATTATGTTGATGGTGATTTTATGAGTCGTAATAACATTCAAAAAGGTCAGATAAGTTTGCATCCTGCGGGTGTGCCACACGGTCCGCATCCCGGCGCTATGGAACGAAGCATCGGCAAAAAAGAAACTTGCGAATTGGCCGTAATGGTCGATACCTTTAAACCTTTAATGTTAACCGAAACGGCTATTCAAATTCAGGATGCGGATTATTTTAAATCTTGGCTGTAAGACCGAAGACCGAAAACTGAAGTCAGAAGACAGAAGTCGGAAGACCGAAGTCGGAAGACCGAAGTTAAAAGATAAGAGTTATAAATTTTAGATTCAAAACCGCAATCTTGTTAATTTAAATTTTTCAAAACATGAAAACACTAAAAAACATCACAAATACGGCTTATAGCCTAGAAAAAATATTTCCTGAAGCCGACGACTTTTTACCTTTATTGGGTACCGATTACGTTGAACTTTATGTTGGCAATGCCAAACAAGCAGCGCATTACTACAAAACGGCCTTCGGTTTTCAATCCTTAGCCTATGCTGGTTTAGAAACCGGACTAACCGACCGAACCAGTTATGTTTTAGCGCAAGATAAAATTAGATTGGTTTTAACTACGCCAATGCCTAATACCCATCAAGAAATATTTGAGCATATTACCAAACACGGCGATGGCGTTAAAGTAATTGCACTTTGGGTTGACGATGCTACAAAGGCTTGGAATGAAACTACAAAACGCGGTGCAAAATCCTTTTTAAAACCTACGACCGAAAGTGATAAAAATGGTATTGTTATAAAGTCCGGAATTCAAACCTATGGCGACACGGTGCACCTTTTCATTGAACGCAAAAATTATCACGGCATCTTTTTGCCAAAATATCAAAAATGGGAATCAAATTATAACCCGCCTGATGTTGGCTTGCGCTATATTGACCACATGGTTGGAAATGTGGGTTGGGAAGAAATGAATGTTTGGGCAAAATTTTATCGCGATACTATGGGCTTTGCCAATCTTATTACCTTTGACGATAAGGATATTTCAACCCAATTTACAGCTTTAATGAGCAAAGTGATGACAAATGGAAATGGACGTGTAAAGTTTCCGATAAACGAGCCTGCCGAAGGTCTCAAAAAATCACAAATTGAAGAATACCTTGATTTTTATTTGGGTCCCGGATGCCAACACATTGCAGTTGCTACCAATAATATTATCGAAACAGTTAAAGCACTCACTCAAAGAGGTGTCGAGTTTTTATACGTTCCCGGAACTTATTACGACACTGTATTAGACCGCGTTGGCGAAATTGACGAAGACCTAAAACAGTTAAAAAGCCTAGGCATTTTAGTCGATCGCGATGATGAAGGTTACTTATTGCAAATCTTTACCAAGCCCGTAAGTGATAGGCCTACTTTATTTTTTGAAATTATTCAGCGCAAAGGCGCACAATCATTTGGAAAAGGAAATTTTAAAGCCTTATTTGAGTCGATTGAAGCAGAACAAGAACGTCGCGGAACACTGTAATCAAGTATAACTTATTAAAAATTTTAATGGCGTAAACCTCAAAATATTTTTTTGAGGTTTTTTTATAAGATATTAGTTTTCAATCTACCATAAATTGACTACTTTTATGCAAAGCTTAAAAAGATGCTCACAAAAGTTTATGGCGGTGCAGTTTTTGGCGTTGAATCTACAACCATAACTGTTGAAGTCAATATTGATCAGGGTATTGGATATCACTTAGTTGGATTGCCAGATAATGCCATTAAGGAGAGTAGTTTTCGCATTTCGGCAGCCTTAAAAAACAATGGTTTTGTGCTACCCGGCAAAAAAATTACCATCAATATGGCTCCAGCCGATTTGCGCAAAGAAGGCTCTGCCTACGATTTGACTTTGGCACTTGGCATTTTGGTTTCTTCAAAGCAAATTCAAGCCGATGATATTGACCAATATATTATTATGGGTGAATTATCACTCGACGGCGGTTTGCAACCCATAAAAGGCGCGTTGCCCATCGCAATTAAAGCTCAAGAAGAAGGTTTTAAAGGCTTTATCTTGCCCAAACAAAACGCTATGGAAGCCGCTATTGTTAGCGAACTCAATGTTTATGCCGTTGAAAATATTAAGGAAGTCATCGACTTTTTTCAAGACCACACCTCTTTAAACCCCTTAGTTGTTGATACCAAAAAACAATTTTATGAAAATTTAGAACATCCTGAATTTGATTTCTCGGATGTTAAAGGGCAAGAATCAATTAAGCGTTGTATGGAAATTGCCGCAGCAGGTGGCCATAATGTTATTTTAATAGGCCCGCCCGGAAGCGGAAAAACCATGTTAGCCAAGCGCTTGCCAACAATTTTGCCACCGATGACCATTCAAGAGGCTCTTGAAACCACTAAAATACATTCGGTTGTAGGTCGTGTAAAAGAAAATATGGGGCTGATGAGCCAACGTCCGTTTAGGTCGCCACACCACACCATTAGTGATGTTGCTTTAGTTGGTGGGGGCGCTTATCCGCAACCGGGCGAAATTTCTTTATCACACAACGGCGTTTTGTTTTTAGATGAGTTGCCTGAATTTAAACGCACCGTATTAGAAGTTTTGCGACAGCCGTTAGAAGATCGGGAAGTAACGATTTCAAGAGCAAAGTTTACGGTTACTTATCCTTGCAGTTTTATGCTGGTGGCGAGTATGAATCCGAGTCCGAGTGGCTATTTTGCTGATGATGACAAGGCTTTAAATGCTTCACCACAAGATATGCAACGCTATTTAGGTAAAATTTCGGGACCTCTTTTAGACCGAATCGACATTCATATTGAGGTTCAACCCGTACCTTTTGAAAAGTTAGCCGAAGAACGCAAAGGAGAGTCGAGTAAAGTGATTAGGGAACGCGTAATTAAAGCGCGTGAAATACAAACCGAGCGCTTTATAAACAATAAAAATGTACATTATAATGCACAGATGACCGTTAAGCAGATTCGCAAATATTGCGTGTTAGATGCTGAAAGTTTGAATTTAATTAAAGTTGCCATGGAACGTTTAGGCTTGTCGGCGCGTGCTTATGACCGCATTTTAAAGGTTTCGCGAAGCATTGCCGATTTAGAAACTTCCGAAAATATAAAACCCAGTCATATTTCAGAAGCCATTCAGTATCGAAGTTTAGACAGAGAGGGTTGGTTGGGATAAAATTTAGATTCTAATATTAAATAAATAGCACTTATGGCATTTATAGATTATTATAAAATTATGGGTCTTGATAAAACAGCTTCCGAAACTGATATCAAAAAAGCCTATCGTAAACTCGCCCGAAAATACCATCCCGATTTGAATCCGAATGATAAAGAAGCTGAGCAAAAATTTAAAGAAGTCAACGAAGCAAATGAGGTTTTAAGCAACCCTGAGAAGCGAAACAAATACGATAAATATGGCAAAGATTGGAGTCAAGCCGAAGCTTATGAACAAGCCAATCAGCAGCAATACAGGCAACAATCATCGCGTCAAAGTTATTCAGATGATTTTGGTGCTGGTGATTATTCCGATTTTTTTGAATCGCTGTTTGGAGGCGGTAATAGCGCCAGGACAAGGGGCGGTCAAGTAAAATATAGAGGACAAGATTATCAAGCCGAATTGCAATTAGATTTAAAAGATGTTTACACAAGTCACAAACGAACCTTAATGGTCAATGGAAAAAACATCCGAATAAACATTCCTGCGGGCGTTAAAAACGGACAAATTATAAAAATTAAAGACTATGGAGGCGACGGAATTAATGGCGGTCCAAAAGGTGATTTAATCATTCAATTTTCAATAAAAAACAACAGTAATTTTAAATTAGACAATGATAATCTTTACACTACGGTAGATTTAGATTTATATAAAGCCCTTTTGGGAGGCGCTATAACCATTGATACGTTTGATGGAAAAGTCAAGTTAAAAGTAAAACCAGAAACACAAAATGGCACTAAAGTTAAATTACAAGGAAAGGGTTTTCCGGTTTATAAAAAAGAGGGTGTTTTTGGCGATTTATTTATTACTTACCAAATTAAAACCCCTACAAACTTGACAAAAAAAGAAAAAGATTTGTTTAATGAACTCGCTAAATTAAGAACGGTATGAACAAAAAAACTTATATCACCTTGACCAATTTATGTGCGCATTATCAAGTGGATAGATCATTTTTTAGCAATCTAAATGACTATGGATTGATTAAAATTGAAACCATTGCACAATCTCAATACATTGATAAAGATAAGATTTCTGAAATTGAAAAAATTTTGAGAATTCACAATGAACTCGATGTAAATATTGAAGGAATTGACGTTATTATTAATTTATTACAAAAAATTGAACGGCTTCAAAACGACCTCAATTCCGTTAAAAACAGGTTGAGAATTTACGAGGATTTATAAAGTAAATCTAAGCCCCTATCTCTGAATTAAGTTTTAAAATGAATTTAAAAGGAGCTTAAAGCAGGTGTTTTTGAGCTTTATAAGAAGAGCGCACCAAAGGGCCACTTTCAACATGCCTAAAGCCCATTTCTAAACCAATGATTTCATAGTTTTTAAATTGTTCGGGTGTGATATATTCCTTAACGGGAAGGTGCTTTTTGCTAGGTTGTAAATACTGACCAATGGTAATGATATCTACATTAACAGCTCTAAGGTCTTGCATACTTTGGATAACTTCTGCTTCTAACTCACCTAAACCGAGCATAATACCCGATTTTGTTCTGTTAATACCCTGTGCTTTTAAGTAAGCTAAAACTTCTAGGCTTCTATCGTATTTTGCTTGAATGCGGACCTCGCGAGTTAGGCGTCTCACGGTTTCAAGGTTGTGCGAAACCACCTCGGGAGCAACGGCAATTATCCGATCAATATTTGCATGAATGCCTCTAAAATCGGGTATCAAGGTTTCTAAAGTGGTCTCGGGATTGGCTTGACGAATGGCTTCAATGGTTTCAGCCCAAATAATTGAACCACCATCTTTTAAATCATCGCGGTCAACCGAAGTAATCACCGCATGTTTAATATTCATAATCTTAATAGATTGGGCTACTTTTTTGGGTTCATCCCAATCAACTTTATCGGGTCTTCCGGTACTTACGCCACAAAATCCGCAAGAGCGTGTACAGGTATTTCCTAAAATCATAAAAGTTGCCGTACCTTCAACCCAACATTCGCCCATATTCGGACAGCCGCCACTGGTGCAAATGGTATGCAATTTATATTGATCAACCAAACCCCTTAATTGGGTGTATTTTTTTCCGATAGGAAGCTTTACGCGCAACCAATTTGGCTTTGCAGTTCGTGTTTCGGCAGTTGTATTTTCGCTCATTAATTATAAATGATAAACGCGCAAAGTTACAAATATCAAATGAAATTGAAGGGGATAAAAATGCGGATTTATGATAGGTTGGGAAGAGAAATTGTTTCAACAAGTAAAGCTTATAAATCAGAAGGTACTTATGAATTAGACTTAGCTCCCAAAAAGATAAAAACCGGTCTCTATTTTGTTACGGTTAAATTAAATAATACCGTAATTTTATCTAAAAAAGTATTGGTGCAATAAATTGATTATCAAGCTTTAAAAAATGCGGTAACTTTAAAATGGGTTACCGCATTTTTTATTGATTATTCATTTTATATTAAGAAGTAGCATCCTAAAAATAACTTTGAAAAGTACCCATTCAATTTAAATGACGAACCATTAAGCATCAAATGATTGCATGGTAACGAGCTTAAAATAGTCGCCTTTTTGTGCCAATAAATCGTCGTGTTTGCCTTGCTCAACAATTTTACCTTTGCGCATCACCACAATTAAATCCGCTTTTTGAATGGTAGATAAGCGGTGTGCAATGACAATAGACGTACGGTTTTCCATCATTTTTTCTAAGGCTTTTTGAACCAATTGTTCCGATTCGGTATCGAGCGCCGAAGTGGCTTCGTCTAAAATCATTATAGGCGGATTTTTAAGTACGGCACGCGCAATAGAAAGGCGCTGTTTTTGACCACCAGATAAGGTATTGCCACCGTCGCCTATATTGGTTTCGTATTGTAGCGGCAAATTGATAATAAATTCGTGTGCATTGGCAATTTTTGCGGCATTTTCAATTGCTTCTTGTTCGGCAAATTCAACGCCTAAAGCGATGTTATTGTTAACAGTATCATTAAATAAAATAGAGTCTTGAGTTACAATTCCCATTAAGCCGCGCAAGGATTTTAATTTAAGTTCTTTAATATCAATGCCATCAATAAAAATGGTGCCTTTGTTTACGTCATAAAATCGGGTAACCAAATTAGCGATGGTAGATTTGCCACTTCCCGATTGTCCCACCAAAGCGATGGTTTGCCCTTTATTAATGCACAGTGAAAAGTTTTTTAACACATATTCATCTTTATATTTAAACGACACATTTTTAAGCTCAATAGATTGATTAAAATCAGATTTAGTTTGTGCACTTGGCTGGTCTTTAATGCTGATATCTAAATCGAGAATTTCAATAATCCGTTCGGCGGAAGCCATCCCTTTTTTAATGCTATAAAATGCGGCTGTAATATTTTTTGCAGGTGTTAAAACCAGGTAAAATAATAGGATAAATGTTAAAAACTCTTCTGGTTTTAAATCGCTTTGGTTGCTCAAAACCAAACGCCCACCAAACCACAAGATGCTAATGATGGTAGTTGCACCTAAAAATTCACTCAAGGGAGACCCAAGGTTTTGTCGGTGAAGCACATGGTTCATTAAACAATAAAATTTGTAGGTTGAATCTTTAAATTTTTTACTGATTTTTCCTTCGGCATTAAAGGCTTTAATCACCCGTAATCCTGTTAAGGTTTCTTCTATAAAAGACAAAAAATTACCTGTTTCTTGTTGTGCTTTTAAGGATTTAGATTTTAAACGCTTACTTAAACTCGAAATAATAAAACCCGAAATTGGCAGCAAAAACATGACAAATAAAGTGAGTTTGTAGCTGATGGTTAGCATCGCAGATAGCGAAATAAAAATGGTAATAGGATCTCTAAAAAGAGCTTCTAGCGAAGATAGAAACGACGTTTCTACTTCTTTAACATCGTTAGACATGCGCGAAATAATATCGCCTTTTCGCTTTTCGGAAAAATAGGAAATGGGTAATGCTACAATCTTGTCATATAAGGTATTTCGAATATCTCTAATCACGCCGTTGCTTAAAAATGCCAAGAAAAATGCCGCTAGGTATTTGAATAAATCTTTTAGAAAAAAGAGAGTAATTGAGAGCACGCAAATAATTAATAAGGCTCTTATGGGACCATCGTGACTTATGGTTTGCGAAATAAAATAATAAAACTGATCCTGTAAAAAATTACCCGCCGTGCGGATGCCATGGTAAACCGGAATTTTTGTAATAATATTTTTTTGTTTAAATAAAATATTTAAAACAGGGATAAATGAAATGATGGTCAACACATTAAAAATGGCGTAGAGCACATTAAAAAACACATTGAGCCAAGCAAATCTAATATGGGGTTTTATAAAGGATAGAATTTTTTTAAAAGGACTCATTTACAGATTTATAATTTCATTTCTTTTATAATGCGCTGAATTTTGGCATCGAGTTCGGCTTCAACTTTTACGACATTTTTAACGGAATCGAGCGGTTTGTTAACACTAAAATAGAACTTTATTTTCGGTTCGGTTCCACTTGGTCTTGCCGCAATGCTGGTGCCATCTTGGGTATGATAAATCAATACGTTTGATTTAGGGATGTCAATTTTTGTTTTTTCACCCGTTAGCTGGTTGCTACAAATACTGGAATCGTAATCGTAAATTTCGGTAACTTTAGAGCCATCAATGGTTTTTAAAGGTTTGTTTCTAAGGTCTTTCATCATATTGCTAATGACTTCAGTGCCGTCAATTCCTTTTTTTACCAATGAGATTAGGTGTTCTTTAAAAAAGCCAAATTCTGTATAAATATTGAGCAATTCTTTATATAATGAAGATCCATTTTCTTTAGCTTCGGCAGCAATTTGACAGGCTAAAAGTGCAGCCGAAACAGCGTCTTTATCACGAACAAAGTCGCCAATCATAAAGCCAAAACTTTCTTCACCGCCGCCAATAAATTCTTGGTGTTTAAAATCGCGAATCATTTTGGCTATCCACTTAAATCCGGTCAAACCAACTTTAGTTTCCACGCCAAATCCGTCGGCAATTTTATTCACTAATTGAGTTGAAACGATGGTTGAACCCACAAACTGTTTGCCGTTTAATTTGCCTTGTTTTTGCCATTGTTTTAGCAGATAATGAACCATCAACGCCATGGTTTGATTGCCATTTAGCAATTTGATGTTTCCATCTAAATCGGGGGTGGCGATGCCAATACGGTCAGAGTCAGGGTCGGTACCAAAAACAATATCGCCCTTTACTTTTTTAGCTAAATCAATCGCCATTTTTAATGCGGCAGGCTCTTCGGGATTTGGTGAAGCTACTGTTGGAAAATCGCCGTTGGGTTCGGCCTGTTCGGGTACGATGTGAACTTTTGTAAAACCAGCTTTTTCGAGGGCACTCGGAATTAATTTAATTGAAGTTCCGTGTAAGGAAGTATAAACAATGGTCAGGTTTTCAAAGCCTTTTTTATTAAAAATACTGTGCTTAACACTTTCCTTTAAAAAGGCATCATCCAAATCTTTACCAACGGGATGTATCAATTCAGCTTTAGCTTGAAATTTAATTTTATCGAAGGCTACTTTGTTAACTTCGTCAATGATAGCGCCGTCTTCGGGAGGAACAATTTGTCCGCCATCGTTAAAATAGACTTTATAACCGTTGTATTCGGGAGGATTGTGACTGGCGGTTAAAATGATGCCGGCATCACATCCTAAAAAGCGTACGGCAAACGACAATTCGGGTGTAGGGCGCATATCTGAAAAGAGATAAACACTGATATTATTAGCCGAAAAAACATCAGCAACCAACTGTGAAAATTCGGTTGAATGGTGTCGGCAATCGTAATTGATAGCTACTTTTAAAGTTTTATTTGGAAAAGCTTTTATAAGATAATTTGCTAAACCTTGCGTGGCACGCCCAAGGGTGTATTTATTAATTCGGTTTGTGCCAACGCCCATAATACCGCGCATACCGCCCGTTCCGAATTCCATATTTTGATAAAAACACTCAATCAAATTAGCACTATCTGCATTGATAAGCTGTTGAACTTGAGTTTGCGTTTCTTTGTCGAATGGAGCAGCAAGCCACAATTTTGCTGCCTTTAAAGCACTTTCTTTCATTTGAAATAGATTTTAATTGTTTTGCTAAAATAAGATTTAATCTTAAATAACGTCTTTAATTTGATACCTATTTTCGGTTTGTTTGCCACGAAGAATCAACTCGCCTATAAATCCGGCAAGGAATAATTGCGTTCCTAAAATCATGGTCGCTAAAGCGATATAAAACCAAGGATTATCAGTTACTAAAATGGTTTTAAAGCCGTTATACAATTTATAGAGTTTTAAAACGCCAATATAGCTTGCGGCTAAAAATCCGATAAAAAACATCAAACTTCCCAATAAACCGAAGAGGTGCATTGGGCGCTTGCCAAATTTGGTTATAAACCAAATGGTTAATAAATCTAAAAATCCGTTTGTAAATCGACTCATACCAAATTTTGTTTCGCCGTATTTACGGGCTTGATGTTGAACTTCTTTTTCGGCAATCTTGCCAAAGCCTTGGTGTTTTGCCAGCACGGGAATGTAGCGGTGCATTTCACCATATACATCAATATTTTTTACGACTTCAAGTTTATAGGCTTTAAGGCCACAATTAAAATCATGGAGGCTTAAGCCCGAAGTTTTTCGCGCTGCCCAATTGAATAATTTTGATGGTAAATTTTTGCGAATTTTTGAGTCGTAGCGCTTTTTTTTCCAGCCCGAAACTAAGTCGAAATTATGGGTAGTTATCATTTGATAAAGACCGGGAATTTCATCGGGACTATCTTGTAAATCGGCATCCATAGTGATAATGACGCTTCCTTTTACCTGTTTAAACCCGGCGTTTAAGGCTTGTGATTTGCCGTAATTTTGTAAAAATTGAATGCCTTTAACATTGGGATTTTTTTTAGAGAGTTGGGTAATCACTTCCCAAGATGCATCGGTGCTACCGTCATCAATAAATAGCAGCTCATACGAAAAACGATTGGATTGCATAACCTGTGCAATCCAATCGTGTAATTCGTTTAATGAGTCGGCTTCGTTAAGTAGCGGTATAACTACCGAAATGTCCATATTTATTGCATTTTAATAAGTTTGTTCGGGTGCTTTTTTCATAATTAAACCCGCAATAAGCGAAACAATAAAGCCTAAAAAGAGACTCCGAACGAGTCCGATAGCCAAAATGATGGTGGGAGAAGAGAATTTTTTAGACATAATAGCCATCGCTTCAAGTTGCTCATCACTAATATTTGGATTTTTTTCAAGTATTTTGGTTTGTTGCAACTCCAATAGTTGATCCATAAAGTTAGGCTCAATGAAAGACATAAAAATATAAGTGTAAATAAAACTGAGAATAGCGCCAATTAAGGCAACGGCAATTCCGGTTTTTAAGGCTTCGCTTAAGCTCAACATGCCGCCGTTAGCGGTTTTAAAAGCCCTCAAGCTAAAAACAATAAAGCCAATGTTTAATAACAAGCTGACAACGGTGTTGAGCGTGCCGCCTTCTAAATGTTTTCCTAATGCATACATCACTACGGCAAAGGCAATCGATAAAAAGCCGAGGATGAGCCCATAGGTTAGCGCAATTTGTTTTGTTGAAGTCGTTTGATTTTCCATAATCTTAGTTTTTTAGAATGAACAAATATAAATAATTATGCTTATTTAAAGCTTGTTTTTAAAACAAAAATTGCTTCATAGCACAGCTGTTTTCTTTTTAAATTAATAAAACAGTCTATAAAAAATAACCTTACATTTGATGACTTAAAAGATAAATTTATCTTTAATTAAAACTAACGGTTATAAGTAAAAAAATAAAAAATAAGTTATGTTTAAATGGCTAATTATCATACATGTAATAGGAGCCACCATTTGGGTAGGCGGTCATTTATTGCTTGCCTTGCGCTATTTACCAGAAGCTTTGCACGATAAAAATTTGGAGCTTATAAAAGCCTTCGAGAAAAAATTTGAAATCATTGGATTTCCGGCTTTGATAATCCAAGTAATTACGGGTGTTTGGATGGCGATTACTTTTTATCAGGTAAATTTTATAGACTATTCAAGTGCCATTGCCCAGGCGGTAGGCACAAAATTAATTTTATTGCTCGCTACAATTTTACTCGCCATTAATGTGCGGTTTTTTGTTTTTCCAAAATTAACGCCTAAAAATTTGTGGTGGCTTGGTTTACATATTATTGCGGTAACACTTATCGGAATTTGTATGCTTTATCTAGGTGTTTCTATACGATTTGGAGGCGTTTAAAAAGCCAAGTAGCCTATAAAAATTGACACCAAAGTAAGCTTTAGCAAGACTTGTATAAAAATATTTTATAGAAATAAAAAAACGGCTGGAACCGAGATAAAATTAAAAGCACCCTTTTATCAGTAAATAAAAGTTGGCTTATTATCAACGCATTCAACACCAGTAGGGGGTTGCAAAATCATGCAATCTGAACTAATTTGCCATTTAATATTAAACTTTTCTTGTTCAGCAGTAAAATGAGCCACTTTATTTAAAAAACTTGTGGTATCAATACTGAGCGGATAAGCCAAATAACTAATAGGACCGCCACAAGCCTTAGCGCCAACTGCCGTAAAAGCCCAATTTTGTGAATTGGTACAGGGCACGCTGCCAGCTATGTTTATTAATGCTTGATACAAAACATCGAGTTGTTGTTGCTCTTGCATTTTTAGCGCTGCATCATCAACGGTACAACTACTTGAAATCAACAAGAAACCGGCTAAAAGTAAAATGGTGTTTTTCATGGTCATTGCTTATTTAAAATAATGTATAAAATTAATAAAAATTATGTCGAATAGTTATCTTAAAAGCTTTTTCTCAAACTTTATCAGCGCTAAGCAGCTTATCAAGTTCTAATTTGTAATCGTATTGTAAATCTTCGTGCAAAACAGCTACTTTTTTTTTGATGCCAGCAATTTCGCGAATAAAAATATTTTTAAGCACAAGGTTTTGGTCGATTGAAGGCTTTGAGTTTTTGAGTACGGCGCAAAAGTAAAGCAATAGTTCAATTTCGGTTTCTTTGTTTTTTGAGTAACGTATGTTTGACTTGACATACCGAAGGATTTTACGAACACTTTTTTTGATAAAATAATAATTTTTAGAGTTGATTTGAGTAAACTGAAAATCAATTTCCGTTTTTAAATCGTTAATAAAGCCTTCTTCATCAGCTGATTGGAATAACAGATAGGAGAGGAGTTCTTTATTTTCTTTTTTAAACTTTGTTAAACACAAACATATTTTAAAGAGTTCGTTAGGTGAGCAATTTGACAATTCCGTTTTAAGTGCTTTAATAGTTACCGCTTTCATAAGGCCAAATTAGAGATTTTAAAGTTATTTTTCAAAAACACAAAATTTTGAACATACTCAGTTTCTGTTAGTTCAAATTTGTGTATAAATTATATACGAAGTTGGCAAAAGTACTAATTTTATGTCTTTTTCTAATTTGCCTGGATTTTGTCTTGTGTCAAAAACTGTGAAAACCTCAATTTCTTTTCTGTCAAAGTTTATTCTGTAATTGAAAGTTGTCTGTTTTGTTACAACACATTTAAAAAAGTCCTTAAAACTCTGTGGATTTTAAACAATTTTCAGGTTGTTTAGAAATCTGGTCAATTTTAAAAGTTTATTTTCAGCTAATTTTGTTAAAAACACTTTCATTAAGAAATCTTTTTCAAAAAGTCTTTAAACTCATCTCTTTTTCCTTTATTCAGTTGTTTAATACCTTTTTCAATTTCTTTTTGCTCAGATAAACTCAGCTCATTCTAAAAATCAACTTTTTCCTTTTGAACAAATTCTGTGATTTTTTCAATGAATTTGTCATTCTCAATGTTAAGAATCATTTTTACCAACGCTATCTTAGAAGTTCGAATAGCCATATCTATAATAGATTAAATTCAAAGTTACAAAAAAATCGGATTATAATTGAAAAATAAAAATCATTGTCGGTATGAATCACAACGGTTTAGGCTATGAAAAGTTGCGGGTTTTAAAACGCAATTTTTCGATGTTAAGATGTAATATAATTAAGTTTTAAAAGCATTCTATTTAGTTGAATTGAGCAATTTTTTAGGTGCGTTGTTGGCAACTGTACTTTAAAAATTCAGAAGGTTAAAATATATTGTTTAAATCTTGCCTTCCAATTATTGTCATTATTTCAACAATGTCATTATTTATTTTGTAATAAATACTATCAGATCCGCATACACAGCGTCTATATCCTTTTTTTATAAAATCAACCGACTCGAATGATAAAGGTCGTTGAGCAATAATCTCAAAGTATTCAAAAAATGAATCAAAGTATTTGTCAGCGAGGACAATTCCAAATTTTTTTACTCCGTAATGATGAATCCGTATTAAATCTTCTTTAGCGGCATTACTTAACTTATATTTAGCCATTAAGTAAAGACTTTGATTGTTTTAATATTTGATCTTTATGGTCATCAGTAAATCCGCTATTTTCCGCTTGTTCAATTTTAGTTCTAATCCAGTCAATCTGAATATGCTGTTTTCTAGCTTGTCTAATTAAATCATTAACAAGTTCACTTTTACTAGAGTATTCTTTATTGTCAACTTGAGTTTTTAACCATTCATCATTCGGGTTTGTGAATGAAATGCTTTGTCTTGCCATAATTTTTGTTTTTTGATGTAAATTTACACCAAAATTACATCATTTGAAAAAAAAATATTAGTAGTTTGAATTTTCCGTATGGTTGCTAGCGAGTTTTTATAAGATTTGTGCGACGTAAAAATCGGAGATTTTACCGCCGTAGCCCTATTTTTATTGAATGTTTGTCGGTTTGTACTAGTTCCGATTTGAGCATAAATTATATACAGTGTTGGCATTTCGTTACTTTTTATTCTTTTTAATCGACTGTTTTACAAGGCTCAAAATATATTCTAAATTGTCATCAGAGTCAATTTGTAATTCATATTCTCCATTTCCCCAGTGTCCAGTTGACGAGACATCTCTTGTCAAACCTTTTGTGTCTTCAAGTTCTCCCTTGTTCATATTTATCCACATTTTCAATGATTTTTTTTGTGGATGAATGTCAATTACGTTTCTTCCAGACATAAAAGCAATATATTTTTTCTTTGGCTTAACCTCTAAATTGTCGAGATTTAAAATTCCATTTTTCAATTTTTCATAGAGTTCTTTAATCTCTTCTGAAGCATTATCTAAATGTTCTTGTTCGGTGTAAACTTTAATTTCTTTTGCAACATTGTCGATTGTGTTGTCAGTTTTGGAAATTGTTTTAATACTTTCTTGAGCGCCAGCTTTTTGAATTTGTTCGAATGAAACTGTATTATTTTCAAATCTTTTTATTTCCCAAAGTTCAATTGGTAAATCCTTGAAGTTAATAGCTTCTCTCTGATAGTTTGTAAACGAAGGTGAAATGAATAAAACTCTTGACTGTGACCAATCAACGTCGTTCCGTTTCAAAGTTTTGTCAAGATTTTCGTTGAATTCTAAAATAAAGTCGGCTTTGTTGTTTAACATTAAAGATAAATAAGCATAACCTTGGTCAATAACACTAAAATTTTTATCTCTTTTATACTCTATAATCACAAAAGCATTCGCCTCTTTGTCAAAAGCCAAAGTGTCAATTCTGAAATTATTCATAGCAAACTCAGATTTTACAAAATTAAGTCCTAAAACTGTTTTTAGATTATGTTCTGTTAAATCTTGAATTTCTTTTTCAAGTTTAAAAGGTTTCTCTTTAATGTATTCTAAATCTTTTTCTATTTTATATAATGCCATTATTTAGTTGATTTTTTTTGTCGTAATGAATGCCAACGTGATTTTATAAGATTTGTGCGACGTAAAAATCGGAGATTTTTCCGCCTTGGCTCTATTTTTATTGAATGTTTATTGGTTGTTCTAGTTCAAATGTAAGAATAAATTTTATAAGGTGTTGGCAACTGTCATTTTATAATATTAGTCAAATCCATTTTCGATTAAAATTCTGCCGTAAGAATTTAGTTTATATTCAAATGTAGCAGGAATTATCTCTCTTCTTCCTGTTTTTTTAAATTTATATTCTTCGTGTTCTCTATTATCTTTAATTGATCGATTTAACAGTCCAATCTGATGAAGATTTGTCTTTATGTCATCATTAATGTTTCGTAAATACTCATTGTCTTTCAGCAATTCCAAATCTTCCAAATAAGTATTGTCAATTATATGAGTTAATCTTTTAAAATCATTGAAAGTAATATTACCTAAAATTGTTTTTTTTAATAGTTTTCCGATAATTGATGCTTTGTCATCGTCATTTAATCTGTTCAAAGTTATTAGCAATTTTTCTCCAGCTTTCTTTGTTTCATTTTTAGATTCCAATTCCGTAATAAATTCCTCTCTTTTAGATTGAGGAATATCCTTTAATTCAAACAGAAATCTAAGCAGCTTTTTCGTGAAAAAAGATTCCGTTATTTTGTTATAAAGACTAAAGCTTTTAAATCCAATACCAAATACTGGTATTTCTTTTAATACTTCTGATTCAATAAGTAAATCAAAACCAGTTTCCAAGATTTCAGGTGTTAATTCATTTAAAGCCTCTGACTTTACTGACTTAAAAACATCTATTTGGTTCTTTTTTTTGTCGTCACTCATTTTTTTCTGCTTTTTGCCAACGGTTTAGGCTATGAAAAGTTGCGGGTTTGAAACCGAAATTTTCTGATGTTCAAATGTAATATAATTAAGTTTTAGAATCATTCGATTTTGTTGAATTAAGCAATTTTTTAGGTGCGTTGTTTTGCCCAGTTATTAATCTATATTTTGTTTTATTCCTTTCTCCTATTTTTTTGAAAAGCTTAATTTCCACTCCATTTTTCAAATCTCTACTAGCTGTCGCAGAAGAAATATCTTTGAAAATATCCATATAATCCTTCCTTGTAAATTCAATTTTATTGATAGAAATAAAATATTCAAGTCTGTCTTTTTCAAACAGTGTTCGGTTGTTAAATTTTAATAATTCACTTAATGAAATATCAATAACGTTCAACATATATTCTATGAATTTTGTTGATTTTCCAGATTTGTCACTTTCTGATAAAGCGCTATAATATTTCTCTTGGTCTTTGCTGATAAGTGCCTCAAAAGGCAAATATTCAAACACAGGATATTTTTCCATTAAAATCAAAGTTTGCCATAATCGTCCCATTCTACCGTTTCCATCTAAAAATGGATGAATAAATTCCATTTCGTAATGAAACACACAACTTTTAATTAATTCAATTTCGGCTGAATTTTTCAAATAATCAAAAAGGTCTTTCATTAAAAACGGAACATTTTCAAAAGGAGGCGCTAAATGCTCAACTTTTGATCCTTTCACAATTCCAACTCCTTGATTTCTATACTTACCAACTTTTTCAATGAGGTCATTCATTAAAATTTGATGCGCTTTTAAAAATGATTTCTCATTATACGGACTAAATTGTTCTAAATTCTCATAAATTTCGATGGCATTTAAAACTTCTTTAATATCTTTTTGTGGTCCTATGACCCTTTTGTTCTCTAATATTGCAGTAATTTGTTCTTCAGTTAAGGTGTTTCCTTCAATTTTTAGGGAAGAATGAATCGTTTTAATTTTATGCTGTTTCCTTAATTTTGGTGATGGTTTGTTTAGGAAACTGGCATTAACCGCTCCTATTTTTTCAGAAATAGAAGTTATTAATTTTAATATATTTGAATTGATTTCGTATGGTGGTTTCATTTTGATACTATCATTTGATACTATCAAAGATACTGTCATTTATTTCTTAATACTAATTTTTGTCGGATTTTTTTAAAGAATTTTATTATTGGTTAGCGGTTGGTTTTAATTACTAGCAACGTGTTTTTATAAGATTTGTGCGCCGTAAAAATCGGAGATTTTTCCGCCGTAGCCCTATTTTTATTGAATGTTTGTTGGTTTGTACTAGTTCAAATGTAAGTATAAATTTTATGAGGTGTTACCTGCAGTATTTTAATCATTTTATTATTCTTCTTAAACTTCCTGTTTTATAGATTTACTCTTTAAAATAAATATCCAATTCCAATTAAAAAACCATAATTTTTTACATTTTCAGTGAAGTAGTCTCTGTCAAAAACATCTGTAAATCCTTTCGTATATCTTATGCTACCAAACAAATCTGATTTTAATTTGTACGAAATACCTAATATTCCTCCAAATTCAAAATTATTTCCGAAATCTGATATTGAAACAGAACCTCTAGTTTCCTCAATATTTACCAAGAAGTTAAATGAAGGTCCTATATCTAATGAGAAATTTTTAAATAAGTAAAATTTGGCTAAAATTGGTACTTGAATATAATCAAGCTTATATTCCGCAGAAAAAGGTGGATAAGCAGGTCCGCCTGGAAAATGAACTGTAAGGAGAATCTCATTTCCCTTAACACCTTGTGTTGAGTATAAAATTTCAGGTTGTAATGAGAATTTAGCTCCAAAAGGAATTTCAGCTAGTACTCCTATATGAAATCCAGTTTTGTACTCCTTTTCTATTAAAAAGTCTGAGGTAATATTAGTAAAATTAAAACCTGCTTTTACTCCAAACTGAATTTTTTCTTGACTTTTTGCAGTTGTTAAAGTCAAGATTGTTAGTGAAATCAGTAAAATAGTCTTTTTCATTTTGTTTATATTTACAATAAATTATTTTAAACCTCATTCGATACTGTGGGCAACGTGTTTGTATATAGTTTGTGCGACGTAAAAATCGGAGATTTTTCCGCCTTAGCAAAATTTTTATTGAATGTTTGTCGTTTGTATTAGTTCAAATGTAAGCATAAATTTTATGAGGTGTTGTGCAACGTTATTTTTCATTTTGAAGTATTTTCAAAAGTTTCTTTGGATCTTGTCGATTGTCCCAAAAAGCAGAAATAATTATTGAAATCTCAGTCACTTTATAGTAAATACTAAAATTTCCTAATGATGCTATTCTAACTCCGTTAAAATCTGTCGCTTTAAATATAAAAGGTGTTTCAGCAATTTGATTTGTTCTTTCAGTTACGAGATTAACTAATTTTTTTTGAATATGTATTCGATTTATTCCTCTCCATCCAATATCCTAAAATACTAACGAATTGCATATCCGCAGTTTTAGTCCAGATTACATTGCGTTTAGCCATTCAAGATTTCGTTTACTCATTTCTTCTTGCGAAATTAGATTTCCGTGTTTAATGTCGTTTTCGCTCATTTCCAACATAGCTTTTTGCTCATTAGTCAATTTTACAATATCTGATTCAGATGAACTTGAAGAAATAAGTTTATCAAGTGCTTGTAAAAAAGCTTTATTTCTAATGGAAAGAATTTTGTCAATCAATCCGTTTCTTATTTTCTCAACTGTTGCCATAAAATATTAATATATAAATGTAAATATCTAAAAAATATACGAATTTTCCTAATGTTGCACAACGTGTTTTTATAAGATTTGTGCGACGTAAAAATCGGAGATTTTTCCGCCTTCGCCCTATTTTTATTGAATGTTTATTGGTTGTTCTAGTTCAAATGTAAGGATAAATTTTATGAGGTGTTGGCAACTGTATTTTATTAATCGACAATATATTCTTGTACTAAAACATCAGTAGGAATATGCAAAGAATCACTTATTTTTCTAATCATTTCCAAAGTCAATTTTCGTTTTTTATTCAAGATTTCACTTACTCTACTTTTAAAACCAACGAGCTCAGCAAGGTCTTTTTGTTTCATTCCCATTTGTTCCATTCGGAATTTAATTGCTTCAATAGGATCTGGCATTTCGATAGGGAAGTTTTCATTCTCATATTTGTCAATTAGAATAGTTAGGATTTCAAGTTCATCTCCTTTTTTTGTTCCTTTTGTTGCATCAAAAATCAATTCAAGTCTGTCAAGAGCTTGTTGATAATCTGTTTCGTTTTTTATTGGTTTAATTTCCATAATTATAATTCGTTAGCATTAATTTTATCATATTCTGCGTGAGTTCCGATAAATAGTATCCAAGATATTTGAAATTCAAAATTAATTTTAACAATTATTCTATAATTATTTCCTTTAATATTGAAAACTATTTTATTGTCTTTTAAAACACTTGCACTCGGATATTCAACTTTTAATTCATTGATGTTTTTCCAAGATGCTTTTTCGGTTTCACGAAACCAAGCTTTTAATTGTTGCTCACTATCAGCGTGTTTTTCCCAAAATTCACGGAGTGTTCGTCTCGATATTATTCTCACATTTTATTCTTTAATAATGCAAATATAATAAAAAGTTCCCAATACGGTAATTTTTCGTGATTTTTTTATGGTTGCTAACGAGTTTTTATAAGATTTGTGCGACTTAAAAATCGGAGATTTTCCGCCATAGCCCTATTTTTATTGAATGTTTGTCGGTTGTTCTAGTTCAAATGTAAGGATAAATTTTATGAGGTGTTGGCAACTGCTATTTAGATGATTTTTCTGATCTTTTCAAAATAAACTTATCATTTCCAATCTCAAAATTGTAAATACTGTCATTACAAATCGTTTCGTTTTTTTCTTCATTAGTCAACATGCAGTCTTTTGTATAAGTTATTATCAAATTTTTATTAAAGATTGAATATTTTTCTGAATAATCACCAGCATCACTCCATTTTTGTGCAACTTCTAAATAGTCGATTGTTTGAGATTTTTTTAAGTCAAAAAGATAAAATTTAATTGAATTTTCCCAATATTCATTTGGTGTTCTCATTATCAAAAGTAGAATAGAATCATTTAATGATTTTTTATAACAAGCATAATAATTGTCATCATTTTGTAAAGCTAATTTTATCGTTTTATCGTTTATAAAATGAAAATATGATGTATCAATTAATTTCCCTTTAAAATCAAACATTGTTGAATCAACAAAACTATCTATGGATTCAATTTTTAAACTATCTGATTTAAGTGTGTCAAATAGGTTTAGAAAATTTGTTATTTCATTTTTTGCACTTTCTTTCTTACTCTCTTTGGAACAAGAAATTATTGTGAAAACAGCGATTATAATTATTAAAATCTTTTTCATAGTTGTTGCTAACGAGTTTTTATAAGATTTGTGCGACTTAAAAATCGGAGATTTTCCGCCGAAGCCCTATTTTTATTGAATGTTTGTCGGTTGTAATAGTTCAAATGTAAGCATAAATTTTATGAGGTGTTAGCCAAAGTACTTATTCTTTAAGAGTTAGAATTTTAATTAATTTCTCATTAATATAATAATTTCCTGTTCCTAATTTTTCTTTTTTAAGCACTTTGTCTTTAGCTAATTGATTTAGATATTTTGAAGCCGTAATTCTCGAAACTCCTAAATCGTTCTCAATAAATTCGATTTTTGTATATGGATGTTTGAATAAATTGTTTAATAAATCTTGACTATAAAATTTGTAATTGTTTCTCAACAAGTTTTTGTATTCGTATATTAGATCTCTAATTTTTCCAATGAGTACAATTGTTTCTTTTGCAATTTGCTCAATGCCATCTAACAGATAGAGTACCCAATTTTCCCAATTGTCAGTTTCTCTAACTTCTTGTAAAAGTTTATAATAATCTGTTTTGTGCTCAATAATGTAACGACTTAAATACAGAATAGGTAAATTTAGTAAATCGTTCATTACTAAATATAATACATTAATAATTCGCCCAGTTCTTCCGTTTCCGTCATAAAAAGGATGAATACTCTCAAATTGGTAATGAATTATGGCCATTTTGACTAATGTGTCAAACTCAGACATCCTTTCATCGTTGATGTATTGTTCTAGATTAGTCATTAAATCTAGAATTGTATCATAATCTTGTGGTGGTGTGTATACAATTTCTCCAGTTGTTGAATTTTTCAGGGCTGTCCCAGGAACTTTTCTAAATCCGGCATTATTCTTCTCTAACTCAGATTGTATTGCAATTATATCATTATTAGTTAAAATTTTATTTTTTGTAATTAAGCCAAATCCTTTTTTTAGTGCGGAGATATAATTTTGAACTTCTTTGGCATTTAATGATTTAAAACCTTCAAGATTTAATTCGGCTTTAAATATGTCATCGTGGGTTGTTATAATATTTTCAATTGCAGAACTATCTTTAGCCTCTTGAAGTCCTAAAGTATTAATTAAAATGTTTTCATTCGGAATACTTGAAACGATTCCTTTTAATTCAGCTAATGCTCTGTGAGCTGAAGCCAATTTCTTAAGAATTTTTTTAGTCTCAATATCTTGTATGAGAGGTAATTTTTTTAATTTTCCAGGTTCCATTATGTATAGAAATATCAATTTTATATACAAAGATAATTCATTATGATAAAATAATTGTATTTTCTTATCACAACTTTATTAAATGATAAAATATTTTGGTTTATTTATCATAGCATTTTTCAGCGGTCGTATTTTGGCCAACGTGATTTTATAAGATTTGTGCGATGTAAAAATCGGAGATTTTTCCGCCGAAACAAATTTTAGTTGAATGTTTGTCAGTTTGTACTAAATCAAATTTAAGCATAAATTTT
>Ga0210028_1000229_pt1 | contig 48635 bp, 40 predicted proteins | sample CryGeymeta201513_FD_185468 | JGI IMG/M metagenome (GOLD analysis project Ga0210028, IMG submission 185468) | Groundwater microbial communities from Crystal Geyser aquifers in Utah, USA - Crystal Geyser metaG 2015-13 (SPAdes) (version 2) | ecosystem: Environmental > Aquatic > Deep subsurface >...
GCCTGTTCCTATCGAGGGAAGCAACTATGCAATCGAGGTGGACACGGTCGTCGTCTCTCTGGGCACCTCCCCGAATCCGCTTATTGCCTCCAGGACGCCCGATCTTGAGACATCCCGGAAGGGCACGGTCATAGTTGATGAAAAAGGAAAGACTTCAAAGGCAAGGGTATGGGCCGGAGGCGACATAGTATCAGGGGGAGCCACGGTCATAAGCGCCATGGGAGAAGGAAGAAGGGCTGCTATGGCCATGCACGAGTATTTGACGCAATGAGCGATTCGTGCCGACGAACTCGGCACTGAGGTATTGAGGAGAATAGAACCTATGACGAGCCAAAAGGGAAGTGTGATCGGATCGGCCATGGTGGTGGGCGGCGGTGTGGCAGGGGTTCAGGCTGCCATTGATCTGGCCAACTCCGGCTATTTAGTATACCTCGTTGAGAAGTCGCCTGCCATCGGCGGAGTGATGTCCCAGTTGGACAAGACCTTTCCTACCAACGATTGTTCCATGTGCATTCTCTCCCCGAAATTGGTGGAGTGCGGGCGCCATCCTAATATCCACATTATCACGCTGGCAGAGGTGCTTGGGGTGGAAGGCAAAGCAGGCCATTTCCAGGTAAGCCTGCGCAAGACCCCTCGTTACATTGATCCCGCCGTCTGCACGGCTTGCGGGGACTGCGCCCAGGTGTGCCCTGTGGAACGTTCCAGCGAATACGACATGGGGCTGTCCTCCCGCAAGACAATATTTAAGGCCTATGCCCAGGCAATTCCAGGGAGCTTTGCCATTGAGAAGCTCGATAAGGCCCCCTGCCGCATGGCTTGTCCAGCCCACCTTAATGTTCAGGGCTATGTTCAGATGGTGAAAGCCGGAAAATATCGAGAAGCCATAGAGATCATCCTGAAGGACCTCCCCTTCCCAGGAATACTGGGCAGGGTCTGTCCTCATCGGTGTGAGAAGAGTTGCAGACGTCTCGAAAAAGATGAGGCCATTTCAATTCGAGAGCTCAAACGTGTGGCCGCGGATCGCGTGCCCCTGTCCGAAATACCGGTTCCTCCCATTGCCCCCAAGGGCAAAAGGGCAGCCATAATCGGCGGGGGCCCGGCGGGCCTTTCTGCCGCGTATTTTCTTGCCCTTGCGGGCTACAAGACGACCGTGTACGAGGCCATGCCCCAGGCTGGGGGCATGATGCGATACGGTATCCCTGCACACCGCCTGCCAAGGGCGGTCCTGGATGCGGAAATCGAGAATCTCAAGCGCTATGGCATTGAAATTCATACCGGCAAAGCCCTGGGAAGGGACTTTACATTGGAGGAACTGCAGGCCCACGGCGCAGACGCTGTCTTCCTGGCCATGGGTGCTTGGAAACCTATTAAATTGAGGGTTCCGGGCGAGGAAAGCGAGGGGGTGCAGGATGTAACTGCCTTTTTGAGGGAGGTCCATCTGGGGAACTTGCGCTGTATGAAGGGGAAGGTCGCGGTGGTTGGTGGAGGCCATTCTGCCCTGGATGCTGCCCGGGTGGCCCTCCGGCTTGGAGCCAGCGAGGCCCGAATACTCTATCGGAGATCCAAGGCCGAAATGCCGGCTGAGCCTGAAGAGGTTGAAGAGGCTGAGCGCGAGGGGATACTCATCCATATCCTTACCGCTCCGATCCGAATCGGAAGCGATGGCGGCAAGGCAAATGGGATCGAGTGTATTCGCACCAGGCTTACTGAACCCGATACTACCGGGAGAAGGAAACCGGTGCCGGTTGAGGGTTCGGAGTTCTTCATCGAAGCCGAAAATATCATTGTGGCCATCGGCCAGGAACCGGATCTGAGCTGGATAAACAAGAACTCCGGTCTCGAGCTTTCGCGCTGGAACTTTGTTGTGGTGAATCCCGAAACCCTTCAGACAAGCATGCCAGGTATCTTTGCCGGCGGAGACATCATAAGCGGCCCTGCCACGGTCATCGAGGCAGTGGAAGCGGGAAAACGGGCCGCACGGTATATGGCGATGTATCTGGATGGGGAGACACTGCCTACCGAATGGCAGGAAGATGGTCCCGTAGGGCAAAACTGGACCCCAATTCCACAGGAAGAAGGGCATAAACCGCGGAAAGGGATCAAGACCCTTCCGGTTGGTGAGCGTGTGAAAGGATTTGAAGAGGTCAATCTCTCCATGGACGATGCTACGGCCTCGGCCGAGGCCGAGCGGTGTCTGAACTGCGGAGGATGCTGTGAGTGCTATCAGTGCGTAACAGTGTGTAAGGCTAGTGCTGTGACTCTCGATACCCATGCCCAGCAGGTTCAGGAGATGACTCTCGACGTTGGTTCGGTGATCCTGGCACCCGGGTTTAAGGCCTTTGACCCGACCCTGTATGAGACCTATGGATATGCCTCTTTCACAAATGTAGTAACCAGCATGGAGTTTGAGCGGATACTGAGCGCTACCGGCCCCTACCAGGGACATCTGAAGCGACCTTCGGACGGTGCGGAGCCTCGCAGCATAGCCTGGTTTCAATGCGTCGGCTCTCGCGACGTCAACCGGTGTGACCACGGATATTGCTCTTCTGTTTGCTGCATGTATGCCATCAAGGAGGCGGTCATTGCAAAGGAGCATGCCGAGCATGGGCTTGATACTGCCATATTTTATATGGACATGCGCACCTCCGGAAAGGATTTCGAGCGCTACTACATGAGGGCGCAGGATGAACACGGGGTACGCTTTATTCGATCCCGCATTCATTCGGTGGAGCAGGCGCCTGGATCAAAGGACCTGGTGGTACGTTACCTCTCTGAAGACGGCCTCCTCAAGGAGGAGGTCTTTGATATGATCGTGCTTTCTGTGGGCATGGAGACATCGCCAGATGTCCTTGACCTGGCTAATCGTCTGGATATTGCCATCAACGAGGCCGGGTTTGCGGCAACGTCGCCCTTTGCGCCGGTCAGTACATCTCGACCTGGAATTTTTGTCTGCGGGGCCTTTCAAGGTCCCAAGGACATCCCTCAATCTGTCATGGAGGCCTCTGCTGCTGCGGCACAGGCGTCCACCCTTCTGGCCCCTGCGCGGGGGACCCTGACGTCACCTCCAGTTACCCTTGCAGAAAGAGACATCAGCGAGGAAGAGCCACGCGTAGGGGTCTTCGTGTGCCACTGCGGCATCAATATTGGTTCGGTGGTTGATGTGCCGGCGGTCAAGGAATACGCAAGAGGACTGCCGAATGTGGCATACGTGGAAGAGAACCTTTTTACTTGTTCCCAGGATACCCAGGACAAGATGAAGGAGGTCATTCGCAAAGAGAAACTGAACCGCATCGTTGTAGCCTCATGTTCTCCCAGGACCCATGAACCCCTCTTCCAGCAGACTATTCATGAGGCCGGGCTGAACAAGTATCTCTTTGAACTTGCCAACATAAGGGATCAAGACTCTTGGGTGCACCAGAAGGAACCTGAGGCTGCAACTCTCAAGGCCAAAGACCTGGTTCGCATGGCGGTGGCTAAGGTGGCCCTGCAACAGCCTCTTCATCAGACAAACCTGGGGATTACCCGGAGCGCCATCGTTATCGGCGGCGGCTTGGCAGGGATGGAGGCTGCATTGGGCATTGCCGACCAGGGATATCCGGTAACGTTAGTAGAGAGGGGAGATGGCCTCGGAGGAAATGCCCTAAGGCTTTCCTCAGCCTGGACCGGGGACTCCATTCAGCCTTATCTGGACCGGCTCGTCGAGAAGGTTAAGACGCATGAAAAGATTTCAGTGCGCATCAATACCGTGCTGAAGGATGTGCGCGGGTTTGTGGGCAACTTTGTTTCCACCCTGGAGGCTGATGGAGGGTCGGAGGATATCGCCCACGGCGTTGCAGTAATAGCTACCGGGGGCTTGTCCTATATCCCCGATGAATATGGTTACGGCAAGAGTGACAGGATTTTGCTCAGCCTTGACCTGGATCGCGCAATAGATGAAGAAGACGACCGAGTGGTAAAAGCCCAATCCGCTGTCTTCATCCAGTGCGTAGGATCGCGGGAGCCCGAGCGTCCTTACTGCAGCCGGGTCTGCTGCAGTCATTCAGTCGAAAGCGCTCTTCGGCTCAAAGAGCTTAATCCAAAAATGGATGTGGCGATCCTTTATCGGGATATTCGAACCTATGGAATGAGGGAACATCTATACAAAGCTGCCAGAGAGAAGGGCGTCCTCTTCATTCGATACGACAGAGAACACAAGCCGCAGGTGGAGCTGGAGGGAGAGGCCATCCATATAATGGTACGTGATTCCATTCTCAAGGAGAACCTCCTGTTGCGGCCGGACATCCTGACACTTGCGAGTGCCATTGTTCCAAGGGAGACCGGAGGCCTGGCGAAGATGTTCAAGGTTCCTCTCAATGCTGAGGGATTTTTCCTTGAGGCCCACATGAAGCTGCGGCCTGTTGATTTTGCAACAGAAGGGGTTTTCGTGGCGGGACTTGTCCACTGGCCCAAGCCGACCGAAGAATGTATAGCTCAAGCCAAGGCCGCGGCGGCCAGGGCCGTGTCAACTGTCCTTTCCAGGGAGAGCATCCTGGCTGGCGGGGTCTCGGCCTCTATCCACAAGGATAGATGCATCGGCTGCCGATCTTGCGAAGAGTGCTGCCCGTTCGGTGCCATATCGTATCTTGAACAGGAGGAACGTTGTGAGGTGAACCAGGCCCTGTGTAAAGGATGCGGCACCTGTGCGGCAACATGCCCGTCTGAGGCCATCTCTCTTATGGGCTTCAGCCACGAGCAACTCTACCGCCAGATAGATGAGGCCATGGCTTTTTAGGGTTCTTTCGGGTCGATTGAGCAAGAAAATTATTCTTTTAGAGATTATGGAATGGTATTTCAGGAGGAACGCAGATGAATAAAGCAGGTTTCCAGCCTCGCATACTGGCCTTTCTCTGCAACTGGTGCAGTTATGCTGGGGCAGACCTCGCAGGTGTAAGCAGGTTACAGTACCCTCCTAATATAAGGGTGATAAGGGTAATGTGTTCTGGAACGGTCTCACCCCATCATGTACTCCATGCCTTTCAAATGGGGGCTGACGGAGTACTTGTAGCCGGCTGCCACATAGGCGACTGCCATTACATCAAGGGCAATTATATGACCCTCAAGAGGATGGCCTTTTTTAGAAGGCTCCTCGATTTCGCCGGATACGATCCTGAGAGGCTGAGACTTGAGTGGATATCAGCCGCAGAGGGAGGAAAGTACGCAGAAGTGGTAAGGGATTTTACCGAAACCATCAGAAAACTTGGCCCACTGAAGGGCCTGCAGGCCGTTCCGGCAAGGGCTCCAATGAAAAGGGTTTCCAGCGTGGAAATCCGATTGGGACGCTGATCGCATCATAAGGTGCAATAAAATGGAAACAGGAATGAAAGAGCTGATAGAGAAAAATGAGGTCGCAGCCTTACTGGCTTACAAGGATATAAACGGCACTATTTATCCCCATGCCTTCACAAAGGAGGATATCTCAACGATAGCCCCCTGGAAAGTCTCAGACGCGAGATATCCAATACTTAAGATGCTTCTTGCGGTCACGCGAGCAAATCCCGGTAAGAGATACGGCATCCTCTTGAGGGGCTGTGAGGAGCGGGGCCTGAGGGAACTCGTAAAGTGGGAGCAGATTGACCCTGACATGGTGGTAGTTATCGGGCAGGCATGCAGCAAAGAACTTGCGATCAAGTGCGTCTGTGCCAAGCCTTACCCCGACGCCCTTAGATACGGGGAAGCGGTTGAAGGTGTCAAGCAAAACAAGGCCCTGACAGAGCTTAGAGAAAAGGATAGGGGGGAGAGACTTTCCTGGTGGCTTTCGCAATTCAACCGATGCCTTAAATGCTACGGCTGCCGCGACGTATGCCCCGTGTGCTTCTGCACGGATTGCAGTCTTGAGCACAAAAACCTGCTGGTACAGGGAATTCTCCCCCCGGACACCTCTTTTCATCTGGTCAGGGCCGTTCACATGGCGGGAAGGTGCATTGACTGCGGCCTTTGCGAAGAGACATGCCCCGCCCGTATTCCCCTGAGAAGCCTATACAAGGAAGTAAATGAAATTGTGAATGATGTCTTCTCCTACGATACGGGATCCCTTGATACCAAGTCGCCCTTCTCCATGCTCGGAGATGAGGCACTCCTGCCGCTTCAGGCCAATCCTTAAGCTGAGGGCTCAGGTAATGAACAGGGCGGTCAAGATATGGAAAAGCACGTGACCTTCGGAATTGCAGGCCATGTGGATCATGGAAAGACCTCCCTTGTTCGACTCCTTACCGGTATTGATACCGACCGCTTGAAGGAGGAAAAGAGAAGGGGGCTTTCCATAGAGTCAGGGATCGCCCCAATGCTCGCTTCTCCTGATCTGACGATCTCCCTTGTAGATGTCCCGGGTCATACCGATTTTCTAAAAAACACCATCCGGGGGCTTAGTTGCGTGGACGCTGCGGCGCTTGTAATCGCTGCCGACGACGGCGTGATGCCCCAGACGAAAGAGCATCTGGAGATTCTTTCATTTTTCGGGACAAAAAAGGGTTTTGTGGTCCTCAGCAAGGCAGACCTGGTTGACGAGGAGACCCTTGAACTTGCCCGGTTTGAAATAGAGGACCTGGTAAGGGATACTTTTCTTGAGCAATCTAAAACAATTACCTTTTCCGCCGTGGACGGAAGGGGCCTCGATGAGGTGAGAGAGGAGATCATAAACACCGCGACCATTGTGCCGGGAAAGAGCCTGGATGCCCCCTTCCGCCTTTGGATAGACCAGGTAAAGGGCTTCCCAGGCTTTGGAACCGTGGTGAGTGGGACGGTACTGTCCGGACGCCTCTCAGAAAATGATGCTGTGGCTGTTCTGCCCGCAGGAATAGAGACAAGGGCCAGATCCCTTCAGGTGCATCACAAAAAAGTGGAAGGGATAACCGCGGGCCAGAGGGCCGGCATAAACCTCCACAAGATCTCCGAAAGGGAAGTGACGAGGGGTATGCTTATTGCCGAGCCCGGCACTCAGGAGATAGCCCGGCTTCTCAATGTTAGATTGCATGTTCCATCCCGCGTTGCCCAGGGCCTGAAAGATCACCAAAAGATAAGGCTCCATATCGATACCGCCGTTGTTAATGCCACGCTCATCCTGATGGAGAGAAATTTTCTTGGGCAGGGAGAAGGCGGCTTTGCCCAAATGAGGCTTTCCCATGATCTTTCGGCCTGTCCTGGTGATACATTCCTCATCTCTCCCCTCAATGTCCAGACCCTCATTGGAGGCGGCAGTATACTGGAGCTGACAAAAGAAAAGTTCAGAATGGCTAAGGCGGCCAGGATGATACCGTATCTTAATGCAGTATGGAGAAGGGACTCGGACTCATTTATTGAACTTTTGATTAGGCTTGAAAGAAATGATCTTCTTGACCCTGTTCAAATTACCAAGACCACAGGATTTGGAACGGATGAGATCAAATCGAGTCTGGAAAGAAAAATCGGCTCCGGGGAATTGATCTCCTTCGGTGATGCAGGCTCTTTTCCATCTGAGCGTTTTAACGTCTTGAAAGAAAAACTCCCGACGATACTTGCGGAGATTCTTCAGGAAAACCCCCTGAAACAGTCCGCTTCATCCGAGGAGATAAAGGCCAGGCTTGCGCCTTCCCTGGACGATATTCCCTTCAAGGTAATGCTTTCAAGACTCGTGGAGGGGGGAGAGGTAGTAAAGAAAGAGGGTGGATTCAGATTGCCGAACTTCTCTGCGAGTCTGTCCGGAGAAAGACAATCCCTTGTGGATATGCTTCTTGCCTATGCCGAGGAATCGGGCTTTGTTCCATTCAGCGCGGACACCTTCTGGAAGCTACACCGCAGGCAGCACAACAAAAACGAACTGCAGAGGCTGCTTGACTACCTTCACAACCAGGGGAGGCTCATCAGGCTTAACAACAGACGCTACATGACCCCCAGGGCCATGGAGGAGATAAAGAAGAAAACCTGCAATCTCATAAAGGGGAAAGGCTCCATAGGTATAGGCGACTGCAAGGAGATAATGGGTTACGGAAGGACCGTGGGCGTCCCTGTGCTGGAATACCTGGATTCCATAGGATTTACCCGCAGAGATGGGGACAAGCGGACTCTGGCCTGAACCATGCGGTCTATCGGCTTAAGACTAATCTAAGGATGAGGTAATTCAAAGTGGAAGAATACAAACCGACCATCGTGGCCTTTTGCTGTCAGTGGTGTTCCTATGCGGCGGCGGACCTTGCAGGCTCCATGAGGCTCCAGTATCCGCCCAACATCAAGATCATCCGCGTCCCATGCACCGGAAGGGTGGATATCATCCACATGCTGAGGGCCTTTGAGCTTGGGGCGGACGGGGTATTCCTTTCAGGCTGTCTTGTGGGGGACTGCCATTTCCTGCGGGGAAACATAAGGGCCGCAAAAAGGGTGGAGTCCGCAAAGGAGATCCTTAGATCCATAGGCACAGACCCGTCAAGGCTTGAGATGTATTACAACTCGTCGGCCATGGGGCCTCAATTTGCAGAAAGATGCAGGGAATTCACAAAAAGGATTATTGAACTAGGTCCTTCAGGGAGGCGTGTCAGTAAGGCGGCCTAGCGCTGCACAACCTTTTTTGCGTGAGACGTTCGACGCGACCGACGGCCAGCTTTTTTGATAGGTGCTTGATATACCGCATGGCGACAGGGACATGAGAGGAGGAGACGGCATGGATAAAGAGACGGAAAAGAAGGTGTCCGGTTCAATGATGGTTGTGGGAGGGGGTATTGCGGGGATCCAGACGGCGCTGGATCTGGCCAACTCCGGTTTTTTCGTCTACCTGGTTGAAAAAAGCCCTGCCATCGGCGGGATTATGTCCCAACTGGACAAGACCTTCCCCACCAATGACTGCTCCATGTGCATCATCTCTCCCAAACTCGTGGAGGTGAACCGCCATCTTAACATAGGGCTTTTGACAAACAGCGATCTTTTGGCAGTTGAGGGAAAGCCGGGGCGTTTCAGGGCAAGGGTCCTCAAGAGACCCAGATACATTGATCAGTCCAAATGCACAAGCTGCGGTGAGTGTGCCAAGGTCTGTCCCATCTCGATCTCAAACGAATTCGACCAGGGTCTTTCAACCAGAAAGGCCGCCTTCAAGAAGTATCCCCAGGCCTCCCCAACGGCCTATGCCATCACCAAGAGGGGCACCGCGCCGTGCAAGGCCACCTGCCCGGCCCACGTGAGCATTCAGGGATACATCGCGCTCATTAAAGAGGGAAAATACAGGGAGGCACTCGAACTCTTCAAGGACGCCCATCCGTTTCCGGGCATCTGCGGAAGGGTGTGCCACCATCCCTGCGAAGGGGTATGCACCCGCAAGGACCTTGATGAGCCCGTCGCCATCAGATATCTGCACCGATTCCTGGCAGACACGGATGCATCTCTTGCCGAGCATTACAGGCCTAGTGTCGCAGAGGAAAAAGACAAAAGTGTGGCGATAATCGGATCAGGCCCCGCCGGCCTTTCAGCGGCCTATTTCCTGAGGCGGAGGGGTTACCGTGTGACTGTGTATGAAAAACTGCCTGTCGCAGGCGGCATGATGGCCGTCGGCATCCCTGAATACAGGCTTCCCAGGGACGTGTTGGGACAGGAGGTGGAAACCATACGCTCTATGGGTGTTGAGATTGTCACAGGAAAGGAGTTCGGAAGGGACATCAGCCTTGAAGATCTGTGGAAAACCGGCTTTTCTGCGGTGCTCATTGCAACGGGACTCCACCTCAGCAGAAGACTGGGGGTGCCGGGGGAAGACCTCGAAGGCGTATTGAAGGGTGTTGAATTTCTGAGGGCTGCGGCCCTTGGAACATTCGACCTGCCCCTCGGTAAGACCATCGTTATCGGCGGCGGAAACGTAGCTATTGACGCCGCCAGAACGGCCCTCAGAAAGGGAGCAGAGGAGGTTACGGCCGTTTGCCTGGAAAAGAGAGAGGAGATGCCTGCCTGGGACTATGAGATCGCCGAGGCATCGGAGGAAGGCATACGGATCGTGAATTCTCTCGGACCGCGGCGCTTTCTTGATCAGGCTGAAAGGCTGGCAGGGGTTGAATTCAAGAGATGCACCCGTGTCTTCGACGAAAAAGGGGCATTCAATCCCGGCTACGATGAAAAGGATCTCACGGTCATGAGTGCCGACACTGTGATAGTCGCAATAGGCCAGGCCGCTGATTTAAACTTCGCGGAGCCTAATGATATTGCCGCAAAGGCCGGAAGAGGGCTTGCAGCGGATCCTCTTACATTTGAATCTCCGGTCAAGGGGGTGTTTGCGGCGGGTGATGCGGTTTACGGCCCCCGCTCCGTTGTCGAGGCTGTGGAGGCGGGCAAGGAGGCGGCGGAGAGCATTCACCGCTATATCGCAGGAGAGGATTTGAAGGCGGGTAGAGAAAGACAATGGGATTTTGAAAAGCCCGACACGACGAATGAGAAAAATATGCCCAGAACTCCTATGCCTGTAGCCGATTCCCATGAGCGCAGGAAGGACTTCAGGGAGGTGGAACTGGGTTTCGAAGAAAGGGATGCCCTTGAAGAGACAACAAGATGCCTTCGCTGCGGCATATGCTCCGAATGCTATCAGTGCGTGAAGGCATGTCTGGCAGGGGCGGTTGACCATGAGCAAAAAGAGCAGGAGGTGAATGTTGATGTCGGAGCGGTGATACTTTGCCCGGGCGCCCAGACCTATGATCCTACGCCCATCGGCGACCTCTACGGATACGGAAAGATCCCCAATGTGGTCACCAGCATTGAATTTGAAAGGATCCTTAGCGCGTCGGGTCCGTTTATGGGTCATCTGGTAAGGCCTTCGGACCACAAGGAGCCCGCCAAGATCGCCTGGATACAGTGCGTCGGCTCAAGGGATGTCAATCGCAGCGGAAACGGCTACTGCTCCTACATGTGTTGCATGTACGCGATAAAGGAGGCTGTAATTGCAAAGGAGCACAGTAAGGCCCCCCTGGATACAGCGATATTCTTCATGGACATGAGGACCTTCGGAAAGGATTATGAAAAATACTACACCAGGGCTAAGGAGGAGCACAAGGTCAGGTTCATAAGGTCCAGGATACACACGGTCCAGAATGTTGAAGGAAGCGAAGATATCCTCATCCGCTATGTTGACCATAAAGGAAACCTTTCTGAGGAGGTATTCGATATGGTCGTGCTTTCAGTGGGCATAAAGCCCTCCTCAGGGACCCTCGAGATGTGTGAAAGGCTGGGGATAGGCATTCGAAGCGACGGCTTTGCCCTGACAAACGGCCTTGCGCCCGTTGAGACGACCAGGCAGGGCATATATGTGTGCGGTAGCTTCCAGTCGCCGAAGGATATTCCTTCTTCCGTAACGGACGGAAGCGCGGCCGCCTGCTCCGCCTCCATGATATGCTCCGGGGCGAGATGGACGGAGACCCGGTCGCTGCCCCTTCCTGATGAAAAGGATGTCTCTAACCTGGAACCCCGGGTAGGCGTCTTTGTGTGCAACTGTGGTATCAATATCCGCGGGGTGGTGGATGTGCCCGAAGTGACAGCCTACGTGGCCACCCTTCCCAACGTGGTTTTCAGCGATCATAATCTCTTCACATGCTCCCAGGACACCCAGGAGATCATCAAGAAAAAGATCATTGAGCATGATCTCAACCGTGTGGTGGTCGCCTCCTGTTCTCCGCGGACCCATGAGCCGCTCTTTATGGAGACCCTCCAGGCCTGCGGTCTCAACAAATACCTCTTCGAGATGGCCAACATCAGGGATCAATGCTCCTGGGTGCATGGGAGCATGCCTGAAGATGCCACGGATAAGGCAAAGGACCTAGTGCGCATGGCCGTTTCAAGGGCGGCCCTCCTCAAACCCCTCAAGGAGAGCCGTATCTCGGTTGTAAAAAGGGCCCTCGTGGTGGGAGGCGGGATCGCCGGAATGAACGCAGCCCTGGGTCTTGCAGATCAGGGTTACGAGGCTGTTCTGATTGAAAAGGAGGCATCACTGGGCGGCTTTTCGGCAAATCTGACTAAGACGCTGGAAGGTGAAGACATAAAGGCCTACGTGGAATCATTGAAGCGATCAGTCACTGGAAACCCCCGCATCCAGGTCCTCACAAACGCCCTCATCGTTCAATTTTCAGGTGTTCAGGGGAGCTTCACCACAGAGGTGCTCGTGGGACCTGGCATGTATGAGAGAAAGATCTCCCACGGTATAGTTGTGATAGCAACAGGGGCGAATGAGTATGAGCCGAAGGAATATCTTTACGGAAAGGATCCCAAGGTCATCACCCAGACACAGCTTGCCAGACGCCTTGAGGAACAAGGGGGATCGGGGCTTGATCGTGTTGTGATGATCCAGTGCGTGGGCTCCAGGAATGATGAAAACCCTAACTGCTCAAGGATCTGCTGCCAGAGCGCCCTCAAAAACGCCCTGCACATCAAGGACCGTAATCCCAATGCCCAGGTGATCGTGCTTTACAGGGACATGCGCGCCTATGGGCTCATGGAATATGCCTACACGGAGGCGCGTCAAAGGGGCGTTATATTCTCCAAGTTCGAGAAGGACGCCCCGCCGAAGGTCTCATCCGCGGCAGGATCCCTCAAGGTATTTTTCAATGATCCTGTCCTCGGGATGGAGGTGGAAGTGGAGCCGGACCTCCTTGTCCTTTCAGCGGGCATGAGGCCCTCCGACACGGAGGAACTTGCCGGAATGCTCAAGGTGCCACGAAACGCAGAAGGCTACTTCCTTGAGGCCCATGTGAAGCTGAGGCCCGTTGACATGGCAAGCGACGGCATATTCGTTTGTGGGACGGCCCACGGGCCCAAGCTCATATCAGAGACCATCAGCCAGGCCCGTGCAGCCGCATCCAGGGCAGCGACCTTCCTTGCCAAGGATTTCATCACCCTTTCAGGGGTGGTTGCCAGGGTGGATCCCGAGCACTGCGCGGCCTGCCTTATCTGTGTCCGCTCCTGCCCTTACGGCGCACCGAGGATAAACGAGGATGGCGTAAGCGAGATTGACCCAGCCCTTTGCCACGGCTGCGGCGTGTGCGTATCCGAATGCCCGGCCAAGACCATAAGCCTTGAGTGGTACGAGGACGACCAGATCATGTGCAAACTGGAGGCCCTTTTTGAGGCTCGCTCAGCCTGAAGTTATTGAGCTGTATTTACACACTTCTCCGGCGCCGCCTGATTTAGGTTAGTGCCATGTTTGCATTGACTTCGCGATAGGTAAAGCGCCCATTTCCTGGTGCTGCAACAGAATCGGGTCAAGCCGGAGGATAAGCGGCTCTTGAACGATAGCTGTTATCCTTATTGGTTATCCGACTCGAATTGAGGTTTTACGAATCCTGCTCAATAGCTGTGTCGGGGACTGCAATTATTCCTCCTCCAGAATTCAGGCGCAACCCCTTGCTTCTTCCATCAAAAATTGGGAGTCCTTGAATCTAACCGTAGTTTGTGATATCAAAAAAGATATGAGAACAGTCGAAAGCATCATAAAATCTGGTGATTGCGCCAGTGTCCTTCTGGACTACCCAGCCAACTGCTTTGACCTGATAGTTACGTCACCACCATATGCGGATAGCCGGGAAAAGACCTATGGAGGAATAAAACCGAGTGAGTATGTGGAATGGTTTCTACCCAAGAGTGAGCAGTTTCTCAGGGTTCTTAAAACAACGGGAACCTTCATTTTAAACATTAAAGAGAGAGTGGTTGAAGGGGAGCGGCATACTTATGTTATCGAACTTATTCTTGCACTCCGAAAGCAGGGGTGGTTATGGACTGAAGAGTTCATTTGGCATAAGCGCAACTGTCATCCGGGCAAGTGGCCAAACAGATTCAGAGACGCATGGGAAAGATGCCTCCAATTCAATAAGTCAAAACAGTTTCAGATGTTTCAAGAGAGCGTGATGGTACCAATGGGTAAATGGGCGGAGACAAGATTGAAGCATCTCGGAAAAAACGATGTGGTGCGTTTTGACTCCCAAGTCGGAAGTGGATTCGGAAAGAATATAGCAAATTGGATCGGAAGGGAGAAAGCTTACCCGTCCAACGTCCTGCACCTTGCCACAGAGACAGACAACCGAAACCATAGCGCGACATTCCCGCGGGCTCTTCCGGAGTGGTTCATCAAGCTCTTTACCAAAGAAGGTGATTGGGTTCTCGATCCCTTTGTTGGGAGTGGAACTACATGCGAAGTTGCTCAGAGGCTCGGCAGAAATTCAGTGGGAATAGATATTTTGCAGAATTATGTTGATTTTGCCAAGGAAAAGGTCAATTCTGCCGAGATGCTGCTGTTTGAAGAGAGGGCAAAATATGGGAAAAGTGAAAAAAAAAGAGATTATAAACTTCATCGAGCCAAAAATCAGGGAGTTTCACAGCCGAAGGCTTGAGAACCTGCTTGCCCTTAAACTAAAGAAAATTATTGCCAGAAAGAATCCTTATCTGTTCAAAGCAAAAAACCAGAATACCGCTCATGATCTCGTGAAGACCATTCTCGATGCCCATCTCTCTTCCCAAGAAGAAGGCATATTCGGCGGGTTTCTAGAAGAACTGGCCATCTTCATTTGTGGGCGTGTCTATGGCGGCAAGAAATCGTCGGCAGAGGGGATAGACTTGGATTTTCAAACAGATAGCACAATATATCTAATTTCCATAAAGTCCGGCCCAAATTGGGGCAATAGTCGGCAGGTAGCTAAAATGAAGGACGATTTCAGAAAGGCGAAAAAAATTCTGGGAACAAACACCAAGGGCGAAAAGGTTGTCGCAGTCAACGGATGTTGTTACGGAAAGGACGACAAACCGGATAAAGGAGACTACCTGAAGCTTTGTGGTCAGCGATTCTGGGAATTCATCTCCGGCGACGAAGACCTTTATACTGAGATAATCGAACCTCTTGGACATAAGGCCAAGGAAAAAAACGAAGAATTCTTGGAGGAATACACCAAGGTAATCAACAAGTTCACGCTTGAGTTCTCCCAGGAATACTGTGCGGATAATGGCTCAATCCTTTGGACAAAGCTTGTTAAGTTCAATTCTGGAAAGAAGACTGTATAAAGGCCACCCGACGAAGCCCTGTGTTTACTGCCCCCCCTTAAACGCAGTGAATCAGCAATGCGGTTCTCCCAAGGGAACCGATGAGAATGGTGACTGATAAAATAACTCGGACAGGGCATGAACGTGATGAAGGAATGACTATTCGCTATCTTGGACACCTGCCGCCTGAAGATCCCCTCGACGGATATCTGCGTTTCGACATTGCTCCCCAACTAGGTGTTCGCTGGACACCTGGCGGGTTCAGGGTTTTCCAGTTCGCCTTTTGCCAGGACGTTTATCTGTACGAAGAAGCGGGCGGGGCTTTCCGGGTGGTGGGAAAGTTCTTTCCTCCGGGCCGTCGCTTGCCTCCTGGCCTGGTCCGCCCTCCGACTGAGACCGAGTTCCAAAATCTCATCCACCTTCACAGGTTGGGCCTCAACAGCGGAGATTTCCGGATCGCCCGCCCCCTGGGCTACAACCAGTGGCTCCATGACCTTCTGATGGTGGAACACTTTGACGGCCAGCCGCTGGAAGAGGTAATTGATCAGGCCATCCGGCAAAACCGGCGCAGCAGGCTCTTTCGCAAGCTCTCCGCGCTCGCCGAGTTTCTGGCCGTATTGCACAACCGCACCGCCGGGGACTGGACAGTGGATTTTTCTCATCCTTATGAATATGCGGGGCGCCTGATTGAATCCTTGATCGAAAAAAGGGGGATGGCGCGCAGCGAAGCCGATGAGCTTTACCGGCTGCGCGAGAGCTGGCGAGGCCGGAGCTGCATGTGGGAGGACAGTAGGGTGCTGGTGCACGGAGATGCTACGCCTTCAAACTTCAAGTTTGGTTCTGGCCGGGAAGTCATGGTCTTCGATCTGGAGCGCATGGCCTGGGCCGACCGTGTCTTCGACCTGGGGCGCCTCGCTGGCGAACTCAAGCATTTTTTCTTGCGGGACACAGGCGACCCGTGGGCGGCTGAACCTTTCATCGGCCACTTCCTGTGGGAGTATTGCGGCCATTTCCCAGACCGGCAGGCGGCTTTTCGCTCTGTCACGCGGAGGATTCCCTTTTATCTTGGAATAACCCTCCTGCGTATCGCTCGAAATCCCTGGGTTGACTGGGGCTACCGACGGAGGCTCTTGGATGAGGCCAAAAAAAACTTGGGGGCAATCCAATGAAAATCAAAGGCATCCTCTTTGACATCAACGGGACGCTTATAGACATCCATACCGACGAGGGCATGGATGAGATATACCGGGCGGTGAGTCATTTCTTGACCTACCAGGGTATTAATCTGCACCGTGGAGAGGTCCGGGAACAATACTACCGGATCATGGAAGAACAGACCAAGGCGCGAGGCGAAGAACATCCGGAGTTCGACGCGGTGGCCGTGTGGAGGGAATTCCTGGAGCGGAATCTTAACAGCGCGCGGCGGCCGCTACCGGATAAGATGGAGACAATGCCCCGATTTCTTGCGGAGATGTTCCGGGGTATTTCGCGCCATCGCCTGGAGCTTTACCAGGATGTGAAGTCTGTCCTGGAGGAACTCAAACCGCGTTTTTCCCTGGCGGTTGTTTCAGATGGGCAGAGCCCCTGGGCCCTGCCGGAAATGCGAGCCACGGGCATTGACGGCTATTTTGACCCTATTGTGATATCCAGCGACTACGGATTCCGCAAGCCCGACTCCCGGCTCTTCCACGCTGCGCTCGACGCTATCGAAGCTGATCCTGAAGAGGTGCTCTTCGTGGGAAACGACATGTACCGCGATGTGTTCGGAGCCAAACAAATGGGCATAAAGACCGTATTCTTCGCTTCCAATCAGGGCCGCAGTCACATGGAAGGCGTTGAACCTGATTACATAATCTACGGCTTTTCTGAACTAAGAAAGGCGATAGATTTTTTCGAGCGCCTGTGACAAAAGCCGCTTGCGAGAGATCATACGCCCTAATCGTCATAGAAATCTTTGGCAAAATCGTTCTGGAAAACGGTCTGCGCCTCCTCAAACGATACGCCGTGATTCCTGAAGTTCTCTTCAGCTCTTGCTGTATCCCACTCAAATCGCAGTTAAGACATATTTACAAGGAAGTTGAGCCATGGCCTCATTCTATCCAGAAGGAGAAGAAGGAAGAAGGGATCAAGAATCTATCCCGGCAGCGACTCGAGGAAGGACTCAAGAAGATAGAGTAAGGCCTTAGCAAAAGGAGCGGCATAAAGAGTTATTAGTTGAAATATTTCTTTTAGTTCGCTATAAAGGTTCCTGATTCATTTGGATGCCGGCACGGCATCAAAGCTGACCACGCAGAAATCACATCCCAATTGCTCAAAGGCTGACGGCTCCCGGGGATGGGCCTGTCTGACACGCTCAGATGCCGTAACATATTGCCGGCAAGAGGCTATTTGAAACCCACCACATGAAAGTGCGCGTTCTTCGCCCTTCGACTAGTATACTGTAACGGGGTTTTGTGGTATGAAATGTCCTTTCAGTGTTTCAAAGGTAACGCCACCAAGTCTGCCCAAGGTGGTAAACCGGCCACGCCTTTTGGATCGTCTGGAAGGTAATCATGACAGGCGGCTGATATTCATCCTTGGCCAAGCTGCCCAGGGCAAGCCCACGCTCGCAGCATCTCTGGTAGAAAGGAGCAAGATCCCTTCGGCCTGGGTGAATATCCAGGAGGAGGACTCAGACCCGGTCATCCTTTATTATTCTATCGTTTACTCCATTCAATACCTCATCAAGGAAGCTGATTTATCTTCTCTTACTGCCTATCCCGCATCGGAAATGGGGCCGCGCTCAGATATCTCCCTTTATCGAGAATGGACTAACGCCATCGGCGGAGCAGTGCCAGTACCCATGAGGATAGTGCTTGACGGTATAGACCGTGTTCCTGCAGAGGCGAAAGCCTGGCTGTTTCTTAAGACTCTCCTGGAGGAGTTGCCACGGCATATATCCCTTATTGTGATTTCAAGGCAGGAGCCTCCTTTTGGGCTTCAAGAACTAAAAATCAAAAAGAAGATGGAGATACTGGTTAATAAGGATCTGGCCTTTACCCTTGAGGAGGGGAATGCCTTTATCAAGGATATCTGCGGAATCAGGTTAAGCGCTGACGCGCTCAGAAGGGTTCATCAGTTCACGGAAGGCTGGATAGGCGGATTTGTGCTCCTTGCGGGATGCCTTGAAGGCTTGCAGGAGGAGTTGAGGGAGGAATATGTGGTCAGAGGTATACCTGATAGCCTCAAATCAGAGGTCTTTTCATATTTAGGTCAGGAAATCTTTGCCTCTCAGCCGCTCCGGATCCAGGAATTCCTTGTTAAGACCTCAATCCTGGAATCATTTGCCTCTGACTTTGCAAGGGATTTAACCGGCATCTCAGATGCAGAGGAGGTGCTGCTGGATTTTGTAAGACGTTGCCTCTTCGTACACCGGGCCTATGACGATAAGAGGGGCTGGATCTTTCGCTATCATCTTATTTTCAGGGATTTTCTGAAAAGCAGGCTGCACTCTAGGCTTCCTGAAAATGAAAAAAGAGCCCTATATTCCAGGGCAGCCTCTCTCCTTGAGCAAAGAGGCGAATTACGTGAAGCCGTAGATTTCTGCCTTCTTGCTGGCAATCTCTCAAGCGCGACCGCTCATATTGAAAAGATCGGTCTGAGTCTCCTTAGAACTGGTAGAGTAGGAGAGATAGCCAATTGGTTGACAATTATTCCTCAAGACCTCCTGGAGAAAAGCCCATGGCTCCTCCTGTATCTGTCAATGACAAGGCGCTTTACAAATGCTGCGGAGAATCTGAAAGACCTTGGCAATGCCTTATCCCTTTTTTCGGAGAAGGGAGATATTCGAGGTAAACTCATGTCTCTCGCGCTGATGATCGAGGCTTCCGTTGTAAGGGGCCAAGATGTGATACCTATAAAGTCATTGATTCGACAGGCGGAGGATTTGCTCCGGTCTTTAGGTGGGGAAGCGTACCCTTTTGAGAGGGGAACCCTATGGTTACAGTTGGGATTCGCGCTTACCATCCGCGGAGGCAATCCGAGAAAGGGCCTTCGCGCATGTGATAACGCATGCCTGATAGCGAAGGAATTGGGAGACCGTGCGCTTGAGGCACAAGCCCAGGTCAATGCTTTACGGTCCTTGGCCTGGGCAGGTGAGTTTGATCAGTTAGATAAAAAAGCAGAAGAAGTCAGGGGACTGGTTGAAAAATATCCTAATCCCAATATCAATATCCTTTGCTCCATTGCGAATTGCGACTCTATGTTGGTTAGGGGACGCCTTGAAAAGACCTTGGAGTACCTCCAGGATGCGCGCAGGGAGGCTGAAGCCCATGGGTTCACCTATCTATACCCGGTGACGCTCCTTTATGATCTCTTGCTGGAACCCGGCTTACACCAATACAGCGCTGCTGAGGATATAGGAAACCGTCTCTTCGGTTTCGCTGAGTCCATCGGTAATGTTTTTATGATGGGTCTTGCCCTGTTGTACCTGGGGCGCAGTTACTATTTTCAGGGAGAGTACCCGAAGGCGGCCGAGCGTATCACTCGGTCGCGTCAGATGTTGGGTTCAGATAAGGCGCGCTCTGACTACCATCTTGCGATCAGCGGGGTTTTAAACGGTTTTGTCTCCCTTCATCTCGGCGATTACGGATCTGCTGAAAAGGATCTCAGCGAGGCCTTGAATTATTTTTCGGAAATTAAATGCTTCCCGCAAGTGGACGCGCATTTTGCGTTCGCCCTTCTGAAGAACAGAAGCGGCAATAAAGAAGATGCCGTAGTTCATTTGATGGCCGGATTGAAACTCGCCATGGATAGATCCTCCGATCACTTCGTCATTTTAAGCCAAAATGATCTCCTTGAAGTATGTTTCCTTGCCATCGAACTTGAAATCGAGGGCGTCTCGGATTACGCGCAGCATCTATTGTCAACAATACCTTTCCACATGGTACGGCCGGCATTAGATCGCCTTTTCCATAACGGAAGTCCCAGTGTTCGCGGGATCGCGGCAAGAATTAAGCTTGATATTCACCGTGCTGCCCTTCCTCGAATTCGAATTGAGACCCTGGGAGGCTTTCGGGTAATAAGGGGCGGATCCGTCATGAGGGAGGAGGACTGGCAAGGGAGTCAGCCCAAACGGCTTATGAAGGCCATTGTTTCCGGCGGACCAGGGGGTGTTTCAAAAGATTTGATCATTGATAGGCTATGGAGCGATAGTGCCCCTGATTCGGCTGAAAAGACTTTCAAGGCCGGGCTCTGGAGGCTTCGCAAGTCTCTGGAACCGGACCTGGTTAGGCAGCTTGGTTCCTGCTATGTGCATCTTAAGAACAATCAGGTTTTTCTGGACAGTGAATTGTGCGAGGCTGATGTCCACGAGTTTATCTCGCTGCTTGAGATGGGTGAGTCAAAGGAACGGGAGGGAGACATAAAGGCGGCATTGTCCTTCTACGAAAAGGCCATTGAGCTTTTCAAGGGCGATTTCCTGCCTGAAGAACTCTACACGGACTGGTCCCAGGCAAGAAGGGTAAAACTAAAGCAGCAGTTCATTGCGGCACTCATGAAGGCGGCCAAGCTCTATGAAGATCGGGGGTCGCTTGGAAAAGCGGCAGAATTTTGCAGAAAAGCTATTGATGCAGATCCCCTTATGGAGGATGCCTACCGGAAACTGATGACTATCTGCGCCGGACAGGGAAAGAGAAACGAGGCTCTGAAGGTCTATATGAAATGTGAAAGAGCCCTCAGAGAAGGCCTTGCGTCTGAGCCGGAAGGCCTGACCAAAGCGATTTACAGAAAAATCCTGGGATAAGAGCAGGATCGTCCTTTCCCCTACGCCTTTCCACGTCTCCCCTGATCACAGCTTTTTTCAAACAAAGGGCAACAAATTTTCATTTCCATTCTGCCGCAAAAACTTTTGCTATAAATTTCAAATAGATTCCATCACACCCCAGAAACCTTTTGGAAACCTTGAATGTGACAGAGTAACGCTGGCTCTATATGCAGTTGCTGATTATTGCGGTATGGATGGGGTTGTTAAGATAATCGGTCAAGTCAAATACTAACTGAGAGATGCATTTATTTAAACAATAGATATCTAAGATGAATTCAATTGAGATGGCCACCTTAACCTGAGGCTATCCCAGACTTTGTTCCCGGCAACGGCCAATAAGCCGAAGGCAGCTCAGGGTATCGGTACCCTGTGCCCAACGCCTGAGGCTTTGAAACGAACACTCCTGCTAAAGAGGAGTCGCATCCCATGAGAAGTAAAGCATTTCCTTTGGCACTATGTTTAGCTTTATGCTTTTTTCAGAGTCTAATCCTGCCATCAGTTATAAGAGTAGAAGCGACTATCGGGGAACAACATAGTCGCCTTTTCCTTCATACAACATCAACGGAGCAAGCACGCACATCGGTGACCCAAGGTCACGTCTCCGGTTACAGTGTAGAGGTATTGCTGAAAGGAAATTGGGGAAAGGCAGGCTTTTTGCCTTTTAACCATTATTTTTCTCAAAAGGTATTGGGCCTCAAGCCGTTCCTTGGCGACAGACAGGAGGCAAGAATAAGGATCAGACAGGAGGGTGGAGCGGCTGCTCACATTGACTCGGTATCGATAGAAGGAAAAGTGCCAAGGTTGGTCTCGGGCCTTTCCGAAAGTAACGTCTATCGGAAACTTGCAAAAAGGGATTTCGACGTTGTTGATGCATATCAAAGGACAATTGAGCTTATCTTCGATCTGAAAGGGGTCCAGGAGAGGACAGTTAATCTAGTCGAAAGGGTTGAGCCCCATGAAATATCAAAGGTCCCTTTCTAGTTTCCGTCTTCGAACAAATGTCTGGTGATAAGGAGTTTCAAGACTCTAAGCGGAGGGCTGCTGGATGGGAAACGAGAACCAGATTGTCATAGAAAGGCACGGCACGGTAACCCTCCTGGACATCAAGGGAGATGTGACCAGTGCCTCCGAATCTTTTTTCAGTCAGGCTTATGCAAACCCTGACGCCTCAGGTGCCCGGGGTCTTGTTCTTGATTTCGGTGAAGGGGCCTACATAAACAGCGGTGGCATTGCCGTCCTGATCCAGCTTTTGGCAAAGACCAACAAAACAAAGCAGAAGGTAGGGATTACCGGCCTTTCAGAGCATTTCAAAAAGATTTTCAAGATGGTGGGGATTGCCAGATTGGCAACCATATATGACTCCGTTTCCGAGGCCATTAGCGCTTTATAGGGATTAGCACTGGCGGGGATATCAACGCGGATGTGGCTGAGATAAAAATGGCTTCCTGATCTTCTTGCTGATGCCGGCATTTCTCGGGGGGCTCTTGCCGTGATATAGTTAGTGTTCATCCGTAAATGGCTATTTTCACCGATTTCGGCGTTGGGCTCAAATTTTAATCCTCGAAATACCTCCATGTATTCCTGTGGTTAAAATTATCGCCCGCCTTGAACTCGATAAAACTATCTCATTTACGGATGGACACTACTTAAGAAAATAGTTACGGGTTTGATAAAAAACGCTGTAGAAAACACTCCCGGCGGTGGGAAGGTTGAGATCATAGTAAGGGACCGCTCTGGAGGTGTGGAGCTTGTTGTTAGTGATACAGGTATTGGTATTATAGAGGAAGATCAAAAGCTTATTTTCGAAGGCTTTTACCCGACGCAGGACACAAACGCGTATTGCTCAAAGAGGCCCTATGATTTCAACGCCGGAGGAAAAGGCGCTGACCTTCTTAGAATGGTCATATTCTCAGAACGTTACAAGTTTAAGATGGGTATAACATCTTCCAGATGCCGTTTTATTCTTTCTGCTACCGATATATGCCCTGGCAGCATAGACAATTGCCCTAACTGCTCTAATATTGAGGAGTGTTACGAATCAGGGGGCACGACCTTCACTGTTTTCTTTTCCAACTGCGGCGAAAAGAACCTTGTGGCTTGAAGTCGGGGGTATATTATCCGGCTATTACATCTTAAATGCGATTTAATTGAGTCCCATATTGCTGGCGGTCATTTGACTTGTTTCGGTAGGATGCCGGTCGCATGGCATTCTGCTTCCTGAAAAGTTTGCCCTGGTCTGAGAGGTGCTTGATGAAGCCCGGAAAAAACGAGATAAAGGAAGAGCGGGTATCAGATCTCTTGATATGGACATGCAAGGGCGATGTAACCTATCAAACAAAACCGGTGCTGGAGGAGGCCTATCGCCGTCAGGAGTCTCATCCATCCAGCAAGATCCTATTTAATTTTGAATCAGAGGCATACTTCAATAGCGAGGGGCTTAAGGTCTTGATTGATCTCATGCTCAAGGCAAAGGCCTTAAATCAGCATGTAGCTGTGTCCGGACTTTCAGATCACTTCAAAAAGATCTTCAATATGGTAGGAATCACAAAGCTGGCAAAGCTTTATGATTCCTTTGAGAGCGCTCTGGAGGCCATATTGGGGCCGGATTGGGAGCTAACCAGAGGGAAAGATGGAGAGTAACCGGCCCGATTCAGCCTCTGAACTCGACAGGCGTATCTATCACCTTAAGACGCTGTACGACGTCAGTAGCGAGCTTTTCAGCAGCATTGATTTCGACACGATACTGAGAAATTTCCTTCTGATGAGCATGGGGAATTTTGGGATAAGCAAAGGGGCAGTGTTCGTTCAGAAATCGGATGACTTTGATGGGGCAAGGCTCATATCTTTTGGGTTTGATGATGAAAATATAGACGCCCTTAAGGAATCAAGCCTCAGGATGACCAAGATCTTAGCAGGGACGAGTGACAGCGGTTCAGTGATGCTTGCACCGGAGGGATTCCTTTCTGAGGTTGCAGCCCTTCTTCCATTTGGGCTGGCCGATGAGTGCCAGGGACTTCTAATCTTGGGTGACAAATTAACAGGCGTCGCCATAACAGAGGATGACAAGGAGTTGCTTATCACCCTCGTTAACAATCTTGTGGTTGCTCTCAGAAACGCGTGTTCTTTTGAGAGGATCTCAAGACTTAATGTGGAACTTCAGGCCAAGAACGAAGAGCTGGAGACGACCCTCAGTGAGCTTAAAGCAGCCTTGAGGAAGGTAGAGATTCTTGAAAGCATAAAATCCAACCTTTGTGAATTTGTTCCAACCACGCTTAAGCGGATCATTGAAGACACCGGAACAACCCTGTGCCTGGACCCTAAAGAGTGTGACGTATCAGTGATGTTCCTGGATATTGAGGGCTACACCAAGATTACTGAGCAGATTGGAGCGGCTGCCGTCAATGATCTTGTCGAGCGCTATTTCTCCGTCTTCATGGACGCAATCTACACAAACAACGGCGATGTGCTGGAGACATCAGGCGATGGTTTGCTGGTGGTATTTTTTTCGGCTGACGAAAGGACCAAGGCCGGCGAAGCAGTCAGGGCAGCCCTGATGATCCGTGAGCAGACCTCAAAGGTGAATGAGACCTACCGGGGAAGGTATCAACCGCTGTGCATCAATATCGGCATTACCTCAGGCCCGGCCGTTGTGGGAACAAATAAGTTTGAAAGCTATACCGGAGTCAGGTGGACCTATACTACCCATGGGGCTACGGTGAATCTGGCTGCTCATATATGCTCCCAGGCGAGGGGCGGCGCAGTATTTCTCTGCAAGGAGACAGCCCAACGGGTCAAGGATTTTTGCCGGACGACGAGCATGGGAACATTTGCCTTAAAGAACATCCAGGAACCAGTTGAAATATTTGGGATAACTTAAGGGCACGATTGTTAGCACTTGACTATCCTGATTACTTCCTGTTTCCAGCGAATTTCCTCAAAAGGTATCAGCTCAATAATTGGGGAGGATGGCTTTGCGCAAACCAGAAATCAGCTTCTGTAGGTGCGCCTTCAGGCGCAGGGCGCAAGGTTCCCATGCGGCTGAAGCCGCACCTACCCCGGATTTTTGAGCTGATACCTCAAAAGCATCTTGCTTGTCCTTCACTGACCGGATAGAGAAATCTTTCTTCGTTGACATCTGCCATAACCCTCTGCGCAAGAGTCACAGAATCTTTGAAGACAGTTGCTTCACAAGAGTCTTGAGTTCCTCGATCTGAGCCTCCTGGGCCGAAAGCCTCTGGTTCTGAGCCGCTATCTCCGAGTTCTGCGCTTCCATCCGCGCCTGCTGAGCTTTGACGGCTTCAACAAGGACGACCGTTAACTTGTCATAGGAAAGCGATTTCTTTCCGTCTTTTCCGGTTCTCACAAGCTCAGGTAGGACCTTCTCCACATCCTGCGCTATGAGCCCGATCTGCCTTTCATTGCTGAAACCTCTATCCGGATTTTCCTCAGTGCGCCATTTGAAGGCTACTCCTTTGAGGTTTGTGACCTTCCCCAGCGAATCCTCAAGCGGCCGGATATCCTTCTTGAGGGATATGTCGGAAGGCGATGCGAGATCGGAAATAATAAGGCTCCCGTTTATCTTAACTGAGCGGTTGAAGAACTCGCCATAAATAAGGGGACTGGAGGAGTTTGAATTATGGATGTAGAGCCTGCTGGAGCCATTATCATTATACCCGGCCTGGTAACCTATGAAGACATTATAGTTTCCATTTTGATTCCCCTGACCGGCGCTCTTTCCCAGAAAGACGTTGCCTGAGCCCGTGTTGTTTGCACCTGATACCCTTCCTAAAAAGACGTTGTCTGAGCCATTGTTATTAAGGCCAGCGGCCTCTCCCATAAAGGTATTGGATGATCCATACGTATTATTCTTACCTGCCATGTCGCCCAGGAAGGAGTTGTATTCTCCCTTAACATTTTCAAAGCCGCTGAAGTTCCCCACAAAGGTGTTCCTGAGGCCTTCGGTATTCTTTACCCCTGAACTCTTTCCGATGAACGTATTGTCAGAGCCTGATGTGTTGCCATGACCGGCAAATATGCCAAGAAAGGTGTTAGTGCCGCCGCTGACGTTGCTATGTCCGGCGTAATAACCCAGGAAGGTATTACCAGTCCCTTCGTTATTATTGTATCCTGATTCAACCCCAATGAACGTGTTTTGAGTCCCGGAAACATTAGACTGCCCAGATGACTGTCCCAAAAACGTGTTGTCGTTTCCGGTGGTGGTTGCCTTGCCTGCCGATGCCCCAACAAAAGTATTGTTCGATCCTGTGTTGGCTGGATGTGAGGTAATGCTCAATCCGGCATCGAGACCATAGAATGTGTTGGCTGTGCCCTCCAAGCCCTTAAGTGTCTCACCTGAAGGGTTCTCCCCTGATGCCGCCGCGACGACCGCTCCTTTTGACCGGTCACCGGATTCCAGATATATTTCCCTTATGGCGCTGCGTATCTCCGAGTCTCTCCTCACATAATCCCTTACCCTGTCCTTTAAAGCTTCATCCATCCCGGCCAAGGCAACTGAGACATCCACCATGAATCTGTTTCCAAGAGACCACTGTCCCTCTGCCTTTGAGTCAAAGGCCCTTACAAACCAGACATAGCTTTCCCCTGTCTGCAATGCGTCATTTCCGGATGCACTCCAGGAAAGCGCAGGCGCCGGGATATCCACCCTCAGTACAAGTTCACCCCTTTGTGCCATCTCTCCGTGGTCTGTTGAATCATCCTGCGCCTTGAATACCTCAACCCTGTACCCAACGGCCCATTCAACTGAAGACCAGCTAAAAGTCGGGCAACTGCTTACTATGACTGCTGCCCCGTTCCATCCTCCCGGAGATACGCCCACTGGAGCAGGCGGAAGTGAGTCAGCGGCGGCAGAGCAGACACCAAGAACCAGGATACAAATAAAGATTACTTTTTTCATTATGGTCCCTCACATACCTTCATATACTGTTTAAGGAAAGCCAACCGTTGACTGGAAATAATTTACGTGAAAGCCTTTAGCTGCGATAATAACAGCTTACTATATTGCAGGAGAAGCCCATTAGGAAACTCCGTGTCCATTTATAAGGAACTATATCAAGTTTATCGTATCAGTTCAATAATTGGGGGGATGGTTTTGCCCTGACCAGGCCATGCAGACCAGGAATCAGGTTCTGTACGTGCGCCTTCAAGCGCAGGGCGCACGGTTCATGTGCGGCTGAAGCCGCACCTACCCCGCATTTTTGAGCTGATACAATTTATCTATAAATTTCATTGATAACTGTCCCATCTGAAGGGTAATATGTCAACGGCAAGATTTGTGCGTCGGCTCGTGCTTAAACCGGGTGGGGAAAAGATTAGATTTGAAATCCGGTTCGTTCAGTGCTGAGATAACGCTCGGATCGGGGAGGCAATATGGAAACAGAGTTCTACAGACAAGTTCTTGACAGTATAGCAGACGGCGTTTACTTCGTTGACAGGGAAAGGCGCGTCACCTTCTGGAACAGGGGGGCTGAGCGCATAAGCGGTTACGCGGCCGGGGAGGTTATCGGAAGGTCCTGCGCTGATAATATACTCAGGCACGTGGATGCCTCCGGAAAGCAGCTCTGCGTAACAGGATGCCCTTTGGAGGCGGTGATTGCGGACGGCACCATGAGGGAGGCCCAGGTTTTTCTTCACCATAAGCTGGGCCACCGGGTGCCTGTGGATGTGAGGGCCACGGCCATGCGTGGTTCCAAGGGAGAGATCCTTGGGGCGGTTGAGATTTTTAACAGCAACGCAAAGCAGGTCAATGTGCTGGAGGAGATCCAGAAGCTCAGAAAGGAGATACTGACAGACCCCTTGACCGGCATAGGCAACCGGCGATACGCCGAGATGCGGCTTTCCGAGTGCGAAAAGGACCAAAAGGATTATGGCATCTCCTTTGCTGTCTTGTTCGTGGACATTGATCACTTCAAGGACGTTAACGATACCTGGGGCCATGATGTGGGCGATAAGGTCCTATGCATGGTAGCCAAGGCCATGTCAAACGCACTCCGGGGGCTTGATGTGGTCTGTCGCTGGGAAGGAGAAGAGTTTGTCGTAATAATGAGCAATATGTCGGCAGACGGATTGGGTAACCTGGGTGAGCGGCTCCGAATGCTGGTCGAGTATAGTTGGGTTGATCATGGAGGTAAGATGATCTCGGTGACAGCCTCCTTCGGGGGAGCGTTATCGCGCGCCGGGGAATCGGGGCTGGATGTAGTAAGGCGTGCCGACTCGCAGGTTTACAGGAGCAAAGAAGAGGGCAGAAACAGGGTCAGCATTGATTCTTAATATCTGTTCAGGCCGCAGAATATCTTTCTAAGCGTGCGTTCATCAATGCGGCTCATAAGCAGCCTGTCATAATCGGTTTCCGGCTCGGGCCTTTCAAGCGAACCTTCGTTGTCTGCAACTGGGCGGGGCTCGACTAAAAGACAGTCGTTTTGGATATCAGGATCGAGTCCGCGATTGTTATCTATCCAGCAGTTGCAGAAGTCATGTGGCCCTACGCAGAGAAACACGATATCCTCAAATTTTCTCATGCAAATAAGCCGATATCCGGCGCCCAGGTTGAACTTCCTGGAATTGGGTATCCTCGCTTCCCCATATTTTGTCATGGTTTTGGTGCTCTGTGGGAGCATCCTGTTCTTGGAGGCGTATGCTCGTATGAGCTTTTCGGCACGCTCCGATACAAGGGCGGCTTTGCCGCCGCCTTTCTTGAGTTCCTCCAGCCATTTTCTGAACTGCGGTTCCCTGTAGATGTAAACTGCCATATCAATCGTCTATTTCAGGGCCTGCCGAATGCCCCGCAGGCAAGAAGGGCCGCTCCCAAAGCTCCCATCATCTGAGGTTGTTCCGGGACGTTAACGGGGCTGTCCATAGCCTCCTCCAGCAGTTTTATCATGCATGGATTAAGGGCCACTCCTCCAGCAAAGACCAAAGGCCGGGCAGCGGAGACCCTTTTGAGCATGGATACCGCCCTTCGCACAACTGACCTGTGAAGACCCATAGCTATGTCGCGGCGGTTTTCCCCTTTTGCCACCAGGGATGTGACCTCGGATTCTGCAAAGACGGTACACATGCTGTTGATCTGTAAAGGCTTTGCGGCCTTGAGGGCCTCCCGCCCGAATTCGGAGAGCCCGTAACCTAATGATCTTGCCATAATTTCAAGGAACTTTCCCGTGCCGGCCGCGCAGCGGTCGTTCATCTCGAATTTGCCGACCCTTCCGTCCTCGGTAAGTGCTATGGCCTTACTGTCCTGGCCGCCTATGTCCAGGATGGTCTTTGCATCCGGGAAAACAGATCTGACCCCTACCGCATAGGCCTTTATTTCAGTTACGGTAGGGGCTTCAAAGGCGATCTCAAAGAGAGCCCTTCCGTAGCCGGTTGCCATGATACGGTCGTAGGAGACGCCCTCAAGGATGGTTTTTGCCTGGGATATCGGGTCATAGCCGGTGTCCGCCTGCCTGGATTCGGTTACCCTGCTTCCTTCCACGACAACAAGCTCTATGGAGCGGGAGCCGATATCAATGCCGGCGCATCTAGGATAATCCAAACCGACTTCTCCCTACTTTGAGCCGATCATTTCGATAAAGGCCTGGATCCTGGTCTTGAGCTGACCGGCGTCCTCGCTGCCGTAATCTGTCTCGATCCTCAATGTGGGTATGCGTGCCGATTCGAGTTCCTTTTCAACCGGTATGGATTCCATGATATATGGCTGGCAGAACTGAAGACTATAGTGTATGACACCGTCGGCCTTGTAATCCCCGGCCATCTCCTTTACATGGGCGATCCTGTCCGGGTTGGGTGTAAATATCGCGCAGTCAACCTTAAAGTGGCGCTCGACAATGGCATCCATGAGATCATCAACCGTCTCGCCCTTGGGTTCCGTCAGATTTCTTGTTCCCCTCTCTCCGACGCAGGATTCCTCTCCGACTATGACGGCGCCGGAGGTCTCTATGATCCAGGGTAACTTCCAGTTTGGGACCGCCATGGGGCAGCCTGAAAGGAGAACTCGCGGGGCGCCCTTGGGGAACACCCCTTCGCTCTTGGCAATCCTGGCCTCAAGCTCATCGCAAATCCTGTTTACAGAGTTCGTGAAGCGCACGGGATCGTCATAGAAAAAGACCTGATTTATGAGAAGTGCATCGAGACCTGATATGGCGGCAGGATCAGCCTTTCTTAGTTTTGCGAGCCTGTGAATAGCCTTTCTCTTGTTGTTGACTATCTCTATGCCTTTCTTTAGCCTTGCCGCGTCAATCTTGACCCCGGTGAGATCTTCAACCGCCGTCTTAAAGCGTAGATATTCAGTTCTGAGAAGCTCTCTTCCGCCTGCTGTTTTCACCTGGGGAAGGTCCATTACGTAAAGATTGGGGACCAGCTTTCCCAACGTCTCGTAGGACTTTTTCTTTCCGTCACAGGTGTTTTCACCAACTATCATGTCCGCAGACTCGATGTAAGGGCATACCTTTCCAAGCTTGAAGCCGAAGGCGGATTTAATGAGGGCGCAGGTGTTGCGGGGGAGATACTTCTCAACCTCTTCCGTCGCGAAATCCGCTCCGGTGCAAAGTCCTACAAGGGTTGCGTCAGCCGCCCTCACGATCTCCTCAGGAACAAACACGCAAAAGGAGCCTATGACCTTTCTGCCGGCGGCCTTTTCATCCAGCAACTCCTTGACCCTTAGACCGTGGACCTGGCTCACCACGAAATCAAAATACTCCATACCCTTTGGGCGGTTTTCCTGTGTCATGAAGACATCTTTGTATCCTTGTCCGAGCGCGGCCAGCAGCGCGTCGTGGGCCTCAAGATCAAGCCCGAGGTCCTTCCACATACTTCTGTATTCTTCACTCATAAATAACTCCCCTCAATTGTCTTTTGTTTTTGTTGTTTGACTGCCGCAGGTTATGCGGAAAGAGAGACGACCCTGCCCTGCCGGGTAAGGCGTAGACGGATTCCTCATGTAAAACCCTGGGGAAATGTTCGGTCAGTCCTGATAGCAACCATGTTGAGCAATGTAACAGCGATAACCATTGTGTCAAACTGGAATATCCGAAGTAATCGGAATTTTGGTAAGGTTATTCCGATGTATTGATTACGATCTGTGCGTATCAGCTCAATAATTGGGGGATGGCTTTGCGCAGGCCAGGACATGCAGGCCAGGATGTAAGAGCCGAGATTAAGGCGGCACTCCCTGAGGGGGCGGCGTTTCTTTTACGTTTGTTTCACTGTCGGAGATGCTGAGTTTACCGTGAAAATACACCCCCCACCCCGACCCTCCCCCGCGCGGGGGGAGGGAAATCCTCGACCTCGCAAAGTGCAGATCCGGAGGAAAATTTTCATTAGCGGGGGCGACAAAATATTTCTGTCATGAGCGTTTACTTAGATTAGATCAGGACAACCCGGGACGCTATTTTGTGGAGTTGTATATTGCTATGGTGAAACGCCCTTCGGTCTTGACCTCCTTGGGCGGAGGCAAGGCGGTGCGCGCATAGAAGCGGCTGTCTGCGAAAAGTACTACGCCTCCTGCGTCGGATTTAAGAGTCAGGGACTTGAATCCGTCCAGATTGAGAAGCCTTTGTACCGAGTCCGGATATGTCAGGCCGTGTTCAAGTTCGCCCCCGTCAAGGAGCAGGTGTACGTCGCTCCTCTTCAGGTACCAGCAGACAGATGCGGCAAGGGCCTCATCAGAGACAACCACTGCCCCTTCAGGTATCTCGATTCCATGGCGCTCTATAAATGCCCCTGGAGCCTTCCTTGCCTCTATGCCCTCAGGCAGTATGAAATGGGTTGAAAAGTAAGCCAGTAGAGGTGCCGCCGCTATAAGAACCAGGACGGTTTTTCTCTCCTTAAGTCTTCCTGCAAGAAAGGCCAGTATTGCCCAGGTTGTCAGTGTAAAGGCAATAAGAAGCTGCTTCCACAACTCGGATGGTCCAAAAAGCGTTAATTTTGAAAAAGGAAACAATACAAGGATAATCACAACCACTGCTCCTGCTGCTGCCAGAGCGGATGAACTCAGAGCAAAGAAGGAAAAAAGCCTGCGCCTCCCTCCTTCAAGATAGCCGTTTAATCCATTTGCGATAAGTATGGCAAGCGGAGGCAGACAAGGAAGGACATAAGTGGCAAGCTTCCCCTTGGAGGCGGAGAAAAAGAGAAAGGGAAAGACAAACCAGCACAGGGAAAAGCGGATCAGTATGTCACGGCCTTTGGTCTTCCTGTACCATGCGACTGCAGCCGGCGCAAAGAGACTCCAGGGAAAGGATAGAAGCGGGAGAAGGGCTGCAAAGTACCAGAAAGGCTGAGGATGTTGAGGGTTATCTGAGAAAAATCGTCTTACATGCTCTACCCAGAAGAAATAGTGCCAGAAGGTCGGCTCTCTCTGAGCGATAAGGACGGCCCAGGGAAGGCATGTGAAGGCGGCAAACAAAATGGGTATCCATGGCATGCTGAACAACGAGCGCGCCTTCCGTTGGAGCAACAGAAAGGGTGCGGCAGCAAGGGTGGGAACGGCAAAGGCAAGGAATCCCTTTGTGAGAAAGGCAAGGCCGCAGAAAATTCCGGTAAACGAAAGCCATAGAAACCTTGTCTTGGCCTCAGAGGATAGAAAAGCGCAGAGAAAAGAGGCGCAGGCGGCCGTTAGAAAAAGAGTCAACTGACTGTCCAAGACGTTGAAGGTGCCTACCCCGAATACCTCCGCAAAGGTAAGATAGATAAATGAGGCAATAAGAGCGACCTGTTTTCCTGCTCCCCTACAAGCGACCAGAAGAAAAACTATAAGAGACGTGAGCCCAACTGAGAGGGCGGCTGGAAGCCTTGCGGCAAATTCATTCTCTCCGAAGAGCACTATGGAAACGGCTGAGAGCCAGTATCCCATTACGGGCTTTTCAAAGTATCGGATGCCGTTAAGCCTGGGAACCACCCAGTCCCCTGTCTCTATCATCTCCCTTGGTATCTCTGCATAGCGGGTTTCATCAGGGATGACAAGCGGTCGGACGCCCAAGGGGACTATGAAAAGCAAGACATAAACGGCCAAGACCGCAAATATCCACTTCCTCATGCCGAGACCTGTCTCATCCGGCAAGGGCGGATGCAGCGTTTTGGAGCCCTGTTCTCTCCGGTTGTCTTGATTGGTCAGGGTATCCAAAACTGCTTTCACCGACTTTCCGCCGGTTCTTGAACGCAGACCCATCCTTCACGGCCCGGGATCTCTAGCCTGCGGATTTTCGATGTGGTTATTTCGTTATAATCTCTTAACAGCTCACCAAGAGGAACAAAGTTCCATCCGGAGTTCTTCGCCTCAAGGAGAAAATCTTCAAACATGGCAGCGCGTGAAACCCCCTCCACCTCTGCATGCACCGTGAGAACATTGAGACCGTCATCTCGGAATAGGCTTAGAAGCTTTCCGTTATAGTCCGAGGGCCTTACACCCTTTCTTCCAATCAGTTCATCGTAGGTAGGAAGGGTGACAGGTATCTGGGGCGTGGCAAGGCTCTTACCACTCACGGCCGCATTAAATACGCTATAGCCGCGGCAATCGCTGTTATAGAGAAAGCGATAGTCTTCCTTGGCAACAATTGCCTCCTGCGTGCATCTCCATCCGGGGGCCGCGGAGCAGGTGGGCGCCCTCCCAAGTATTTCCTTTAACGCGTTAAACCCTTTTCCTATCTCATCCCTTAACTTGGCAGGCCCCATGCGCTCTATGCCCGCCTGCCAGGCATGGTGATCCCAGGCATGAAGCCCTATCTCATGTCCGCTAGAGGCTGTTTGCCTTATAAGATCAGCGCATCTTTCTCCTATCTTGGGGCCAGGCCAGATGGTTCCCCTTATCAATATATCAGGTCCGTAAAGAGATGCGGCCCTGGTTCGAAGCATCTTTAGAAAAAAACGGGGTCTCAGCATCCTTATGAGGTGCCTTCCCATGTTGTCGGGTCCTACCGAGAAAAAAAAGGTTGCCTTGACACCTGCTGCTTCCAGGATGGATAGCAGCCTTGGTACTCCGAGTCGGGTGCCTCTCAAGGTGTCAAGATCAATTCTCAGACCGGCAATTTTCGATTTCAATGCGTCTATTCCTTGATTGTTTGCACCTGGAAACCAAAATTTATCAGAAAAATCATTTTCCCCATTTCCTCTCCCGCAGCGGGTTGGGGATACAGGAAAAGGGGAGTTTTCATGGCTGTTTGGGACCGCTCGGCCATGAACGTTTGGGTCGTTCCGGTCCGAAGAATCCCGGCTTAAGTGAGTTTGCAGGTGCGGTTTCAACCGCACTGCGCATATCCCGCATCATGCGGTAGCACAATACTCAGCCGAGCTTGCGGCCTGCCTCAGGAAGAAATCGAGAGTCGTTATAACCGCTTCCTCAAGGGTTATCTTGGGGGTCCATCCCACGAGTCTTGCTGCATTCTTGATGCTGGGTTTCCTGTGCTGGACATCCTGATAACCTTCTCCGTAATAGGTCCTGCTCTCCACGGTTCGGAAACCGGCAAAGGGGGGGAATTTAGACCGCAGGGGATGAGCCTCGAACCCGGCAAGCAGAATCTCGGCAAGCTCTTTGATACTTGCCTCATTTACAGGATTGCCTATGTTTATTATCTGTCCATCGCATCTTCCGCCTTCGTTTTCTATTATCCTGTATAGACACTCGATCCCGTCTTCAAGGGCTGTAAAGCAGCGCTTCTGCCTGCCGCCGTCAATCAACTGGATGGGAGTTCCTTCAACAAGGTTGAGTATGAGCTGGGTAATGGCCCTGGAGCTTCCGATCCTTGCCGAATCAAGCGTGTCGAGCCTGGGGCCTATCCAGTTGAAGGGTCGGAAGAGCGTGAATTTTAGCCCCTCCTTCTGCCCGTAGGCCCATATCACCCTGTCGATGAGCTGCTTGCAGCAGGAATATATCCACCTCTGCATCCTTATCGGCCCGAGGATGAGTCTGGAGGTGTCCTCATTGAATTCAGGGTCATCGCACATCCCGTACACCTCGGATGTAGAGGGGAAAAGCACTCTTTTTCCGTAGCGCACGCAGTAGCGGATGATCCTTAAGTTTTCCTCGAAGTCCAGTTCGAAGACCTTGATCGGATTGCGGGTGTATTCTATGGGGGTAGCAATTGCGACAAGAGGTATCACTATGTCGCATTTTCTTACATGGTATTCGATCCATTCCCTGTGTATGGCTATGTCGCCTTCGTGAAAATGAAAATCGGGGCGGTTCTGAAGTCCCTCCAGATACCTGGACTGGAGGTCCATACCGTGCACTTCGTAGCGGCCGCTTTCTAAAAGCCTTTCGCTCAGCGCGTTTCCTATGAAACCGTCAGCACCCAGTATCAGCACGTTCTTTTTCTTAAGATGTGACATCCTCTTGCCGAGGCATGCCCCGAACCTCATCCCTTTGGCAATCGCCATTTCCTCTGCCAGTTGACTGCCGGTCATGAAGACTCCACCGTCTGTCTGGCCGAAATCAACCCGTAGCGCGCCCGTCCCGCAGGCGATCAAGAAAGGGCTTGTGGTTATTACCGTTCCGGGCAGGATATCCTCTTTGATTACATCCGCCTCGCTTACCTGCCAGAAGATGCACTTTCTGTCGCCCAGATGACTGAAGGCGCCGGGATAGGGCCTTGTGACCGCCCTTACAAGATTTCTTACCCCCCTTGCCATCTTATGCCACTGGATTTCTCCGTCCTCGGGTCGCCTGCCTCCGAAAGCGCTTGCTGCGGCATTGTCCTGCGGAGCGCGGCCCGCCTTTCCCTCTTTGATCAGGGGAAGGGCCCTTTCTAGGAGAATGGTAGCCGCCGCAGTCATCTTTTCAAAAAGGCTCCTGGCGGTGTCTTCGTAGTCTATGATGACAACTTCCCGATCCAGGATATCGCCGTCGTCCTGTCTGGGGGTCATGTAGTGAAGGGTTACGCCTGTTTGGGTTTCTCCGTTAATAATGGCCCAGTTGACCGGACATCTTCCCCTGTACTTGGGCAGAAGAGAGCCGTGCAGATTGATGCAGCCTCTGTGGGGTATGGAGAGGATGGACTTTTTGAGCATCTTTCTATAGTAAAAGGAAAAAATGATGTCCGGTGCCAAGGCCTTGATTCTTTCCGCCCATAAGGGATGATTTATGTCCTCGGGCGCAAAAACCGGAATGCCCTTGGATGCGGCAAGCTCAGCGACGGAGTGAAACCATACATTTTCGCCCGGATCATCCTTGTGAGTGAATACCGCAAGGATATCAAAACGGTTATTGAGAAGGGCTTCGATTCCTGCGCAGCCCATGTCGTGATATGCAAGAACAACTGCTTTCATAATTTCACCAATCGGTTATGTGAAAATGCCCCTTGCCTTTGTCCCTCCCCCTTTACCGTCCAAACGTCGGGCTGGGGCGCCATTATTCCCTCCCCCTCGACGGGGGAGGGGTGGGGGTGATGTTCATCTTTTGTGCCCCATTCAGGGCATGACCGTTAACTGGATTCTTCGATTCTTTTTTCCGCGCCAGCCACCTGCTGAATAAAATAACGAGGTCTGGCTCTCACGTCCTGGTATATCCTTCCGATGTATTCCCCCATGAGGCCCATGGCAGTGAACTGGGCCCCTACGAAAAAGAAAAGAGCCGCAAAGAGGGTAAAGACCCCCTGGGCCGCCCATTCAGGTCCGTGAATAAGCCTGAGGGCTATCAGCAGCAGGGCAATAGTGAGGCCCAGGGCGGCAAAAAAACCGCCTATGAGGCTCAGCAGCCTCAGAGGAAATGTAGTCATGGTGGTAAGGAGATCGAACTGAAGGTTGATGAGCTTCCAGAAGCTGTATTTGGATTCCCCCATTCGTCCCTCATGCCTTACGGGTATTTCAACCGTATTCTTGGCAAAGCTGTTTGCAAGCACCGGGATAAATGTGCTTCTTTCATGGCACCTTAGCATGGCATCAACAACCGGCCTTGCATAGGCCCTGAGCATGCAGCCGTAATCATGCATGGAGACTCCCGTTGCCTTTCTGGCGGCCATGTTGATTGTAAAGGAGGCAAGGCGCCTGAAGAGGGTGTCCTGTCTTTCCGTCCTTACGGTTCCAACCACGTCGAAGCCCTCTTGTATCTTTTGGAAAAGCTTCGGTATCTCCTCCGGCGGGTTTTGAAGGTCGGCGTCCAGGGTAATGACCGCCTGTCCCCGCGACTGGGCAAGCCCTGCCATGACAGCCGGATGCTGGCCGTAGTTTCTGTTGAGGATCACTCCTACAAGCCTGCCGCAGTTTGCCCGGGCTGCATCCAGTATCTTTTTCGTGGAGCCGTCCGTGCTTCCATCGTCAACGAGGATTATCTCGTAAGCTATCTTGAGGGCTTCGCACACCTTCATGCATCTATCTATTAATTCGTCGAGATTCTTTATCTCGTTTAAGACAGGTATCACAAGTGACAGATCAAGGCCTTCCTTCATGGACGATTACCTTACCAGGGCCTCCTTTGCTGCATCAATGACATCGTTCAGATCGTCTTCCGTCATGTCCGGGAAAAGCGGAAGGGACATGATCCTCTCAGAGTTCCATTCCGAATTTGGGAGGGCGCCGGGCCGGATGGGCATCGTCTCTCGGTAGTATCTCTGGGTATGGACGGCCATAAAGTGGATTCCTGTCCCGATGTTTCTTTCTTTTAGTCTCCTCATGAAATCGTACCGTGATATGCCCGCCTTTCGGATGTCTAGGCGCACTATGAAAAGATGCCATGAATGCTCCATATCACAGGGCGGGTCTTTCAAGGGGATAAGCTCCGGGATTCGGCTTAGCCTTTCCCTGTAAAGCATGGCCAGGGCCTTTCGTCTTGCGTTGAGAGAGTCGAGCCTTGCCAGTTGGCTTATCCCGAGCGCAGCTGCCATGTCTGTCATGTTGTATTTGAAACCCGGCTCCAGGACCTCGGCCTGGGGAGATCTTCCCTGCACGCTTCGGTCGTAGGCGTCCACACCCAACCCGTGAAAACGGAGGCTTCTTATCCTTCGGGCCATCTCCTCTTGATCCGTGCAGAACATGCCCCCCTCGCCGGTAGTTATGTTCTTTATCGGATGGAAGGAAAATATGGCGTGGCCCTTCCGCCCTACCGGTATACCGCCGCATTTAGTCCCCAGGGCGTGTGCCGCATCCTCAACTATTTCCACCCCGGCCCTGCCGGCGATCTCCCTTAAAGGAGCAACATCGGCTGCTGCGCCTGCGAAATGGACCGGGATCATGAGCTTCGTTCGGTGAGTCATGGCCGCTTGGAAGTTTTCAGGAGGGGCCATCAGGGTGTCTTTGTCAACATCAACAAATACAGGCGTTGCGCCGGAAAGGACAATAAGATTGACCGTTGAAACCCAGGTCATGGATGGGGTGATGACCTCATCACCGGGGCCGATGCCCAGGGCCATGATTATTAGATGCATCCCTGCCGTTGCAGAGGCGAGCGCTACTGCATTTTTGCATCCCACCTTGCCTGCAAATGCCTCCTCAAAGGCTGCGACCTTAGGTCCCGTGGTGATCCAGCCCGAGGCGAGGACATCCTTTACCGCGTCAATATCCTCGAGTGAAATACTCGGCCTTGAAAACGGAAGAAAAGTTTCTCTTTGGCTAAATGTCATTGTCCGCACAAACCTGTTTCTTGAAAACCCTGATTAAATAACTGATAGGTTTTCTAGCACAGAGGGGCGTTGAATGCAACGAGGGAGAGGCGACAAAAGCGGCGGAGTGAATGAAAGAGGATTAAGCACAGGGGAGGAGGTCTCCCAAGAGTACCTCAGGGAGCCTGTCTTCAAAGGATGAACCCCAGTGAAAGGAGAATCGAGAAGAAAAGCGTAAGCCTTGCAGTCCTTGCAAGAGAGAGGTTGAGATCTTTTCCAGAAAGTCTCCATAGGCTTAAAGTGAGGGAAAGCGCCTCAGGAGAGCTCACGAAGACAAGCAGCATAGTGTAGGAGAAAAGGCCTGAAAGGGCGGGCGCTAGAACAATGAGGTATGCCCCTGAGATCAAAGCCGCAAATTCTATCCTTGTGGCAGTTGGACCTATGATCACCGCAAGGGTTCTTTTGCCCACTTTTTTATCGGTCGGAATGTCCCTGAGGTTGTTTACGACCAGAATCGCTGCAATAAGAAGACCGACAGGAATGGAGAAAATCAGGGACGCGACGCTCAGGCCAAGGGCCTGTACATAGTATGTTCCGCATACGGCCACAGGCCCGAAGAAGAAAAATGCGAAAGGGTCTCCGAGGCCGTTTGAGGAAAGAGGGTATGGGCCGGCGCTGTAAGCAAGGGCTGCTATGATGGATGCTCCCCCTATGGCAAGAACAGGCCAGCCTGCGTGAATGATGAGCAATATGCCTGCGCCCGAGGCAAGTACAAAGGAGATCACCATGGCTGCGAAGACCTTCGCCGGGGAGATAAGGCCGCTCTGCGTCACCCTGACGGGGCCAAGCCTTTCGCCTGTGTCAATGCCTTTGATAAAATCAAAGTAATCGTTTGCCAGATTTACGCCTATCTGAATGAATACGGCTCCCAGCAGGGCGGCCAGGGCGGAGGGAAGGTAAAAGGATTGGTGCGAGGCGGCCAAAGCAGATCCTACGATCACAGGGGATACCGCCGCAGGAAGGGTGCGGGGGCGGACCGCGGTTATCCAGTCACTCAAATTACCTGCCGGAGCTTTCATTTGTCATAATCCCTCTATCTCATACAATTACAGCGGAGGACTTATAGAATAATCTCCCTGATTACTGACTGGTTCCCAATAATCCGGTCACAAACCATGCCTGGTCTGATCGGGTGCAAAGCACAGCCTGTGAATAAATTATGGTCATGTGTCGGCAGCCAGAGGTGGCCCTTCAGGTTGTTGGAGTATCGCGAGTGAATCATTATGAGGCGGCATAGTTGTTATTTGCTGAAAACGCGTTCCGGTTCAGCCTCATTTCAAGACTCTCCAGTGCAAGATAAAAGGCCAGTCCCATAAGCCCCATTGCCAAAATCCCAGCATACATCTGGGGGTAAAGGAGCACCTGGTAGGTCTCAACAACGATATAGTAGCCCAGACCGTAGGTGGTAAGGGACTGCTCCGCAATAAAGAGCACCGCTATGGCGGTTCCTACGGAAACCCTGAGCGCTGTTATCACAGCGGGAAGGGATGCGGGCAGATATACGAATCTGAGAAGCGCTCTTCTTCCGGCCCCTAAAGATTTAACGGAAAGGATGAGTTCTTGAGAAAGCCCATGGGCCTCATCCCTTACAACCACAAGAATCTGGAAAAAAAGTATCATAGCTATGAGAAATACCTTTGATAGGTCGGTTATACCCATGATGACGTATATTACCGGCAGAAATACTATCTTCGGTATGGGGTAAAAAACCGCTACGAGGGGATAAATAAGGCGGTCAATACTTCTGAACTGGCCCATGACCAGGCCCGCAGGAACCGCGCAGATCACAGCAACAATTACCGATATTATCACCCTGCAGGCGCTTGCAAGTAGGTGCAGACCAAGCTCGCCCGGTATCAGACGGAAAAAATAGGGAAGCACTTCAACAGGAGACGGAAGTATGGGCCTGTGCAGGAGAAAGGCGATGGACTGCCAAATGAGAAGAGACATCACAATTCCTACAATCAGACTAGAAGTGCGAGGGTTCCTTGCCATTATCTGTCCCCCATCCGCGCCCTGAGTTGCTCTACGAGAATATCTACCCCCTCCTCGTTTCCCCCTTTCTCATAATAGGGGTTTTCCACTACGGCTGGGGGGCCCTTTCCCGCCGTCTTCATGATTAAGATCATCCGGCCAAGCCTGACTGCCTCATTCATATCGTGGGTTACGATTATGTCGGTCGTCATCATCTCGGCATGGATATCTCTTAGCGCCCCGATCAATTCCTCTTTCATCATCGGGTCAAGGGCCGCGAAGGGCTCATCAAGCAGAAGAACATCGGGCTCAAGCAGTAGAGTCCTTGCAAGGGCGCCTCTTTGCCTCTGGCCTCTTGAGAGCTGGGAAGGGTAACTGTGCCTGACGTGATATATCTCCATTCTCTTAAGCCAGTAGATCGCCCTTTCCTTGATGTCTTCTTCTTTCGCTGATCTACCTGAAGGGCTGTGGACCCCGTCAGGACCGTAGAATCTTCTTATCCTCCATCCGAGGCGTACGTTTTCCTCAAGAGTTGCCCACGGAAGAAGCCCGTGATCCTGAAGCACCAGGCCGGTGCGCGGTCTTGGCCTTGTAATGGTTTTCCCGTCAATAAGGATTTTTCCCGCATCCGGCCTGAGAAGACCAGCCAGAAGATAGAGGAGCGTAGTCTTCCCGCATCCCGAAGGACCTATGACGGCCCAGGATGATCTTCTAGGGACGGCAAAGTTGCAGTCAGTGATTACGGACCTCTGTCCCGTATAGGCGAAGGAGACGTTTTGAACCTCTATCATCTTGTTTTATCATAACTGAAAAGAAGGTCGGTTACTGAGTCATGGTAGGCGGGGGGTGAATCAATAAGCCCCTTAGCAAGCATCCACTTGATTACGTCGTCCCACTGATCGTTATCCGGTACTCCGTTACGCGGGAAGGTAGGAATCTTGAAGGTTTCGCGGATGTTGGCAGGAAAGGGAATATTCTTAAGCATAATAACTCTGGCTGATTCAGGGTTGCGGTTTATCAATGCGGCGGCTTCATCCCATGCAGCCAAAAAACGCCTTAACGCATCCGTTTTTTCATTTACCGAGCGGTTGGTAAATGCCAGCACGCTTACTGCGCATCTCGGATAGGAGGTATCGGAGGCTATCTCGATCGCCCCTGCCTCTATGGCGCTTCTTGCCAGGGGGTCGGGCAGGGTTGCCGCCTTGATCCGGCCCTGCATCAGAAGCTGAAATCTCTCGGGTATTACCGGCACTGATTGTTTGACTATGTCTTCTTTCCTTATTCCCGCGTTTAACAAAAGTTGGTCGGTAACAAATTCAATGATGGTATTCTTTGATATTGCAATTGGGCTTCCTTTGAGATTGGTCGGGCTTCTTACAGGGCTTCCCGGAGTGGCAAGGATGCGGAACATGGGATAGTCGGGATAGGATATCCGTGCGTTTCTTACTATCTTGATAGTGAGACTGCTTCTGTTGAAGGAGGCCGTGGTGATCATTTCGGTGAGCATGCCGTCGAGCCTTCCTGATTGCATCAACTGATCCCGCTCAAGGGCGCTTGCAACTGGCAATGCCTCGGCTTCGACGCCATGGGCCTTCATTATGCCGGTTTGTTTTGCAAAGTAGAAGGGAAGGGAATCCAGTATCGGAAGAAGCGCTACTCTAAGTGAGGTGTCTTCAGCGCAGACCCGGGAGTTAAATGATGATAAAAAAACAAGGAAAAACATAATAATAACGGTCTTACATCGCATCTCTATTTAATTCCTCAAAAAATTTGATGGGAGCTGAGTAAAGCTTCTTGGCCCTCTTTATGGAAAACATTCATCCGCTTCGTTTTTCTCATCCCTGCTTACTGCGCAGTACCTTCAGAGTATCAGCTCAATAATTGGGGAGATGGCTTTGCGCAGCCCAGGAATCAGCTTCTGTAGGTGCGCCTTCAGGCGCGGGGCGCACGGTTCCCATGCGGCTTAAGCCGCACCTACCCCGGATTTTTGAGCTGATACCCTTCAGCTAAGTTTCATGCCCGGGAAAAAGAATCGATACCTGCTCCGGGATCGGGGTCGGAGACAGGCTACGCCGGAATGATGATGTATTTTCATATAGAGACCCATGTCCCGGGATATCTCAGGCCATACATCCTCAGATTTTTACTCAGCCTGTTAACAGCGCTTCTTCCGCACACTGTTGGCGGAAGTCTAGATCATGGGATATTATCGGTCAAGACCATGGTTCAAGGTCAACAAAACTGTTCCATTACCATGTCATGTATTAGGGGTCTGAAAGAGCGAATCTTTATGTTTTCCCTTTTGGGATGCACTCTGTTGGTGAGTAGTGTGACGCAGATTTCTCTTTGAAGGTCTATCCATACGGATGTGCCGGTGAATCCAAGATGACCGACGCTCTTTTTGGAAAAAAATCTTCCTGAGCTGGATCCGGTGGGGGAGGGGGTATCCCATCCGAGGGCCCAGCTGCTTTCGCCTGTGCTATCCCTACGTTCGAAGAACTCCCTCACGGTATCGGGGCGGAAAAAATCACGCCTCTTACCTTTGTAATGGGAAAGCAGAAGGTTTAAGAGGAAGTTCACCTCCCCGGCCGTTCCGAATAATCCTGCGTGACCGGAGAATCCCCCGAGAGCCCATGCGTTTTCATCATGGGTTTCTCCTTCAAGAATCCTTCTCCTCCAGGGGCACTCCTCAGTTGCGGCGAATTCTTCATTGGGGAATCCATGGGCCGATTGCAAAAGAAATGTCCTTTTGAGACCTAGAGGGCTTAATAGATTTTTCGTAATATAGCCTGATAGATCCATTGAAGTTAGGCATTCTACAACCCACTCGAGAATCATGAAGCCCAGATCACTATACAAGACCTTTACCGAGGGAAGCGCCTCAAGCGGCAAGGCACACAGCATCCTTCTTAACTCGGTTTTCCGAAACGGCTTCGGCACGGCTTCAAGCGCCAGATAAAAGGGATGCCAGGCAGGCATGCCGGAGCAGTGGCTGAGTAGATACCCAATGCGGATGTATTGTTTAGGCTCAGGTATGACTGAAGGGATCACTTCCGGCAGGGTATCATCAAGGCTCAGTTTTCCGCTGTCTATAAGGCTCATCACCGCGGAGGTCGTGATCAGGGGCTTGGTGAGGGAGGCCAGGTCGAAAATGGTATCCTCCCGCAAGGGGGACCGGGTTGGAACGATGCGGCGCCATCCGGCAGTATGGCTGAAGACTGTCCTTCCCATTTTGGACACAATCAAAGTAGCGCCTGGAAAGACTCCCTCTGCAACTCCATCTTCCATCAGTGTGCGGAGTCTTTCCATTCAGAGAATCCACAGGCCTTTCAGCGCGACCCGGAAGGCCGTCCTCGCTTTTTAGAAGACCTCCTGGCTCTTACCACCAGGAGATAACCTTGTCATGAGAAAAGACACTGTCCAGAAGGGCGCCATAGTCGGCATCCTTATCGTAGAGTCTGAAGACATTGCTTTCTTCTCCTTCAGATAAGGCGGACATGAGCTTTTCAGTAATATCATCAGGTTGGGTCTTGAGCACATGCAGAACTTTCACTTTTGACTCCTAAAAGGGGATTATGAGATCCATCTCAGTAAGCTTCTTAGCGATATCTTCAAGTGACAAGTATTCGAAGCCGTGTTTTTCCACATTGACCTTATTATTGGAAAAATACCTGCACTCCATGTCCGCGAGCCATTCGAGGTTTTCTTTATATTTCTCTGTCATATCAACCTCTACGTCTATCACGAACATGTATGAATAGAAGTTTTCTACAGCGAGTCCCAATGTGGAACGGGAGCCCTCCCACAGGTCTTCCTTTTTTTTAATAAGAAAAGCTACGTGACGGATGTTTTCCATGAGAAATATACCTCCTAAAAGACCAGGTAGCGCTCAGACTCTTCAATAAGTTCTCCGTGCCTGGCCTGGGTGGCATAGTCCTTTTCTTCGATACCCACGACAGGTCTTTTGAGGTTGTTGCTCTCAAAACCTACGTTACAAAGCGCCATCTTTGCCAGGCCTTGAAGTTCCTTAAAACGAGGATCTTGCGTCAGAAGAGTCCCCTTGTGTGTAAAAAAAATGCTCACTTCGATGTCCTTTTGCTTGGCCGCACGGCAAAGCGATATGACCTTATCCAGATGCTTGTCTGAACTTACAAAGAGCCCCAGGGATTTAGCCATTTCTTTCCTCCTTAAAGGTCTACTTCACCTTTATATAGAAACGGGAAAAACCTTCATCCTGCTTTTCGCCGAGATACTCGTGTCCGCCCCTTTTTGCAAAAGCCGGCAGATCGTTCTTCGTGCCTGGATCCGTCCCCAGGATTTCAAGTATCTGTCCTGATTTCATGGCACTGATCGTCTTCTTGGTCTTGAGTATCGGCATGGGGCAACTAAGGCCTCTGCAGTCAAGAGTTTCATTTGGTGTAAAATCTGCCATAAAAAATCCTCCTTTTTAAGATTAAAGATACATAGCAAGAAAATCGGTTACAGACTATTACATTTCAACCATAAATTTCTCGGTCTTTTCATTCCAGGTAGTTATCACATAGTAAAGAAGAAGAATGGCTATAAGAGATATGATTGCCCAGCGATATCCTATGAAATGGGGCAGAAACACCCTGTTACCCATCAAGGCGGTCAGTGCCTTGCTTGCATCAATAGCTCTTTCCACCAGAGAGACGGTAATGGAGAAAAAGACTACTGCCAGCATGAGCTTTATCTGGCCTTCTCCGGCCCGCCAGACCGACCCGCTTCCGCATCCTCCGGCTATCACCATTCCAAAGCCGAAGATGATTCCGCCTACAAGTCCTCCAAACCAGAATGCCTGGGGCACATAAACCATTTCACCCCTGAGCCCCGTCCATTTCAGGGCGGCTGAACCCAGAATCACTATTATTATGCTTATGGCTACGGCCCTCGGCACCTCAGCCTCCCCGGTCATGAATGGGTCCCTGAAGGCCCTTACAAAGCAAAGTCTTGTCCTTTGAATAATAATACCTATGGCAACTCCGCACAATGCAAGCACGCCCTCTCTCGTAAGTGCCATGTCTGCATAAACCCAGGTAAAAACGATGGCAGCGAGCAAGGCAAGAAATCCGAGGTAAGGTTCGACCGCGAGAAGATTCAGGCCCTTTCCTGACGCTGAGGTGACAGATCCGCCCGCAGAACCAGTTGCCACATGCTCAAGTTCCCAATATACGTAACGAAGCCCCAGATAGGCCCCCATGATAAGGCCTATCATCATCGCTATGCCGCTTAGGGAAAGCGCGCCGATAGCACTGTAAAATCCTCCCACATTACAACCGCCGGCCATAGCGGCGCCTATTCCCATGAGTATCCCGCCGACCGCTCCCTTGAGAAGTTCGAAGGGAGGGGCCATGCGGATTGCAAACTGCTTTGAAAGAAGGGCCGAGGCGAATGAACCCCACAGGAGTCCCAAAACTATCAGCGAATTGGTGCTAATTAACGGAGAGACAGGCGCCTGAGAGTATAGACCGATAACCTTGAAAAACCAGTCTCCCCAGTTCCTCAGCCCTCCTACGACACCCCAGGGCCTTGCCCACGCAAATGTTATCACACTCATAATGCCCAGGAGTACACCGCCCAGCCATATAGGCCAGTTTTCGTAAAAGATCGCGCCGTATCCGCGGCGCAGCAGATTCATCATGGCACTTTCTTCTCTATCTTGGCTCATGGCAACCTCGTCATGCTTGAATGTGGTCTAACAACCTTCGTCCTCTACAATTTTGAACTCAGGGTCCTTCTTGGGGGGAGCCGAAGACGGCGGCGGTGGGGCAGCAGGTTGGGCTGGAGACTTCATTATTGCCTGAGAGGGAGGCACTGGGGAACCGGCGGTGCCTGGTGTCTCGTTTCGCACTGATGCGTCTGGCATTATCAGCCTGGCATCCTTTTCCACCTTTTCGGCAAGGGCAAAGATCACGGCCTGATCATAGAAGCGCCATGCGCTTTGATTTGACGGATCTGCCTGTACCGCCTTCCTGAAATACTCTTTTGCATCAAGATACTTACCCCGCATATAAGCCTCTTTGCCGAATTGAAGCATCTGGGCGCACAAGGTCTTCCTGTCTGATGAGCTATCTTGGGCATAGATAGCCGCCGCAGTGCCAATAAACACAAAAACAAGCAGCAGAATCATTGACGCCCTAAATGATTTACCTATCATAACCTTACTCCTTATTCTAAGTTTTACCGCCTCAAAAAAACAATCCACCGCATTGTCTGCTTAAAGAGTTTATGACCCTATCAAGTTCAACAGTATGAACTCAAAAATTCGGGGTAGGTGCGGCTTCAGCCGCACCTACAGAAGCTGATTCCTGGTCTGCATGTCCTGATCAGCGCAAAGCCATCCCTTGATTTATTGAAATGATACTTTCAACACGTCGGTAAACCGGAAGAGTAGCAAAGAATACTTTCCAAGTCAAATGCCTTTCCGCACTACTGTGCAGGGCTAAAAAATATTATGAAACAATTTTGTATCTAATAATCTATATTACGACAAAAATAGCTCATAATTTTGAGATATCATTAATCCTGTTGCAATAAAAAGAAAGGACATATTAATAAGTTAGAGCCATTGCATCTTTATGGTACGGCAGTTGCTCTGTAAGTGGCCGTGCGTTTAGCCAGATTGGAGATGCCTGCCGGCGGTGGAGGTAGTTTCCTCGGAGCCTTGTCAGCGACAGGCGGGAGGGCACAAGACATCAGACCAGAAGAATTTGTGCTGGAAAAGGGCTCCGGCATGCCGGTTATGGCCAGTTATGATTTTACTACGATGAAGAGATTAGGAGGGGAGGGGTTAAGATGAAACTTGTATCGGCATTAATAATGTTATTGCTTTTTTGGGCTGGAAAGGTTTTGGCCGGGGATGAACCGCCTACACCCGCATCGAACAGGGAAGCCATAGCTCTTGTCCAGAGCCATGCGGATTATGTATGGACGCTTGTGGCTGCAGCCCTAGTTTTTTTCATGCAGGCGGGTTTTGCCATGGTGGAGACGGGCTTCACCAGGGCCAAGAACGCGGTGAATATCATGATGAAAAACCTTATGGACTTTTCACTCGGGTCAATAGCCTACTGGGCTGTGGGATTCGCGCTTATGTTTGGAGTATCCTGGGCAGGTCTTATAGGCACCTCCGGCTTCTTTCTGAGTGATTACATCCCCGGTGGCGATCCCTGGGTACTTGCCTTCTGGATGTTCCAGGTTGTATTTGCCGCTACTGCAGCAACTATCGTATCCGGGGCAATGGCTGAGAGGACAAAGTTCTCTGCCTATCTGGTCTATACCGTTTTCGTAAGTGCACTTATATATCCTATCTTCGGAAGCTGGGCCTGGGGCGGACTCTTCAAAGGGGGTGGATGGCTGGAACAACTTGGATTTATTGATTTTGCCGGTTCCACTGTAGTTCACTCGGTCGGTGGATGGGCTGCGCTTGCGGGGGCGATCATGCTGGGGCCCAGGCTCGGCAAATATGCGGCAGACGGCCATATAAAGCCCATTCTAGGCCACAATATGCCTCTTGCAGCCCTCGGGGTCTTCATACTGTGGCTTGGATGGTTCGGATTTAATCCTGGCTCAACGACAGCGGCAAACAAGAACATTGCCATGATCTTCCTTAACACAAATATGGCGGCCGCTGCGGGATGTGTGATGGCCATGTTTACTTCATGGCTCAAATTCGGGAAGCCCGATATAGGTATGAGCCTGAACGGGGCGCTTGCGGGACTTGTCGCGATAACAAGCCCCTGCGCAACGGTTCTGCCTTCAAGCGCAGTTATCATAGGTGCAATTGCCGGAGTGCTGGTTGTGTTTTCAGTAGTCTTTTTTGAAAGAAGAGGGATAGATGATCCGGTGGGCGCAATATCGGTACACGGGGTAAACGGCGCATGGGGAACCATTGCGGCAGCCCTCTTTCACATGGAGGGATTTTCCATCAAGGTTCTTGGTGTGCAGGCACTGGGTGTGGTCTCCTGCTTTGTCTGGACCTTTGTAACCGCATTGATATTGTTCTGGGTGATCAAGAAGACCATGGGACTCAGGGTCACGGCGCAAGAGGAAGCTGAGGGGCTTGATCTGGGCGAGCACGGAGCAAACGCTTATCCTGACTTTGCAGTATCGGCCTATGCACAAAAGTGATTTTAATAGAGTTTTGGGTAGCTAGTGCCCATCCGTAAATGGCTATTTTCACCGATTTCGGCGTTGGGCTCAAATTTTAATCCTCGAAATACGTCAATGTATTCCTGTGGTTAAAATTA
>Ga0210028_1000267_pt1 | contig 45290 bp, 40 predicted proteins | sample CryGeymeta201513_FD_185468 | JGI IMG/M metagenome (GOLD analysis project Ga0210028, IMG submission 185468) | Groundwater microbial communities from Crystal Geyser aquifers in Utah, USA - Crystal Geyser metaG 2015-13 (SPAdes) (version 2) | ecosystem: Environmental > Aquatic > Deep subsurface >...
CTCGACTCATGCAACAACCCTCGCAACGCACATCGGCATCAGCGCGGAAAGGCTGGCTTGGCAGCCACCGCGATAGCGGTTTAGTTCAACACCTAGTCGACGACGAATCGCCATGTATTCTCGCAGCCTATCACAGCATGGGGATCGTTGCGTGTAGGAAGACTCCTAAACGAATCATTGGGTTATTCCGGTGTTGCGGCCTATCCTTGCAGCCTATCCTTGCACTGTTCTTCGGCCTGGTCGCGCGTGTTGTAAGGCGCGAAGTGGTCGCACGGTCGCCGAGGATGCATGCTGTGCGCGGCCAATCACCACGGCTTTTATTTGCGCTCTTTGCGTCCTTTGCGGACACAATCGCTCTGCTTTCGAGCGACCCCGTCATCGGCCTGAGTCACTCGCGCGCGCGATCGATCCGCAGGGTGAAGGGTTCGGTCGCGGTAGTAGCCGTGGTGTGCGGCGGCGCTTCAAAGTCGCCGGCGGCGGCGTTGGCGATGCCGGTATGCGAGACGCGGGCGCTGACAATCACTTCGCTGGCGCTGGACAGGCGGAACTGCGGGGCCATGGCGTCGGCGTCGCTCAGTTCGAGTTCGAGCGGTAGTTCGATTGGGCTGATCCGGCGTGCGGCGAGCGGGATGCGCGGGCCCACGCTGGCACGGGCGGACACGAACAGCACGTCGTTCGGTTGCAGCCGGGCTTGCAGCGCCGGGTCGATTTCGATGCGCACGCGCAGACGCGGGCCTGCGCCATTCGCCGCCGCTGCGGGTTCGGTCGCAGCGGCTTGCACGGCAGGCGCCGGTAAGGCGGGCGTCGTATCCGCTGCGGCGGCCGGCAGCGCTGGCATGCCGGCGTGCTCGCGGGCGTCGTTGATCTGTGCAATCAACATATCGCGGCCTTCGGCATCGGCTGGCAGCGCGTCAAGCAAGGGCTGCCAGTGTGTGGCGGCAGCGGCGAACGCGCCGGCCTGGTACGCGGCCATGCCTTTGAGCCAATGCGCCTGCGGGTCGGCTGGCGCCTGCGCCAGCACGCGATCCACCAACTGCTCCACCTCGGGGCTGACGCGCTGCTCGGGGTCGAGCAACACCAGCAAGCCGGCGCGCTCGATCAGGATATCCGGGTCATCCGGCCAGCGTTCGGCGGCACTCGCCAGCGCCGCCAGCGCGGCATCGTAGTTCTGCATCACCTTGTAGGCGCGCACCAGCAACAACCAGCCGGCACGGTCATCGGGTTGTTGCGCCAAACGTTCGGCGAGGCCGCGGGTGGCGTCTTCCATGGCTTGATTGCCGGCGCCGGCACCGGCTTCGCCGGAATGCGTCGGCGCTGCCGCCAGTGCCGGTTGCAGGCCGTCGGGTGCACCGATGCTCAGGTACAGCAGCACCACCAGCATCGGCACACAAAATGCGAGAGCCAGCACCCAGCCACGCGGTGCGCCGGGCGCCGGATCACTGGCCGTCGGCAATGCCGCCAGTTTGGCTTGGTACTCGGCTGCGGACAGCACGCCGCCGGCGTGCGCGCGCTGCAACAGGACACGCTGCTTGCCGGCGGGATCGCCAGCGGCGCGCAGTGGCCGCAACAACAGGGCCAACGCCACTGCCACCATCACTACCGCCAAGCCGACAAACAGTGGCATTACCATGCATCCTCCGATTCGGGTTTGCTGGCCATCATGGCCTTGGCGCGACGACGCACGATCACCACCAGCGTGATGGCACCGGCCAGCAATGTAAGCACCGGTGCAAACCACAGCCACCAGGTACGCTCGTTCAGCGGCGGCTTGTACAACACAAAATCGGTGTAACGCTCGACCAAAAACGCCTTGATTTCGGCGTCGCTCTTGCCGTCGCGCATCAGCTCGAATACTTCGCGGCGCAGGTCGCGCGCGATCGGCGCACTGGAATCGGCGAGCGACTGGTTTTGGCACATCACGCAACGCAATTCAGCGGCGAGGGCACGAAAGCGCGCCTCTTCGGCGGCGTCGCGGAACGGCATCGGATCAACCGCCGCCGCCGCGCCGGCAAACAGCAAACACAGCATCACCAGGTTGCGCAGAATCCACTTCGACACGCTCATCGGCCGGCTCCTTGCAACGCATCCAGGCGCGCGATCACCTCGCGCTCGATCACCTGCGGCGTCAATGCGCCGATATGTTTGAACACCACCACACCGGCCGCATCCACCACAAACGTTTCCGGCGCGCCGTAAATGCCCCACTCGATGGCGCTGCGGCCATCTGTGTCGGCGGCAATCACCGAATACGGATCGCCAAACTGGCCGAGCCAGCGCAACGCATCGGTGGCCTCGTCCTTGTAGTTGAAACCGACCACGCGAATCTTTCCGGTTTTTGCCAACTCGGTAATCACCGGATGTTCGGTACGGCACTCCGGGCACCAACTGCCCCAGACATTGAGCAGGTACGGCGTGCCCGCGAAATCGCCGTTGCTGACCACGCGCTCGGGATGATGCAGATCGGGCAACGCGAAGATCGGTGCTTTCTTGCCGATCAATGGCGAGGGAATGTCGCTGGGATTGCGCCCCAGCGTTTCATCCTGTTTACGCATCCAGATGCCGGCAAGCAACAACAGCGCCAGCGCCGCGAATACGACCAGTGGCAGCACGCGCTTGAGCATCAGGCCTCCTGCATGGCGGGTTCGGGGGTTTGCCGGCGAAAGCGGCGATCGCTGGCGGTGACGAAGCCACCGGCCATCATCAGCAGCGCGCCCAGCCATATCCAGCGGATGAACGGCTTGATGTACAGGCGCACCGCCCAGCTACCCTCTGCGCCCAGCGATTCGCCCAGCGCCACATAGATGTCGCGCACCAGCCCCGGCGCAATCGCGGTTTCGGTCATCACCTGGCCACCGGCGAGGTAATTGCGTTTTTCCGGGTGCAGCGTAGCGATCAGGCGTTCACCGTCGTACACCCGCACCTCGCCGCGTGCAGCGGTGTAGTTTGGCCCGCGCACCGTGGTGACACCGACAAAATCGAATCGGTAGCCAATGGCCTCGACCTGTTGTCCGGGCACCATCGCCACATCTTTTTCGATGCCCAGGCTCTCGACCAGCAACACCCCGGCCACGAATACGCCGAGGCCAAAGTGGGCAAGGCTCATACCCAGCATTTCGGCGGTAAAGCGCCGGCCTTTGGCCGCCGAGCGAAACCGCATCCAGACAAACGCCGTGATCCCGGCAAACACCCATGCCGCGCCGGCCACGCCCAGATAGCTCTTGAGCGTGAAGCGCTCACCCAGCAGCGCCGCCAGCAGCAACGCCAGCACCACCGCGCTGAGCCCGATCCGCAGCACCGGCACGAAGCGGCCGAGGTTCTCGCTGCCCCAGCGCGCAAACGGGCCGAACGGCATCAGCACCGCCACCGGCACCATCAGCAACAGGAACTGAAAACCGAAGTACGGCGGGCCGACCGAAATCTTGCCCAGATTCAGCGCCTCGAACATCAGCGGTGCCAGGGTGCCGATCAACACCATCGCGGCAGCGGCGGTGAACATCAGGTTGTTGATCAACAACAAGGTCTCACGCGATACCGGTGCCGAGGTTTTTTCACGCGCGATACGCGGCGCGCGGATGGCGTACAGCAACAACGAGCCACCAACCACGATCAGCAGGAAGGTGAGAATGAACACGCCGCGCCCGGGATCGGAGGCAAACGCATGCACTGAGGTCAGTACGCCCGAGCGCACCAGGAAGGTGCCGAGCAGCGACAGCGAGAATGCGGCAATGGCCAGCAACAAGGTCCATCCGACAAAGCCGCCGCGCTTTTCGGTGACTGCCTGCGAGTGGATCAATGCGGTACCGACCAGCCACGGCATGAACGAGGCATTTTCCACCGCGTCCCAGAACCACCAGCCGCCCCAGCCCAGTTCGTAATACGCCCACCAACTGCCGAGCGCGATGCCGACGGTGAGAAAGCCCCAGGCGACATTGGTCCAGGGCCGCGCCCAGCGCACCCAGCGCTCGTCGAGCCGGCCATCAATCAAGGCGGCGATGGCGAACGCGAAGGCCACCGCAAACCCCACGTAGCCGGTGTACAGCATCGGCGGATGCACGATCAGGCCCGGGTCTTGCAGCAACGGGTTGAGGTCGTTGCCATCCGGCCATGCCGGCAGCACCCGATCGAACGGATTGGAGGTGAGCGCGGTGAACAGCAAAAAGCCGACACTGATCAGCCCCAGCACCGCCAGCACCCGCGCCACCACCGGCTGCGGCAGGGCATGGCTGAGCCGCGCCACGGCAGCGGTCCAGATGCCGAGAATCAGCACCCACAGCAGCAGCGAACCTTCGTGCCCACCCCACACGGCCGAAAAACGATAGGCCATCGGCAGCAGCGAGTTGGAATTGCGCGCCACGTACAACACCGAAAAATCCTGAATCACGAACAAGCTGGTGAGCAGCGCGAACGCCACCGCCAGGAACAGCAATTGCCCGTAGGCGGCGGGCCGTGCCACTGCCATCAGCGCGGCATCGTTGCGCGCCGCACCCCACATCGGCAACGCCGCCTGCACCAGCGCCAGGATCAGCGCCAGGATGAGGGCGATCTGGCCCAGTTCAGCAATCATGGGTGGCTCCGAGCGGGCGCGGGTTGACGGGGCCGATCACTGGCCACCGCCGGCATTGGTGTCGGGCAGGCGATCGGCGGGCGCAGTTGCTGCCGGCTCGCTCGCGGCACCGTCGGCGGCCGTATCGTTTTGATGCTTGGCCTGCGATGCGGCAATCGCGTCGGCCACTTCCTTGGGCATGTAGGTTTCATCGTGCTTGGCCAGCACTTCTTCTGCGACAAACACGCCATCACTCAAGCGGCCGCGCGCCAGCACGCTCTGCCCTTCGCGGAACAGGTCGGGCAGGATGCCGGAATAGAACACCGGGAAGTCGGCAACGCGATCGGTCACCGCAAAACGTACTTCCAGCGTGCCCGCCGTGCGCACCACACTGCCCTCGCGCACCACCCCGCCGAGCCGGAATGCGGCGTCCTGCGGCACTTCACCACGCACCGCCTCGCTCGGCGTGTGCAGGTAGTTGAGGTTTTCCTGCAAGGCCAATGTGATCAGGGTGCCGGCGACGGCCGCGGCCAGCAGCAGGAACAACGCCAGCCACAGACGACGTTTGCGAGTCGGGTTCATACGGATTTCCTTGCCGCTTCGCGGCGAATTTTCAAAGCCAAGGTACGCAGCAGGCGGCGGCGACGCAGCCACGGCACCAACAGATCCCAGAGCATCACCAGCACGAACAGCCCGTACGAACTCCACACGTACAGGCCGTGGCCGCCCATATCAAACCAGGCACTCATCGCGTTACCCCCAGTTGTCGGCGCACCCAATCCTTGCCCAGCTCCAGATCGGTCAGCGCGGTGCGCGTGCGCGCCAACAGCGAGCCGATGAACCACAGCTTGCTGCCGAGCGCGGTGAACAGCAGCGGTGCGATCATCGAGGCATCAATGGTGGACGGGCCGATCAAACGAATGCTGGCACCCTGATGCAGGGTGTTCCACCAGGTCACCGAGAAATGCACGATCGGCACGTTGACGATACCGATCAATGCGAGAAATGCCGCTGCCCGCGCCGCATTGCGGCGATCATCGATGGCGCCGTACAGGCCCATCACGCCCAGATACAGGAACAACAGCACCAACTCCGAAGTAAGGCGCGCGTCCCAGGTCCACCAGGTGCCCCAGGTTGGCTTGCCCCAGACTGCGCCGGTGACCAGGGTGATCAGGGTGAAGGCGGCGCCGATCGGCGCGCAGTTCATCGCCAGCAGCTCGCTGAGCTTGATCCGCCACACCAGCGCAATGAACGCGTTGACCGCCATCACCCCGTAAATAAACAGGCTCATCCAGGCCGCCGGCACATGGATGAACAGAATGCGAAAACTGTTGCCTTGCTGGTAGTCGGCCGGCACCTGATACAGCGCCAGCCACATGCCCCAGAGCATCAGCACGCCACCGAGGGCATAGCCCCACGGCGCGTAGCGGCGCGCAAAACCATCGAAATAGGGCGGCGAGCCGAGTTGATGAAACCAGCGCACGATCGGGTTCACGGGTACTCCCGGGATTCAAGCAAATTCATGAAAGTGCAATCCGGATAGCCGCCGCCGCGGCCAGCGGCGCCAGCACCAACGCCAGCGCCAGCGCGGCACCCAGCACCAGCAGCGCGCCCAGATAGGGCAGGCCCTGCGCTGCCGCCATCACGCTGCCGGCACCAAAGATCAGCACCGGCACATACAGCGGCAATGCCAGCAAGGCCAGCAGCATACCAGAGCGCTTCATGCCCACCGTCAACGCCACCACCACCGCGCCGATCAGGCTCAGCAGCGGCGTGCCCAGCAGCAGACTGAGCAGCAACACAGCGTACAGATTGCTGTCCAGTTGCAGCATGGCGGCAAACAACGGCGTCGCCAGCAGCACCGGCACGGCGGTGGTCAGCCAGTGCACCAGCACTTTGCCGAAGATCAGCAACGCCAACGGCTGCGGGCTGAGCAGCAGTTGTTCCAGGCTGCCGTCGTCCAGATCGCTGCGAAACAAGGCATCCAGCGACAACATGCCAGCCAGCACCACTGCCACCCAGATCACGCCGGCGGCGATCCGCGCCAAAAACGCGGCGTCGCTGCCCAATGCCAACGGAAACAGGGTAATGGTGAGCACCGCAAACAGCACCGGTTGCAAGGCATCGCCGCGCCGCCGCCAGACCAGCAGCAGGTCGCGGCGCAACAGCGCCAGCAGTGCGGTACGGGCAGTGGCCTCAGCCATGACTCAACTCCAGCAAACGGGTGCGCACCGCCGGGGTGGCGTAGGCACCATGGCTGGTGATCAACGCCGCACCACCGGCTTGCACATGGCGCTCGATCATCCCATTGACCAGCGCGATGCCTTGCAGATCCAGGTTGGCATAGGGCTCGTCCATCAACCACAGCGGCGCCGGCACCAGCAGCAGGCGCGCCAGCGCCAGGCGCTTTTTCTGTCCCGCCGACAGGGTGCGCGCAAAGGTGTCCTCGAACCCGGCCAGGCCGACCTGTTCCAGCGCTTCGCTGCGACTGATGCCCTCGCGCTGGCCATATAGACCCAGTGCAAATTGCAGATTTTCATCGGCGCTCAACTCGCCCTTGTGGCCCAGCAGATGGCCGAGCAGCGCGGTGTGCGTGGCAATGGCCTCGCGTTCGGCCGGCTTGCCGTTGACATGCACGCTGCCGCTGCTGGCGCCGAGCAACCCGGCCAACACCCGCAACAACGTGGTTTTGCCGCTGCCATTGCCACCCTGTACCAGCAGCGCCTCGCCAGCGGATACCTGGAAATCGAGCGGGCCGAACACCGGCTCATCATTGCGCGCAAACACCAGTTGTCGGGCCTGCAGCAGTGGTGGCGCGTTCGCGATCATGGTGTGCATGCTAACCGCAGGTGCCGGCGGCAACCACGACTTGAATCAATTTCACCGCAAAATGGTGGCCTTACCATTCGCCGACATTGGCCATCGACGCCCACGGCTCGGCTGGCGGCAGGGCATCGCCCTTTTGCAGCAACTCGATCGAGATGCGATCGGGCGAGCGCACGAACGCCATGCGGCCATCGCGTGGCGGCCGGTTGATGGTGATGCCGTTGCCCTGCAGGCGCGCGCAGGTGGCATAGATATCGTCCACCGCGAATGCGAGGTGGCCGAAGTTGCGCGCACTGCCGTAATCCTCGTCATCGTAGTTGAAGGTCAATTCCACCTCCGCCTCCGGGTTTTCGTCAGCGCCCAGATACACCAGCGTGAAGCGGCCCGCCGGGTAATCCTTGCGCCGGGTTTCGATCAGCCCCAAGGCGTCACGAAAAAAGGCCAGTGAAGCATCCAGATCGCGCACCCGAACCATGGTATGCAAATAGCGCATCACGTTATCTCCTGTTGCTTGCAGTTTGCTTTGGTTGTCCGCGACAGCATCAAGGATGCCCTGAACAAGCTGTCGTTGCGAGGAGCAAAGCGACGTGGCAATCCAGAGATTTTTCATGGATCCATGGCATGGATTGCCTCGCTGCGCTCGCAATGACGAAGGGAGAGCGTCGTTCACAGTTACCTCAATCCAGAAACAGATCGGGCAACAACGGCTGCCCCGGTTGCACCGCATAGCGATCGAAATCGCTGACGCCGGCGGCCCGCAGCACCTCGTCGTCGATCAAAAACTGGCCGCTGAAGCCGGTGGCGTGGCGGGTGAGGATGGCGTGCGCGGCATCGGCCATGATCGCCGGCTTGCGGCCGCGGCTGGCTTCGACGCCGGGGATCATGTTCAGCGCATCGGTGGCGATCAGCGTGCGCGGCCACAGCGCGTTAACCGCCACCCCTTGCGGGCCGAACTCGGCGGCCAGCCCCAGGGTGACGAAACTCATGCCCATCTTGGCCAGCGTGTAGCCGGTGTGCGCGCCCCACCAGCGCGGATCGAGCGACGGCGGCGGTGCCAGGGTGAGGATGTGCGGGTTTGCCGCCTTGAGCAGATACGGCAGACACACTTGCGCGCACAGAAAGCTGCCGCGTGCATTGACCTGTTGCATCAGGTCAAAGCGTTTCATCGGGGTATCCAGGGTGCCGCGCAGCCAGATCGCGCTGGCGTTGTTGACCAGGATGTCGATCCCGCCGAACTGCGCCACGCTCTGAGCCACCGCTGCCTGCACTTGGGTTTCCTCGCGGATGTCGCAGCGGATCGCCAGTGCCTGCCCGCCCGCCGCACGCACCGCTTCGGCGGCGCTGTGGATGGTGCCCGGCAATTTTGGATTGGCGACATCGGATTTTGCCGCGATCACCACGTTGGCGCCATCGCGCGCCGCACGCAATGCGATCGCCAGGCCGATGCCACGCGAGGCGCCGGTGATGAACAGCGTTTTGCCGTGCAGCGAGACCATGGTTATGCGCCCTGAGCGGTCAACAGGCACCAAGGATACCTGCTTGCGAGTACGCATTGGTTGCCGCCACGCGCGCGGCCATCGTTGAACTCGACGCTATGGGCAAATGCGGGCGCAGCGATTACTGTGCTCACCATGCACCCCCACGCGGCACCGCCGATCAACGACGATAGCGACATCGCGCGCGGTTTTCTCGGCGCGTTTCGCTTCAGCGCACGGGCGCTGGAGTTGGTGTGGAGCACCAGCCGTGCGCTGACCATCGCGCTCGGGCTGTTGACGCTGATCGCCGGTCTGCTGCCGGCCGGCATCGCCTGGGTAGGTGCGCTGATCGTCGATGCGGTGGTGTCCGCGGCGCAGACGGTGCGTGCCGGCGGCGCCGCGCCGTTGCCATCGGTGCTGTGGCTGGTGGCGCTGGAAGGCGCGCTGGTGGCGGCCCTGGCCGGCGCCCAGCGCGGCATCTCGTTCTGCCAGTCGCTGTTGCGCGCACAGCTCGGGCAACGGGTCAACGCGATGATCCTGGAGAAGGCGCTGACCCTGGATCTGGCGCAGTTCGAGGATTCGGAGTTCTACGACAAGTTGACGCGGGCGCGGCGCGAAGCCTCCAGCCGGCCGCTATCGCTGGTCAACCGCAGCTTCGGGCTGGCGCAGAACCTGATTTCGCTGGTCAGTTATGCGGCGCTGCTGGTGCAGTTTTCGCCGTGGGCGATGGCGGTGTTGGTGCTGGCCGGGCTGCCCGCCTTTCTCGCTGAAACCAAATTCTCCGGCGACGCGTTCCGGCTGTTTCGCTGGCGTTCGCCGGAAACGCGAATGCAGTTGTATCTGGAAACGGTGCTGGCGCGCGAAGACCACGCCAAGGAGGTCAAGCTGTTCGGGCTTGGCCCGTTGCTGCTGCAACGTTACCGCGATATTTTTGGCCGCCTGTATGCCGCCGATCGCGCGCTCACCCTGCGCCGCGATGGCTGGGGTTTGGCGCTCGGCCTGATCGGCACGCTGGCGCTTTATGCGGCTTACGCGTGGATCGCGGTCACTACCGTACTGGGTCGAATCACGCTGGGCCAGATGACCATGTACCTGATGCTGTTCCGACAGGGGCAGTCGGCGGTGTCGGCGATGCTGTCGGCGATCAGTGGCATGTACGAGGACAATCTGTACCTGTCCACCCTGTACGAGTATCTGCACACGCCGGTACGGGGCAGCGACGGCAACGCGGTTAGCGGCCCTGAGCCCAGCGACGGCATTCGCTTTGAGCATGTCAGCTTCACTTATCCGGGTGCCGATGCGCCAGCGCTGCACGACATCAACCTGCACATCCGGCCCGGGCAGTCGCTGGCGCTGGTCGGCCGCAATGGGTCGGGCAAGACCACCCTGATCAAGCTGCTGACCCGGCTGTACCCGCCCGATGCCGGCCGCATCGTGCTCGATGGCCGCGAGTTGGGCGAGTGGGACGAGGACACTCTGCGCCGGCGAATCGGGGTGATTTTTCAGGATTTCGCGCGTTACCAGATGCGCGTGGGCGAAAACATCGGTGCCGGCGATGTTGCCCACTTCGAGGACGCGGCGCGCTGGCGCGAGGCCAGCGACAAAGGCATGGCCAGCGCGTTCATCGATGCGTTGCCGGCCGGTTTTGATACCCAGCTTGGCAAGTGGTTCCGTGATGGCCGCGAGCTGTCCGGTGGGCAGTGGCAGAAGATCGCACTGGCGCGCGCGTTCATGCGCTCACAAGCGGACATCCTGGTGCTCGACGAACCGACCGCGGCGATGGATGCCGAGGCCGAAGCCAACGTGTTCGAGCACTTCCGCGGGCTCAGCGCGAACCGCATCGTGATCCTGATCTCGCATCGCTTTTCGACCGTGCGCATGGCCGACCAGATCATCGTGATTCAGGACGGCCGCATCATCGAACACGGCAGCCACGCCGCACTGCTGGCACAGGCCGGGCATTACGCGCATTTGTTTACGTTGCAGGCACGTGGTTACCAGTAGCCGCGGTGCTCAGGCCACGCGAAACAGCGGGCGGTCGCTGCCGGCGATGTAAGAACGGTTACGCACGTAACCGCTGCTGCTGCCGTAGCCAATGCCGAAGTCGCGCTCGCGGTACTGCGCACTCAGGCGGTCGCTGCCGGGCCGCGCCTGGCGCTCGCTATGACGGCGGTCGGCCATGTGGGTGATGGCGGCGATGGCGGCGATGGCGTTGGTGGTGGTGGTGGTGGTGGTGGTGTTCATGGCTGTCTCCGTGGGTTGGTGTGCTGGTAATGTATAACACCAACTCAATAGCCGCATGTGCCGAAGGTCACCTCTCACGCAATGCGTTCAACACCATGATCCACAAGAAGGTCCAACGAGCACATAGCATGCACGTGACGCGGCTCCGTCGGTATCGGCGAAGCGCGCGCCCGTCCGACGCGCGCGATTCACCTGCAGATCCAGCACGTCGGGCCGCGAATAATGGCCAAACGGATCGAAACTCTGCCGCTCGGCGTGAACCTTGGCCAGCGCCAGCTCGGCCAGCCACAAACCTTCCGCGCCTACCTGTGGTGCAAGCAGCCACTCGCCATCCGGGCCGGCAATGCAACTGCCACCATCGGCACAAACCGCCGGCAGTGCCGCGCGCAACGCCTCGGCATGGGGCATCTGCGCGGGCACATCGCTGCGGCGCATCAGGCCGTTCACCGACACCACATAGCAGCGGCCTTAGCGGGCGATGAAGCGGGTGATGTCGGCGGTATTGCGCACGTTGCCCGGCCAGCAGGCGACATGCACATCGATGCCTTGGGCGTACAGCGCGCAGCGCGCCAGCGGCATCCAGTTTTCCCAGCAATTCAGGCCGCCGACGCTGAAGCCAGCGAGCGCGAACACGCGCAGGCCGTGGCCATCGCGCAGATCACTGCATTCATCGCACGCCTGCCGCTCACAGGCTGTCGAAAAACCGCCGTGGCGCGCCGTCAAAGCCGCCGTTGGACATGAACAACACGTGGTCGCCGGGTTGCGCCAGCGTGTGCAGTGCAGCCAACAGCGCGTCAACATCGGCGGCGCTGCGCGCGCGCCCGTGCAGCGCGTCGATCACCGCACCGGCATCCCACGGCAAGCCCGGCCGATGCAGAAACACCACCGCATTGGCGTCGGCCAGCGCCGGTGCCAGTTGCGCGGCGTGCGCACCCATGCGCATCGAATTGCTGCGTGGCTCCATCGCCACCACGATGCGCGCGCTGCCGACCCTGGCGCGCAGGCCGGCGAGCGTGGTGGCGATGGCGGTGGGGTGATGCGCGAAGTCGTCGTAGACTGTGATCTCGTGGGTGCAGCCGATCACCTCAAGGCGGCGCTTGACGCTGCGAAACGCGGCCAGCGCGGCGACGGCATCGGCAATCGCAACACCCACCGCCTGTGCAGCAGCGATCGCGGCCAGCGCGTTCATCACGTTGTGGCGGCCGAGCAGCGACCAGCGCGCTTCGCCCACCGCTGCACCGCGGTGCAGCACGGTGAATGCCGAGCCGTCGGCGGCATCGAGCTGGGCTCGCCAATCGGCGTCTTCGCGTTCACCGAAGGTCTCCACCGGCGTCCAGCAGCCCATCGCCAGCACCTGCGCCAGATTGTCGTCATCGCCGTTGACGATCAGCCGGCCATTGCCGGGCACGGTGCGCAGCAGGTGATGGAACTGGCGCTGGATGGCGGCTACGTCCGGAAAAATGTCGGCATGGTCGTATTCGAGGTTGTTGAGGATCGCCAGCCACGGCCGGTAGTGCACGAACTTGGAGCGCTTGTCGAAAAACGCGGTGTCGTATTCGTCGGCTTCGACCACGAATTCGCGGCCCGAGCCAATGCGTGCGGACACGCCGAAGTTTTCCGGCACGCCGCCGATCAGAAACCCCGGATCGCGGCCAGCGTATTCGAGGATGAAGGCAAGCAGGCTGCTGGTCGTCGTTTTGCCGTGGGTACCGGCGACCGCCAGCGTGCGCCGGCCCGGCAACACGTTTTCGGCCAGCCACTGCGCACCCGACGTGTAGGCGCGGCCGGCGTCGAGCACCGCCTCGACGCTGGGGTTGCCGCGCGCGAGCGCATTGCCGACGACGATTTGCTCGGCAGCGGCGGCTATGTGCGCTGGTGCATAGCCCTGGCTGAGCGCGATGCCAAGCGCTTCGAGCTGGCTGGACATCGGTGGATAGACATTGGCGTCGCTGCCACTGACATCGTGGCCGAGTTCACGTGCGAGCGCAGCGATACCGCCCATGAAGGTGCCGCAGATGCCGAGAATATGCAGTTTCATCCGCCCATTGTAGAGCCAGCGCCAGCGGCGAAGCCCTGCAACCACTGGTCCAGCCCCAGTTCGATCAGAAACAGGCCCAACGCCAGTAGCGCCGCCGCCAGCGGTGGCCAGTCCAGCGCATAGCGCAGGATGTGGCCATTGATCATCAGCTTCCACACCACCAGCAGCAACACCGCCGCACTGACCCACAGCGATGCCGGCGTCGGGTTGGCCGGGTCGATGCTGCCGCCAGCGCTGATCAGCAACAGCGGCACCAACGCCACGGTCAACAGCAGGCTGGTACCGGCCAGCGCAATCAGGGTTTGCACCAGGCGGCCAACGCGCGTACGCAGGCGCAGCAACAGCCACGGCGCGCCCACCAGCATGGCAAAGCTCAGCAGCATACGCGGCAGCAGCACGCGATCGGGCACCGCCAGCAGCTGCGATAACGCCATCTCCAGCAACAGCACACTGACGATCAGCGCCCGCGCAGTGGCCGGCGCATAGGGCATGTCCTGCGGACCGAGACGCAGACGGCAGATCGCAAACAAGCGCGAAAACAGTTCATTCATTGCGTGCGCTACCCGGGCACCACCCTGCCGGGTGTCACTTGGCGGCAGCGATGGCAGCGAGAATGCGCGCCAAAACCTCGTCCATCGAACCGACGCCATCGACCCGCGCCAGGCGGCCATGCTCGCGGTAGTAATGCACCACCGGCGCAGTCTGCTCGGCATACACCTGCAGGCGGTGGCGCACGGCATCGGGGCTGTCATCGGCGCGACCCTCGAGCGTTGCACGGCCGGCGATGCGCTCGACCAGCAACTCCGGGTTGACATCGATCTGCACCGCCACATCCATTGGCTGCTCCAGCCGTGCCAGCAGTGCATCGAGCGCGCTGGCCTGCGCCAGATTGCGCGGATAGCCATCGAGGATGAAACCGCTATCGGCATCGGGGTGGTGCAGGCGTTCTTCCAGCATGCTCAGCACGATGTCATCGGACACCAGGCTGCCGGCATCCATCACCGCCTTGGCCTTGCGCCCCAACGGCGAGCCCGCCGCGACCGCTGCCCGCAACAGGTCGCCGGTGGAAATGTGCGGCACCGAAAAATGCTCGCGCAGCCGCGAGGCTTGCGTGCCCTTGCCCGAACCGGGGGCGCCGAGGAGTACCAGTCGCATGCGCGCGTTCCTTAGATCAACAGGTGACACGGATTCGTTCTGCCGCCGGATACCGCTAAACTGGCCGACAATCACCGTGCAATGGTGTGAAACGCTAACCGCAGCCCCCCATCAAGTCAAACGAAGGTGTTTCCATGAGCGCGCAAACCCTGTTGTATGCCCAATCCGGCGGTGTCACTGCCGTCATCAATGCCAGCGCCAGCGCCGTGATCCAGACCGCGCGCGCACACAAGGTGAAGGTGCTGGCGGCGCGCAACGGCATCCTCGGTGCGCTGGGCGAAGACCTGATCGACACCAGCAAGGAGCCGATTGCGGCGATCCGCGCACTGGCGCATACGCCAGGCGGCGCGTTCGGCTCGTGCCGTTTCAAGCTCAAATCGCTGGAAGCCGACCGCGTCCACTACCAGCGACTGATCGAGGTGTTCGCGGCGCACCAGGTGCGCTATTTCCTGTACAACGGCGGCAATGATTCCGCCGACACCGCGGCCAAGGTGTCGCGCATCGCCAAGGCGTTCGGCTATCCGCTGATTTGCGTCGGCGTGCCCAAGACCGTCGACAACGATCTCGCCGTCACCGACTGCTGCCCCGGCTTTGGCTCGGCCGCCAAGTACACCGCAGTGTCGGTGCTGGAGGCCAGCCTCGACGTGGCGGCGATGGCACAAACCTCAACCAAGGTGTTCGTCTACGAAGTGATGGGCCGCCATGCCGGCTGGCTGGCCGCCGCCGGTGGCCTGGCCGGCGATGGCAGCGCCAGCGCGCCGCCGCACCTCATCCTGTTTCCGGAAGTGGCGTACGACGAAGCGCGGTTTCTGGCCGAAGTCAAAGCCGTCGTGGCCAGGGTCGGGTACTGCGTGGTGGTGGTGTCCGAAGGCCTGCGCGACGGCAGCGGCCGTTTCGTCGCCGAAGCCGGCGGCACGGATGCCTTCGGCCACAGCCAGCTCGGCGGTGTCGGCCCCGCGCTGGCCGCCACCGTCAAGGATAAGCTCGGCATGAAAGTTCACTGGGCGGTGCCCGATTACCTGCAACGCTCGGCGCGGCACCTGGCCTCGGCCAGTGACCACGCGCAGGCGCTGGCGGTGGGCAAGGCGGCGGTGGAATACGCGCTCGCTGGCCGCAACGCGGTGATGCCGGTGATCGTGCGCAGCAACGACGCGCCGTATCGCTGGAAGATCGAAGCCGCGCCGCTGGACAAGGTCGCCAACCACGAAAAGACCATGCCCAAAAGCTTCATCCGCAAGGACGGTTTCGGCATCACCGCCGCCTGCCGCCGCTACCTGCAACCGCTGATCGCCGGTGAAGCGCCACCACCGTACGGCAAGGATGGCCTGCCGGCCTATGTGCGGCTGAAGAATGTGGCGGTGACGAAAAAGCTGGCGTCGTACTCGGTGAAGTGAGGCTGGGAATCGGGACTCGGGCATTGATGGGTTTCGGTCGCTTCGCGAGTACGACGCACATGGATGTGCGAGTGCCGCGAGCGCAGGACGCGCAAGAGCGGCCGCCTTCACTTCGCCGCCGCGCGGCTCGCTCGGTCGCTACGCTCTGCCCATGCTACGGACTCGCGGCTTCCGAAATCGCGGTGTCGCTATGGGATGAAACGGAAAAGCCGCACTGTAGCGCATGGATGCGCGGTCCGAGTGCGACAACGCGCCGTCAAGCACGCCGAGCATCGCAGCCGAATGCGGGAGCAAGGCACCATTGTTTGACCGAGCGAGCCGCAGTGAAGGCGTAGCGAGCAAAGCGAGCGGGGTCGCGCAGCGACCGAAGGCAAGGATGTGCGAGTTGGTGCCGGCCCGCATTCGGCGAGAAGCGAAGGGCACAGGCGAAGCAGGAGCTGACCGAGCGCAGCAAAGGCGTAGGCCGCGCAGCGGCCGCTGCTGCGTAGCAGCCGAACCTGCGTGCGCCCGGCGCAAGGCGTTTTTGGTTAATTTTTTCGCAGTGAAAAAGTGACTCGTCGGCCGCAGGCTTGAACGCTTGGCGGATTGCGGAACACGATTCTGGGTTCAGCACTTCATCTTGTTCGGAACTTATCCTCGCAGTGGACAGCCGCCCTGCCGGGCCGCAGCATATTGCTGAGAGTAGGCTGCTGGTAAGCGCAGCGAACCCCAGCATAATCATCTCGATGCGGCAACGGCGCTGGGGTTCGCTGCGCTCACCAGCAGCCTACGAATCGATAAGCACCATCGAGAATGAAACACGACACTACTGCACATCCTCCAGCAGGCGGTGCATCTCCGTCTTGACCACGCCATAACACTCGCAGGTGCGCAACGCCAGTTGGGCGCGGTCGAGCACGGTGATGTGGCCGCGCCGATAGCTGATGCAACCGGCCTGTTGCAGATTGCCGGCGGCCTCGGTAATGCTTTCGCGACGCACGCCGAGCATGCTGGCAACCAGCTCCTGGGTCATCACCAGTTCACGGCCCGGCGCGCGATCGACGGTGAGCAACAGCCAGCGGCACAGTTGCTGCTCCACCGAATGGTGTCGATAGCACACGGCATTTTGTGCGATCTGCGTGATCAATGCCTGGGCGTAGCGCAGCAATAGCCGCTGCACGCAGGTGTTGCGATCGAACTCCTGTTTGAGCAGGCGCCGCTCCAGTCGATACGCGTAACCCGCCGCCTGCACCATGGCGGCGCTGGATGTGCTCTGCCCGCCCATGATCAGGGCGACGCCGACGAAACCCTCGCTGCCCACGCCAACGATTTCGGTGGACGCACCCGACGCCATCACGTAGTGCAACGAGATGATCGCGGTGGTCGGAAAATAGGCGTGCGTCAGCTGCTCGCCGGGTTCATAGAGCACCTTGCCCAGCGCCAGCGGCACGCAATCAAGATGCGCTGCCAAGCGTTCAAAATCGGCCGCCGGCAGGGCGGCAAGCAGGTGATTTTGCTGCGTCTCAAGAGCAGGTGTGTTCATCATGTCGAGTGCCGTGATGGTCATTTTTTGGTCGAAAACTCGACACCAATGCCGCGATAGCCGATGAAACGACACGCGCGGTTGAACATCGGCTCACCACTCACCCGAAACCTGCGCTGTGTCCCGTCGGCGTTGTTGTGGCTGAGGACAAAATCCAGAAATGGCTCACGTGCGGCGATGATGGCCTGCAAAAATGCACGATCTTGCGTGTTCCAACCGTCACTCGGCGCATCGTTGCTGGGTCCGGCCAGCGATTCGACCTGGATACCCAACATCTCCAAGACCGGCCCGGATACCTTGGTGAAGGCGCCGCTTTCGTCCTGCTCCCAGTACCAATCCGATGCCAGCTCGGTGAGGCTGCGGTAGCGCGCTTCGCTTTCGCGCAACTCGGCAGTGCGTTCGGCCACGGTCTGCTCCAGCACCCGGTTGAATGCCTCAAGCCGGCGGTACAGCAGGCGTACCTCCAGCATGTTGTGGATACGTGCCCTGACTTCAGCCAGATCGAACGGTTTGCTGATGAAATCCTTGGCGCCCATTTGCAATGCGCGCAGCTTGTGGCCGGGTTGCGCGGTCAGCACGATCACCGGCAAGTAGTCATCCTTGATATTGGTGCGCAATCCCTCCATTACCTGAAATCCATCCATGCCTGGCATCTGCAAGTCCAACAAGATCAGGTCGTACTGGTGCTGGCGATGCAGGGCGCATACCTGTGCCGGATTCGTGGTCGTGCTGACCTCGATGTATCCGGTCTCGGCCAGCAATTGCTCCAGCAGCAGGATATTGGCCTGCTGGTCATCCACCACCAGAATGGAGGCGGCAAAAATGTCGCGTTCCAGCACCTTCATGGGTGTTGCTCCTGGTCCGTGCTTACCGCTCGCGCCCTGGCGTACTCCAGCGTCATATCCAGCGTGTTCATGAACTCGCGCACCTTGATCGGTTTGGTGAGGTAACGAAAGAAACCGGCCTGCACGCCTTTTTCGATGTCGCGCGGCATCGCATTGGCGCTCAGCGCAAGCACCGGAATATGCGCGGTCAGCGGGTCTTCGGCGAGAATGCGCAACGCCTGGATGCCGCTGATGCCGGGCAGATTGATGTCCATCAAAATGACATCGGGTATGGCCGAGCGCGCAATTTCAATGCCACTGCTGGCGTCGCGCGCACTCAGCAGGCGAATATCCGGCCGTCGCATCATCAGATCCTCAACCAGCATCAGGTTGGCCGGGTTGTCCTCGATGTAGAGCAGAGTGCTGCTTTGGGCGGGGACGGCCACTGCCACTGCCGGCTCTGACGGAGCCGTGCCAACACCCGTGTGCCCCTGCGCGGTGCGCAGCAGGTCGACCCAGAACACGCTGCCCGTGGCCGGCGTGCTTTCAACCCCGATGGCCCCGCCCATCCATTCGATCAAGCGCTTGCACACCACCAGCCCGATACCCGTACCCTGTTCACTGCTGGCTTCCTGACCCAGCCGATTGAACGGCTGAAACAGACTTTGCAACTGTTCGCAATCCAGACCGATACCGGTATCGGCGACGCGGATGCGCACGTGGTCACTGCCAAGCGCGATACATTCCACTGTGACCGTGCCGTCGGGACGGTTGTACTTGATTGCATTGGACAGCAGGTTGATCAACACCTGCTTGACCCGGGTGCGGTCGGCTCTGACGAAGTGTGGCGCGTCGATTTGCACAAAACTGACGCTGATGCCGCGTTCCTTGGCCTGTGGCTCGATCATCGCCCGGCATTCGTGCAACACGTCGGCCAGTGCGACCGGCTCCAGCGACAGCGACAGCTTGCCCGATTCGATCATCGCCAGATCAAGCACCTCATTGATCAGGTCCAGCAGGTACCAGCCGGCCTGCAAAATCTGCGCGATGCTGCGCTGCTGCGTGGGCGTTGGCTGCGGCGTGCCCGATTCGAGCAGCTGCGCGAAGCCGAGGATGGCACTGAGCGGGGTGCGCAGCTCGTGGCTCATGCTGGACAGAAAATCGGATTTCGCCAGATTGGCCTGCTCTGCCGCCGCCATCGCGGCATTGAGATCCAGCTCGACCTGTTTGCGTACCGAATTGTCGGTGCCGATCAGCAGATAACCGATGATGGCCTGGTAATCATCGCGCAGGGCGGTGATCGAGACGAGCGCCGGGAAACGATGGCCGTCCTTGCGGATGTAGGTCAACTCATAGATGTCCTCGATCCCGCGCGAGGCCTTGAACGCCAGCGCCTCGAAGCCCGCGGCGATCGCTGTACCCAGTTCCACGCTCAGGGCCTGCGCGCGCGCCATCACTTCCTGCGGGTCGTGCAGGTCACTGGGCTTGAGCTGGTTGACGACTTCGGCCGCGCGGTACCCCAGCATGCGCTCGGCACCGACGTTGAATAGCTGGATGATGCCCAGCTCATCGGTGGCGATGATCGAGAAATTGGCACTGGTCAGTATTGCGTTCTGCAACGCACCGGTTTTCAGCAACGCCAACCGGCGCTTGTGCTCGCTGCAACTACCGGTTCGCCCGGCGTCGTCGGTTGGAACCACATCATGGTCTGAGGGGGGCATTTCAGGTTCCGTTGCGGACGAGCGGCAAGTGGGCCGCGCGAATGGGGTGGTTGCGTTGCGTGCGAGCAACGCTTCGCAGATACGTCGCGTCAGTGCGCGCAGGTGATTACCCGAAGGGCGTGGCCGCCCCAACGGTAAAACGTAGGCAGCCTCGTGAGGATCGCGTGGATCACGGCCGGTGTCTGTGCGCCAGCCAACACAGCATGCGCGTCGTCGCCTGAACGCGCCAGTCGGCGATCCGCGCAGCGGCTGCCAAGGGCTTGCAGCCATCGCTTTTCACCGGCCCGAGCAGGCGGCGCGTTCCGCGGTGCGCCGCCGATTTCCTCCGAACGGCAAGATTTGCGATACTCGCGCGTCGGCCACGGCCGCTTAATCATCCTGGGGAGAGGTTTTCATGCTGCAACACTACGGTTTGGAACTGGCGCTGGCCTGTGCGGGCCTGGCCATCATTTACGGTATCGTGTCGGCACGCTGGATCATGGCGCAACCGGCTGGCAATGAGCGCATGCAGGAAATCGCGGCGGCGATCCAGTTGGGCGCACGCGCCTACCTCAACCGCCAGTACACCACCATTGCGGTGGCGGGTGTGGTGTTGTTCGTGTTGATCGGGTTTTTCCTGAGTTGGCTCACCGCAATCGGCTTCCTGATTGGTGCGGTGCTCTCGGGTGCCGCCGGCTACATCGGCATGAACGTGTCGGTGCAAGCCAATGTGCGCACTGCCGAGGCGGCGCGCCGCGGCATCGGCCCGGCAATGGACGTGGCATTCCGCGGCGGCGCGATCACCGGCATGCTGGTGGTCGGCCTGGGCCTGGTTGGCGTCGCCGGTTATTACCTGGCGCTGCTCAAGATGGGCCACGGCGGCGAAGAGGCGCTGCACGCGCTGGTCGGTCTGGCGTTCGGTTCGTCGCTGATCTCGATCTTCGCGCGTCTGGGTGGCGGCATTTTCACCAAGGGTGCCGATGTTGGCGCTGATCTGGTGGGCAAGGTGGAAGCCGGCATCCCCGAGGATGACCCGCGCAACCCGGCGGTGATTGCCGACAACGTCGGCGACAACGTCGGCGACTGCGCCGGCATGGCGGCCGATCTGTTCGAGACCTACGCGGTGACGGTGATCGCCACCATGCTGCTGGGCCTGCTGATGGTGACCGATGTCGGCAGCAATGGCGTGCTGTATCCGCTGGTACTGGGCGGCGTGTCGATCATCGCCTCGATCATTGGCACCTTGTTCGTCAAGGTGAAGCAAGGCGGCTCGATCATGGGTGCGCTGTACAAGGGCGTGATCGTGTCCGGCGTGCTTGCCGCGATTGCGTTCTACCCAATCACCCAGATGCTGATGGGCGATTCGCCGCTGGGCGCGAGCAACCTGTTTTATTGCGCGCTGGTCGGGCTGGTGCTGACCGGCGCCATCGTCTGGATCACCGAGTACTACACCGGCACCCAGTTCAAGCCGGTGCAGCACATCGCCGAAGCCAGCACCACCGGCCACGGCACCAACATCATTGCCGGCCTCGGCGTATCGATGAAGTCCACCGCCGCGCCGGTGATCGCGGTCTGCGCCGCGATCTGGGGCTGTCATGCGTTGGGTGGCCTGTATGGCATCGCCATCGCCGCCACCGCCATGCTGTCGATGGCCGGCATGATCGTGGCACTTGACGCCTACGGCCCGATCACCGACAACGCCGGTGGCATCGCCGAAATGGCCGAGCTGCCGCCGGAAGTGCGCGCGGTCACCGACCCGCTCGACGCGGTGGGCAACACCACCAAGGCGGTGACCAAGGGCTATGCGATCGGTTCGGCCGCCCTCGCCGCGCTGGTGCTGTTCGCCGATTACACCCACAACCTGCGCGCCGCCAATCCCGGCGAGGTGTTCGCCTTCGATCTGTCCAACCACATGGTGATCATCGGCCTGCTGATCGGAGGCCTGATCCCGTATCTGTTCGGCGCGATGGCGATGGAAGCGGTCGGCCGCGCCGCCGGTTCGGTGGTGGTGGAAGTGCGCCGCCAGTTCAAGGAGATCCCCGGCATCATGGCCGGCACCGCCAAGCCCGATTACTCGCGCGCGGTGGACATGCTGACTCGCGCTGCGATCAAGGAAATGGTGGTGCCCTCGTTGCTGCCGGTCGCGGTGCCGGTGGTGGTGGGTCTGTTGCTGGGCAAGGAAGCGCTTGGCGGCCTGCTGATCGGCACCATCGTTACCGGCTTGTTCGTGGCCATTTCGATGACCACCGGCGGCGGCGCCTGGGACAACGCCAAGAAGTACATCGAAGATGGCCACCACGGCGGCAAGGGTTCGGAAGCACACAAGGCCGCCGTCACCGGCGACACCGTGGGCGACCCGTACAAGGACACCGCCGGCCCGGCGGTGAACCCGCTGATCAAGATCATCAACATCGTCGCCCTGCTACTGGTGCCTCTCCTGTAACCGAAGCATCCTCGCTGCCGCGCGGCGGCTGAAGCCGGCACCGCACGGTACCGACTCCCCCTCCCCCGCCTGCGGGGGCAAGGGGTGGGGCCAAGGTCCTCGTACCCGGGTTCGACGTTTCGCCGGAACGTCAGCAGGTACGGCACTGAACACCCGGCAGAGCCGGCACGTTGGGGAGGGGTTGCCGCGCGCCCAAAAGCAACCCCCTCCCAGCCTCCCCGTGCAAGCAAGGGGAGGGGCAACAGCAGCCAGTACTGCCGCTCTACGAAGCCCCGCCTGGTGCGGGGTTTCGTTTTTGGCCGGTGCTGAGTTCAGTCTTGACTTTTCTGGGGGGGGGGTAGTATCCGACCCCGCAGGGGGCCATGCTTCGCCACTACAGGAGACGCACAATGCAAATTGTGATTGGTCCGGTGTTGGTCGCAGCCGTATTGGCATTCTCGCCCTTGGCGCACGCAGCGGGCGCCAAGCCAAGCCCAGCAGGGAATCAGGTGATTGAAGATACCGCGACAGTCGATGTGCTGACTCAAGCGGCCACCGAGGAAGCCAAGCGGGCGAAACTCGAACGCCTGCTTGCGCCCATTCAGTCGGCCGCCGAGCTGGCGTCGTACCTCGAATCCAGAGCACCCGACTCACCGCTTGATCGCCTGTCACCCGCCGCATTGGGTCGATTCATCGACAGCCTCACCTTCAACGACAATGGCTTGACCGGCTATCGCAGCGACGATCTGCAAGCCGAACTGACCGCAACACAGGCCTACCGTATTCTGGAGTTGTTCGGGGCACAGCGCACCACCCCGTTGATGCGAGGCTTGGCGATCAAGACCCCGTTTGACGAAGCTGTGATGGCGATGAACCCTAACGACAGCTTGATGATGGATGATCATGAGGGTTAGTCGTGCGTTGCCCGTGCCACATGCGAACGCGCATCACGCAATATTTGCATGTCTGGTTGCTGATCGAAGCTTCGCGGTGGCGTTGTCATACACCGCGAGATTCGGGGCTGCGATCATATGCAGCCCCGAATCTTTTTGTGTGGAGATTATTGCCACGCCAACTTCTCGACAGCGGATACCCGGAGAGTCGCATGCCGCTTGGTAGTGGAATTTTTCGTCAGATTCTCGTGTCTACGTCGCTTTTGCTGGCGACTTTTTGCCCCCTGCCTGCCGAAGCGGACGCACGCTCACCAGAACACGGTTACGACGCGCTTTTGCAACTGGAGCGCTCGCAACGTGGCGTGACAACCGATGTTCAGCGCGCGCTTGCCATCGGCGCGTCGTACGACGAGTTGTTTTCTGACGCGTTCGCCGAGGAAGCGCTCAAACGCAGCAGCGATGACGATCTGCGCTACCTGTTTCGCTCTGCGCAGCTCACCAGTTTTTACGTGGCAGATCCGCGCGTCGTTCATGACATGTCGGTCGCCTTTGCGCAGCTGAAGCACCGCGATATCGTGAAAAAGCTCGATTACCAGCAATTGTACGGGGCGTTCATCGGTGCGCGGATGTTGACTGAAGCCGGCGATTTCTTTGACCAATACCATGCCATGGACTTGGATGCGTTGCCGGCATTCCGCGAGGCGCCAGGCATCAAGGCGGACGCTTCGACCGAGTGGGTCGTTAACCCGGTAGCGCCGGAACTGCTGCGCCAGCCTTTTACCTTCGATGCGTCAGCGCAGGTACTGGTCGTCGGCCACCCGTTGTGCCATTTCAGCCAGAATGCAGTGCGCGACATTTTCGCCGACCCACAGTTGGGTGGCGTGTTTGCCGAACACGCGCATTGGCTGGCACCACAGGACCAGCGGCTCAAAGTCGAACTGTTCCAGCAATGGAACCGCGACCACCCGCAGGCTGCGATGAGCATTGCCTACAAGCAATCCGAGTGGCCGCTGCTGGACGAATGGGCCACCCCCATTTTCTATTTTCTCCGCGACGGTTCGGTGATCGCCAAAGTGGTCGGCTGGCCCGCGGAAGGGCGTCGCGATGAGTTGCGCAGCGCGTTGCGGCAGATTGGCCTGCTGAAGCAGGACGCGCCGGCAAACTGACTTGCGTGCCCCCACGGGTGGTGCACCCGTAGGTCGGCGCGGGGTATGGATTGATGACAAGGTCATTGTCGGATCCGCGCCGGTGGCGCTTGATCCGACCTACATTCAACGCCCGGCTTGTAGGCCGTAGGTCGGCGCAAAGCGCGGCCACTCCTGCGCATCCATGCGCACGCGGCGCTTGCACATCCATGTGCAGCGCAGCGCTGGTGCCGACAGTGGTCGGAGCGCGGTGAGCGAGCTGCACTGCAGCTGGGCCGATATCGATCCCGCACGTTTTTTGCGTCAATTTGCGTTTTTTGCGCCATTTGCGGATCCATGGCTCTGCGCTTACCGGGCCAACGTCTCGCCAAGTCATCATCGCGGCAGTCCGCCCGATTGCTGCGCCGCAGCAGATGATGGCGTATCCTGTGCCGCCTGAATCCCCGCCAGTCCCCCCGCATCCAGGAGCAGCCATGGGCCTCGACCACGTCCCCTCCGGCAAGGAACTGCCGAACCAGATCAACGTCATCATCGAAATCCCCAAGGATGCCGAGCCGGTCAAGTACGAAGTGGACAAGGAAACCGGTGCGATCTTCGTCGATCGCATCCTGTCCACGCCGATGCGTTACCCATGCAACTACGGCTACATCCCGCACACCCTGTGCGGCGACGGCGACCCGGTGGATGTGCTGGTGATCCTGCCGCTGCCGCTGATCCCCGGCGCGGTGATCCGCTGTCGCCCGGTGGGCGTGTTGCGCATGACCGACGAGGCCGGTGGCGACGAAAAGATCCTGGCGGTACCCGATAGCAAGGTGTTCGCCGGCTATGCGCATATCCACGACCTGGCGCAGGTGTCGCCGCATTGGCTGGAACGCATCGGCCACTTTTTCGAGCACTACAAGGACCTCGAAAAAGGCAAGTGGGTGAAACTCGATGGTTGGGGCGATGCCGAGGAAGCACGCGGCATCATCATGGACTCGGTCGCGCGCTATCGCGACGCGGCCAACAAACCCCGATTCTGACCGGTCGGGCGCGGTTGGTCATCGCGATGGCCGCCGTGGTGCAGTAAGCTGCGCGCTCGAACAGCGCGGGAGTGTGCCATGGGGTTTTTGTTTCGTGATTCATGCCGGGTTGGCGCACTGGGCCTCGTCACCTTGCTGGCGGCATGCACTGCTGTCGACGATGGCGTTGTGGCGATCGGGGTGGTACAGGGCAGCGGCACGCGCAGCCCACTGCTTGGGCAAACCGTGCGGGTCGAGGGCGTGGTCAACGGCGCCTTCGATCGCAGCCTGGGCGGTTTTTTCATGCAGTCGCCCGCCGCTGCTGACGATGGCGATGCCGCTACGTCCGACGGCCTGTTTGTGCAATGGCCTGACGACGCCAAGTGGTTCACGGCAGGGCAACACCTGCACGTTGCCGGGCAGGTGCTGGAAATCGGCGACGACGGCAGCAGCCTCACCGCGCTGGGTTCGGCCGAGGTAACCGTCCTCGGCGCGGCGGAGGTCGAGCCGGTAACGCTGAGCGCGCCGGCAGCAAACTGGGAAGCGTTGGAAGGCATGCTGGTGCACATCAGCGCGCCGCTCACCGTGGGCCGCAACGATGAACTGCGCCGCTACGGCAGCATCGGCGTCAGCTTCGATGGCCGCCTGTTTCAACCCACCGAACGCACGGCACCGGGCGACGACGCACGCCGGATCGCCGCCGAAAATGCACATCGCAGCCTGCTGCTCGATGACGGCAGCAACCGCGCGAACCCGGATTCGATTGCCTGGCTGGGCACTGACGCCGGGCCGCTGCGTGCGGGCAGCGAGATCATCGGCGTGCGCGGCGTGCTCGATCAGCGCCACGGCCACTACCGCGTGCAGCAGACACAGGCAGCGGAAAAAATCGTTCGCGCCGAACGGCCGCCGGTGCCGGCAGTTGCCGGCAGCGTGCGCATCGCTGGCCTGAACCTGCTCAACCTGTTCAATGGCGATGGCAACGGCGGTGGCTTTCCCACCGCGCGCGGGGCGAAGGATGCCGCTGGTTACCAGTTGCAGCAAGCCAAGCTGGTGGCAACCATTCAAGCGCTCAACGCCGACGTGGCGGCGTTGATGGAAGTCGAGAACGACGGCTTTGGTGCCGACTCGGCGCTGGCGCAACTGGTTGCCGCGCTCAACGGTGCCGCCGGCAGCCGCAGCGACTGGCGTTTCGTCGATGCCGGTGATGGCCCCGGCAGCGACGCCATCCGGGTGGCGCTGATCTATCGCGCAAGCCGGGTCACGGCGGTCGGTCGGCCCGCTTCGATCAGCACCGGCGCATTTGCTTACGGCAGCCGGCCGCCGTTGGCGCAGAGCTTTCGCGCGGGTTCTGGCCCGGCATTCACCGTGGTGGTGAATCATTTCAAATCCAAAGGCAGTTGCCAGCAAGCCACCAGCGCCGACCTTGACCGCGGCGATGGCCAAGGCTGCTGGAACGCCAGCCGAGTGGCCGCGGCAACCCAACTCGACCAGTGGATTCGCCGCGATCCGGCGGGCATCGGCAGTGATCGTACGCTGATCATCGGCGATCTGAACAGCTACGCGCTGGAAGACCCGATCACCACCCTGACCGCGCTGGGCTGGCATGACGCACTGGCGTTGGCCGGCGTCACCGAGCCCTACAGCTTCGTCTGGGACGGCATGGCCGGGCGTCTGGATCACGCCCTGGTCAGCCCGGCACTGGCTCCCGCCGTGCGCGGCGCGGCCGAATGGCACAACAACGCCGACGAAGAAACCGCACAAGGCTACCCCACCGGCGAACCCGGCCCGTGGCGCGCCTCGGATCATGATCCGCTGTTGCTTGGGCTGGATTTTCCGCCGCGCTAAGGAAACTCTGATCAACTCAGAGTTTCCGCAGGCCATGGATGGCCTGCCCGCGGATCAATTACGCAAGTGATTGATCCGGCGGAGCCGAGTCCGGCGATGCCGGACTCGGCGAGTCTGAAAAGCCCAGAATGGACTTGTTCAGACCATCCCTAGAGCCTGCTGGCTGCCGCGCAGGTAACGCCGATCGCTTCTCGTTGGCGGCTGGCAGCCACAGGTTGATCATTGCCCTGCGTTCGCTGCGTCATCGAGTGCGAAACGGTGCAAAGCAGCAGTCAAGCTCGGCTTGTCCAACATGGGTAGAATAAACGCGATGGAGAAGGAGCCGCCGTCATGGCCAACGCCGATCCGCAATCGCTCAGGCAGTATCTACATACCTTGGCCGACGCACTACCGGATAACGCAACGACCGCCATGGCGCTGTATCATCTGGTGCTGCGCCGCGAGATCGAGGCTGGCATGGCCGACAGTGATGCCGGGCGCGTCGTGCCGCACGCAACCGTGATGCAACGCTTCGGGCTGGCCGAGTGAGGGCCCACTGGGCGGCGCGTGCATTCGCGCGACTCGATGCCATCCACACTCACATCGCCACCGACAACCCCGCCGCCGCGCAACGCATTGTGCAGCAGATTGTGCGTCGGGGGGGCAGATCGCCGCGTTTCCGCGTTCGGGTCGGCGCGTAGCGGACTATGGCCGCGATGATGTGCGTGAACTGAGCGAAGGCGATTACCGCCTCATTTACCGTATCCTCAGCGACCGCATCGACGTGCTGACGGTGATGCACAGCGCGCAGTTGCTGCCGCATGATATGGATGCGTTGTGATGTTGGTGGAACGGATGCCGGGCGCAAGGCGATGACTCCGGCGTGACGGCGCCGAGTGGTCCACCGCCTCGACAACCACCACAATCGATGCACCGCGGCAAAGAAAAATCGCGCCGCTGCGCGCAGAACGCCGTCACCGGGCGTCGACACGGCCCGCTACGGCCGGTTTGTGGCATGACTTTTAGTTAAATCAATCAACACGTTATCTGGCATTAGCAGCGAAAAATAGTGCATCGCAACAAAAGTGCTTGACAGCCGATGCAGGGTTGTGGTTTCTTTGAGCCATGACCTTTGCCGCGCCGCCGCAAACTCTCTCCGACGCGCTCGCTCCCCAGCGTGCGTTGCCTGCATACGCTGCGGCAAGCGTCATGTCCGTCGTACTTGTCGTCGTCGTCCTAGTCCTGGTTATTAGCACCGGGAGTGCGGGATCGTAGACGGCTGAAACACCTTTCAACACCAGCCCACGACGAACCCCGCACCCGCAACGGTGCGGGGTTTTTGTTTTTGCGCTTCAGCAAACGGAAACCATGACCTCGTGAACAGTGACGCAATCAAAACCGGTGCCGCCCGCGCCCCCGCCCGCGCCATGCTGCGCGCCACCGGCCTTGACGATGCCGCCATCGCCAAGCCGCTGGTGGCGGTGGTGCATAGCTGGTCGGATGTTTCGCCGTGCAACCTCAACCTGCGCGCGTTGGCCGAACACGCCAAGGCCGGCATCCGCGCCGCCGGTGGCACACCGGTGGAGTTCAACACGATCACCGTCACCGATGGCATTGCCATGGGCAGCGATGGCATGCGCTGCTCGCTGCCGTCGCGCGAAACGATTGCCGATTCGATCGAACTGGCGGTCAGCGGCCATTGCCTGGATGCGGTGCTGGTGCTGGTCGGTTGCGACAAGACCATCCCGGCGGCGGCGATGGCGCTGGCGCGGCTCAATCTGCCGGGGCTGGTGCTGTACGGCGGCACCATCGCGCACGGCCACTGCGGCGGGCGCAAGGTGACGGTGCAGGACGTGTTCGAGGCGGTCGGCGCGCATGCCGCCGGTCGCATCGACGACGCCGAACTGGCGCGGGTGGAACGCAGCGCCTGCCCCGGCGCCGGTGCCTGCGGTGGCCAGTACACCGCCAACACCATGGCGATGGTGTTGACCACGCTCGGGCTGTCGCCGATGGGCCTGAACGACATTCCCGCCACCCATGCCGCCAAGCCGGCCGCCGCCAAACGCTGCGGCGAGCTGTTGATGCAGTTGCTGGCGGCCAACCTGCGCCCGCGCGACATCATCACCGGCAGCGCACTGCGCAATGCCACCCATGCCGTTGCCGGCACGGCGGGATCCACCAATGCGGTGCTGCATTTGCTTGCGATCGCGCACGAAGCGGGCGTGGCGCTGGAACTGGAAGCCTTTGAAGACGCCTCGCGCCGCACCCCGGTGATCGCCGACCTCAAACCCGGTGGCCGTTACACCGCGGTCGAGTTGTTCGAAGCCGGCGGCACCGCGCGCGTACTCAGCGAACTGCGCGCCGCCGGCCTGCTCAGCGACGCGCCCACCGTTACCGGTCGCAGCCTTTTTGATGAGATGGACGCCGAACTCGACGCCGCACCGACGACCACCGCTGGCGACGCCACGCATCCGGTGGTGCTCGATTACCGCCAGCCGCTCAGCGCGCGCGGTGGCTATTCGATCTTGTACGGCAACCTGGCGCCGGAGGGTTGCATCGTCAAGCTCGCCGGCCATGGCCGCACCCGTCATGAAGGCCCGGCACGAGTATTCGATTCCGAGGAAGCCGCGTTTGCCGCGGTGCAGGCGCGCCAGATCCAGCCCGGCAATGTGATCGTGATCCGCTTCGAAGGCCCGGCCGGCGGCCCCGGCATGCGCGAGATGCTGGCGGTCACCGCCGCATTGGTCGGTCAGGGCCTGGGCAACGATGTCGCGTTGATCACCGATGGCCGTTTCTCGGGTGCCACCTACGGCTTCATGGTCGGCCACATGGCCCCGGAAGCGGCACGCGGCGGCCCGCTGGCACGGCTGCGCGAGGGCGATCGCGTGGTCATCGATGTGCAGCAGCGCCGCATCGACAGCGACGCCGATCTTGATAGCCGCGAGCCGGCACCTGCTCCGCAACGGGTCAGCCACGGCGCGCTGGCCAAGTACGCACGGCAGGTCAGTTCGGCCTCGCGCGGCGCGATCACCACCGCCTGATTGCCGCAGCCAGCTGATTTTCATCCATTCCCCACACTCACCGACCCGCGTAAGGAACTGATCATGAGCACCAAAAAAACCGCACCCGCCGCCCTGCAAGGCAAAACCGTCGCCGTCATCGGCTACGGCAGCCAGGGCCGCGCCCATGCCCTGAATCTGCGTGATTCCGGCGTCACCGTTACCGTCGGCCTGCGCCCCGGTGGCCCCACCGAAGCGCGCGCGCTGGCCGATGGCTTTGTCCCGGTAACGCCGGCCAATGCCGTCGCCAACGCCGACCTGGTGGCGGTGCTCACCCCGGACATGGTGCAGCCGCGGCTGTATGTGGAAGTGATTGCGCCGAACATGCGCGCCGGCACCTGCCTGCTGTTCGCGCACGGCTTCAACGTGCATTACGGCCAGATCAAGCCGCGCCGCGACATCGACGTGGTGTTGGTGGCACCCAAGGGCCCCGGTGCATTGGTGCGCCGCGAGTACGAAATCGGCCGCGGTGTGCCCAGCGTCTACGCGGTCGAACAAAACCCGAGCGGCCATGCCGAAGCGCTGGCGCTGGCCTATTGCGCCGGCATCGGCGGCAATCGCGCCAATCCGATCGCCACCAGCTTCAAGGAAGAAACCGAGACCGACCTGTTCGGCGAACAGGCGGTGTTGTGCGGCGGCGCCACCAAGCTGGTGCTGGCCGGTTGGGAAACGCTGGTGGAAGCCGGTTATCAGCCCGAGATCGCCTATTACGAGTGCCTGCACGAGCTCAAGCTGATCGTCGATCTGCTGTACGAGGGCGGGCTCACCCGCATGCATCAGTTCATCAGCGAAACCGCGCAGTACGGCGACCTCACCCGTGGCCCGTACGTGGTCGATGACCACACCAAGGCGCAGATGAAGAAAGTGCTCACCGAAATCCAGGACGGCACCTTTGCCCGTGAATGGATCGCCGAATACCAGGCCGGCAACCCGCGCTATCGCAAGCTCAAGCAGGCCGATCTGGAGCACCCAATCGAGACCGTCGGCAAGAAGTTGCGCGCGGCGATGAGCTGGCTCGACAAGGACGGTGAACCCAACACCGCCAAGCCCGTCGCCACGGCCACGGAGGCTGCCGCGTGAATGCAGCGCGCTGGCTGGTGCAGGCACTGGAAGCCGAGGGCGTCGATGTCCTGTTCGGCTATCCGGGCGGCACCATCATGCCGTTCTACGACGCCCTGCTCGGCTCGCGCCTGCACCACGTGCTGGTGCGCCATGAGCAGGGTGCGGCGCTGGCCGCGAACGGCTATGCCCGGCGCAGCGGCCGGGTCGGTGTGTGCGTGGCCACTTCCGGCCCCGGTGCCACCAATCTGGTCACTGGCCTCGCCGATGCCCTGCTCGATTCGGTGCCAATGGTGTGCATCACCGGTCAGGTGGCGTCGAGCGTGATGGGCACCGATGCGTTTCAGGAACTCGACGTGTTCGGCCTGACCATGCCGATCGTCAAACACAACTTTCTGGTGCGCTGCGCCGACGAGTTGCCCGAGGTGGTGGCCGAGGCGTTCCGACTGGCGCGCGAGGGCCGGCCCGGGCCGGTACTGATCGATCTGCCCAAGGATGTGCAACTGGCCAGCGCCGATCACCTGCCGGCGCACCAACCGATCACGTTCACGGCGATCGACAGCGCATTCCCGGTCGGCCTGGTCGATGCCATGGCCGAAATCGGCGCCGCGCAGCGGCCGGTGATCTACGGCGGTGGCGGCATCGCCATCGCCAACGTGGTCGAGCAGTTCCGCGAGTTCGTCGAAGCCAGCCAGATCCCCACGGTGGTCACCCTGCGTGCGCTCGGCGCATTGCCGGTCGGCCATCCGTTGCTGCTTGGCATGCTCGGCATGCACGGCGCGCAAGCCGCGAATCTGGCGGTGCACGAAGCCGACCTGCTGATCGTGGTTGGCGCCCGCTTCGACGACCGCGCGACCGGCAAGCTCGCCAGCTTCGCACCGCATGCGCGGATCGTGCATCTGGATGGCGATCATGGCGAAATCAGCAAGCTGCGCTTTGCCGACGTTGCCCTGCACGGCGAGCTGAGCACCAGCCTGCAAGCCTTGTGCGCGGCTTCGTCGCATTGCGATCCATGGCGGGCGCTGTGCGCACAGCGCATGAATGACTTCGCCGCGCGCTACGACGCGCCTGGCAGCAGCATCTACGCGCCGGGCTTGCTGCGCGATCTGGCGGCGCTCGCACCCGAGGCGGTGGTGTGCTCGGATGTCGGCCAGCATCAGATGTGGGTGGCACAGCATTGGACGGTGGCGCACCCGCGCAATCATTTGTCCAGCGCCGGGCTCGGCACCATGGGCTTTGGCCTGCCGGCGGCAATCGGCGCGCAACTGGCGGACCCCGCGGCACGGGTGATCTGCGTCAGCGGCGATGGCGGCTTCCAGATGAACATCCAAGAGTTGGCCACGCTCGCGCGCGAACGCCTGCCGGTGAAGATCGTGCTGATCGACAACCAGGCGCTGGGCATGGTGCGGCAGTGGCAGGAGTTGTTTTTCGCCGAACGCTACAGCGCCGTCGATCTGTCCGACAACCCGGATTTTTGCCAAATCGCCGCCGCCTATCGCATCCCCAGCCGCCGCATCACCCACCGCGATGAAGTGGCCGCGGCCCTGCGCGAACTGCTCGCCAGCCCCGGCCCGATGTTGCTGCACGTGATGATCGACCAGAAGGCCAACGTGTGGCCGCTGGTACCACCGAATTGTTCCAACGCCGAAATGCTCACCGAGGAGACCGCGTCATGCGCTACCGCTTAGATATGACCTTGCGCCAAGCCGAAGGCTCGCTGCTGCGCGTGCTTGGCACCACCCAGCGCCGGGGTTACCAGACCATCGGCGTCAATGGCGAAACCAGCGCCGACGGCGACCGCTGGCATCTGAGCCTGATCGTGGAAAGCGATCGCCCGGCCGACGTACTCAAGTCGCAGCTCGACAAACTCTACGACTGTCTGGCGGTGGAGGTGGCACCATGTTGAGCACGACTGCCGCGGCAGCACCTGAAGCACCCGCCACGACAGCGGCGGCGGCACCGTTGCAGCAATGGTGCGATGGCAAACTCGCCAGTGCCGAATGTCTGCATGTGCCACTCACCAGCCACGCCCTGCATTACGGCACCGGCGTGTTCGAAGGCATCCGCAGCTACGCCACCGCCGACGGCGGCGCGGTGTTCCGGCTCGATGCGCACCTGCAACGCATGGCGCGCGGCGCGCGCGCCTTGGCAATGCACTTCGATGCCGATCAGGCCACCACCGCGATCATCGATACCCTGCGCGCCAATCGCCAACGCGATGCCTACGTGCGGCCCCTGCTGTGGTACGGCGAAGGCGGTCTGGGCCTGGATGTGGCGCCACTGAAATCGCACCTGATGGTGGCCAGCATGCCGTGGAGCAGCCATCTGGGCGGCCATCGCGTGCGGCTGGCGGTGTCGCGCCTGCGCCGCACCCCGGCGACCTCGGTGCCGGCGCTCAAGCTGTGTGGCAACTACATCAATTCGATTCTCGCCAAGCACGATGTCAGCGAGCGCGGCTTTGGCGAAGCGCTGTTTCTCGATGGCGAGCAAAACGTGGTCGAGTGCACTGGCGAAAACGTGTTCCTGGTCAAGGACGGCCGCGTCATCGCCGTTGCCCACGATGATGCGCTGCCCGGTATCACCCGCGACACGCTGATCGAACTGACTGGCGCCGAGGTACGCCCGGTCACGCTGGCCGAGCTGCACGCCGCCGACGAGGTTTTTCTCACCGGCACCTCGGCCGAGGTTGCGGCGATCGAGGCACTCGACGACACCGTATACGGCGACAACCCGGTCACCCGCGAATTGCAGGCGCTGTATGCGCGCTTGGTGCGCGGCGAAGTGGCTGGGTATGAACACTGGCTCACCCGGTTTTGATGGGTGCCCAATGCACAACAACGTACCCGCATTAACTCCGAAAACCGCATCAGCCGTCATTGCGAGCGGCCGCTTTTGCGCATCCATGCGCCTGCGGCACTTGCACATCCATGTGCGGCGCAGCGAAGCAATCCAGTGCTTCGCTTGTGCAAACCGACATGGATTGCCACATCGCGGCGCTCCTCTCCATGAACCTCTCGATCATGGCTGTGTGTTGCGCCGAGGCGTGTGCATTGGATCGAAGTCGAAGCTTTCACCGGCCTGCGGCCGGCGAGGCCCTTTTCAGGGCGGAAAAGGGCCAAAAACGCCTTGCGCCGGGTCGCACGTCGGTGCGGCTCCTGCCGCACCGATTCCCTGCGCTTCTCGCCGAATGCGGGCCGGCACCAACTCGGGCATCCATGCCCTCACACAGTGGTGCCTTGCTCCCGCATTCGGCTGCGATGCTCGGCGTGCTTTACGGCGCGTTGTCGCACTCGACCGCGCATCCCTGCGCTACGACTCGCCAGCCTGCGAGACCGCCGCGCTTTCCACGCAACGCCTGTCGGGTTCATGGCCCGTGTGGAGTTCCCGACACTGGAACAGGCCGCTCGCCATGACCGCCAAAGCACACCGTCACTAAAGGATTCACCATGAACACCAGCAGTAAACGCATACAGGTTCTCGATACCAGCCTGCGCGACGGTGAACAGTCGCCGGGTTGCTCCATGAGCGCCAAGCAAAAACTGCGCTTCGCGCATGCCCTGCGCGAGCTGGGTGTGGACTGTATCGAAGCCGGCTTTGCCGCCAGCTCCGAGGTCGACGCCAACGGCATCGCCGCCATCGCCCGTGAGGTACGCGGCGTCGGCATCGCCAGTCTGTGCCGTTGCACGCCGGGCGATATCGAGGCGGCGGCGCGTGCGCTGGAAGCCGCCGAACGGCCACGCATCCACCTGTTTCTCTCGACCAGCCCGGTGCACCGCGAGTACAAGCTCGGCATGTCGCAGCAGCAAGTGCTCGACCTGACCGCCAGCAGCGTCGAACAGGCGGCGCGGCTGGTCGGCGAGGTGGAGTTTTCTGCCGAAGATGCGCTGCGCACCGAGCCGGCGTATCTGGCGCAGGTGCTGCAACGGGCGCTGGCCGCCGGTGCGCGCATCCTCAATGTGCCCGACACCGTCGGTTACACCACACCAGGTGAAATTCGCGCGCTGTTCGAATACCTGCGCCGCACCATCAGCAATGCCGAACAGGCGACCCTGAGCGCGCATTGCCACAACGATCTGGGCATGGCGGTGGCCAACACACTGGCGGCGATCGAGGGCGGCGCGACGCAGGTGGAATGCACCGTCAACGGCATCGGCGAGCGTGCCGGCAACTGCGCACTGGAAGAGCTGGTGATGGCAGTCAAGGTGCGCTCGGAAGTTTATCGTTGCGATACCGGCGTCGATAGCCGCCGGCTGGTGCCGACCTCGCGCCTGCTTACCCGCCTCACCGGCATGCAGGTGCAGCGTAACAAGGCCATCGTCGGCGCCAACGCATTCGCGCATGAATCGGGCATCCATCAGCACGGCATGCTGCGCCATCGTGACACCTACGAAATCATCCGCCCCGAAGACGTTGGCGTGGATCGCTCGCAAATGGTGCTGGGCCGGCACAGTGGCCGCGCCGCATTGATCGAGCGGCTCGCCTTTCTCGGCTACGCGCTTGATGACGCCGCACTTGATGCCTTGTTTGCGCAGTTCAAGACCCTGGCCGAGAAAAAGAAAGAAGTGTTCGACGCCGATCTGGAAGCGCTGTTGGCCTCGGACGATGGCCAGAGTGTGGATGGCTGGCGGCTGAAGGCATTCCACATCAGTACCGGTGCCGGCGAAGGCACCCGCCCGGCGGCCGCCGTTGAAATTCGCGACACCAGCGGCACGGCGCTGCGTGGCCGTGCCTCCGGCGATGGCCCGGTACACGCGTTGTTTGAAGCGCTGGCCGCCGCGACCGGCATCACCTTCATGATCGAGAGCTACCAGGTGGGCAGCGTCAGCACCGGCGAGGACGCGCTCGGGCAAGCCAGCGTGATCACCTTGATCGACGATGAGGAAATCAATGGCGTCGGCACCAGCACCGACATCCTGGAAGCCAGCGCGCTGGCCTGGCTCGATGTTGCCAACCGCCTCGCGCGGCGGGCGCGTGGGCGAATTACCCAGGTTGCCGACCGCAGCCGCGTCGCCACTGCCTGAATCCAGACCTCGATGAATAACTCCAATGGACCATCCAACCATGAAACCCCGCACCCTGCTCGACAAACTCTGGGACCGCCATCTGGTGGTGCCCGAATCCGCTGACGCACCGGCGCTGCTGTACATCGACCTGCACCTGATCCACGAGGTGACCTCGCCGCAGGCGTTTTCCGAGATTCAGGCGCGCGGCGCCAGCGTGCGCCGACCCGAACGCACCAAGGCAACGATGGATCACTCGACACCAACGCTGGCGCTGAACGCCGACGGCACGCCCGTGTGGGTGACGCCCGCGGCGCAAGCGCAGGTGCAACGCCTGCGCGAAAATTGTGCGCGGCATGGCATCGAATTGTTCGACTTCAACGGTTCCGAGCGCGGCATCGTGCATGTGATCGGCCCCGAGCTGGGGCTCACCCAGCCGGGCATGACCATCGTCTGCGGCGACAGCCACACCGCCACCCACGGCGCCTTCGGCGCGCTCGCATTCGGCATCGGCACCAGCGAGGTCGGCCATGTGCTGGCCAGCCAGTGCCTGTTGCAGCGCAAGCCGAAAACCCTGGCGATCACCGTCAATGGCCAGCTCGGCGCCGGGGTGAGTGCCAAGGATTTGATCTTGCACATCATCGGTACGATCGGGGTCAATGGCGGTACCGGCCATGTCATCGAATACCGCGGCGAGGCAATCCGGGCGCTGTCGATGGAAGAGCGGATGACGGTGTGCAACATGTCGATCGAGGCCGGCGCCCGTGCCGGCCTGATTGCGCCTGACCAGACCACCTTCGAGTGGTTGCGTGGCCGCCCGCGCGCACCGCGTGGCGAGGCGTTCAGCAAGGCGCTTGCCGATTGGCAAACCCTGCGTTCCGACCCCGGCGCGGTGTTCGATCGCGAGGTGGTAATCGATGCCAGCAGGGTGCGGCCGACGGTTACCTGGGGCACCCATCCGGGCCAGGTCACCGCGATCGAGGATCGCCTGCCGGCCAACGACGCCGACAGCGCGCGCGCGCTGAACTACATGGGCCTGCACGCCGGTCAGGCCATGGCCGGGCATCCGGTCGATGTGGTGTTCATCGGCAGTTGCACCAACGGCCGGCTCAGCGATCTGCGCGCGATGGCGCAATTGCTGCAAGGGCGCAAAGTGCATGCCCGAGTACGCCTGCTGGTGGTGCCCGGTTCGGATGCGGTCAAGCGCGCCGCCGAGGCCGAAGGCATCGATCACATCGTGCGCACCGCCGGTGGCGAATGGCGCGAGCCGGGTTGCTCGATGTGCATCGCCATGAACGGTGATTTCGTCGGCCCCGGCCAGCTCGCGGTGTCCACCAGCAACCGCAATTTCGAAGGGCGCCAAGGCAAGGGCGCGCGCACCGTGCTCGCCTCGCCGCTCACCGCGGCGGCCTGCGCCATCGCCGGCGCAATTACCGACCCGCGCCAATTCTTGCTGGAGGAGTCCGCCTGATGAGCGCCATCCGTCGCATCACCGCACACACCGTGGCCCTGGCCGAATGCAATATCGATACCGACCAGATCATCCCGGCACGCTTTCTCACCACCACCGAGCGCAGCGGCCTGGGCCGCCATGCGTTTGCCGATTGGCGCTATCTCGCCGATGGCTCCGACAACCCGGCATTCGCGCTCAACCAGCCACAAAACGCGGGCGCGGCGATTCTGGTTACCGGCCGCAACTTCGGCTGCGGCTCGTCGCGCGAGCACGCGCCGTGGGCGTTGCTCGATGCCGGCATCCGCGCCGTCATCAGCAGCGAGATCGCCGACATCTTCCGCGGCAATGCGCTGAAGAACGGCCTGTTGCCGGTGGTACTGCCCGAAGCCCTCGTCGCCGAGCTGCTGGCCACGCCCGGGGTCGAACTGTGTATCGATATCGAACGCCGCGAAGTGGTGCTGCCCGACGGCCGCCGACAAGCGTTCGCGCTCGATGATTTCGCCCGCGTGTGTCTGCTCGAAGGCGTCGATCAACTCGGCTACCTGCTCAAACAGGCAGCCGCCATCACCCATTACGAGGAACACCATCATGCATGCTGATATCGCGGTTCTGGCCGGCGATGGCATCGGCCCGGAAGTCACCCGCGCAGCACTCGACGTGCTGCATGCCGTCGGCCAGCGTTACGGCCACCAGTTCGTTGAACACCACCATCTGATCGGTGGCGCCGCCATCGATGCCAGCGGCGACGCGTTGCCCGCCGAAACCCTGGCCGCCTGTCGCAAGGCCGATGCGGTGCTGCTCGGCGCAGTCGGCGGCCCGAAGTGGTCCGACCCCAAGGCCAAAGTACGGCCGGAGCAGGGCCTGCTTGCCCTGCGTCAGGAACTCGGCCTGTACGCCAACCTGCGGCCGGTGCGCCCGCATCCGGCGGCATTGGGCGCCTCGCCGATCAAAGCGCATCTGCTCACCGGCGTCGATCTGCTGGTGGTGCGCGAGCTGACCGGCGGCCTGTACTTCGGCAAAAAGAACCGCAGCGCCGATTCCGCCACCGACGTGTGTACCTACACCGTCGCCGAGATCGAGCGTGTTGTGCGCCGCGCCGCCACCCTGGCCAGCGCGCGCAGCGGCAACCTGGCCTCGGTGGACAAGGCCAACGTGCTGGAAACCTCGCGGCTGTGGCGCGAGGTTACCACCCGCGTGATCGCCGAAGAGTTCCCCAACGTGAAGCTGGAGCATCACCTGGTGGATTCCATGGCGATGCACCTGATTGCGCGCCCGCGCGCCTTCGATGTCATCGTCACCGAAAACCTGTTCGGCGACATCCTCACCGACGAAGCCTCGATGCTGGCCGGTTCGATGGGCCTGCTGCCATCGGCCTCGCTCGGCGACGGCAAGCGCGGCCTGTACGAACCGATCCACGGCTCGGCGCCGGACATCGCCGGGCGCGGCATCGCCAACCCGATCGCCGCGATTCTCAGCGTCGCGATGCTGCTGCGCCATTCGCTGGATCTGCCCGATGAAGCGCAGTGCGTCGAACGTGCGGTGTCGCAGTGCCTGGATGCGCATGTGTTCACCGCCGACCTCGCCGATGGCGGCCCGTCGGTGAGCACCGAACAGCTTACCCGCGCCGTGCTCACCGAGCTGGGCGGTTGTTGCTACGTGCCCGAGTTGCGCGATTGAAGCATGCCCCCGGGTTGCGGCGTTGCCTCAACCGGATGCGGGGTCCCGGGTTTCGGCGTTGCCTCAACCGGATGCGGGGTCCCGGGTTTCGGCGTTGCCTCAACCCGGGCTACCGGGGGTTTTGGGCGTACAACGGTGCCGGTTTGCCCGCGCTGTGGTAACCCGGGACTGGCGCGGAACGGGTGCGGGGTCCCGGGTTTCGGCGTTGCCTCAACCCGGGCTACCGGGGGTTTTGGGCGTACAACGGTGCCGGTTTGCCCGCGCTGTGGTAGCCCGGGTTAGGCCGCAGGCCGTAACCCGGGATTGGCGCTCGCGGTGAACCGCGGCGGTCCCGGGTTTCGGCGATGCCTCAACCGGGGCTACACCAGCGACACCATCACTCCGGCCGATACACCTGCGCGCCCTGGGCGCGGAACTGCGCCGCTTTCTCGGCCATGCCTTCGGCCAGCGCGTCGGCTGCATCGGCCACGCCTTTGTCGGCGGCGTATTCGCGGACATCCTGGGTGATCTTCATCGAGCAAAAATGCGGCCCGCACATCGAGCAAAAATGCGCCAGCTTGTGCGCTTCCTTGGGCAGCGTTTCGTCGTGGAATTCCTGCGCCTTGTCCGGGTCGAGACCAAGGTTGAACTGATCCTGCCAGCGAAACTCGAAACGTGCCTTGCTCAGCGCGTTGTCGCGCGCCTGCGCGCCGGGGTGGCCCTTGGCCAGGTCGGCGGCGTGCGCCGCAATCTTGTAGGTAATGATGCCGTCGCGCACGTCCTGCTTGTTGGGCAGGCCGAGGTGCTCCTTCGGCGTCACGTAACACAGCATCGCGGTGCCGTACCAGCCGATCATCGCCGCGCCGATGGCGCTGGTGATGTGGTCGTAGCCCGGCGCGATGTCGGTGGTCAGCGGCCCGAGGGTGTAGAACGGCGCTTCGCCGCATTCGGCGAGCTGCTTGTCCATGTTCTCCTTGATCAACTGCATCGGCACGTGGCCGGGGCCTTCGATCATGGTCTGCACGTCGTGCTGCCAGGCGATCTTGGTCAGCTCACCGAGGGTTTCCAACTCGGCAAACTGCGCCGCGTCGTTGGCGTCGGCGATGCTGCCCGGGCGCAGCCCGTCGCCCAGCGAGAACGCCACGTCATAGGCCTTCATGATCTCGCAGATGTCGGCGAAATGGGTGTATAGAAAGCTTTCTTGATGGTGCGCCAGGCACCACTTGGCCATGATCGAGCCGCCGCGCGAAACAATACCGGTAACCCGCTTGGCGGTGAGCGGCACATAGCGCAGCAACACCCCGGCGTGGATGGTGAAATAGTCCACGCCCTGCTCGGCCTGCTCGATCAGGGTGTCGCGGAAGATGTCCCAGGTCAGTTCTTCGGCGCGGCCATCGACTTTTTCCAGCGCCTGATAAATCGGCACCGTGCCGATCGGTACCGGGCTGTTGCGCAGGATCCATTCGCGGGTTTCGTGGATGTGTTTGCCGGTGGACAGATCCATCACCGTGTCGGCGCCCCAGCGGATCGCCCAAACCATTTTTTCCACTTCCTCGGCGATGCCCGAGCTGACCGCCGAATTGCCGATATTGGCGTTGATCTTGGTCAGGAAGTTGCGGCCGATGATCATCGGCTCGCTTTCCGGGTGGTTGATGTTGTTGGGGATGATGGCGCGGCCACGCGCCACTTCGTCGCGCACGAACTCGGGCGTGATCCGCGCTTGGATGGCGGCGCCGAAATGCTGCCCCGGATGCTGCCGCAGCAGTTGCGCATCGCGGATCGCATCCATGCGTTGGTTCTCGCGGATGGCGATGAATTCCATTTCCGGGGTGACGATGCCGCGACGCGCATAGTGCATCTGGCTGACGTTGGCCGCGGCCAGCGCGCGGCGCGGCGCACGCAACGCCGGAAAGCGGATCGCATCGAGCTTGGCATCGGCCAGACGCTGTTGCCCGAACTGCGAACTCATGCCGCCGAGCAGAGCGCTGTCGCCGCGCTCGGCGATCCACGCCGCGCGCAGTGCCGGCAAGCCGGCGGCAAGGTCGATCACCGCGTCGGGGTCGGTGTAGGCACCAGAGGTGTCGTACACGGTGAACGGCGCATTGGCCTCGGCCGGGCCGAACATTTTCGGCGTTTGTGCCAGCGCGATTTCGCGCATCGGCACCCGCAAATCGGGCCGCGAGCCGGCGATGTGCACCTTGCGCGAACCGGAAATCGGTTGCGTCACCGAATCGGACAATTGCTGCGCCTGCTCGCGCAGGGCGTTGGGGATGGCGTTCATGGGCGGACCTCGGGCTCGGACAGGATCGAAGCGGCGATGCCCGAGCGCACGGGTGGCGGTCGTGAAAGCTTCCCTACGCCGGAATGACCCGGATCAGGTGCAAAGGGTATTTCTCAGTCCACGCCGCGCGCAGACACCCCCGCTTCAGGGTGCATTGAATCACGCCCCCGGTTGTGGGGGAAGTGTGGGGTGATACCGTGGTGGTGGCAGGGATACTACTCCCGGTCGGGAGCGCCGCTGATACGCAGGCACCGCAACGCTATGATGTGGTAACCATGCAGGCATGTTATGCCTATGCAATGAGGTACCGCCATGACCGTGATGATCCAGATCCGTAACGTTGCCGTGCAAATCCATCGCCTGCTCAAGACGCGCATCGCTACCAACGTGAAATATCCCGGCAACCCGCTTTTTGTTCATGCTCTGTGGGCGTAGCGGGGTGCCCGCATGAAAGTTCGCGTCAATGCGACACGCCGTGATCGCTACGACCATGCACACAGTGCCTCAAGGAACCCATCCCGATGGACGACCTCCACCCTGCCGATCTCAAGGCCGTACTGCACAGCAAGCGGGCAAACATTTATTACCTTGAACACTGCCGGGTGCTGGTCAATGGTGGCAGGGTCGAGTACGTCACCGACGAGGGCAGGCGCTCGGCGTACTGGAACATACCCATCGCCAACACCACCACGGTGTTGCTGGGCACCGGCACGTCGGTTACGCAGGCGGCGATGCGCGAGCTCGCCAAGGCCGGCGTGCTGGTGGGCTTTTGCGGCGGCGGTGGTACACCCTTGTTCAGCGCCAACGAGGTCGATGTGGAGGTGGCCTGGCTGTCGCCTCAGAGCGAATACCGCCCCACTGAATACCTGCAAGCATGGGTACGATTTTGGTTCGACGATGATCTGCGGCTGGCCGCCGCCAAGTCCTTCCAGCAGGCAAGGTTGCAGCGCATCGGCAAACAATGGCAAACGCCGGCATTGCGCGACGACGGTTTCGCGGTCGAAGCAAAGCGGCTGGAGGATTTGTTGCAACGATCCAGCCGCCAGATCGAACTGGCGCCAGACAACACCACCCTGCTCACCGAAGAAGCGCGCCTGACCAAGGCGTTGTTCAAACTGGCGGTGGATACCGTTGGCTATGGCGATTTCACCCGCGCCAAGCGCGGCAGCGGCAGCGACCCCGCCAATCGCTTTCTCGATCACGGCAATTACCTCGCTTACGGTCTGGGCGCCACCGCCACCTGGGTACTGGGTCTGCCGCACGGCTTGGCGGTATTGCACGGCAAGACCCGGCGCGGCGGACTGGTATTTGATGTTGCCGATCTGGTCAAGGACGCCAGCATCCTGCCGCAAGCCTTCATTTCAGCCATGCGCGGCGACGACGAGCAGACGTTTCGACGCGACTGCATCGAAGCCCTCAGCCGCAGCGAATCCTTGGACTTCATGATTGAAACCTTGAAAACCGTGGCGATCAGCGTCGCGGGCAAAGCGGCATGAACATCGTGCTTATCAGCCAGTGCGACAAGCGCGCACTCAGCGAAACCCGGCGCATCCTCGACCAGTTCGGCGAACGCCGCGGCGAGCGCACCTGGCAAACGCCGATTACCCAAGATGGTTTGGCCACGCTGCGCCGACTGTTGCGCCAAACCGCGCGCAAGAACACCGCTGTAGCCTGCCACTGGATTCGCGGTCGCGACCACAGTGAGCTGCTGTGGATCGTCGGCGACGCCAGCCGCTTCAACGCCGAGGGCGCCGTGCCCACCAACACCACGCAACGCGACATCCTGCGGCAGGCTGATGAAAATGATTGGCATAGCCTTCGAGCCATCCATCTGTTGTCGGGCTTGGCGGCATTGCTGCATGATCTCGGCAAAGCCTGTCAGGCGTTCCAGGAACGGCTCTCGACAAGTGCCATGCCGGAACGCAATCAATATCGCCACGAGTGGATTTCGCTGCGGCTGTTCCAGGCGTTCGTCGGCGACGCCAGCGACGACCGAAGCTGGCTGTTGCGTCTGCTCGATCCCAGCGCGGCCGACGATGCGAGTTGGCTCGATCATGCGCGCCTGGTGCGCGATGGGCTCGATCAGCAAGCCTGTGAGAAGCCGCCTTTCGCCCACCTGCCGCCGCTGGCGCGCGCCATCGGCTGGCTGGTGCTGACCCACCATCGGCTGCCAGTACAACCGCCAAAGTTGGACGACTCGCTCTGGCTCGGCGCCAAGCTGACATCCTTCCGCAGCAGCGACCTCGACCATCTACTGCAACGGATCGACTGCCGCTGGAACGAATTGCCCACCACAACGGACCAGAAAGTCATCACCGCTTACTGGACGTTTGCCCACGGATTGCCGGTGACCACGCCCGCATGGCGCAAGCGCGCGGCGCGTTTCGCCGAGCGCCTGCTGGAGCGCACCGAACACCCCGACTGGCGCGACTGGCTGGACGATCCGTACGTGATGCATCTCTCGCGCCTGAGCCTGATGCTGGCCGATCATCACTATTCCAGCCTTACCGACGCGGCGGATCGCGTGAAGGGTGAGGCCGGCTATCGCCTGTACGCCAACACCGACCGCAAGACCGGCAAACGCTGCCAGCCGTTGGACGAACACCTACTCGGCGTCGAGAAGCACGCCTGCATCGTCGTCCACGCGCTGCCCGACTTCGCCACCAAGTTGCCGCGTCTGTGCCGCCACAAGGGCTTGCGCGCGCGCAGCGCCGATGCCCGTTTCCGCTGGCAGGACCACGCCACCGATAGCGCCACCGCCATGCGCGAACGCACCGCCAAACACGGCGCCTTCATCGTCAACATGGCGTCCACCGGCTGTGGCAAAACCTTGGCCAATGCCCGCATCATGAACGCGCTGTCAGACCCGGCGCTGGGCATGCGCTGCGCCTTCGCCATGGGCCTGCGCACACTCACCCTGCAAACCGGGCGCGCCTTCCGCGAGCTGCTCACGTTGGACGACGAAGACCTGGCGATCCAGGTCGGCGGTGCCGCTAATCGCGAGTTGTTCGAGCATTACGCCGAACTTGCCGAGCAATCCGGCTCCGCTTCAACGCAAGCGCTGACGCCGGAAGATGGTCACGTCCGTTATGAAGGCAATGCCGAACACCCCTTGTTGCAGCGGCTAACCCCCGACCCGCAGCCGCGCAAGCTGCTGAGCGCGCCGATCTTGGTCTGCACCATCGATCATTTGACTCCTGCGACCGAAAGCCAACGCGGCGGTCGCCAGATCGTGCCGATGTTGCGCCTGATGAGCGGCGACCTGGTGCTGGACGAACCCGATGACTTCGACATCGACGACCTGCCGGCGCTTACCCGACTGGTGCATTGGGCTGGCCTGCTCGGCGCGCGCGTGCTGCTGTCGTCCGCCACGCTACCGCCGGCACTGGTTGAGGGTTTGTTCTCCGCCTATCTCGACGGCCGCGCCGTGTTCCAGCGCAATCGCGGCAAACGGCTGGGTGAGGCGCCAACGGTCTGTTGCGCCTGGTTCGACGAATTTGCGCAATCGCAACGCGACTGTGCCGACGCGGCGTCCTTTGCCGACGCGCATCTGGTATTCGCGCAGCAGCGCCACACCCGCCTGGCCAAGCAGACGGTGCGCCGTCGCTGCGCCCTGTTGCCGATCGCGTTCAGCAGTGCCGAGGCCGCGACGATCCGCCACGAATTTGCCGGCTTGATTCGCGATGCCGCCATGCGACTGCACCGCGCGCATCACAGCATCGACTCGCACAGCGGCAAGCGCGTGAGCTTCGGCCTGGTGCGCATGGCCAACATCG
>Ga0210028_1000282_pt1 | contig 44051 bp, 19 predicted proteins | sample CryGeymeta201513_FD_185468 | JGI IMG/M metagenome (GOLD analysis project Ga0210028, IMG submission 185468) | Groundwater microbial communities from Crystal Geyser aquifers in Utah, USA - Crystal Geyser metaG 2015-13 (SPAdes) (version 2) | ecosystem: Environmental > Aquatic > Deep subsurface >...
TTCGGCTCCCGACCGCCCTCGCGCCGGTTCCCAGACCCCGTTGCACCCTCCCCGCCGCCGTCCTGCGGGCCCGGGAAACGAGGATTGCAGGATTTGGGTCCCTTGTATCGCGGATCAGACGCCCGAATGCCTGCCGGTCGAGCCCGCTATTCGACAACCGTCAAGGTCTCTCCTTCGCCAACTGCACAAAACCGTCGGTAAGCATGAGGGTCAGCGCGCACACCATCGCGCAAAGCACGCTCAACGCGCACATGCCAACGAGGTTCGCCAGAGAGAACCCACTGCCGAAGTCGGTGAGTACCATGTCCGTCTCCTCCCAAACGCCACTCACAGCGGGCGCCGGATACTGGCGTCCATGATAGGGTAGCCCGAAGCGCCTGCCGTCCGGCCGAGGGACGACTTCGCGTTGCGAGAAGGACGAGGTTTCCGGGACCCTCTTCGCGCATCGCTTGCGCCGGGCCGACGGCTCAGGTCAAGGCGCTCATGAGACGGAACCGCGAAGCGTTTCGGGCACTCCGGCGCCGCAGTCAGCGCAGACCGCAAGTCGGGCGTTGCCTGTTGCCTGTTCAGCGTTGGGCGTTACCTCTTGAGCGTTTAGCGATCCACCAAGCACCCGCACAGACCGAGTGCGCCACGCCCCCTGATTCTGTGGAGCGCCGAGCATTGCCGTCGTCTGGTTCTGTACCGGCCCAGCCGGCTTCCACCCCTTCGAGGTTTAGCAGAAGAACCTGCTGGCCGAGTGGACGACTCTCGCGACGGTCCTCGACCCGCAGACGCAACAGTGGACCGGTCCCGCGCTGAGCCTCGACCCTGCCCAAACCGTCCGCGAGGTCGTCTTTGCCGGTCGCGTCACCGTTGGAGAGTTGAAGGCAGCAGCGACAGAACGCATCCGGCTGTAAGAACAGCACGGCACACTTTTTGTTCTTACCGATGCTTCGCGGACACAGCACCTTGCCGCCGGAGTGATTGATGTCCATGACCTCCCCGCACGACTATACGACAGCGCGAAAGCCGATAGGGCGACCCGTCTCGCGCTCCTCCCACCGTGCCCCGAGGAAGCAAGGGAAACGGCACGCCACTATGAAACCGCATCTGTCAACCGCGGGTGGCTTGTGCAGACGTTTGGGGACCGCCGTGAAGCCATCGAGTGGCTTCAGGAGAAGGGACCCTCCAACAAGACGGATGCCGGTGACAGCAGATAGCTTCGCCTGAGGCGCCGCCTTGAGCGACACCACACGCGTCCAGGTCACCCAAACCCGTCGGACCCCAAGGCCGCCCACATGAAGGTGCGAGGTGCGACACCGGGACCGCACCTTCGCTCGGCACTCGTGCGCGCGGCGCGAAGCACGAGGTCGTTGCCCTTCACGCCCCTCTTCGCGCACCAATGCGCAGTCCCGCAGCGCCTATTGTCGCGCCCAGGTGTAGTTTGGTCTGGTCATCAACCGCGTCTGCGGGAAGAACGTCCGAATGCCCACGAGGAGCGCTGCCGGCAGAAAGGCGGCGACTCGGAACCACTTTGCGTTCTGCGCCTCCCCGCATTCCAAGACTGCGGACGCGGTGGCCCAGAGCAGATGCCCGGAGAAGGGCCAACCCAGGGGCTCGCCGACGGCCGACAGAACCAACAGCGCGCAAAGCAGCCCCAGCAGCCCTCGGTCGCCAGTCCGCGCCTGCCTCGTGACCAGCCGCCCAACGACGCTTCCTGCCAAGGAGAAGCTGAGCGTTAGCGTGGGCACGTCGTAGAGCAGCAGGGGCGGGTTGGTCCAGTCCGACCGGCGGAGGAGCCAGTGTCCGGCTGTGCCGAGCGCGGCAAACGACAGCCGCCAAGAGCACGGATGGCTGACCACCGAGCGCGACTCCCCCTACCCGACCGCCGCCTCATTCAAGCGGATGACTCGCGGCTGCCACCCCAACCGCCGGAGCAGCTCCAGGTAGTCTTCCGGCTCCATGTCGGCGGCTTGCTTGTCGGACAGGGCGACGAGCACGCCCTCCATCACGTTCGTGCCGAAGGAGCGGCCGTCGAGATCGGGGGTTGTCGTGATGAGCAGGGCCACGCCGCGCTCCTTGAGAAGAGCAACGTCTTCCTCAGTCGTGGTGTTGGTGACGATGACCTTGCCGTCGAGACGATCCGGCAGGTTGCGGCGGATGAAGTGGAAGTCGCCACCGACCACGTCGGCCCACTCGAAGTACTTGCCGTACTTCGGCTTGGTCTCTTCCTGCTTGTCGCCGGTGGGGTACAGCACGCTGACGGGCAGACGGCGCAGGAAGGGCAACGCCAGCGCGGCGACCCACCGCACGCTGCGCAGCGACTTGAGCGGAATGGGCAGGCCGAGCGCGAAGATCAGGTCGCCGAAGATCATCTCGCAGCCGGCGTCGGAGAACGCCTCGGCCATGCCGAATCGATCGACGGCGCTGACCACCAGCACCTTCTTCCCCGCCAGCGCCAACTCGCCTTGGTCCGCCAGCCAGCGGATCGTCTCGCGCTCCAGCGTGTTCTTCAGCCCGCTGCCGTCCACGACGGGCGTAACCTTCGCCGCCTCGGCCAGCTTCCGCGACTCCTCGATCACGTAGCGCTTGGTTCCGGCGACCAAGTACAGGTCGGTCCCGCCCAGACCGAGGGCGGCGACCTTCCCATCCAACTCGGCGATCATGGCGCACGCCCGGTCGTAGTCGCCGTCGACGCCGACGCGCTCGAGGGACAGCTTCCGACCCAGCAGCTCGACTTCCACGGTCTTGTTGCGCGTGGAGGAGCCGAGGCTGACGCTGACGATGCGGAGAGGGGGTGAGTGGTGACTGGTGAGTGGTGAGTGGGCGGGGGCGCTCGGCGCTTGGTCGCAGGGCGACTCAGGGGAGGATGGCATGAGGGCACTCCCTGGAAAGGCGGATTGCTGACGAGTATTTTACCAAGCAACGCCCGGCGGAGTGTCGGCCCGAGGACCGGGAATTGCCGCGCTGCCGGTCGGAGCTTTGTCAGCCTCCTCGCAAGCGCGGAAGGGGAGTCGGGTCTACAGAGCGAACAGGGCACTCGCACAGCCGTCACCGGCTGGCTCGCCACTTCCCTCGCGCGGGAGGAACCGCCTTGGCCTTCGGCGCCCTGTTTCCCTTCGCCGCTGCGTTCTCCTGCTTGGAGGTCGCGATCGTCTTTGCAGTGCTCTACCGGCAGGTCAGCCGGCGGAGAGCGGACCTCGTCTTCAGCGGGCTGTCGCTCTGCGTCGCTGCCATGTTGACGTGCGACTTTCTCTATGCGGTGATTGAAGGCGCGAGTCGGCGGCTGGTCTGGCTGCGCGCTGAGCACTGCGTGGCCATCCTGACGGTGGCGGTGTTCCTGCACTTCGTGTCGGTCGTAGCCGGTAAGGCGCTGCCGCGCCCGGTCCTGGCGTTGAACTACGCGCTGGGGCTGACATTAGCCGCCGTCCCGTGGTCCGACCTGTACCTGAGCCTGCCGAGCAAGGTCGAAGAGGGAGCCTCCTTCACCTCTCAAGCGCGGGGGCCGCTCTGGCCGCTGTTCTACGTTGTGCTGGCGCTGGCGGTCTGGGGATGGACGCGAATGGCGACTGCCTTCTGGCGACGCGAGAACACCGCGCTGGGCACTCTGACCGGTAGCGCTCCGTATCTGCTGCTCGGGTATGGGTTGATCATCGCGGGGGGCGCCTGCGTGGCCGTCCGGGCCGTATTCCTGCCACGCGTTGGCCTGCCGATGAGCCCGCACTCCGTGGCGGTGGTCTTCCTGTGCCTGCTGACGGCGTTGGCACTGGGTCGCGAAGCGCTCCACAGCGAACGGGAGCGACGCCGCTTGGCGGAGCTGGTCCGGTTCAGAGACCAGGCGGTGCGCGATGTCGCTCACGAGTTGAAGAACCCGCTGGCTGCGATCCAGGGAGCCGCCATGACGATTGCTCGCGGGCTTGAACGTGGCCTTGAGGTAGCAGCGGAACAAGAGATGGCGCAGATGTGCATCGAGACGTGCCAGCGGCTCATGCGCTTGCTCAACAACATGCTGGACACCGCCCGAATCGAGGCGGGGCGCGAGGTCGAGTTACGCCTGCAGGAAACAGATCTCCTCGAGCCGGTTGAGGCCATCGTCGCCAGTCAGCGGCTGACTACCGCAACCCACGAGTTCCGGCTGGAGTCCGAGCTGGCCGGTACGGTGCTGCCTGTTGACGCAGACAAGCTGTGGCAGATCCTCACTAACCTGATCGACAACGCGATCAAGTACTCACCGGCCGGCGGTCAGGTGACAGTGCGGCTGTACGAACGGGATGGCGACGTGTGCTTCAGCGTCTCGGATGAGGGGATCGGCATGACGCCCGAGCAGCAGGCCCGGCTCTTCCAGCCCTTCGAGCGCGTCGTCGATCCCGGCCGGAAGATCACCGGCACCGGCATCGGGCTCCACCTGGTCAAGCGCCTGGTCGACATCCACGGCGGCCGAATCTGGGTCGAGAGCGCGTACGGAAAGGGGAGCACGTTCACGGTGGCGCTGCCGAAGCGGCCGGTTGCTGAGGCGAGCCACCAGTAGGCCGGCCGCTGAACACGCGTTCGCAGATCGCTCAGCGCGTCCCACCGAGGTTGCGGCAAGTACCAGCGAACCGAACCTCGGCACGCACGGTACTTGGACTATTCCAAGTACCCCTTCAATCGCTTCACCAGAAGCTTGTCGCAGCCTTCCTTCGAGGTCGGCTTGAGGCTCTGGTAGTCACTATGATGCGAGTTCTGCAGATCCACGATCACCCAGTCGCCGTTGCGGTCGCACACAATGAAGTGCACAAAGCCGGCCTCCCATTGCTGCGCGCTGAATCGGTGGTCCGCGTAGAGAACGTAGTCGGCGTCCACCGAAGCCGCCTTGGCATAGTCGCGGAACTCACGCGCCAAGTCCCACAACACCTTCATCTCATTCGGATCGGCCTGGGCAGTCTTGAGTAACAGGGACTGCTGTGCTGGTTCGGCCTTGCACAGCCCGGCGTCATTGATCATCCTCGCGAGGTCGGCGGCACTCCCAGTCTCTGCCGGATTGTCCTCCTTCCGAGCCCGCACCGGGAAGACCGCCAAGGTCGCCTTGGGCATCGCCTTCTTCATCTCCGCCAGGCGGGCGGGAAGCGCCGCCCTCTCGCCCTCCGGTGGCAGTCCGCTCCGGGCTGCCCCGAGCGCCGTTATCTTGCCGGGCTTGGCCGCCTTCCTGGTTTCCTCATTGAGACCAAACTGCGGACTCAGACGATCGCTCAGGGCGACGCAGACCGCCATCGAGTCGGGCGGTCCACTCTTGAAGGGCTCGTCCTGCGCGGTCAGTTGGTCGGACCAGACAAGCGCACCGGTCGCATCTGTCACCACGGCGGTGATCCCGTCGGTGCGCAGGTTGGCGTAGACGACGTACTCGGTTGTGACGGGATGCTGCTTCAGGAACCCGGTCAGCGAAGCGACCAAACCTCCGACAGTGGTATCGGTCTCAGAATCAAACGCCGTCTTCCCTAACTCGATGCCCTTCAACCCCATCTGCTCCAGCAGGCACCCCGCTACTTCGGTAACGCGGTCTCGGAAGTCTCTCGCCTGCGCAACCTCGGATGGCAAACCCGGCCCGCCCAGCCGGACGGGGAGAATCGTCAACGACGCTTCCGTTCCTTTGGACTTCATCAGGTCCAACCTCTCTCGTTGCTCTGGCGAAACGCTTGGCTTCTGAGGAGGCTGTGCAGATGTCCATGCTGACGCAAGCAAGGCGCCGAGAAGCGCTCCGAAGCCGCCGGACACCGGTTCCGCCGGCTTCACCAGGTCGCTGGTGACGATCCCGAATTGCAGGCCGTCCAACTCGTCCTCGCTCCACCACGACCGGAACAGCGAGAGCACTCTGTCCATCAGGTCGGAAGCGGCGACATCGTCGCTGACTGCAGTGTCGTTGAACTTGCCCAACCCGGAGCCGCCCACCAACAGGTGGTGCCGGATGGCCGGGTTGCCCAAGAAGGCGACAGAGACCTCCTCGATAGGCGTCCCTGACGCATAGGCGAAGAGGTCGTCACCCGCGAACGTCAGGTTAAGCGGGTAGTTGTACGCCGCGTTGGTGCTCAGGCCGATGAGACCACCGGCGCGCAGCTCCGAGTTGGCAGTGGCGGTCAACTGGTTGGCTGCACTGGTCGCCAGGATCGAGCCGGGAGTGGTGAGAAACAGCCCGCCATCGAGCGCCTGGACCTGGACGACGATCATGCCCGGCGTCAGGTTCGCCAAGTGAATGTCGCCATGCTGTGCAATCACACTGTTGAGCGTGATCGCATCCGCTTCGGTCAGGTAGATGCCGCCGGTGTTGGTGGTGGCGTTGAGGACGTTGCCGCTCAGCTCGATGGCCTCTGTGGCTGTGCCAATGCCCGTGCCTGCGCTCAGGTTGAGCGTCGCTCCGGCAATGTCCACCTCGGCGTCGGGGTTCTCAACGATCTTCCCGACAGCGGTCAAGTTCACGTTTCCTTGCTTCGACTGAACAAGGTCCACAACGAGGTCGCCGGCAGTGGTCGTGATCGTCGCGTCGTTGCCTGCACCGTCCGCCACCACGTTGACGGCCTTCATCGTGCCGCCGGAGGTGATCGTGATGGGCCCGTCGGTGGTCGTCACATTGGTGAAGGTGGCTCCGTCAGCTTCGTTCAGGGAGATGGCGCCGGCCGCCGAGACGGTGGCCGTAGCGGTGGTCACTGCGGTGTCCAGGTCGATGCCTGCAGTCGAGGTGGCAACCAGGTCGCTGGCGGCTACGTTCGTGGCTGTGCCGTTCGCGTTGCTGAGGGCGCCAGCCGCGGCAGTCACGCTGACATTGCCGCCGGTCACCAACGAGGCAACGGCCACCGAGGTGGCCGCCGTGTAGCTGATGGCTCCCGTGCCGCTGGCGCTGCTCGTCCCGTCAGCCATCGTGATCCCGCCGGTGGCGGACGTGACGGAGACCGGGGCCGCGCCGCCGGCGACCAGATCGGCGCTCTGGACGACGGCAGCGTTGGTGAGCGAAATCCCTGTCGCGCCGGTTGCTGTCACCGTCGCATTGAGAGTGGTCGTGCCGGTGCCTGCCGTCTGAGTGACTCCGGCTGCGGCGAGGGTGGCGTTGACCGCCACGTCGTGCGCGCTGTTTACGGTCAACTCACCCAGCGGGACGGTTGCGCCGACAGCGCCACCGAACGACACGCTCCCACTGCCAGCCGCAATGGTGAGCGATCGAGGCGTGCCGTTGCTGTCGACGGTGTTGCCAAAGGAGATCCCCGTCCCGCCGGTGTCGGTCAAGACTACGTCCTGCGTGAGCACAAGGGCGTCGTTGAACGTCATCGTGTTGCCGGCGGTGTTGATCACCGTGGTGTTGACTGTGGCGGTCCCCGCTGCATCCGTCGTCAGCGAACTCAGCGGGGCATTGGCGCCGACCAGTCCGTTGAACTGGGTGTCTGTGGCGTTTACGGTCAGGTTGGAGGTCGTCAGCGCGTCGCCGTCATCGTCCACAGTTCCGTTCAGCGTGACGGTGGCGCCGGCCAGGGCAACGTCTGCGCCAAGCAGCATCGCGCCGTTGTAGGTCTGCGTGGCCCCCGTCGAAACGGACGTGCTCACCAAGATCGTCTCTGCCGTCAGGTCGAGGTCGTTGTCAAGCGGCCCCAGCGCGGTCAGGGTCGCCGTGTCGGTACCGTCGCCGCCGTCCACGGTCAGGCAGCCAGTTCCCGGATTGAGGGCATTGAGCAAGAAGCTCTCGTCGCCTTCGAGCCCGTTGACGGTTAGCGCCTCGATGCCGGGGAAGTCAACGTTCACGCCGTTGACCGTCCAGCGGCCGTCGGTCATCGTCAACAGGTCGTCATCAGCGCTCGCTTGGATCGTCAGGCTGTCGGCCGCGTCCTGCGCCGCGCCTTCGAAGCGAAGCGTCTCCACCTCGGCGAAGGCGTTCACGAACCCGGGGATCTGAGCGTTACCCATATCAGCCGTGAAGGCGTCGTCCGCGGCCGTGCCAGCGATGACGATCAGGTCGTCGCCGTCGCCCCCTGAGAGGGTGCCGGAAAGCGAGCCGCCGGCGACTGTGAACGTGTCGCCCTGGGCGTTGCCGGTCAGGTTCTCGATGCTCACGAACCCGGCGCCGATGCCGGTGGCGGTGCCGCTTTGGGCCCCGGTGAGCACAAACGTGTTGGCTACGTTGTCGCCGGTCAGCGTGTCGCTGCCGCCAGCGCCGTCGATGGCGCCGGTCAGCGTGCCACCGGCCACGGTGAAGGTGTCCGCCTGAGCGTTGCCGATCAGGTTCTCAACATTGACAAAGCCGCCGGTGCCGGTGGCGGCGCCACTGTCGGCACCGGTGACGACGAAGGCGTTAGGCACGTCGTCGCCGGTGAGCGTGTCGCTGCCGCCCGCACCGTCAAGCACACCGCTCACCGTGCCGCCTACCAGCGCAAAGGCGTCGGCTGGGGAGTTCCCGGTGAGGTTCTCCACGTTGACAAAGCCGCCGCCGACACCGGTCGCGGTGCCACTCTCGGCGCCAGTGACAACGAAGGCATTCGCCACGTCATCGCCGATCAGTGTATCGCTGCCGGCCGCGCCGTCCACGACGCCGCTCAGCGTCCCGCCCGTGAGGGTGAAGGTGTCCGCCTGGGCGTTGCCGGTCAGGTTCTCGACCTGCTGCCACACGCCGCCGATCCCCGTCGCGGTGCCGGTGTCGGCGCCGTTGATGACGAAGGCGTTGGCGACATCGTCACCAATCAGCGTATCTTCGCCGCCAGCCCCACCCACGTTCCCGGTCAGCGTGCCGCCGCCCGTGAGCGTGAAGGTATCGGCCTGCGCGTTGCCTGTCAGGTTCTCGATCTGTTGCCACACGCCGCCGATGCCTGTCGCGGTACCGGTATTCGCGCCGTTGACGGCGAACGCGTTGGCTACGTCATCCCCGATCAACGTGTCACTGCCACCGGCGCCGGTGACGTTCCCGGTCAGGCTGCCGCCACCGGTGAGCGTGAAGGTGTCGGTCTTGGCGTTGCCGGTCAGGTTCTCGACGTTGGTGAAGCCAGCGCCGAGGCCGGTCGCCGCGCCGCTGTTCGCACCAGTCACCACGAACGCATTCGCTACGTTGTCGCCAATCAGCGTGTCGGTTCCGGCGGCGCCGCTGACCGCACCGGCCAGCGTCCCACCGTTCAGCGTGAACGTGTCGGCTTTGGCGTTGCCGGTCAGGTTCTCGACGTTGGTGAATCCGGCGCCCAGCCCAGTCGCCGTCCCGGCGTTGGCGCCGATGACGACGAAGGCATTCGCCGCGTTGTCGCCGATCAGCGTATCGCTGCCGGCCGCCCCGTTCACCGCACCGGTCAGCGTCCCGCCCTTCAGCGTGAACGTGTCGGCTTTGGCGTTGCCGGTCAGGTTCTCGACATTGGTGAACCCGGCACCGAGGCCGGTGGCAGTGCCGGCGTTGGCGCCGGTGACGACGAAGGCATTCGCCACGTTGTCGCCGATGAGCGTATCGCTGCCGCCAGCGCCGTTGACAGCGCCGCTAAGCGTGCCGCCGGTGAGCGTGAAGGTATCAGCCTTCGCGTTGCCGGTCAGGTTCTCCACGTTGAGGAACCCGGCGCCGAGGCCGGTCGCCGTGCCCGCGTTGGCGCCGGTAACGACAAAGGCGGTCGCCACGTTGTCGCCGATGAGCGTGTCGCTGCCGCCGGCGCCGTTGACCGCACCGGTGAGCGTGCCGCCGGTGAGCGTGAAGGTATCGGCCTTGGCGTTTCCGGTCAGGTTCTCCACGTTGAGGAAGCCAGCGCCGAGGCCGGTCGCCGTACCAGCGTTGGCGCCGGAAACAACAAAAACGTTCGCCACGTTGTCGCCGATCAGCGTGTCGCTGCCGCCGACGCCGTTGACGGCGCCGGTAAGCGTGCCGCCGGTCAGCGTAAACGTGTCGGCCTTGGCGTTTCCGGTCAGGTTCTCCACGTTGAGGAAGCCGGCGCCGAGGCCGGTCGCCGTGCCAGCGTTAGCGCCGGTGACGACGAAGGCGTTCGCGACGTTGTCGCCGATCAGCGTGTCAGTGCCGCCGGCGCCGTTCACCGCGCCGGTCAACGTGCCGCCGGTAAGCGTGAACGTATCGGCCATGGCATTGCCGGTGAGGTTCTCGACGTTGACGAACCCGGCATCGAGGCCGGTTGCAGTACCGGCGTTGGCGCCGGTGACGACAAAGGCGTTCGCCACGTTGTCGCCGATCAGCGTGTCGGTGCCGCCGGCGCCGTTGACCGCACCGGCCAGCGTGCCGCCGGTGAGGGTGAAGATATCGGCCTTGGCGTTGCCGGTGAGGTTCTCCACGTTCCTGAACCCGGTGCCGAGGCCGGTCGCCGTGCCGGCGTTGGGGCCGGTGACGACAAACGCGTTCGCCACGTTGTCGCCGATCAGCGTATCGGTGCCGCCGGCGCCGTTGACCGCACCTGACAGCGTGCCGCCGGTCAGCGTGAAGGTGTCGGCCTTGGCGTTGCCGGTGAGGTTCTCAACATTGGTGAACCCGGCTCCGAGCCCGGTAGCCGTGCCAGCGTTCGCGCCGGTGACGACGAAGGCGTTGGCCACGTTGTCACCGATCAGCGCGTCGGTGCCGCCGGCGCCGTTGACCGCGCCGCTCAGCGTGCCGCCCGTGAACGTGAACGTGTCGTCTTTGGCGTTCCCGGTGAGATTCTCGACGTTGGTGAAGCCAGCGCCGACGCCCGTTGCCGTGCCGGAATTCGCCCCGGTCACTGCGAAGGCGTTGGCGACGTTGTCACCGATCAGTGTATCCGTGCCTGCCGCGCCGTTGATCGCGCCGGTCAGCGTGCCGCCGTTGAGCGTGAAGGTGTCGGCCCCTGCGGACCCGGTAAGGTTCGCCCACTTCACGAACGTGATTCCATCCACCGTGCCGCTGTTGGGCCCGGTAACCGCCCAGGTGGTGCCGTTGGCGAGCGTAAAGCCGGCGTCGTTGCCGGTGAGGGTCTCCACGTTGGTGACCTCCGTGCCGAGGGTGATTTCGGCACCCGCTCCCAGGGCCGAGTAGTTGGCGCTGTCCGTGTCGGCGCCACCGTCGATGGTGGTGGGCTCGCGGTCTACTAGGATGAAGGCGTCGTTCCCCGCGTTGCCATTGAGGGCCACGGTCGCCGCGCCGAAGGCGCTGTCCAGCGCGTTCAGGGCCACCGTATCATTGCCGCCCCCGGCATTGAGCGTCAGGCTGGTCGTCGGGCTGGTGAAGTCGACCCGCTCACTGGACGCCACGCTGGAAACACGGTTGAGATTGTTGCCGCCGATACCGTCATCGCCCAAGGTGATGATGTTGTCCGCAGCATTGAACGTGAAGATTCGGGCGCCCACGGTCAAGGTGTCCGTGATCGGCTCCAGCCCGGTGTAGGTGATTGCCGAGCCGTCGAGATCAACGCCACCCGTGCTCGCGCTGGCGAGGGCGTGCGTGACGGTCGCGAATATGCCGTTCTGCAGAATGAGCACGTCACCGTCGGGGGTCGTCTCAGCGCCGCCGTCGTAAGCAAGCCCCCCAAACGGGATCGGGTTCCCGGCTGAGAAGTCTACCGTGATAGTGTCGTCGTCACCCGCACCGTTGACAGCCGTGGTGCCGATGCCGGCGATGCCGAGGAGCGTGATCAAGTCCGCTCCACCGGCGCCGTCGATGGTCACCGGGCCAGAGCTGACGAGATTCCGCAAGATATCCACGCTGCCGGTGTTCAACGTTCCCACTGCCATGTCGATGCCGCCGGAGTTCGTCGTGATCCCGGAGCCCAATGCCATCGTGGCGCTGCCGCCGACCGTGACGCTAACAGGGCCGCTTCCCGAATTGGTGATCTGGTCGCTGAAGCGGGCGTCCCGGTTCGACGTCAGGCTGAGCGTGGTGCCGGTGCTGTAGGTGAAGGCGCCGTCCATCGCCATCCCGCCGGTGGCGCCGGCAGTCAGGTTGGTGGCGGTGAGCGCGACGTTGCCGCTGGCCAGGTTCGTGCTCATCTTCGCGCCGAAGTCGTCGTTGATGTTGAACGCCGTGCTGCCACTGGACTTGCTGTAGTCCAGCGTCCCGCTGCTGAGGGTCACGTCGGCGTTGCTAACTCCGCCGCCGGTGGCGGTCGCGTGCCCGATCAGCCAGGGCGAAGTGCCAGCAGTACCGTTGACCAGGCTGGTCTCGCCGCCCACCGTGAGCAACAGGTTGCCTTGGCGCAGTTGCGTGCCCACCTTCGCCGCGTCGCCGTGGCCAACCTGGGCATACGCCTTGACGGCGTTGCCGCCGACCAACGTCAGGTCGCCCGCGGCCGCGAGGGTGATGCTGTTGAGGTCGTTGCCGTTTGCTCCATAGCCACCGTGGCCAACCTGCGCGTACGCATACGAGCCGTCGCCGCCGGTGAGGGTTGCGCTGCCCGTCAGCGTGACGGAGACCGCGCCGCTGTGGGTGCCATCGGCCATGTGCCCACCGTGCCCCAACTGCGAATAGGCGTCGTGCGTGCCGGCGGTGTTGCCGAGGATCAGGTCATGGGCCTGACCAATGGTGAGCGTGCCACTGTCGGTGCCGTCGCTCTCGAAGCCGCCGTGGCCGAGTTGGGCGTAAGCCTGGGCGGAGGGGCCGCCCAGAAACAAGACCTCCTGCGCCGAGACGATGGACAGCGTGCCGTCGAGGTTGCCGTCCGCATCGTAGCCGCCGTGGCCGAGTTGGGCGTAGGACTGGTCGCCGGCACCGGCGGTGAAGGTGAGATTCTGCACGTCGCTGAGCGTCACCGAACCGGTGTGGTTGCCGTAGCTGCCGTCGCCGCCGTGCCCTAACTGCGCAAAGGCGTAGTCACCGGCGCCGCCGGTGAACACCAGGTCACCGGAAAGGGTGCTGGTGGTGATCGCGCCGGTGTGAGTGCCGTCGGCGTCATAGCCGCCGTGCCCAAGCTGGGCGTAGGCGCCGTCGCCGAGCCCGGGACCGCCTCGGAATTCCACGTCGTTCGCTTGGGTGATCGTCAGTGTGCCACTGTGAGAGCCTGTCGCCGCGTGGCCGCCGTGCCCAAGCTGGGCGTAGGCGTTGTCACCAACACCGCCGGTGAAGGCGAGGTCGGTAACGGTGCCAAGGGCAATGCTGCCACCGTGGTTTCCGTTGGCCGAGTCGCCTCCATTCCCCAACTGCACGTATGAGCCTGTCCCACTGCCGCCGGTGAAGGTCAGGTTGGCCGCTTGGGGGAGCGTGATCCCAGCAGTCTGTGTCCCGCTGGCACTCCACCCGCCGTGCCCGAGCTGCGCATAGGCGTAGTTGGCAGCTCCGCCGAGGAAGCTTAGGTTGGCGAGGTCTGTGAGGGTGATCGTGCCACTGTGGTTGCCGTCGGCGTCGTAGCCGCCATGTCCCAGTTGCGCGTAGGCATAGGGCGAGGAGCTACCACCAGTGAAGTTCAGGTTCTGAGCACGCACGATGGTGATATCGCCCTGGAAGGCACCGTCGGGCTCGTTGGTCCCGCCGCCGTCGAAGTCGCCGCCGCCGTGGCCGACCTGAGCGTAGGCGTGCTGCTGCGTGCCGGCTGTGGCCGTCAGGTCGCTCGCCAGCGCCACCGTGATCGGGCCGTTGATGCTGAAGTTGGACTGCGTCGACTCTCTGCGGAAGCCGAGTTGCGCATAGGGGCGCGTTCCCGAGGTGCCGCCGGTAAGCGTCAGCCGGTGTCCCGCCACATTGGTGGCGCCGCCGCGGCTCCCGACGGCGATGCCGGAGAGCTGGCCGCCGTCGCCGATGGAGACCGACCCGCTGCTGTTGCCGTACGCGTTGGGGTGCGCCACGCCGTCAATGATGTCCGCGAAGTTGACGAACCCGAATCCCAGCACCGGTGTGGTCGGAGGATCGATAGTCGAGGCCCACGTCAGCCCGGTAACGCCGTCCCAACCCGCAACGATGGTCACAGCTCCGCCAACGGTGCCGGTGTAGTTGTTCTGCACCGAGGCGTTGAACCGCACGTTTCGGTTCGCGAGGATGGCGAAGTCGCTGGCGCTGGTGTAGTTCACGGCCGCGTTCACGAAAACGTCACCGGGTTCGCCGTCGTCGATGGTACTCCCGTTGTGCAGCCGCGGCGCGGTTTGCACCACGACGGAAGACGTGGCCAGATTGGTGGTGATGGCCGTGGGGGTGACCAGTGACGCGGTGGCGATGGTGCTTACCGTGTTGACCTCGACATCGTTGGGGTCGAGCAGCAGTGTGCCGGTACGCCCTTCCGGGGCAGTCAGATCGGCCACCCCGGTGTAGTTCAGCCGCTCAAGTCCTGAAACCTCAGCGAACCCGCCGTCGCCGCCCAATGGGCCGCCCGTCGCCGAGATCTGGCCGGCGAAGGACGTCTCCCCATCAGCCCAGGCGACCACGGTGCCACCATTGCCAGCGCTCAGTGCGTCAGCCACGAGCGTCGCCGACTCGGTCACGGTGGCACTGGTGGCATTGCGAACGGCTGGGTCATTGCCCTGGAAGCCGCCGCCGACCTTGATCGTGCCGCCGCCAGCGTCGCCGGACGCGTCGATGGCGCCGGACACGAGCACCTGCTCACCGGTGACCGTCACTGCTCCGCCGGTAGTTCCCGGCCCCGCGCCCGACGCGCTGAGCGTGCCGCTGTTGGCGACAGCTCCGTCGCTCCGAGCCTCCAAGAGGAGCTTCCCATCGCGCTTCGTCAGGGACTGAGCCTCAATCAAGCCTTCCTGGTTGACCACCGAAGTGGCCACTTCTCGCGCAGCGTCACCCGTCAGGGCAACGGTGCCGCCGGGGTTGGTGATCGTGCCGGAGTTGCCCACTGAATCCGACAACGGCTTGCCGTTCGACCCAATGACCGATTCCAGCACCTTGCCCTCGACGCTGTAGGTGATCAGCCCGTCGCCGCGGAAATCCACCTTGAGCTTGCCGCCGGAACCCAGCACCACGGTGCCCAGATGGGCGATGATCAGCCCTTCGTTCTTCACGCCCGAGGCCACCAAAAACGCCGCGCCGTTCTTCGCGACCTTGATCTGCCCCTGGTTCACCACGAACGTGGGCTTGGCGCCCGGCTTCTGCGTGAAGTTGTACTTGCCGGCGAGGAAGTCACCCTCCTCGAGGCTGAAGGTCGTGGCGATGAGGCTGCCGACGTCCACTTTCGAGTGCGGCCCGAACAAGATGCCGTTGGGGTTGACCAAGAACACCCGCCCGTTGGCGATCAGCTCGCCCAGGATCGACGAGGGATCGACGCCAGTGACGCGGTTCAGCGCCACGGCGTCGGCGTTGGGCTGGAGGAACTTCACCAGCTCGTTGACATCAATGCTGAAGTCCTTCCAGTTGATGATGGCCGACTGGGAGCTCTGAAGGACACTCGTCGTCAGCGCGGTGGGCTTCGAGATCGCGGCCTGCCCGGCCACGACGTTGCCGCCTTCGGGCGCGGCGCAAAGGACAGAGGGGATCACTGCGATCAGGAACGGAAGCAATGGTGTTCGGATCATTGGAGACTCCTATGGAACCGAGTGTCAGGTGTCGCGTGTGGGGTGCCGCGCAGGGCCCGCCGCGTTCAGGCGGCGGTGGCTCCGCAGGTACCGCTTCAGTATTGGTGCGCTACCTGCAAGTACGGCTGCAGCTTGCCGCCGGAGGAGGGCTCTCGAGAGAGGCCGTACCCGAGGTCGGCGCGGACAGAGACGTCGTGAGTCAGCTCGGCCCGGAGACCGAGGCCGATCCCGGTGAGGCTCTCTTCGCCGGGCTGGCCGGGCACTGGATTCTTGTTGGAAATCCGGCCATGGTCGAGGAACGCCACCACTTGGAGGTCTTGCACCCAGTCGGGCATCGACCGAAGGCTGGACGTGCGACGCAGTTCCAAGCTGATCCGCAGCCCGCTGTCACCCAGCAACTCCGACTGTGGATAGCCCCGAACGGAGTTTGCCCCGCCGACGTCGAACTGCTCGCCGGCTACCAGCGGGCTGTCGGTCAACTGGCCGCTCACTTGGGCGACTACAAAGGTCCGGTCGTCAACCTGCTTCACGTGGGCGTAATCCAGGACGAGCTTGGTGAAGCGACCGTCTGCCCCACGACGACTGCTGAGGGGGGCGTTGTCCGGCATGCCGCCCAAGGCGTCGCCCAGCCCTCGGTGCAGGTAGACAGAGCCGACGTTCCGAGTCTTGGTGCGGGCGTCTCGGTCCTCGACAGAGACACCGGCCTTCAGTGAGCGAACCTTGTCGTAGCTGCTCCGCGCCCCCAGCAGCTCCAACTCCGCGTCGCTGGATTCGAGACCAAACTCAACGCTCACCGTTCGGTCAGCCCGTTTGAGAACTGGATGGCTCACCGAGGCGCCCCATGATCGCCCGGTGCCTTTAATGCCGAGAATGGCGAACTCCTGGCCGACCTCGAAGTTCCCGCCAGCACCAGACAGGTGAATCTTGGTGCCGTTCGTTCCGAAGGGCGTTGTGTAGTGAAGCTGCCCGTACAGCAAGTCTCCGGGGTTGGGCGCAGCGACGACGCCCAGCGACAGCTCGTCTCCTCTGCCGCTCAGGTTCCTCCAAGCCACCTTCTGCACGAACCGTTCCTTGCTCGCCTGGCGAGACCCGAAGGTGTTGAACTCGGTGCTCGCAGTGGTGAGCTTCGGCGCCTCTTCCACGTTGATGACAACATCGGTGGTGCCTGCGGCCTTGCCCGCCTGCAGGGAGGCTTTGGCGGTCAACCCCGGGTAGTCGCTCACGATCAGCAGCTTGCGTTCCAGTGCCCGCACGCGCAAGACGCCGTTGTGATCGATGCCGCGAAACGCTTTGCGCAGAACGCCCTCGGAGTAGCGCTGGTTGCCGGTGACGGTCACCTCACCCAGCTTCGGCTCCACCACCTGGAAGGTGACCGCCCCTGCCTTCACCTCTTGCTCGGGGATGATGACTTTGGCGTTGGGATAGCCGTTCTCGCGGTAGTGCGCCTCGACTTGGGCGGCCAGCTTCCGGAGACCGTCCAGCCCATCCGCCGTCGCCGCCAGTGAGGAGCCGATCACGCCCATCAGTTGGGCGTCGGTGAACACCGTGTTGCCCTCGAAATTGACCTGCTTCACGAGGGCCGTGGTCACCGCCTTGTCGGTGCCCTCGACCTGTGCGGTGAGCATGAGGGGTCGTGCCAACGGGTCCGCAAAGAGCGCACTACATTCGCTCAGCAGCAGTGCACAGACGGCCAGTGTGATCTTCATCAAGTACCTCCCTGGGGCGTGGGACGTGGCCGACACGTCCTCAGTTCACTCGGGTCGCGTCGCGCCTTCTACCCGGTAGTAGACCACCGGGACAAGTAGATTCGCGGGCGACACCCGGTCACGCAGATCGTCCAGCGTCGACTCAACGGAGCCGAACGCAGAACCGGTAGTCATCCAGCTCAACGGCGCCTGGCCGTGGGCCAGCATGTCGATCCCCGCACCACCGAGAATGCGGTTCTCGAACAGGATCAGCGTGGGCGGCGTACCGGCCGGACCCAGCAGTTCCTCCAAGAAGTCTGTGCTGTTCAGCTCCGCGGGCGCGCCCTTCGCGTAGTTCGCGGTCAGGTTGTTGGCGGTAACGTTGGTCTCCGCGCCGTTGATGTCTATCAAGGTGCCCGTGAGGGCCGTCAAGGTCACGTTGCCCCCCGCCCCGCCCAAAGCAGTCAGGATCTGGTTGATCGACAGGCTGTCGCCCGCCAGGTACAGGATATTGCCGGTGCCAACGACCGTGCTGCTGCCGGTGCCCATCGTGATGCTTCCGGTCGTCGCCGTTACCGAGACGTTGCCGTTTCCGGCCGTGGACAGCGTGGCGTTCTGCGCCACCGAGTTGGCCGCCTTCAGAATGACGCTGCCGTTGCCGCTCCCAGCTAAGGCGCCCCCCAGCGACAGGCGGTCGCCCGCCGTGTAGACCACGTTTCCATTCTGAGTAGCGGTACTGGTGCCTGAGGCTGTCACAAGGCTCCCCAGCGTGGCCGTCACCACCACGCCTCCCGTGCCGACGGCCGAGAGGTTCGCATTTTGGACCACGGAATCGGCTGCCAGCAGCGTGAGGGTGCCGTTCCCCCCCGTCGCAGTGATTGGCGCGTTCACGGTTATGTTGTCGAGCAGCGCGCTGCCGACGGCCGTGAGGATAATGTCGCCGCCGCCGGAGTTGGTCACCGCCTCAATCACCCAGAGCGGGCTTAGCGCAGTGATGACCAGGTTGCCGCTCGTCACCGTGACGCCAGCCAGGATCGGGGTCACACCGCCAAGAGTCACGCCCCCTTCCAGGTCCGTCACATAGACGCCGCCGGTGCCGCCGGAGGCTTCCAGGTTGTCAACCATGACCTCCAGCGGGTCGGCGGCGGTGCCGATGCCACTCGCCGCGGTCAGCGCCAAGTTGGTGGCAGCCACGTTGTTGGCGCCGCCGCCGTCGGCGTCGACGATTGCGCCCGTCGCAGCCGCCAGCGTCACTGTGTTCCCAGGCGCGTTGGCGGAGACCAACCCGACGCTCAGGTTGCCGGTCGCGTTGGTGAAGGTCGCGTCGCCGTCGGCAGCGCTCACTTGCACCACCGTCAGGCCGTCCGCCTCGGTCAAGTTGATCGGCCCGGCGTCCGTCGCGACGGCCGAGGTCAACGTCACCACCTGAGTGTCCAGGGCACGCGTGTCTTCGGCGCCGGCCGTTCCGAGGCCGTTGGGTGCCGTCAGAGTCAAGGCGTTCGCCGTGATAAGGGTAGTGTTCACATTGTCGTCATCAATGGCGCCAGCCGAAGTGGCCAGTGTCACCGCGTCGGCCGCCGTGATGGTTCCCACGATCACCGTCCCCCCAGCCATGACCCCAATGCTCCCGCCGCTGGCCGCGACGTTCTCGAGAGTCACAGCATTTGCTTCGTTCAGGCTGACGTCGCCAGCGGCGGTCGTCGCTGCAAGGGTGTTGGCGGCAGTGAGCATTGGCCCGCCGGCGCCGGTCCCGAGGCCCGTCGCAGCCGTCAGGACCACGCGGTCACCGAGGACGGCATCAGCCGGATTAGTCGGCTCAGTCTGAACGGACTGATAGAGAGCGCCGGCCGCGCTGACCGTGACCTCTCCCGCCGTGCCAGTCCCGGCCGCCACCGACTTCAGCACTACATCGCCCGTGGTCGCTATCAACGTGATGTCGTTGGCGTCTGAATCGGTCAGCGAGTTGACCTCGAGGGCGGCCAGCGTCCCGCCGGCGGTTACGGCGATGGAGCCGTCTGCCGTGTGCACCTCAGTCAGCGTGATAGCGCCGAGTTCGGCAACTGACACGTTCCCGGCTCCCGTCACATGCAGGACCGCGCTGTTCACCGTCGTCGCCACGTCGAGGCCGTTGACGGCTGTCGCCGTCAGCACGTCGCCGGTGATCCGGCCGGCGGGGGCTGTTGTGACAATGGTCCCGCCGCCGGTGTTCGCGCTCAGCGTCACGTCGCCGTTGGCGATGCCAGCGTCAACCTGTCCGAGGGTCAAGCTCCCGCCGCCCGTTGCCGTCAAGCTGATGTCGTTGTCGTCGCGGTCAGTGGCCGAGACTACGTTGGTCGCGACGAGGCTACCGCCAGCCGTCACGGTGACGGGACCGTCGGCCGCAACGACGTTCGTCAGTGTGGCGGCGTCCGTCTCGTTCAGGGTAATCGCGCCAGCGGCGCTCGTCGTCACCTCGAGCGTGTTGCCGGAGGTTGTCAGGTTGATGGGGCCGCCAGCCGTTGCCACGAGGTTGTCACCGGTGCCGAGCGCGCTCGGGCCGCCGCCTGCGCCGCTGATTGCCCCGGCGACGCCAAGGAGTAGGTCGCCGCCGGCAGCGCCGGCGTTCACTGCCGCCAAGAGAGCGAGATCGCCGGCCCGCGTCGTCAGCTTGACGGCGTTGGCGTCCGCGTCTGTCAAGGAGGTAATACCCCCAGCAACCGTCAGTGTGCCGCCCGTGGTCACCGTGATCGGGCCGTCGGCAGTGGTGAGATTCCAGACGGTAACCGCGCCCAACTCATCCACCACCGCGGCTCCCGCCCCAGTGACTGTCAGGTCCAGCGAGTTGGCCGCGGTCACCAGCGCAATCCCTGACTGCGCTGTGCCCGTGACCAAGTCGCCGGCTACGCGGCCGCCCGGACTGGTGATAATCGCTCCGGTGCCGGTGTTCGCCGTCAGCGTTGCGTCACCGTTGGCCGATCCGGCATCGACCTGACCGACGGCAATGCTCCCCCCGCCAGTCGCTGTCAGCGTCAGGTCGTTGGCGTCCTCATCGGTGGAGGAGACCACGCTGGTGGCATTGATAGTCCCGTCTGCCGTCACTGTGATCAGCCCGTTGGCCGTGTTGACGAGGGTCAGCGTCACGTCGTCCGTTTCGTTGAGCACGATCGGGCCGGTGCCGGTGGTCGTGGCGTTCACGGTCGCCACTGTCGTGTCGAGCGGGTCTGCCACCGCACCGATGCCGGTGGCGGCGCTTGCGGTCAGGTTGTTGGCGGTGACGTTGACCGCCTCGGCGTTCACGTCTGAGACGTTCCCAGTGGTAGCCGTCAGCGTCACGTTGCCGCCGGCGCCGCCAGTGGTGGTGCTGATCACGTTCACCGCGATGCTGTTCCCGGCGGTGTAGGTCACGTCGCCGTTGCCCACGGTGGTGCTGGTCCCGGCAGCCATCGTGAGGTCGCCAGCGGTGGCCGTGGCTGCCACGTTACCGGTGCCTACCGCCGACACGTTGGCGTTCTGGAGCAGCGAGTCACCCGCCAGGAGGGTGATGCTCCCGTTGCCCCCGGTCGCTGTGACGGTCGCGTTGACGGTGAGGTCAGCTTGCGCGGCGCTTTCGCCGGCGGTTAGCGTGATATCGCCCCCGCCCGTGTCTGCAATCGCTTCGTTGATCGTCAGGGGGCTCAGCGCGGTCACGATGATGTCGTTGCCAGTGGCCAGTAGCCCGGTGAGCGCTGGATTGCCCAGACCGGGCGTTACGCCGCCCACAGTCAGTCCGCCAGCCAGATCGGTCACGAAGACGCCGCCGGTGCCGCCTGTAGCTTCCAGCTTGTTCACCGTGACTTCCAGCGGGTTCACAGCGGTGCCGATTCCAGTCGCGGCCGTCAATGCCAGGTTGGTCGCCGACACGTCGTTGGCGTCGCCGCCGTCTGCGTCCGTAACGGCGCCCGCTTTCGCGATGAGCGTCACGGTGTTCCCAGCCGTATTCGCGGAGACCAAGCCCACGTTCACGTTTCCGGTCGTGCTGGTGAGCGTTACGTCGCCGTTGGCGGCAGTCACTTGCGCCACGGTCAGCCCGTTGGTTTCGGCTACGTTGATCTGGCCGGCGGTGGCCGCCGTTGCCGAGGTCAGTGTCGTCACTTTCGTGTCAAGCGCGCGGGTGCCGTTGGCGCCGGTGCCGCCGATCCCGTTGGGCGCAGTCAGCACCAACGCGTCGCCGCTGATGAGGGTTGCGTTGACGTTGTCGTCGTCGATCCGGCCAGCAGTGGCTATCAACGTCACGTCGTCCGCAGCGGAGATCGTCTCCACGGTGAGGGTTCCCGCCAACAACGACCGCAGGTAGACATCGTTACCCGCCCCCTGCGCCGCCACGTTGCGCGCCAGCGTGTTGCCGGCCCCGAGGGCTTCCGTGGTGATGGTCACATTCCCAGCGGTGGCCACCACGTTCTTCAAGACCACGCCGTTGGCTTCGTTCAAGTTGAGGTTCCCCGCGGCCGAGGTCGCGACAATGGTGATCGCCGCAGTGTCCAGCGGCCCGCCCGCCCCGGTGCCGATGCCCGTGCCAGCGGCCAGCGTTACCCGGTCGCCGGTTACGTCGGTCGCGACGTCCGCCGGGGTCGACTCGGTGATCGCGCCGGTCGCCGTGATCGTTACGTCTGCCGCCGCGCCTGCTCCCGCCGCCATCAGGTTGACAACCACGCCGCCGGCCGTTGCCGTCAGCACAATGTCGTTGGCGTCAGCATCGGTCAGGGACCGCACGTCGGTAGCGGCTATGGTCCCGCCGGCCGTCACGGTGAGCGGCCCGTTGGCGGTGTCCAAGTCGGTCAGCGTGATCGCGTTGAGTTCGCGCACCACCAGGGCGCCAACGCCCGTCACGCTTAGATCCGCGCTATTGGCCGTCGTGGTGACGTCGGTTCCCCTAACTGCCGTGGCGGTCAGCACGTCGCCGGTGACGCGTCCGTTGGGGTTGGTTGTGGTGATGGTCCCGCTGCCCGCGTTCGCCAGTAGGGTCACGTCGCCATTCGCGGTGCCGGCATTGATCGTGCCCAGCACCAGGCTGCCTCCGCCCGTCGCCGTCAGCGCGAGGTCGTTGGCGTCCTTATCCGTCTTCGACACGACGTTGTCGGCAGTGATCGTGCCGCCCGCCGTCACGGTGATCGGGCCGTTGGCCGCCGTCACGTTGGTCAGCCGGACGGCGTTGGTCTCCGCTACGGTGATCGCCCCCGCCGCGGTGGTGACCGCACTGAGGGTGTTGGCGGTAGTGATCAAGGAGATCAAGCCGCCGGCGGTCGCCGCGAGATGGTCGGCGGCGACGAGCGCGCTCGGCGTCCCGCCCGTGGCGCTGATCGCGCCTGCCGAGGTCAGTGTCACGTCGCCGGCGGCCGTGCCAGCGCTCACCGCCGCGTCGAGAGCAATGTCACCGGCGGTGGTCGTCAGGGCGACGTCGCTCGCGTCGGCGTCGGTCGCCGAAATGACCGGACCGGCCACCGTCAGCGTTCCGCCTGCTGTCACCGTGATCGGGCCGTTCGCCGCGACCAGGCTCGTCACCGTGGCGGCATCCAGTTCGTTGATCACAACCGCCCCCGGCTGGGCGGCGGCGGCAATCAGCCGGTTGGCTGAAGTTGTCAAGTTGACGTCGTTGACGGCCGTCGCCGTCACGACATCACCGGTGACTTGGCCGCCGGGGTTCGTGGAAATCGTCCCGGCGCCGGTCGTCGCCAGCAGCGTCACGTCGCCATTCCCGGTGCCGGCGTTGACCTGACCGAGGGTTATGCTCCCGCCACCGTTCGCCGTGAGCAGGATGTCGTTGGCGTCGTCGTCCGTCGTGGACACAACGTTCGCTGCTGCGAGGTTGCCGCCCGCAGTCACGGTGATCGGCCCGTTCGCCGCGGTGACGTTCGTCAGCGTGACGGCGTCCACCTCGTTGAGGACTATTGCTCCGGCCGCCATCGTGAGGGCAGTGATTGAGGCTACCTTGGTGTCGAACGGGTCAGCCGCAGCGCCGATGCCACTGGCGGCGCTTGCCGCCAGGTTGTTGGCGGTGACGTTCACCGCGCCCGCGTTGACGTCGGTAATCGCTCCGCCCGTGGCCGTCAGCGCCACGAGCCCACCTGCGCCGCCTGTGGCAGTGGTGATTACGTTGGCCGCGACGTTGCCACCCGCCGCGTACGTGACGTTGCCATTCGCCACCGTCGTGCTGGTGCCGCCGGCCATCGTGACGTTGCCCGCCGTTGCCGTTGCCGCCACATTGCCGGTTCCCGCAGCGGACACGTTGGCGTTCTGCAGCACCGAATCGCCCGCCATGAGTGTGAGGCTGCCGTTACCGCCGCTTGCGGTGATCGGGGCATTGATCGTGAGGTCGTCTACCGCTGCGCTGGCCCCCGCCGTCAGCGTGAGGTTCCCGCCGCCGGTGTTGGACACCGCTTCATTGATCGTCAACGGGCTGAGCGCAGCGACGACGAGGTCGTTGCCGGTCGCCAGCAGACCGCTGAGCGCGGGATTCCCCAGTCCGGGCGTCACCCCGCCGACAATCAAGCCATCGGCCAAATCCGTCACGAACACGCCGCCGCTGCCGCCGGACGCTTCCAGGTTGTTCACAGTCACTTCCAGCGGATTGCCGGCCGCGCCGATACCTGTGGCCGCCGTCATCGCCAGGTTGGTCGCCGTCACGTTGTTGGCGGCGGCGGCCGCGCCTGCGTCGGTGATTGCGCCGGCCGGCGCGATGAAGGTCACCGTGTTGCCGGCGGCGTTCGCCGACACGATCCCGATGGCGATGTCCCCCGTGGCGCTGGTGATTGTGACGTCGCCGTTGGCGGCCGTGGCCTGCGTCACCGACAGACCGTCCTTCTCCGCAATGTTGAGCTGTCCGGCGGTGGCGACCGTGGCCGACGCGAGCGTCGCTACTTGCGTGTCCAGGGCGCGGGTGCCATTGGCGCCCGTCGCACCGATGCCGTTGGGCGCCGTCAGGTTCAGCGTTTGCGCCGTGCTCAGGGTCGTGTTGACGTTGTCGTCGTCGATCCGGTTGGCGGCGGTGAGCGTGACTGTCTGTGCGGCGGTCACTGTCTGGACGGTGATTGTCCCGCCGGACGTGACCGAGAGGCTCCCGGCGCTGGACACGAGGTTGTCCAGCGTGACATCGTCCGCCTCCGCGAGGTTCAGATCGCCGGTGGTGGTCGTCACCAGCAGGGAGTTGACCCTGAGGTCCAGCGGCCCGCCCGCGCCGGCGCCGATCCCGGTGCCGGCGGTGAGGGTTAGCCGGTCGGCGAGGATATCCACCGCCGCATCGGCCGGCGCGGCCTGACCAATCGAGCCGGCCGCCGCAATGGCGACGTCGGCCGCCGCACCGTTCCCTGCCTTCACCAAGTCAACAATTGCGCCGCCCGCCGTTGCCGTGAGGAGGATGTCGTTGGCATCGTTGTCCGTCAGCGATTGCACGTCCGTCGCGGTGATCGTGCCACCGGCCGTAACTGTGATCAGCCCATTCGCCGTATCCAGATCGGTCAGCGTTAGGGCGTTCAGTTCGCGCACGGTCAGGCTGCCCGGGCCGGTCACGCTCAGGTCGGCGCTGTTGAGGGTCGTCGTGAGGTTGATTCCACTGACTGCTGTGGCCGTCAGCATGTCGGCCGTCAAGCGACCGCCGGCACTGGTGGTAATCGTCCCGCCACCGGTGTCGGCGCTCAGCGCCACATCGCCCTTGGCAGTCCCGGCGTTGAGCTCGTCCACGACCACACTGCCGCCCCCTGTGGCCGTGAGCGTGATGTCATTGTCTTCGTCGTCGGTGGTGGAGATGACCTTGTGGGCCACAATGGTGCCACCCGCGCTCACCCAGATGGGTCCGTTGGCCGCGATGACGTCGCTGAGCAGCACGCCATCGGTCTCGCTGAACGCAAGGGGGCCTTTCCCCGTCGTGAAGGCGGCGAGCATCGCGATGGTCGTCTCCAGCGGGTCCGCCAGAGTGCCGACTCCGGTAGCGGCGTAAGCGGTCAGGAAGTTGGTGTTGACGTTCAGGGCGCCCGCATTGGCGTCCACAATGGCCCCCGCGAGGGCGTTCAGGACGACGTTGCCCGTCGCGCCGGTAGTGATGGCCGCCAGACCCAGGTCACCTGCCGCCACGTAGGTCACAGTCGCGTTCTGCACCGTGGTGCTGGTGCCGTTGGCCATGGCGATGCTGCCGGCCGTGGCGGTAATGCGGACCTCGCCAAAGCCAACCGCTGAAACATTGGCGTTCTGGATCACCGAATCGCCGGCCGTCAGCACGACGGCTCCGTTGCCGCCGCTGGCGGCGACCTCGGCGTTGATCGTCAGGTCGTCCTGCGCCGCGCTGGCGCCTGCCGTGAGCACGATGTCGCCACCAGCGGTGTCGATCACGGCTTCGTTGATCGTCAGCGGGCTGAAAGCGGTGACGACGAGGTCGCCGCCGGTCGCAAGGAGACCGGTTAGTGCCGGCAGGCTCAGCCCGGGCGTCACCCCCCCGATGGCCAGTCCGCCGGCCAAGTCGGTGACGAAGATGCCACCTGCGCCGCTCTGGGCTTCCAGGTTGGTGACCGTCACGTCCAGCGGATTGAGCGCCACGCCAATGCCGTTGGACGCGACCAGGGCCAAATTCGTGGCGACAACGTCGTTCATGTCGCCGAAGCTGGAGTCGAGGATCGATCCCTGGGCGGCTGTAAGGGTCACGGTGTTGCCGACTCCGTTGGCAGCCACGATGCCGACGACCAAGTCGCCCGCGCCGACGCTGCCCGTGGTCAGCGTGACGTCGCCATTGGTCGCCGCGACATAGACCAGGTTCAGCCCGTCCTGCTCGCCGAGATTCACCGGTCCGGCCACAATCGCCTGGACCAAGGTCAGCGTGTTGATCAGCGTGTCCAACTGCTTCGTGGCGTCGGCGCCGGTGGTGCCGATGCCGGCAGGGGCGGTCATGAAGAGCGCGTCGCCGGTGATGAACGTGCCGTTGTCGTTGTCGTCATCGACGGCGCCGCTGGCCGCGATCAGCGTCACGTTGCCGCCCGTGGTGACGGTGTTCACGGTAACCGTCCCACCGGCTAAGACGGTCAGGAGCCCGGTGGCGGAGGACAGGTTTGTGAGCGTGAGGGCATCCTGTTCGTGAATGAACATCGGCGCCGCGCCCGCCGTGGAGGCGGTCAGGTCGTCGATCGCGGTGTCCAGCTCGATGCCAGTCTCGCCGTGAGCTACCAGCGTTCCCGCGGTCACGTCGATGGGATCGCCGGTCTGGTCAATGAGACCACCGGTCGTGCTGTTCAGCGTCACGGTCTGGCCGGGGGCGGAAATGGGCGCTTGGAAGGTCAGGTTGCCGGTGGTGGTCATCCCGACATTGCCGCCCGCGGTGATCCCGACCACGTCGGCACCGGAGGTGTCGGTGATGGTAGTGAGCGTCAGCGCGCCGGTGTTATTGACGAACACCCCGCCCGTACCGCCGTTGGCGGCGAACGTGGAGACCTGGGTCTGCAATGCGCCGGTGGCCGGCGGCGAACCGACCGCGGGGTCGGCTAAGCCGATGCCGTTGACCGCCTGCGCCAGGAACTCCGGCGCCACGATGAGTCCGCCGCCGTCTAAGATCTGGTCGCCGGCATCTAAGGACACCCAGGTCGGACTGGTGATGGTGCCTTTGACTGAGAGGTCGCCGGCCGCGGTCACGATGAACTCCGCGCCGGCGCCCGTAGCAGTCATGGTTCCAAGCCCGAGGTCGCCCGGCGCGTCGATGTAGAAGCTGCTGTCGGGTCTCAGACCCAGGTCCACGTCGAGTCGGGCGGCCTGGATGCCCAGCGAGAGCGAGGTGAGGTTCAAGGCCACATCTTCCGCGTCGATGGCCTGGTCGCGGACAGCCTTGGCATGGTCGCGGGCAATGGCGGCAGCGTCAGCGGACTTCTGCGCCACCGAGTACGACTCGTTAAAGGCATTGTAGGTCGCCGTTGCATCCGCGTAGTCCGCCTTCGCCGCCGTCAGCTCGGCGTTGGCTTGGACCTCCGCGTTGGCGGCCTCTTCGGCTATGGCCCCCAACTTGTCCGCGACTACCCCCGCCGCGTAGGCGGCCCAACCTGCCGCTTTGGCGGCCACGTCGATGGCCGCGAACGCGGCCATCGCGCCACCGTCGCCGGATAGTGGAATAGCTTGCGCGGCCCCCGCAGGGACCTCGGCGATGGCTGCAGCCGTGTCCAGGGCTTGGGCGACTCCATCCAGCGTCTCGGCAGTGATCTCGGCAGCGTCCGCGGCAGCACCTTTCGCCTCCGCCTCCGCAGCCGCGGCCGCGGCATCCGCCTCGGCCTTGTCCAACGCCTCCTCTGAATTGTCCTTCTGGACTTCCATGATGCCGGTAGCAGTATTGAGGGTCAGGGCCGTGAGCGCCTGGTCGTTCGCCGAGGAGACGGCCGCCGCGGCGTCGGCGATCTTGAACATCGTCTCCAGCGCGGCCTCTCGCTCCGTCGGCACTTCGGCCTGGAGCGTCACCGTGTTGCCGATGATGTTAGTCGCGGCACCGTTCCCGTCTAAGATCACGCCGTGCCTGGAGGCGACCGTCACGTCACCTGTGCCACCGGTGTCCAGGAGCCCGATGCTGATGTGACGGTCCGCCCAGATCTCGATCGCTCCGCCCGCCGTCCTGAGGTTGCCCACGATAGCCACCGCCCCGCTTTCATCCTGCATCCCGGCGCTGATGCCGATATAGCCGGTTCCCGATGCCGCGATGGTGTCGTTCGGGTCCAGGAACACGATGTTCCCGGACTCGGTAACGAGGAGGACGGAGCCGTTGTTGCCCAAAGTCGCTTCATTGTCCGTCATGTCGAGGACGGTGATCGACGCCGCCTGGACCCGCAGCACCACGTCCGGCTTTCCTTCCAAGGTCGCATCGGTGATGGACATGGGGCCGTCATTGACCATGGAGATGCCGGAGGCGCCGCCATCGGCTGACCCCAGCCGGTTCACTTTCAGCTCCAATTGATCGGCGTCCGTTCCCACGCCACCCGGGGCGGCAATGTCAAGCAGGTCTGCGGTGATGTTCAGCTCTGGGCCGTTGCCGTCGGTAATCTGCCCGCCCGCGCGGATTCGCACCTGATCCCCCTCGGCCTTCACCACCTTCAACACCATGTCGCCGCCGGCCGTCAGGAACGCATGGCTGCCTAACCCCTGGGCGATGACCTCTTCGACCGTGAGGTCATTGAGCTCGGTGATGAACACGCTACCGCTGCCTGTCTTGGCGCTGAGGGTGCCGACGTCGGTCTCAAGCTCGTCTGCTGACTCGCCGATCTGCATCGCGATCAGGTTGGCAGTACCGGCCGTGAGGTCCACAGCCACCGCGTCCCCGTCGATCAAGCTGCCGGTGCAGTTCAGCGAAACCGTGCGGTCGCCGTCGGCCCGGACACCCGAGAGCGTCAAGTCGCCCGCGACGGTGAGGCTGAGGTCGCCGCCCGTTGCCGTGGCCTCGGTGACCGTCAGCGGTCCTCGGCTGTCGAGGTACAGGCTGCCAGCGGCGGTGGTTGCCCTCGCCAGTGTTGTCGTCTGAAGATCGAAGGGGTCGGACGCTGTCCCGATGGCGGCCCCGGCAGCGAGCGTGACGGTGGCTCCCGTCACGTTCACCAGCACCCCATTGCCATCGAGGAGGGAGCCGCCGGCATTCAGCACGACTTCATCCGGCGCCTTCGCGGTCTTCACCGTCAGGTCGCCGGTGGCGCTTGACACCTGCACGTCGTTGCCCGCGCCCGTTGCTGAAGCGGTGACGGTTACCGCGTCCTCCTCGACCACGTAGACGTTCCCGCCCTTGGCGGTCAGACTCAGGGAGTCCGCCCTCGTCTCCAGGGGGTTCGCACTCGTGCCAATGCCCTTGTCAGCGGTCAGGGTCACCGCCCCGCCCACGACGTCGGCGGCGGCGTCGCTGGAAGACTCGAGGATGTCTCCGGTCGCCGTAAGCACCACCGAGGCCGTGCCGGCGTCGACCAGGCCAAGTTTGAGGTCGCCGCCGGTATTCGAAAAGGTGAACGTCGGTCCGGAGTACGACAGAATGTTGTTGACGTCGTTGAAGTCCAGCGTCCCGCCCAGGAACTGGATGTTGACCTTGCCGCTGTTGGTCCGCACGGTCAGCGAGGACAGACCGTCCGTCTCGGCGAGGTGAATGGCCGCGTCGGTATTGGTCGCCGCTGCCGTCAGGTGCGCGACCGTCGTCTCCACCGGGTTACTGCTGGTCCCGACTCCGTCCGCGGACGTGATCTCCGCCCGTTCCGCCACGATGTTCGCCGCCGGCGGCCCGCCGCTGGGATCATTCGCGTCAGTCACGGTCCCGAGGTTTGACTTGACTGTCACCGTGCCCCCCGCGGCGGTGATGGAGCCCAACTCCAGACCGCGAGAGCCGCTGGTCAGCAGGACGCTGTTGCCGCTGCCACCGGCGGTCACCGACTGCACCCGTGCCCCGTCGGTTTCGGTGAGGAACACCCCGCCGTTGACCGTGGTAGCGGTGATCTCCTCAACCATCGTTTCGAGCGGGTCGGCAGCCTGGCCAATCCAGTCCCTGGCAGTCAGGGTCAGTCGTTGGGCGAGCAGGTTGGACTCCACCTGGTTGTTGTCGACGATGGCGCCGCTTGGCGCATAGAGCTCGAGTCGGTCAGGCGACTTGACCGTGCCGACGACCACATCCCCCCCCACCGTGACCACGAGGTCACTGTTGCCGGAATACGCGCTCTCCCCGGAGGGCCAGATCACCACCTGCCCGTTCTGGCCGATCTGCGGCGTGTTGCCGTCCTCCTGGGCGAGGACGGAGCTGAGAATCACGTCGTCGACTTCGTCGACGAAGATGCCGCCATCGTAGGCGGTGGCGGAGAAGACCACAACGTCCGTGCGCAGGGGCGAGCCCGAGGTACCCACGGACCCGCCGGGGTGATGCGCCTTGTCCCCAGACCAATCTCGGTCGGGACCCGTGCGGTCGTCGGTGGTCAGATTCGTGGCCCAGGCGCTGATGTTCGGGGCTCCCCCACCGGTCGCAGCCGTGATCGAGCCGGCAACGGACTTGAGGATGACACTGCCGCCGCCGGCGTCCATGGCGCCGACCGGGAATCCGCCGTCGAGGTCCTGCAACACGAAGTAGCCGACGAAATCCTCCGGCAACATCCCCTGGACACTGGTGTTGGTGATGTCGGCGTGGACCTCCAACCACTTCTCGCCCTCGTCAATCGGCTCGCCGAAGGTCGCCTCTGGAGCGGTCACCACCAGGTTCAGCGTCCCCGCGATGAGCTCTTCCTGAGGCTCGAAGTCCTCGGGAACAAGCGGCCCCCAGTAGTTGGTGGCCGTCAAGGCCGGGTCTCCCGGCGTCTCCTTCACGTACCCGGCAGTGCTCACGGTGAGCGTCCCCGTGGTCTTTACCCTGTCCACGGTGATTCCCCCGACCGTGCCGTCTGCCCCCGGCGCGAGCGTCAGCGTGACGCTTCCGCTGCCGGCGTCGATGACGGTTCCCGCCTTCTGCTTGATGGACGCCGCGCCGGCATTCCGATAGGCGGGATTGGCCCCCAGGACGTTGGCGGTAATCACCAGGTTTTCGTCCTGCATGTAGATGTCTGCGTTGATCTCCACCGTCCGCCCGGCCTGAAGCGTGAGCCTCTCGTCCATGCCTTGGGGACCCAGGGGAAACCCTCCCAGGGTCCAGAGGTTTGAATTCACTTTGATGTCGTTGTTGGCCCGAATCGTGACCGCTGCTGCGGCGCCCAGTAGAGTCGCCGGGCTGATGGTGGCGTCGCCGGACGGGTTATCAATGAACTCGTCCACCTCATCCAGGTCCGCCCCGCCGCCATCGGCGATGGTGACGTTCTTCGGGTCCAGCAGCAGCGAGCCGACCTCGCCGGCGGGCGCCAGCGTGTCGACCTGGGCCGTCAGGGACATGCCGCCGGCAGAACTGACCTCGATCAAGCCGCCGTCGCCACCCTGCTCGCCGCCGCGCGCGGTGAGCGTCCCGGCGACGGTGGCATTCGTGTCCGACCAGATATCGATGGTCCCGGCGCCGGAGTCACCCCCGCCGCTGACGTCAATGGCGGCGTCGGACGTGACCAGCGTCTGGCCGGTGGAGCGCAGCGAGACGGTGCCGCCATCGGCAGCGTCTGCGCCCTTCGCCAGGATCGTGTCGAAGTTGCCGACCTTGTTGCCAGTCATTGACACCTTGCCCGGTTGCGCGCCAGCTTCCGCGGCGGACACGTCGAGGGTGCCCTTGTTCTGGACGATGCCTTCTTCGCCGCCGACCAGCTTCACCTCGCCGCCGGCGTTGACGAGCGACTTGGCCTCGATGACGCCTTCGTTGTTGACCACGGACTTCACGACTGCGTCGGCAGCGTCGCCGGTGAGGACGACCTGACCGCCATCGTTCCTGACCGTGCCGGTGTTGCTGACCGCGGAGGTCAGCGGCTGGCCGTCGGGGCCGGTGACTTTCTTCAGCACCTTGCCGGAGATGTCGAACTTGATGAGCCCGTCGCCGTTGAAGTCCATGGTGAACCTGTTGCCCGCGCCCAAGACCACCTTGCCGACCTGGGCGATGATCAGCCCTTCATTGCTGACGCTTGGTGCAACCAGGAAGCAGAAGCCGTTCTTGGCGACCTTGATGTCGCCCCGGTTGATGACGAAGGAAGCGTCCTTCGCCGCGTCCTGCAGGAACTCGTACCTGCCCGCGAGGAAGTCGCTGTCCTTGATGCCGAAAGTGGTTGCCGCCAGCGACGCCACGTCCACCTTCGACCCGGGCCCGAACAGGATGCCGTTGGGGTTGAGCAGGAAGACTCGGCCGTTGGCGGTGAGCTGCCCCAGGATGCTTGACGCGTCGGCGCCAGTCACCCGATTGAGCGCAACCGAACCGGCGCCGGGCTGAAGGAACTTCACCAGTTCGTTGACATCGATGCTGAAGCCGTTCCAGTTGATGATGGCCTTGTCGGTGAGCTGGTTGATGCTCGTGGTAGCGCCGCTCTGGATGATGTTGGCGAGGCCGGCGGCCACCGTACCGCCCTGGGGTGCGGCCTGGACGGGCAGCCGCCCGCCAACGAGGCAGAGGGCGAACGCGGCCAGAAGCGCTGCGGGGTTCTTCATCGGGGAGCTCCTGTGGAGACGGATCGAGGGGCAGGTGTCACGTGTCATGTGTCACGTACCAGGTCGGCTGCCGTGCCGACCGGTGGCTCAGAAGGGTCTGCTTAGCTGGATGTATGGGACTGCCGTGCCGCCGGAGATTGGTTCTGAACCCAGGGCGAAGCCCAGGTCGGCGCGGAGGTTCAGGTCGTCGGGCAGGTTGGCGCGGACGCCGAAGCCCACGCCGAAGATGCTGTGGCTTCCGCTCTGCCCGACGCCGGGGCGCTTGGTCTTGACGGTGCCGTGATCGGCGAAGAGGGCAAGCTGGAATCGGTCGTGGTACTCGTTGCTTTCCGGCAAGGGCGAGAGCCGGGCTTCCAGGCTGAGGGTGAAGCCGTCGTCGCCGAGGTACGAAGACTGGGGGTGACCGCGCACCGAGTCGGCGCCGCCGATGCAGAACTGCTCGCCGACGACGAGCGAGCTTGTGCTGTACTGTCCGGAAAGCCGGCCGATGACCAGGGCCCGAGGGTTGAGGCGCTGGACACGGGTGAGGTCGAGGGAGAACTTGGTGAACTGGTCATCCGCGAAGGAGAAGCTGCGGCTGGACAGCGGATCGTCGTTGGCCATGCCGCCCAGGAGGGTGCCGAGCCCCTGCTGCACACTGACCGAGACGAAGTTGCGGCCGTTGTTGTGCTTCTCGTCGAGGCTAAGACCAACGCGCAGCTTGCGGATGCGGTCGTCGCTGGTGGTCGCCCCCAACAGTGACTGCTTGCTGTCGTCGACCTCCAACCCGCCTTCCAGCGTCAGCGACTTCATGCGCGACCGTTCGAGCGGTCGGGACACGCCAAGCCCCCAGGACAGCCCGCGGCCCTTGATGCCGAGGAGGGCGAACTCTTCGCCGACCTCGAACCGGCCGCCGCCTACGTGCGCAGACACCTTGGTGCCATCGCCGCGGACCGGCGTCGTGTACGTGAGGTCGCCGAACAGCAAGTCGCTGAGGTTCGTCCCAGCGACCACGCGCACTCCCACCGAGTCGCCGCGGCCGCTGACGTTGGGGACGACCACGCTGGGGGCAATGCGGTAGCGGCTGGACAGCCGCGTGCCGAAGTTGTTCACTTCCCAGGAACCCGTCGGCTCGTTGTTCTCGACCACGTTCAGGGCAATATCGGTAGTGCCGGTTTCCTTGCCGGCCTTGAGCACCGAACTCGCTTGAATGCCGGAGGTCTCATTGAGGAGAAGGAGCCCCCGCTCCAGGGATTGCAGCCGGATGGGTTCTCCGGGCCGCAGTTGGGAAAAGGCTTGGCGAATCCGCGACTCCCGGTAGCGCTCATTGCCGGCGACGCTGAGCTCGCCCAGCCTCCCTTCGAGGATGCGAAGCGTGACGTCGCCGCTCTGGAGGTCTTGCTCGGGGACGACGACCTGTGCCAGGGAGTACCCCAAGTCGTGGTAGTGCTGGGTGACCTGTGACGCCAGGATCTGCAAGTCGGCCAGCGAGAGGGTCTTGCCCTGCTGCGGGCCCGCAATCTTGTTCAGGGCTTCGTCATCCACCACGCTGTTGCCCGCGAACTTGATCCGGCGGACCACCCCCCGAGGCTGGTTCGCGGCCACAACGGGGGGAGTGTCATTCGCCGCTGGCGCTTGGGCATAGAGAACCGCCGGGAGCGGCGTTGCCGCACCGGTCTCGTAGAGCGCCCCCTTGAGCGCTGTGACATCGAGCGACGGGCCGCCAAAGTCGAGGGCGGCATTTGTGAGGCCGAGCTGCACGAACCCGGTTGGCCCGTAACTGAGCCACAGACCCACCTTGGACAGCCGCCGATCCCCGGCACGGCGGTCGCCCAGGCGCTCCGCCGCTAAACGGGCAAGCCTATCAGTGTCGTTGCGGGTTACGCCAGCACTCTCTGCGACCCGCACGGTCAGTACGCCGGCGCGAACGTCTTCCTCTGCCACCGACGCAGTCGCCCAGCGCCCGCTTGCCCGATAGACCTCCGCGACTTTCGCCGCAACCTCAGGCAACCGGTCGGCGTCGAGGCCCTTGCCTTTGTAGGCGGCCAGCACGTTGGCCAGTTCCTGGGTGGTGAACGCGGTGTTCCCGGCGAACTCAAAGCCTCTCACAAAGAAGACGGTCCGGGACTTGCCCTTTGCGGAGACGATGCCCTGATTCGGCGTAGTTGCGGCTGGGATGGCTGAACCTGCCCTCGGCTGGGAAAGCAGGGACTGGGAGGCTGCCATGTTCGCCCACGCCAACACAACGCCAGCGAGGAAGGGCCACGTTTTCATCCGGCACCGCCATCCGGCCCGGCGGACGGTCCATGTGCCTTCCGGCCTCGAGGTGCCTCGCGAGGGGATGGCGCCATGGGCACGTCGCCGAGCTCTGTAATCTTGCGGCGTGCTTCGCCCGTAGACTTGCGTGTCACCGGGCGGCGCTGCCACCGAGTCTTTGCGCCTATCGAGAAAGCGCGCTGTCCACCGGCCGAGAAGTAACGGTCGGCTGCCTCGGCAGAGATCGAACCACAATAATGAGCTACCCAACAATAACACACTCACGCAGACGGTGCAAGTCTGCGCGGAATGCGAGCGACGAGAAGCCCCGCCGATCCCGTCGCCAAGTACCTCCAACCACCGACTGCAAGACTGGTGCCTGCAGGGAGCAATATGCAACCAGGACGGGAGCAATCCTGCAGCCCGAATGAAGCAGCCCCGCAGGGAGAGCGGCGCAGCCGCTTAGCCTGGGGCGGCTCCCACCCTTTCCGCACTCAGGGCACCCTCCCAGAACGCGAGTACCCGACGCCAATACTCCTCGGGTGCCCGCTTCCGCGCTTTGGTGTGCCGCGCCCTCGGCACAATCCACAGAGCTGCGTTCTTCCCGGCGATTTCGCGGAGCTCCCGGCTAGTGGTGGGCGCAATCATGGAGTCGCCGCCGCCGTGGATGAGCAGCACCGACCGCGGGGCGATCCTGTCGATGTCGTCCTGCGGGCGGACGGTGCTGGGGTCGAAGTGCGCCATTCGGCGAGCAAACGTGTAGAACGGCCAGCCGAGAGTGCCGGTGAAGGGACCGAAGAACGTCCGCAAGTGTCGATCGATCGCCTTGTCCAGCGATGCGTAGGGGCTGTCGGCCACGACGGCGGTCAGATCGTCGCACTGCGCGGCTGCCATGATCACGGCGGCTGCGCCCTGTGAGAAGCCCATCCCACCGATGGGCAGCGCCTTCGCCTCCGGCCGCACCTTGACCCACTGCACAGCGGCGAGAACATCCTCGGTCTCGCGCTTCCCGAGAGTGCTTTGCGAGCCCCCACTCCTCCCGCGGGCGCGGAAGTCAAACGACAAGACGTTCAGCCGGGCGCCGAGCAAATGAGGCACGCAGTCAATCACCCCCATTCGGTTCTCGAACGCTCCGTGGCACAGCACGATGCTGCCGACAGCATGGGGCGCTGTGAACCACCAGCCCGACAGACGGGTGCCGTCCGAGGAATTGAACGTCACGTCGACAGGCTTGCTCCCGGCGAGGTACTCGGGCAGCCGGACCGGGAAGGTGACGGGATGCAGCACAAACCAGGCTGCCAGGTAGGAGAGCACCGCGTAGGCGGTCACGGCAACCAACACCCGTCTCCTCCACAGCCAGACGCGCGAACGCTCCGGCACGACTCGATCCTGAGCGGTGGCTTTCATCCCCATCAGCAGTTGTCGCCCTCCACGCCGAGAGGCGCCGGCCGTGCCGAAGCACTGCTTCGCTTCCTCAGCTCAGGCAAGACCGGGGCCAGAGCGCCCAGGTCTTCCAGCAAGGAGCGTGTCTGGCTCTCCAATCCCCGCGTCACTGCCGCCACCGTGTCGCGCTTCGACTTTCTGTACTGATCGCGCAGCGCATACAGGTCGACGGGCTCACCCACCTTCAACACCGCTCTCCGTCACCCGTGGCCCCGCCAACGCCCGAAGACCTCCACCTCCAGCAGCGACGCGACCTCCAAGAACCGCTCGGCCGAGGCCGCCTCCCGCACGTAGCTGTCGGAGATCGCCATGAAGTTGCGCAGGCGGAGCAGGTCCTCTCGCAGTGCCCATGCCTCGGCTTGCCGCTGTGCGAGCAGCCTGCCCTCGTATGCCGACAGGCCGGAGACCTCGGCATGGAGGACCTGCTGCAGCGCGTTGAACACGGCACGGAGGCGGTCAGGGAACGGCTCCGCTGCCGGCACTCTCACCCCCAGCGCGGCCGCCACTGTCGAGAGCACATGCTCCTTGAGCGCCTCAATGCGGGTGCTCATGTCGGCTCCCTTGGGTGGGCCGAACTGGTACGCGCGTTCCAGCGTGCACAGCACCGAATCACCAATCCGTCGCAGTCGCTCGTACGGGGACGCTTGACCCACGGGTAGACCAAGCTCCCGCTCCAGCCGCCAGAGCGATCGGCAGAGGGCCGGCCGCATGTCGCCTGTGTAAAGGTACTTGATCGCCACCGGAATCACATACAACGGCGCGCGGATGCCCGCTCGCACCATGTCGTCCACGGCCCAGAACCCCATCTGCGTGACGCCGCTGTGGAAGGGAAGCACGAGGTCGTTGTGCCCTCCCGTTTCGCCTTCCGGGAAGAGCACCAGCCAGCGCTTGCCCGCAGTCAGCAGCCGTCGAGTCGTGCGAATGGCTTCCCGGTCCGCCGTGGCCCGCAACACCGAGAAACAGCCGCCCCGCTGCAGCAGCCACCCGACCCAGCCACCCAACAGGTCGAATACGTGGCGGCTGACCATGAAGCTGAAGTGCTGACGCAGCAGGGCGGAGAGCCCGAAGACGACGATCGGTTCGTCGTCGCTGGGGTGGTTCGGAGTCAGAACTACTCGCTCACCGCTCAGTCTGCGCAGGCGCTCACGATTTTCCGGCGAGACCTCGACGCCGGTGATCTTCCGGACGCGAAGCGCCACCGGCGCCAACAGCCTGGCAAGGGCGATGACCCAGGGGGACTCGCGGGGCGGCTTGAAGTCGAAGGCGTCTCTCGTCATCGCTTGCGCGCACCTCCTGCGCCGGGGTCAGGAGACCCTCGCCGAGCAGGGAGGGACCCTCGCCGGGCGGGGCGCTCACCTCACTCGGACTCCGGAGGGGCTTCCACAACTCCCTCCTCGGGGACGAGCGGCGCCTCAGCGGGGATATTCTCTCGGCGGCGATAGGCTCCCGCAATGGCCCTCGCCGACGGCGTCCCGATGCGCTCCAATGCCCGCGCGGCGTGGGCGGCGACGAACGCATCCGGGTCCTTCGTCACCTCCCCAAGGGGCCGCACTGCGCGCTCGAAGCGAGCTCTGTCGCCGGACTTCAGTGCAATGAGGCCGATCCCATTGGCCGCCCCGCGGCGCACCAGGGGATCAGGGTCCGTCAGCGCGGCAGTCAGCGGCTCGATGGCCTCCTCCAGGGTCGCGGCGGTCCCGGTCGTCTTCGCTACAATGCCGATCCCGTAAGCGGCGATTCGCCGGGAACCGGGGTCCGCGTCCTTGAGTCGCGCGACCAGCCCGGCGACGTCGCGTGCGTCCAACGCCGCCATCGCGCTGGGGAAGGGCCGACGGGCAAGCAGCGTCTGCTCGCGCACCTGCCACACCCAGACGGCTGCCAAGGCAATGAGGAGTATGGCACTGCCGATGGTCTTGGCGTTCTTCATCCGGTCAACGTGGAACCAGCCGGACTCGTCGATGGCTTCTATGGTCCTCGACGAGCGTTTCGGAATGCTACCCTACCCGGAGGGAGTCGCCAATGCGCCGCAGCAAGAACGTTAGCGGGAGACAACGCAGCACCGTCGGGGAGCAGACGGGCCGGGGCTCTCACTTCTCCCCAACGGCATTACCGTCCAATAGCAGCCGCCGGACCGCGGCCTGACCCGCGGCGTCGACGGCGACCTCGACAGTCACGCGCGAGGGTTGGTTGGGCGCTCGCGACCAAGTCCAGGTTTGGCGCTCGATCTCGAGCCCCTTGCCCTCCGGCACGTAGTAGCTCTCGATGCCGTACAGAATGCGCTGGCCGGAGTAGTCGGTGGTGCCTCTCAGCACGACTTCCTCCGCTGCGGCCTTCGGCCGTTGCCGGGAGACCGACACGGCTTCCCAGAACTTGCCGCGCTGCCGGAGGGCAACGTACACCGTCTGGTTGGGGCGCAGCCCTGCCGTGCCCTGCGCTCCTACGGCGGCCGGCGTCGAGATCTTGTAGCCCAGCGCTACGTAGTCGCCTTGGAAGAGCGAGCGGGGATCGACGGGGACGGTCTCCAGCAGGATCGTCTGGCCGGTGGCCAGGGTCCACTGTCGAGAGGTCATGAGCCACGTGAGCACCGCGACCTGCACCGCGACGGCCGCAGCGAACTTGAGCCGGTTCACCATTTCACTTCACCTCCATGTCATGCAGCAGGTGGCGCCGCTGCCGTTCCAGCAGCCAGCCACCTCCCAACAGCAACAGCCCGCCCACGATGAAAAACAGGGAGCGGTCGAGCAACTGCCACCCGAAGTCGAAGTAGCGGGTGACCACCTGCAGCGCGAAGAAGACCACCCCCACGTTGAGCAGACCGCGCTGCCGGTTTCGCAACGCCACCCAGACGACGCCAATGATCTCGGCGACCAAGAGCACGTTGCACAGGATGGTCATGAGCAGCACCCACGGGTCTGCCGGCCGGGGACTGCCCCAGGGGTACCCCGCGCGCTCGACCGTCACTGTGAGACCAATCAGGAACAGCGCTACCGTCAGCCCGCACAGTCCACCCAAGCCGACGATCTCCCAGGTGGAAGTGCCCGACTCGTCTGAGGCACGGGAACGCTGCCAGAGATGGGCGACCGCCAGTCCGAGGCCAACGACTACCAGCAAGGCAATCAGCGCCGCAGCGTGCGGCTCTTTGGCAACGCCGTAATGGGACACCTCCCACAGCCAACGGAAGCTCGCGAAGTAGGTGGCGGCGAGGATCGCGACCGTTCCGTAGCCGCGGTAGACCAGCCCGTAGCGGCCAAGCCGCTCTACCGGGGCATGGGCGAGCCCAACGGCGTAGACCAGCGCACCGAAGGGCACGTATAGCAGTGCGATCAGGTCCGGGCGCTCGCCGGTCCACTTGAACAGCGCCAGCCCGACGAACACGGTCAGCCCCAGCAGGCCCGTAGCCAGGCACTCTCTGCTCGCGAGCCGATAGCACAACGGCCAGATTACGCCCAGCATGAGCACCAGGTACCAGCAGTTCGCCTGCTGCGTCACCGCCGCGCCCCAGGTCATCCAGAGCGTCAGGAGCAGCGACGCGAGTGCCAGCAGTCGTGGCGACTTGAGCACCCAAGCCGTCGGCAGAACACCCAACGCCCACAGCAACGCTCCCGTGTAGTAGTCCGCCGGCAGGTGGTACATCTGCGCGATGAGCCAGATGCCCGCCCCGTAGGCCAGGGCGCCTAAGAAGAGCAGCCCTTCGCCGACGCGCGGCGACGCGCCCCGCTCGTAGCGGAGGTAGTACCCGCCCCCGTACGCGCTCAGCACCACGCCGAAGATCAGTGACACTCGATACGCCCGCGGCAACTCCTCCCAGTTGGCTGCCATCAGCAGAATCAACCCCACCCCAACCAGGATCGCGCCAAAGAGCGACACGAACCCGATCAGCCGGTTGATCCCCGTCTCAGCCGGCATATACCGCGAACGCAGCGTCTCCGCCACCGCCCCTTCGACCACGCCTGCCCGCTCCCAATCGTCGATCTGCTGGCGGAGCCACGCCAGGAAACGCGGCGACAACCTAACTTCCTGCTTGGTCGGTTCCGCTTCCATGACTGTCACCTGCCTCTTCTTCGAAAACGCCGATCGCATAGCGTAGGGGCGGTGCCTGCGTGCCCGCCCGCCGTGGGCAGACACGCAGGTCTGCCCCTACATCCGGTGCGCGTTTTCCGTCGTAGGGGTGTTCGAGCGATAGCGTGAACATGGGCGATTCCTATGAGAATGTAGCGCGAGATGGTATCTCGCACCGCGCGACTTACCAAGTCGCGCTACATTCTCCTTCGACGTGGTGTCCAGACGCACATGGATGATTCCATCAAAGACGTAGTGCGAGATGGCATCTCGCACCGCGCGACTTACCAAGTCGCGCTACGTTCTCCCTCGACGTGGTGTCCAGACGCACATGGATGATTCCATCAAAGACGTAGTGCAAGATGGCATCTCGCACCGCGCGACTTGCCAAGTCGCGCTACGTTCTCCCTCGACGTGGTGTCCAGACGCACATGGATGATTCCATCAAAGACGTAGTGCGAGATGGCATCTCGCACCGCGCGACTTGCCAAGTCGCGCTACGTTCTCCCTCGTCGGGGTGCAGCCGGGGCTGCATGAGTGATTCCTCGCTACCGAACTGGGTGAGTCCGTTGTGCTGCCGGCGCCCGTCACAGAGATTACCCGGACGTGTCTACATTCTGCCACAGCGCCTCGGTGCCGGTATCCGCCTGAGGGTGGGTATATGGAGCGCGGGGGGTCCGGTTTCTTTGGGACTGCCTGGGGACGGGTGCGGGGCAGGGATCGGCGGTCGGACGGCGAACCTCCGAGCGAGGGAATGCCAGCCTCCGCGAGCGGCAACGCACCGGGACGCCCGTGGACGCCGTCCGCCAGGACGCCCGGGCGCTCGTGGAGGACTTGTCCTCTTCAGCGACGACAAGGCAGGGCTGCACGCCATGCGTCTAGCTTGCTGTGATCACTTGGCGAGGTTGCGATTGGGGATGCACACGCAGTAACCAAGGAGTCATTCATGCCCGCCCGTTGGTGGGGCACCACATCGGCTGAGAACGTAGCCCGAGGCGCCAAGCCGAGGGACGCTGCGAGGGGCGTCCACTCGCTTGGCGCTCGTGGCTACGAGGTAGCGTCGTTCTCACAGGAGGAAAGCATGAACCGAACACACCAGTTCATTCCAGGGGCCAGCTTGGCGGTTTCTCTGGGTTTGCTGCTCGCGCTCGCAGGAGGCGGACAGAGCGCGCAGGAGCAATCGGTAGATGCGCAGCTTCGGCGGTTGAAAGACGGAATCTACGGAGTTCGCCAAAGCGCGCAGCAGCACACGGCAGAGACCGTGTACGTCGCCGATCTTGGGCCAGTATCCCTGTTGAACCGCCCGGTTAAGGTGGATGCGTATAAGGAATTATTGGTATCGGCGCGCATTGACGGTGTCGAGTACCCAAACAGCCTCGCCTGGCCGAAGTCCACCAACTATTCCACGTATTCTTCCTCTTCGTATGAGGAGCTGGACCTCGTGTACAGCATCTCGAAGGAGTACGACTCCTTCCAGGCTGTGGTAGGGGTTGACGACAGAGCGGCCAACGCGCGGGCATCGGTGGTCTTCCGCGTGGAGGGCAACGGGAAGGCGTTGTTCACCAGCAAGCCGATGCGAGCGAACGATGCTCCCGTGAGCATCAATGTGCCGGTCGCCGGTGTCGTGCGACTGCGGCTCGTTTGGGCGCGGGCCGAAACGCGCGGGGGGCAGGGATGGCGCACCGGTAGGAGCCACTTGGGGGGACCCGCGGCTCATCAAGGGCACGAGTGACGGCGTACAGCAGCCAACCGTCCGCCCCGGAGGCAGCGGCCCCGGCGGAGTCGCCAGCCCGGACGTGAGTATCGCACCCCGCGCGCTCGAGTCCTTGGCCAAGACCCTCGCCGAGAAGGCGAAGGGAGAAGGTCGCGACTGGCAACGGGGGGCAGTGGCGCGCTTCAAGTGCGTCCCGCCACTAACGGCGGACGCTCCGGTCGCCCTCACACTCCAGGAAGACCTGCTCACAGCCATCAACCAGAACGGCGTGAACACAGTGGAGCGGGGCGAACTCAACCGGATTCTGGACGAGCACAAGATTGCCGAGACCGGACTGATCGACAGCGCTTCGGCCAAGGAGTTGGGCAAGTTCCTGCAAGCGGACGCGGTGCTGGTTGGGAGCGTGTCGGACCGGGGCGAGAGCCTGGTCATCAACGCCCGGTGGATCGACTTGAAAACCGGCGAGGCGCCAGCCGGAGCGTCGGCGACGCAGGAAGTGCCCAAGTCGGGAGCGGCCAAGGGACAGAAGTGGCTGGGCTTCGACGCCCGCGATCTGACCGCCAACGAGAAAGCCGAACTCGGCGTCACCGCCGGCGTGTACGTCGTCGGCGTAACCGCCGACGGTCCGGCTGACAACGCCAACGTGCGCCAAGGCGACGTGGTGACAGTCTTGGCTGGCCGCGCCCTCGCCACGCTGCGCGATCTGGTGGAGGCGCTGCCAACACTCCCCGTCGGCCAACCCGTGTCCTTCCGCTACGTCCGCAAAGGGATGGAGCGGGATGACGTGATGAACGTGCAAGACGCCGGCCTGCGGGGAGAGGTGGTGCGGTTTTAGCGGGGCGCTGGCTTGATCCCGGTCGGTTGGGGACTCAGCCAGGGCAACCGCATGAGACCGTGCTGGGCAGATCCCGGTCCTGAAAGGACCAATGAGAGTAGCCCAGTGGCTTCAGCCCTGGGATCTGGAGCGCGCAGACCTTCCGAAGTCCCGAAGGGACGACTGACTGACCCCTTCAGTCGTCCCTTCGGGACTTCGGTCTCCTCCCCGCTGAACGCATTCCCAGGGCTGAAGCCACTGGGCTGCTCTCCGGCTGCCCTTTCAGGGCGAGGACCATGCGCTTTCCCGGTTTCATGCGATTGCCCTGGGGACTCGACGCTGTCAAAGGTCGGGCGCTGGTAGGCGTGCGTCTGTCCGTCTTTCTTCTCCACCTTGACGCTCTGCGGCTTGAGCCCCGGCTTGCCCGCGAGTTCCTTGCGCACGTCCGCCTCCTCAGCCCTCCTTCGAATAATGTAGCCCGACGCGCCAGCGGAGGGACCCCCTCGGCTCGGCGTGCAAACGCCCGGCGTTTGATCGGGCTACGTTTTCCCTCGTCGGGGCGCAGCCGAAGCTGCGCGCCTCAGTCCCCAATCCCCGTCAGCCCCATGTAGCCGAACAGCAGCAGCGTGACCACCAGCAGCGCGTTGACAAGCCAGCCGCTGCGGAACGACTTGCCGACCCAGGCTTCCCGGTTGTTCATGACCAGGAGCGTCAGCGCAGCCAACGGCATGAACATGGCGCCGAGCACCGCATAGGCAAGCTGGACCTGCTTCACCGGCTTCCAGAGCAGCACCAGCGGCACGAGTGCGATGGCAACCAGGAACGCGCGGTACGCGGGCGTCTTGGCCAGGTGCTGGCGCTCGTCGGCAGGCGCCCCCCGCCGAATCGCCAAGAAGTCGGCGAACAGGTACGGTGCGCTCTGCCACACGCCCAGCAGGCTGGAGAACACCGCGCCCCAGAACCCGAGCAGGAAGAGCCACCTGCCCGCCGGCCCCAACGCCGCGCCGAGCTGGTCGGCAAGCTGCAACGCCACCTTCGCGCCCTTCCCCTCGACGGTGATCTGCGAGCCGATGACCACCATCGACAGACCGAACAGCGCCGTCATCACGTATGCCACCGCGAGGTCCAGCCGGCAGATCTTGACGCCCTCAATGCCGGTCCGGCCGCGTTCGCGAATCCAGTAGCCGTAGGACAGCAGCGTCACCGTGCCGCCGACGCCGCCAAGGACGCCCAGCACCCAGCGCGTTCCGCCCGCCGGGATGACTTCTCGAAGAACGCGTACCCGCCGAACCAGACCAGCGCCAGCCCGATCAGTGAGTGGACGATCCCCCAGATGATCCTGGAGGTATCCACATCGCCGATCGGCAGAAAGCCCGTGCCGGCGATGCCGCACGCGCTCGCCAGCGCGCCGCCAACCGCGAAGGACCAGAAGAGAAAGTAGACGAGGAAGACCCACTGGATCCACCGGCCCAACTTGGTGACCCAGCCTTCGAGCAGTGTGGTGCCGGTGGCCATCTGCCAGCGGGCGACGCCCTCATTGAGCGTCCACTTCAGCACGGAGCCGGCGACGGCCGCCCACAGGATCGCCACCCCCAACTCGGAGCCGGCGAGGCTGGCAGTGATCAGATCGCCCGCCCCGACGCCGGTGGCGGCAGTGACGATGCCCGGACCGAGGATGGCGAACAAGGAAAGCGGTCTCTTCTCACTCATG